>Ga0210393_10004246_pt1 | contig 11358 bp, 7 predicted proteins | sample IncBWC27OmetaG_FD_160068 | JGI IMG/M metagenome (GOLD analysis project Ga0210393, IMG submission 160068) | Forest soil microbial communities from Barre Woods Harvard Forest LTER site, Petersham, Massachusetts, United States - Inc-BW-C-27-O ... | reverse complement strand
TATCGCTGAAGTCACGACTGCCGTGGCTCGCGGCGACTTGTCGCGCAAAATCACCGTCGACGTGAAAGGCGAAATTCTCGAACTCAAGAACACCATCAACACGATGGTGGACCAGCTCAACGCGTTCGCCGGAGAAGTGACGCGCGTGGCCCGCGAGGTGGGTACCGAAGGCAAGCTCGGCGGACAGGCGCAAGTGCCGGGCGTCGCCGGAACGTGGAAGGATCTCACCGACAACGTTAACTTCATGGCCAGCAACCTGACCGGCCAGGTACGAAATATTGCGGAAGTTGCAACTGCCGTGGCTCGTGGCGACTTATCGCGCAAGATTACGGTCGACGTGAAGGGCGAAATTCTCGAACTCAAAGACACGCTGAATACGATGGTCGACCAGTTGCGCTCGTTTGCCTCCGAAGTGACGCGGGTAGCGCGCGAAGTCGGCACGGACGGCAAACTCGGCGGCCAGGCGCAAGTGCCCGGCGTCGGAGGCACGTGGAAAGATCTCACCGACTCCGTCAACTCGATGGCCAGCAACCTGACCGGCCAGGTCCGAAATATCGCCGAAGTTGCGACCGCCATCGCCAGCGGCGATCTTTCCAAGAAAATCACGGTCAATGTCAGCGGAGAAATCTTGCTGCTAAAAGAAACCATCAACACGATGGTGGATCAGCTGAACGCCTTCGCTGGAGAAGTGACGCGCGTGGCCCGCGAAGTCGGCTCCGAAGGCCGCCTCGGTGGACAAGCCAATGTGCCCGGCGTCGCCGGAACTTGGAAAGATCTTACTGACTCCGTGAACTCCATGGCCGGAAACCTCACCGGCCAAGTTCGAAACATCGCTGAAGTGACAACGGCCGTCGCGCGAGGAGATTTGTCGCGCAAAATTACGGTCGACGTGAAAGGTGAAATTCTCGAACTCAAGAACACCATCAATACCATGGTGGATCAATTGAACGCGTTCGCCGGAGAAGTAACGCGCGTGGCCCGCGAAGTCGGCACCGACGGCAAGCTAGGCGGACAAGCGCAGGTACCGGGCGTCGCCGGAACGTGGAAGGATCTCACCGACAACGTCAACTTCATGGCCAGCAACCTCACGGGTCAGGTACGTAACATCGCGGAAGTCGCGACTGCCATTGCGAACGGTGACCTTTCGAAAAAAATCACAGTCGACGTGCGCGGCGAAATCTTGCAGCTTAAAGAGACGCTGAACACGATGGTCGAGCAGCTACGCTCGTTCGCCGCCGAAGTCACGCGGGTCGCGCGCGAAGTGGGTAGCGAAGGTCGTCTCGGTGGACAGGCCAATGTCTCGGGTGTGGCCGGCACGTGGAAGGATCTTACCGACTCAGTGAACGCCATGGCTGGCAACCTCACAGGTCAGGTGCGCAATATCGCTGAAGTCACGACAGCCGTGGCTCGCGGCGACTTGTCGCGCAAAATCACGGTCGACGTGAAAGGCGAAATTCTCGAACTAAAGAACACCATCAACACGATGGTGGATCAGCTCAACGCCTTCGCTGCGGAAGTAACTCGTGTGGCCCGCGAAGTGGGTACGGAGGGAAAACTGGGCGGGCAGGCGCAGGTCCCGGGAGTCGCAGGAACCTGGAAGGATCTCACCGATAACGTGAACGTAATGGCCGCCAACCTCACCGAGCAAGTGCGCGGCATCGTGAAAGTGGTTACGGCCGTAGCCAACGGTGAACTGACTCAAAAGCTTACGGTGAACGCGAAGGGCGAAGTCGCGGCGCTCGCAGAAACCATTAACAACATGACGAATACGCTGGCCACTTTTGCCGACCAGGTTACAACGGTAGCGCGCGAAGTCGGCGTGGAAGGCCGTCTCGGCGGGCAAGCCAACGTGCCAGGCGCCGCCGGAACTTGGAAGGATCTCACCGGCAACGTAAACCTGCTGGCCGACAATCTGACCAACCAGGTGCGTGCCATTGCAGAGGTTGCGACGGCCGTCACGAAAGGCGATCTGACGCGTTCGATTCAAGTAGAAGCCAGTGGCGAGGTTGCAGACTTGAAAGACAACCTCAACACCATGATCGACAACCTCCGCCTGACCACCGACCGCAACACCGAGCAGGACTGGCTGAAAACGAACCTAGCCCGCTTCACCGGCATGTTGCAGGGCCAACGCGATCTCACCACGGTCGGCCGCATGCTGCTCTCCGAACTCGCACCTCTGGTAAGCGCCCAACAGGGCGTGATCTACCAGATGGGCGGTGAGGAATCGGCGGAGATGCTGCTGCTCTCAGCCTTTGCCGGCGACGGTGACGATGGACATCTCCGGCGGCTAAAGGTCGGCGAAGGCCTGGTAGGACAGTGCGCCGCGGAAAAACGGCGCATGCTGATCTCCGAATTGCCGCCGAACACAATCACGATTCGCTCCGGTTTATTCGAGGCCGTTCCGCGAAACGTTATCGTCCTTCCCGTGCTCTTCGAAGATCGCGTAAAAGCCGTTATCGAGCTGGCATCCCTCAGTAGCTTCACCACCTCCCATTTGGCGTTCCTTGAGCAATTGACGGCCAGCATCGGCATCGTGCTGAATAGCATCGAGGCCACGATGCAGACCGAAGGCCTGTTGAAGCAGTCGCAACAGTTAGCCACCGAACTCCAGATGCAGCAAAAGGAATTGCAGCAGACCAACGAGCAGCTGGCGCAGAAAGCGCAACAGCTTGCCGAACAGAACGTCGAGGTGGAACGCAAGAATCAGGAGATCGAGCAAGCCCGCCGCGCCTTGGAAGAAAAGGCAAAGGAACTGGCGCTTACGTCGAAGTACAAGTCCGAGTTCCTCGCCAACATGTCCCACGAGTTGCGCACTCCACTCAATAGCATTCTGGTACTTGGACAGCAGCTCAGCGATAATCCGGATGCCAACCTGACTCCAAAGCAAGTAGAGTTTGCCCGCACCATTCACGGTGCCGGAACCGACTTGCTGAATCTGATCACCGACATTCTCGACTTGTCCAAAATTGAGTCTGGAACGGTGTCGGTCGAGGCGGAAGAAGTCTTCTTTGCCAGCTTGCTGGATGCGGTTGGACGTCCGTTCCGGCACGAGGCAGAGAATCGCCACCTCAGTTTCGAGGTGCAGAGCGATCCCCATCTCGCCCGGAGCGTAGTCACCGACTCGAAGCGTCTGCAGCAAGTGCTAAAGAATCTGCTGTCGAATGCATTCAAGTTCACCGAGGTCGGAGGGGTGCGGATGACCGTATCTCTGGCCAGAAGCGGCTGGAGCGAAGATCACCCGATTCTCGGCAAGGCCGCATCGGTAGTCGCGTTCGAAGTGTCAGATAGCGGCATCGGCATTCCGTTTGAAAAACAACGCATCATCTTCGAAGCCTTCCAGCAGGCAGACGCGGGAACCAGCCGCAAGTACGGTGGAACGGGTTTGGGTCTCGCCATCAGCCGTGAACTGGCCAGTTTGCTCGGGGGAGAAATCCAGCTGCGCAGCGCCCCAGGCCGTGGCAGCACATTCACTCTGTATCTGCCACAGACTTATGTCGGACCTTCCGGCTCCAATGCAGCATCGGTCGAGCAAAGGTCTCCGTCCGCAGTGTCGCCCGTGCAGCTCGCCGTCGCGAGCATGTCGGAGCATACCATCGAAAAGATCGAGGACGACCGCGACAATCTGCAGCCTGACGATGCCATCTTGCTTATTGTTGAGGATGACGCGCACTACGCGCGAGTCTTGTGTGATCTGTCTCGGGATCAGGGCTTCAAAGTCCTGGTGGCGACGCGAGGTGCGGAGGCACTCGCGCTTGCCCACGAATACCATCCAACCGCAGTATCGCTCGATGTCTTCCTGCCTGACATGCTGGGTTGGACTGTGCTGAATCACTTGAAGCAGGACCCGGCGACCCGTCACATCCCGGTGCAGATGTTGACGCTGGACGAAGATCGCCACCACGGTTTGGCTCGTGGAGCATTTGCGTTTGTGACCAAGCCAACCACTCCGGAGGGATTGGAGTCAGCCCTGTCACGCATCAAAGAATATGCCGCGCCGCGACGGAAGCGGCTCCTGGTGGTGGAAGACAATCCCGGGGAGCAACTCAGCATCAAGGAATTGCTGGGCTACAGCGACATCGACGTTACGGTGGTTTCTACGGGCGCCGACGCAATTAACGCCGTGAGTGAGCAGTCTTTTGACTGCGTGGTTCTCGATCTCAGGCTCCCAGACATGTCAGGTTTCGATGTTTTGGAGCGCTTCCGAGATACGCCAGCCCTCAACGATTTGCCGGTGGTTGTCTTTACCGGAAAAGAACTGTCTCCAGAAGAGGACGCTCGTCTTCACTCGCTTGCACGCAGTGTCGTGGTAAAGGGAGTCGAGTCGCCGGAACGATTGCTGGACGAAACTGCTCTGTTCCTGCACCGGGTTGTCTCCGATCTTCCGGTGGAGAAACAGAGATTGCTCGACCGGTTGCATCATTCCGACGACTCTTTGGTGGGTAAGAAAGTTTTGGTGGTCGACGATGACGTCCGCAACATCTTTGCTCTTAGCAGTGTGATTGAACGCCGGGGCATGACGGTAATCACCGCGGGAACCGGGCGTGAGGCGATTGCCAAACTCGAATCCACTCCTGACATCGCCATCGTCCTGATGGACATTATGATGCCTGAGATGGACGGCTACGAAACCATGCAGGTAATTCGGCAGAACGCTTCTTTCCGGCGACTGCCGATCATCGCTCTGACGGCAAAGGCTATGAAGGGAGACCGTGAAAAATGTCTTGAGGCTGGGGCTTCAGAGTATCTGGCGAAACCCGTCAATACCGAGCAACTGCTCTCGTCGTTGCGGATGTGGCTCCATCGCTAGCAGGTAGAAGACGAGCTGCGGCAGTTGTTTCCTGAACGCGGAGACTACGAATGGGCAAAGACGAAAGAGTCAATATCCTGATGGTGGACGATCAGCCCGGCAAGCTTCTCAGCTATGAGGTCATGCTGGGAGGTTTAGGGGAGAAACTGATCAAGGCCATGTCAGCCAAGGAAGCCCTCGAGGTCCTGCTCAAGACCGACATTGCAGTTGTGCTGATGGATGTGAGCATGCCGGAGCTCGATGGTTTCCAATTGGCTGCCATGATCCGTCAGCACCCCCGCTTTCAGCGCACTGCGATCATTTTTGTCTCAGCCGTTCATCTCACCGACTTGGACCAGCTTAAAGGTTACGAGCATGGCGCGGTGGATTACATTTCTGTTCCGGTGGTTCCGGAACTGCTGCGCGCTAAAGTCAGAGTGTTCGCCGATCTGCACCGAAAGACGCGAATGCTCGAAACTCTGAATCGCGAACTCGAGCAGCGTGTTCTGGAGCGCACGGAAGAGCTGGCACTCAAAGCAGAGCTCCTCATGCGGCTGAATGCCGAGTTGGTGGAAAAGAATCAGGAACTCGACGCTATTTTCAGCACTGCGCCCGATATTATTTTCAATCGTAAGGCCGATGGCTCCAGGGATTATGTCAGCGATCGATTCTATGACTTTACCGGCGCGTCCCCAGGTTCTGCGAATGGTTTTGGGTGGCTTGATTATGTGCATCCTGACGATAAGAATCAAGCCATGGCGGACTGGATGCGCTGTGTGGAATCAGGGGCAGATTATGAAGCCGAGTATCGCCTCCGGTCCAAGGACGGAACTTATCGCTGGTTCCGGGCTCGCGCAGTTCCGATTCGCGACGATGGCAAGATCGCCAAATGGTACGGTACCTGTTCTGACATCCACGATAGCAAGCTCCTGGAACAATCCATTCGCGACGACGCCACCGAACTGGAAAAAATGGTGGATAACAGAACCGACGAACTGCGGCGGCTTTCAGTCCGCCTCATGACTTTACAGGACCAAGAGCGGCGGCGCATCGCCCGTGATCTGCACGATGGCCTGGGGCAGGAACTCGCAGTAGCGAAGATGGTCCTGGACAAAATGCTGTTGCAAAAGGGCGCGCAACCGCCGGAAGAAGCGTGGGCTCAGGCCAGCACCATTATTGATCGCGCGATTCAGCAGGTACGTACCATGTCTCACCTTTTGCATCCGCCGTTGCTCGACGAAGTGGGCTTGCTTTCTGCTCTGGCGTGGTATACGGATGGACTTGCTAAACGCAGCGGCATTGAGACCACGCTCGACGTGCATCCCCGCGATTTTCCCCGACTCACCTCCGAATTGGAGACTGCAATCTTCCGAATTGTTCAGGAGGCTCTCACCAACGTCTTCCGCCATTCCGAAGCTCACCGCGTGTGGATTACCTTGACTCGGAAAAATGGAAGTATCGGCGTTGCCGTGCGCGACGATGGCAAAGGAATCGGCAAGAAAATTGTCGAATTGCGTCCGGATAGCGTTGGAGTGGGCATCGGCGGGATGAAACAACGCGCCAAAGAACTCGGCGGTGTACTGAAATTGAGCAACCTCGAGCCTGGAACTCTGGTTGAAATAGAGATCCCCTGCGACTCTGGTTTGCGGGATCCAACCACGATGATGAACGGATATGGCTCCAACTAAACCGGCTAGCGGCGCCGGCAGTTTACGGTACCGGTAGTGGGGCATAAACGCCCGCCCATATCCGGTAATTCTCCGGCGCGCTGATCGCAGCGCCAGCTTCGCACTGATGCCGTCCTACCCCACGGCCTGTTTCTGTCTAGGGAGTTTCCCCGATTGGCGGATAGCGAGCTCATGCCCCAATCTTTTTCTCGAAGGGGAGAAACTCTGCTTTCCCGTCATCCCTATGAATCCCGTCACCCGTATCCATACCAAGAAGGAGATCACCGATGACACAAGAGGAGTCGGTATTTGGAATCTATCTGACTCGCAGCAGTGTTGAGTCCGCGGTCAGCGCCTTGAAGCATGCCGGATTTTCGAACTGCGACGTCTCGATTCTGCTCCCGGAAAACCTTCAATCCGAGGAATTGGCTACCGAACATAGTACGAAGGCGCCGGAAGGGGCGGCACTGGGCGCTGGGTCGGGAGCGGCGGTGGGCGGAGCCTTGGGCTGGCTGATCGGCGTGGGAGCCTTGGCGATTCCCGGAATCGGTCCGGTCATCGCGGCTGGGCCATTGTTAGCGGCGCTTGCCGGAATTGGGATAGGCGGCGCGTTGGGGGGATTTGCCGGATCGCTGGTAGGGATGGGAATTCCTGAATACGAGGCCGAGAAGTATGAAGGAGAGTTGTTGAAAGGTGGAATTCTGGCGGTGGTTCATTGCGAAACCGACGAAGAAGTCAATCGCGCCAAGCAGGTGTTTCAATCCAGTGGGGCGCAGGATGTTGCGGTTTCCCGCGAAACGTCCGCCCAGAGCAGGAGCGCCGCGTAATTAAAACACACTACTACTAATGAAAGCGGCCTTCGTTACGGAAGCCCCAGCCATCATACTGGCGAAACTGTAGAGTTCAAATTCAGGAACTCTAGCACTGGCCTATCGTAGCTTGAATATCGCGCGTGCTCTCCGGCGCATACCCCGTCCACTTTACAGGTTGAACCTGATGGAATGAAAATCACGGCAAAGCTACGTTGATGTTCGTACGAATCCAAAATAGTTGCTCGCTTCGAGCACGGAAGAGGTTCGCTTATGAAAAGCTTTAGTTCCACTATGCCGAGAAATCTTTTGGTGCTCGGTTCAGGTCTTCTACTCCTGGCCAGCTTGGCTTGGTGCGCCGATGATAAAGACCAGTCGGATATTGAGAAGCGTCTGGACGCATCCGCAAGGGTTCTGAACGAGATCATGGCTGTTCCAGACAAGGCAATTCCTGACAAGGTTATGCATGATGCGAAGTGTATCGCCGTAATCCCCTCCATGGTGAAAATTGCAGTTGGTTTTGGAGGGAGTCACGGAAAAGGTGTGGCGACCTGTCGCACGGAAAGTGGAGCCTGGAGTGCCCCCGCGCCGATCACGATCACTGGAGGAAGCTGGGGATTGCAGCTTGGCGGTCAGGCTGTTGATCTGGTGATGGTCATCATGAATGACGATGGAATGCAACATCTGCTCTCGAGCAAGTTTAAACTGGGCGCCGACGCTTCTGCCGCCGCTGGCCCTGTCGGACGCGATGCCGCAGCCGATACGGACTGGAAGATGAAGTCCGAAGTGTTGACCTACTCTCGAGCCCGCGGCGTCTTCGCAGGGATCGATCTCAACGGCGCTGCCATCACCCAGGACAAAGATGAAACCCGCCTTCTTTATGATGGGAAATTTGTGCCATTCGCGGACATCTTGGCTGGAAAGGTCCGTCCGCGAGAGGCTAGCCAGCCTTTCCTTCAAGCAGTCAGGAAATATGCGAGCGCAGCCAAGGAACATGGCGAACTGCGCAAGCCGTCGCCGAGTACTGTGGCGGCAAACAAATAGAACAGTCTGCTGCTCACTTTGGGTTCGGTTTCGGTGAAACCGGGCTCGCTTAGCTAGATTTTTTCAAGGAACAAGTAAATCGATCATTGGAGGCTGCAATGTCAACAATTTTGCTAGTCGTTCTAGTTCTGTTACTGCTCGGAGCACTTCCAACGTGGCCGTATAGCAGGTCTTGGGGATATTACCCAAGTGGCGGACTGGGCCTGGTGGTGGTGGTGTTACTCGTACTGCTTCTCGCTGGCCGCCTCTAAGGCCCGAAGCTATCGAATGCGATGGGAGGGAGCGATGCAGCAATGCACAGCTCTCTCCTTTTCGCTTTCTAATCCTAAAAAGTGTGAATCAAAGCCGGCGTTCCGGACTCAGGGGGGAGCAGAGCAGCGCTCGCTCCCTACCTCTGTTGCTTCTGTTGCTTCTCTCCCTCAATCCCCGGGGGCGGTGCCTGGTCTTGTGGTTGCTGAACCTGCGGTTCGGCTTTCAGATGCGGGGGTTCGACGTCGGCGTTTGCAGGCTGGGGGTGCATTATCGGTTGTGGCTTCTTTAATTCTGACCAGGCAATAAGTTGCGGTCCGATAAGGCTGGGAGGAGGCACAGGATCCGGCTGGCCTTGCAGATCCTGCGCGAAAATCGGAGGGGAAATCGCTGAGAGTAAACCCAGGGTCAGAAAGAGGCTTGTCTCTCGCTTCATATTTGTACCCTCGAAAGACGAAGCGGCCAGCGGCAGCTACTGTCGGCAAATCTCGCGAGTAATGAAAACAGCATTAAGCGCGTGAACACCAACACTCCGCTTTTTTACAGCCGAACTCATCAGCCGTCCATACATGGTTTCCTGTAAAGAACCGAGAGCAGGATTGGGTCATGTTGCAGATGGAGTAGGAGGTGACGTCACGATGGCGAGTAATTATGTTCTGCCTGAAATACAAACTTCACCGTATAGGCAGCGAGCGTTAGTGTCCGATAAGCTGCGGTTCTACTCGACAGACGCCCCCAATCGAGCAAGTGCCGGTTCTTAAGAACTGACACTTGCTCCCTCCTGTACGCAAAATGATGCGAATGCTTACAGGGACGAAGCTCTCCAAATACAGAGAAAGTAGGATTCGTGTTCAGCTCAGTTGAGGAATATGGTCGTTCTAGAAACGCATCACCCAGAGGAGGATCGCAATGCTTTACTGGACATTAGTATTCTTGGTCATAGCATTGATCGCGGGGGTCTTGGGCTTTACCGGCGTAGCCATCGCGGCCGCAGGTATTGCGAAACTGATATTCTTCGTGTTCATAGTTCTCTTTGTGCTTTCGTTGGTCGCGCACCTCACGCGCCGCGGTAGTATCTAGCCAACTCGCGCAGGTCGCGGTCAAGCTGTTTGTGCAGGAATGGAGGCACTGCTCTGCGGCGCCTCCACACTTAGTTTCATAGGCGTCGGTTCGGTCGCCCAAAACTTGAATCAGGAGGATTCGCCGTTCCATCTGGAGGACTGCTGGACCAGCGCGCCGTAACACTCGCACGCCGCCTTCTCCAGTCCTTTCGGATCTACGATGTTTACCTGGCCGCGGGTGTAGTTGATCAGACGCGCCTTTTGCAGGATGGAAGCAGCCACCGTGACACTGGAACGCCGCGTTCCCAGCATGTGTGCAAGAAACTCCTGGGTTAATGGAACGAGATTGGAATCGATTCTGTCCCGGCTCATGAGCAGCCAGCGCGCCAGCCTTTCATCGACTTCATGCAACCGGTTACAGGCTGCGATCTGAGAGGCCTGCGCAGCCAGCACCTGCGAAAATCGGTATAGTCGTTTTTCCAGGGTGCGACATTTCGTCAAAACGCTAATCAGCGTACTTGCATTAATCCGGTAACCCGATCCTGCGATCTGTATGATGACGCGCGAGGGGCTGGTTTTGAAGCCTACCAGTAACGGCAGTCCCACAAAACCTTCCTTGCCAGTCAGACCTACCTCTACGCTTTTCCCGTCCTCCATAACATTCAGAACGGAAGCTAGACCGCTATTCAGGAAATAGGCATATTGAATCGGCGCCGCGGCTTCGTTGAGAACATCATGGGTTCTCAAGGGCATGAAAACCAATTGGGGATAGATCGCCTGGCACTCTTTGTCGGGCAAGTCGAGCAAGAGCTCATTCTCCAGTACGTTTCCGTCGAGCTCCCTGCGCCCGGACTTCAGGTGCAACTCGCTCGGGTTCTTGGCCATCTTGGGCTCCTACGAAGGCAACTGGTTGTCCGATTCGCACGCAAACGTCGTGTTGGCTGGCAAATGAAACCGGCCCTGGTCAGGCCGGTGTTCCTTGTACCGATGAGAAGTGAGCGTCGGACCAGTGATACTACGGCGGGATAGCCCCTGTGTCTGTACGATACTGGCCGCCAATATGTGCGATAAGGAACATACAAGCGGCTTCGGGAAGGCGTAGGCTGAAACTGTCTCTTCTAGCACCCTTTCCGTTAAAGCTGTGCGGCTTACGGTTCCTGCGAAATCGGACGGCGTTATCGCTGTGTGATATGAAAGGAACCTCTCATGGCCCAGCTCTCCCGGGTCGTTCTGAACAAATTCGACGATTCCAATGGTGATCGGCGCGCCATCGGCAACACCATTCTGCGCGGTCTTCCGCGGACGGAAAGCGCCCGAGTCTTTTCCTCGCTGGAGTTTGTTCGTCTTAGACTTCATCAGGTTCTGCACGAGACGGCTGAGGTCATCAAGTCGGGATATTTCCTGAACGATGGAATGTGTTCTGTGCTTACGGTTCAGCCAGATGGAGAGAGTGTGGAAGTTGGTTTGATCGGGAAAGAAGGCTTTGTCGGCCTGCCAGTAATTTTTGGTTTTAAAACCAGCGCCTTGCGAATCATCACCCAAGGGGATGGAACGGCGTATCGGATGGATGTCGGAATTTTGCAAAGCCTTCTGCCGCAATGCCCCGCGCTGGCGCGGCAACTGCAACGCTATTCAATGATTCTCGGTATTCAGTCGACTCAGCTCGCCGCTTGCAATCGCCTGCATGATGTGGATGAACGACTGGCACGATGGCTGTTGATGAGCCACGAGCGGATTGG
>Ga0210393_10004245_pt1 | contig 11360 bp, 8 predicted proteins | sample IncBWC27OmetaG_FD_160068 | JGI IMG/M metagenome (GOLD analysis project Ga0210393, IMG submission 160068) | Forest soil microbial communities from Barre Woods Harvard Forest LTER site, Petersham, Massachusetts, United States - Inc-BW-C-27-O ... | reverse complement strand
CGCAACAGGAAGTCCAGTCCCTCACCGCCGACCAGGTCGCCGACGCCGTCACCAAACCCGGTGCCAAAGATCCCACCAAAACCCGCAAAAAACTCCCATTCCCCATTCCCTCATCCCCCGTAAAGAAGAGCACAGACAAAAATTGGATCGCCGTCCAGCAAGCCGCCCAAAACGCCGCCATCCCCTCCAGCGTCATCGCCGCCCACGGCTCCGTCCAGGGCCTCCTCTATTTCGACCTCCAGGGCCAGTTCGACCTCCTCAGCACCTCCCACCTCTACATCCCGGACATCGCCGTCATGGACAAATCCCACTCCCTCACCTACTTCGATATCGACCTCAGCCGCCCTTCCGCCCACTAACCCTCCGCCCAAATCTACCTATAACTTGTAACGTGTAACCTATAACTTGGAGGGGCGCAGCATGCTGCGCCCCTCCTTGCCCCTACCTCAACTTCCCAATTTGCTCTGTCCCGCGCCCCAAAACTCGCAGGGCCGCTCCAAGCTTCCGACCTGTTCCGACCGGGTCGGAACTCCTGTCGGAAAGCTCGCTGCGCGCGCTTTGGCCCTACCACGGTCGCCCCAACACTCACGACATACTTGCCGAACGCCTCGTCGCTACACCCGATTGCTAACACTCGACTTACCCGAATCCCCCAAGAATCACCATCTTTTCCTTGACAAATGCTGCCTTCCGCGCTACTATACTCAATAGGAAAAAACTAAGTTTTCCGAGTTGCGCCCCGACCGTGTCGGGGCTTTTTGCTTTTCAGGAGTCGGAGAAATCCATCCCATAAGTCTTTTAGAAGCAACACTTGCAAGACTCCCCGTAAGTGTTGCTTCTAAAGGACTTACGCAAAACCTAACCTCGTTAAATGCAACACTTACAAAAAACCCGGGGGTTGGGGCCTGTCATTGACCGCAGGAAAGCGACTTGAAGAACCTAACGCAACTACGGGTGGAAGCTGGAAAGGCCGATTTGGAAAGCAGGTTGGAAACCCTCAGATGCGGCCCGACTCTGCAGCCGATCGCGGCAAAGTCTGAGCGGCACTCTGAGCGAGCAATTTTTGATAGGCGAATGCGCCGCGCATCCCATTAAAAAAGCCGAATAGAATCACTACACCCAAAACCCCGACGCCAAGAATGCTGCCCATGATGACGGCAGTGTAGATTTTTTCGACCAGAAAGAGCACAAATCCGGCAACCGCCGCAAAACGAGAGTATTTGTGAAGCCCATAGGCAATGCCCGCAAACAACACAACATCCAGCAGCGCCGCCGGAGTGATCCCCATGAACCTGACTCCAGCTAGCGAGAACAAAACGAAAATCGTAGTGAAGGACGCCACAATGATCGCGCACCACATCCCGTATCGCGCAGCATCCTTTGCTCCGTCAAGGTCCGAAACGTCAGGCCAATACCAGCTTCCGCTATTCACCGGGGTACACCTCGCGGAAGCTGTTTAGCACTATCTTGTTATACAAACAATGAAATAATGCGAACGAGATCTCTATCTTCAGGGTCTCTTATTGAGGAGTGCTCGTCTTGACTGGAGATGCAAAACGCAGACGCGCTGCCACGGCCCACTGAAAAATGTGCAGCACTAATAGTACCGCGAAAACAAAAAACGCAAATGCCGTGACCGGCTCGAATATATCCATCCTGGCTGCCGACAGAGACGCCGAAGAATATTGAATCGCTCGCAAAATCGCAAACGCCTCGTTAGCGCAACAGACTCCGAACATCAGAAAAAGTAAAGTATGGAACTGTCGCAAGGTCTCAACGCTGCTGGCCATTTCAGGTAGGCGAGTCCGTACATCATTATCATCGGTCACGAGATTCTTCGAGACTCGATAAAAACGAAACACCATGCTGGCCGAGGTGTATGTCGAGTAAGCGGCCGCCGCCACCAAACTAAAAACATAAAGGCGAGCGGTGATGGTTAGACCTGCAAACAATGCGCGCAAATCCCAATGCATCGTGAGGATGAACATGGCTCTATCTTAGGACACCTAACGGCGGCGTTTTGTTCCAGCAAATAAAAGATTCCGCAGAGTACTTGCTTTACCCGCGTACCGACAACTGATCACCTACCTAAACTCGGCGCATGTTTGCGCGAGTTGTTGCGGTCAGCTAACATGACTTGTGCAAACATTCCTGGATCACCGCGGACAAATGCTCCCTCTTCTCGACGAATTGAATCCGGAACAGCGTCTTGCTGTCGAAACCACCGAAGGACCCGTGCTCATCCTCGCTGGAGCGGGCACCGGCAAAACGCGCGCCATCACCTGTCGCATGGCCAACATGATCGCCAGCGGCGTGCCCGCGGAAGCCATCCTCGCGGTTACGTTCACCAACAAAGCCGCCGAAGAGATGCGCACTCGCGTCTCGAATTTATTGCTGCGTGCAGGCGTTCCACCAGCGCAACCCTGGCTTTCGACATTTCACTCTCTCTGCGCGCGCTTGCTGCGCCGCGAAGCTGCTGCCGCAGGCCTCCCGCGCGATTTCGCCATCTACGATGATGACGACCAGGTCGCCGCCATCAAGCTCGCCATGGGCAAGCTCCAAATCAATGACGACACCCTCACCCCGCGCAACGTCCTCAGCCGCATCAGCTACGCCAAAAATCACGCGCAAACGCCCGAGCAGATGCGCGCCGAGGCCATCGATCAAGACGGCCGCCGCGTCGCCGACCTTTACTCCGCCTACGAATCCCTCCTCAAGCAAAGCAGCGCGCTCGATTTCGACGATCTCCTTCTCCGCTCGGTTCGCATGCTCCGCGAATCGCCAGCCACTCGCGAAAAATGGCAGCAGCGCTTCCAATACATTCACGTTGACGAGTATCAAGACACCAACCGCGTTCAATACGACCTGCTCCGCCTGCTCACCGGCCCGCATCAAAACATCTGCGTCGTCGGCGACGAAGATCAATCCATCTACCGCTGGCGCGGAGCGGATGTCTCCATCCTTCTCAGCTTCTCGCGCGACTTCCCGGCCGCGCGCGTCGTAAAACTCGAGCGCAACTACCGCTCCACACAAAATATTCTCGACGCCGCGGGCGCGGTCGTCGCCAACAATCCCGAGCGCCTCGGCAAATCCCTCAGCGCCGAAAATGGCAGCGGCCTAAATCTAAAATATTTCGAAGCCCGCGACGCCCAAGCCGAAGCCGAATTCGTCGCCGGTGAACTCGAACGCCTTCTAATCAACGATGACGCGGACCAAACCTGCGCCGTCGAGTACCGCACCAATTTCCAATCCCGCGCTTTTGAAGAAGTCTTTCGCCGCCGCGGCCTGCGTTACAAACTTGTCGGCGGCTTCAGTTTCTACAGCCGCGCCGAGGTAAAAGACGCGCTCGCCTACGTGCGTCTGGCCATGCACCCCGAAGACGACATCTCCCTCCTGCGCGTCCTCAACGTCCCACCGCGCGGCATCGGCAAGACCACCGTGGACGCCCTGCGCGAAACCGCCCGCACCGACGCCACGCCACTCTGGGCCGCCATTCAAAAGTTCGTCTCCGGCGGCGCAGGCAACCGCGCCGTCACTCCCCTCCGAGCCTTCCAGGAATTAATCGCCAAGCTCCAGGAAGCCCTCGCGCAAAAAGAACCCGCCGAATTTCTCCACGCCGTCCTCGACGAATCCGGCTACATGGCCATGCTCAAAGACCGCAACAACCCTGAGGATGTCGCGCGCCTCGAAAACCTCGAAGAATTAACCCGCGCCGTTGCCGAAAGCATGGACGCGGGCGAAACCTTCACCGATTTTCTCGACGCGGCCGCGCTCGTCAGCGACGCCGATTCCTTCGAAGGCAAGCCCGGCGTCACGCTCATCACCCTGCACAGCACCAAGGGCCTCGAATTCGACCACGTTTTCCTCACCGGCATGGAAGAAGGCATCTGCCCCCACAGCCGCTCGCTCAACGAAGAAAAAGGCATCGAAGAAGAACGCCGCCTCGTTTACGTCGGCATGACCCGCGCCCGCAAATCCTTGACGCTCACGCGCGCCGTCTACCGCCGCATCTTCGGCAACGAACAGCAACTCCGTTCTTCCCTTCCTTCACGTTTCCTCGCGGAAATTCCCAGTGAACTCGTCGACACCGTTCGCGGCTCCATGGCCGAAATCGGCGAAAAGCGCCGCTACGAACCCGATCCTGAGTACTCCTACTCCTCCGAGGAATTCCTTCGCCGCGTCCGCGGCGGCAAAGCGCCGGCGCCAACTCCCGCGCCTCGGCGCACATCCACGCCCAGCACCCCGACCTTCGGCCGCAGCATCAAGCGCGGCGCCGACGCCAATCCCATGCTCGGCCGCAAAGTCCGCCACCCCACCTATGGCGTCGGCACCGTCGTCGGCGTCGAAGGCGATGACGATGATCGCCGCGTTGCCGTCAGCTTTCCCGGCCGTGGCACAAAAAAGTTCATCGAAAAGTACGCCCAACTCGAACTAGCCTAGAAAAGAGTGCGGCAAACACCACCATCGCAGCCGCTGTTGCGCCATAGCGCTTCTCGGGGTACATTGAGGCGCGTTCGTTCCTCAAAACCGTGTCCGGCCAGGGATGGCAGTTCGCCGCGATGCGCTCGGAGAGCATGAGTGGGATCAGCCCTCTTCCGTCGTAAGAATATCGATCAACTGATTTCCGATTGCGAAGGCGCCGAAGTTCGATTAAAAAAATCCTTGGGCTGGCTGAGTCTCACGTCGCTTGGCATCGGCGCGGTCATTGGCTCGGGCATCTTCACCATCGTCGGCACCGCCATCGCGGGCCAGAAATTTCAGACTTCGTCCATCCTCAATGCCCCGCTTCTGCAGTATCTCATCCACCACAACGCGTCGTTCGGCCGCCCCGGGGCGGGCCCCGCCATCGCGCTTTCTTTCGTCCTCGTCGCCATCGCCTGCGGCTTCGCCTCGGTCTGCTACGCCGAACTTGCCGCCATGATTCCCATCGCCGGAAGCGCCTACACGTACACTTACGCGACCATGGGCGAACTCGTGGCCTGGATCATTGGCTGGGATTTAGTCCTCGAATACGCCGTCAGCAACATGGCCGTCAGCGTTGGATTTTCGGCTCACCTCGTGGACCTGCTCGACTGGTTCGGGCTGCATCCCAATCCCCGCTGGATCTCTCCTGCCTATCTCCCCAGCGGGCTTCCCGACTTGCAAGGCAACGTGATTTACGGGCCGGGCTGGCATTTTGGCTTCAACTGGCCCGCTTTCATCATCGTCATGCTTCTGACCATCATCCTGGTGCGTGGCATTCGCGAGTCCGCCGAAACCAACAACATCATGGTGCTGATCAAAATTATTGCCATCCTCGCCTTTGTCACCTTTGCTTCGCGTTTCATCCACACGTCCAACTGGCATCCCTTCGCGCCCAACGGCTGGCCCGGCATCCTGACCGGTGGATCCATCGTCTTCTTCACCTACATCGGCTTCGATTCCGTCTCCACCGCCGCCGAAGAATGCAACAATCCACAGCGGGATCTGCCGCGCGGCATCATCGCCACTCTCGTTGTTTGCACTATCCTTTACATCGGGGTGGTCGTCGTTCTCACAGGGCTCGTTCGGTGGGACACGCTGGTTGACGACGCCGCCCCCGTCGTAAACACGCTCAAGAAACTCCATATCTCCAGCCTGCGTCTCGTGGTTCTCATCGGCGCTTTAATGGGCATGATCTCCTCACTGCTGGTTTTTCAAATCGGCCAGGCCCGCGTCTGGTTCGCCATGTCTCGCGACGGACTCTTCCCAAAAGTCTTCAGCCGCGTTCACCGTAAATACCTCACGCCCGATTTCTCCACCTGGGTCGCCGGCTTCGTCGTCGGAGTTCCGGCTGGGCTTCTCGACATTGGCACGCTCGGCGACCTCGCCAATATCGGCACGCTGTTCGCATTCGCCCTCGTTGCTGCCGGAGTTCTCATCCTCCGCTATCGTGAACCGGACCGCCCCCGCGCTTTCCGCGCTCCCGGCGGCCCTATCGCTCCCATTCTCACCATCGTCACGTGTATCCTGTTGATGGCGGGGCTTCCGATCATGAACTGGATTCGATTCTTTGGCTGGTTGATCATCGGCCTGGTGATTTATTATTTCTATGGCCGGAGACACAGCACGCTTCGGGCGGCAAATCGCGCATAAAAGGAATCATGGAATGCGGTGCTGGCCTTTCAACCGATCGCGGTTCTTCTACCCGCTAGCGCTTATCGCGCTGAGCGTTTTCTTGCCAGCTTGTGCGCGCGCCTGGGGTGGCAACGGCCTGCGCCTCGTCGTCAACAAATCCGTCGACACGCTGCCGCCGGACATTCGCTCGTTCTTCGAATCGAATCGCCCCTTCTTGCTTCAGCACGTGACCGACCCGCTCGACCTCATGGCCAAAACGCCCGCCGAGCGCCACAATCACTATCTCTATCTCGATAAGTACGGCCGCTTTCCATTTGAAATGCTTCCACGCTCGTACAAGGCCGCGCTAACAAAATTTGGCAAAAGCAAGCTGGACTCCAACGGCTTGCTTCCCTGGGAAATCGGCGTCTACAGCGCAAAACTCACCGAAGCTCTGAAACTCGGCAAGTGGGACGAAGCGCGCCTCGACGCCGCCATCCTCGCCGCGTACGTCGCCGAAGCGCACGATCCTTTCAATACCACCGATAATTTCGATGGCCATCTAAGCAATCAAACGGGAATCAGCGATCGTTTCGGCACTACGCTCATCGACCGCTACTCTTCTTTTTTCCCCATGCGCCCGAACGACGCCGTCTTCATCAGCGACCCCACCGACCACGCTTTCGATGCCTGCCTCGGTTCCCACGCTTGGCTTGAAAATATTTTGCTCGCCGACCGCAATTCCCGCCACGGCGAAAATTCTTACACCGATGATTACTACGACCGTTTTTACAATCAAGCCGCATCGATTCTGATTCGCCAACTCTCCGACGCCGCCACCGACGTCGGCTCCTACTGGCTGACCGCATGGAACAACGCCGGCCGCCCGCAGCTCCCGCACTGAGTCTGCCCATGCCCGACCCACTCGTCTTGCAGCGCATTCTCTCTGTCCCCAAAGCTGAACTGCATCTGCATCTCGAAGGCTCCATCCTCCCTCCCACCGTTTGCGCGCTCACCGCCCGCCACGGTTTGCCACTCACGGTGCCGGAAGTACGTAATCGCTACGCCTACCGCAACTTCGATGAGTTCATCGAAGCTTTCAAATGGGTTACGTCGTATCTCCGGGAGCCGCGCGATTACGCGCTTATCGCCAACGATCTAGCAGAACATTTGCTTACGCAAAATGTGGTCTACGCGGAAGTCACGCTTTCGATCGGCATCATGATTCTGCGAAAGCAATCGCCGGAAGCAAATTTTGAAGCCATCCTCGAAGCCACCGAGCCATTCGCCGGACGCGGATTGCGTTTCAACTGGGTCTTCGACGCCGTCCGTCAGTTCGGCGCGGACGCCGCCATGCAAGTCGTCGAAGCCGCGCGCCGCAGCGGCTCCAAAAAAATTATCGCTTTCGGGATCGGCGGCGACGAACTTAGCCTGCCCACCAGCGACTTTCGCGCCGTTTACGATCGAGCCGGCGAAATCGGCCTCCACCGCCTCATGCACGCCGGCGAAATCGGCCCCCCGTCGAAAATTCGCGAAGCCATCGAACTCCTCGGCGCCGAACGCATCGGCCACGGAATCGCGGCCGTCAACGATCCTGCGTTGATGGATTTTCTTGCTGAGAAACAAATTCCGCTGGAAGTTTGCCCCGGAAGCAATCTCCGCACCGGGGCGCTCGACCGGCAACTGAATCGCCGGCACACCATGATCGAAGACCATCCGCTGCCCAAGTTGTTGCGCCACGGCATTCCCGTCGTGCTTTCCACCGACGATCCCGCCATGTTCCACACCACGCTGATCGAAGAATACGAAAACGCCGCCCGCATGGGGCTCACCGAATCCGAACTCGCGCAGCTCGTCAAAATGGGCTTCGAGCACGCTTTCGATTCCGCCGCCGCGCGCTCCGCTTAAACTCTCCGGAGGCAATGCTATACTGGGCAAATGAAAGCACACGTTTGGGTCATGCCAAAGCGCACGGTACTCGACCCGCAAGGCCAGACCATTCAGCACGCGCTCTCGGGCCTGGGGTACGCAGCCGTAAAAGATGTACGCCAGGGCAAATTTTTTGTATTGAATCTCGACGGCTGGAACCGTGATGAAGCGCAGCAGCAACTGGAAAAAATCTCCAAAGAAATTCTAACCAACCCGGTCATTGAAGAATATAAATTCGAAATTGTGGACTGAACGAATCACCAGATGATTTCTTCTTTCGCTTCCGCAAAGAACGCATTTCCGCAACTTCGCGGATTGCCGGCGTTTGCCTTTTTTCTGTTTGCTCTCCTCGCCGCCGTCGGCTGCAATTCCGGCGCTCACACTTCCGACCCGCAGCTTCGCAAAATCGATCTCCTGCTCGACGCCCAACTGCCCAAGGGCACTCCCACGACGCGCGTCATTTTCTTTCTCAGCTCTCGCGGATATCCCATGGAAGACTCGCATGATCCGCACGCCATCGTCGCCGTCATCCGGCACATCGATACGGATACTCTCCAACCGATCACCGCGCGAGTCACCTTCCGCTTCGACGAGCACGACAAACTCGTCACCTACGAACTGGCCCCCGCGCAAGACGCCCCGCTGGGCCACTGACCTGTTTCGCCGCACATCCTCTTCGATTTCGCCTTTACCGGACGGCTGCATGGTAGTCTCTTAGAATCCCTTTCAGGAGCTCTCCCGCATGTGCGGAATTGTCGGTTACATCGGGCCCAAGAAAGTAGTGCCCGTCATTATTGAAGGGCTGCGCAAACTGGAATATCGCGGGTACGATTCCGCGGGCATCGCCGTGGTCACCAAAGACGGAAAACTCGAGATACGCCGCGCGCCGGGTAAACTCCGCAACCTTGAAGAAGTGATCGCCAAATCTCCCATCGAGGGAACTTACGGCATCGGCCACACCCGCTGGGCCACGCACGGACGCCCCACCGAAGAAAACGCGCATCCGCACCGCGACTGCACGGGACGGATCGTTGTCGTCCACAACGGCATCATCGAAAATTATCTGGAACTCAAAGAGCAGCTTCAGAGCGAAGGGCACAAATTCGCGACGGAAACCGACACGGAGATCGTCGCGCACCTCGTCGAGAAGCATTCGCAGGGCGGCGTTCCGCTTGAGGAAGCGGTCCGAAAATCGCTCAAGGATCTTCGCGGGATCTACGCGCTGGTTTTTCTTTCCGCCAACGATCCGCAAAAAATCGTGGCCGCCCGGCTTGGCCCTCCGTCCGTCATCGGCCTGGGCGAAGGAGAATATTTCGTCGCCAGCGACATTCCCGCGCTGCTCGAGCATACGCGCAAGATTTTTTTCCTCGCCGACGGCGATATCGCCGTGCTTACGCAAAATGGCGTGCGCGTGATGGATCACGACGGCCGCACCGTCGAGCGCCCCGCCCAGCACGTCGCCTGGGATCCCATCATGGCGGAAAAGGGCGGCTACAAGCATTTCATGCAGAAAGAGATTTTCGAGCAGCCGCGCGCCGTCCGCGACACGCTGCTGGGCCGGATTTCGCAGGACACCGGAAAAGTGTTTCTCGATGAAATGCAATTCACCGAAAAACAGTTTCGCGAATTCGAACAGGTTCGCATCGTGGCTTGCGGCACCAGCTGGCACGCGGGCCTTGCGGGAAAATTCATGATCGAGCGGCTCGCGCGCCTGCCCGTGGAAGTCGATTACGGCAGCGAATTCCGCTATCGCGATCCCATCCTCGATTCGAAAACGCTCACCGTGTGCATCAGCCAGTCCGGCGAAACCGCGGACACGCTGGCCGCGCAGCGCGAAGCCAAGCTGAAAGGTTCTCCCACGCTGGCCATCTGCAACGTCATCGGTTCGATGATCACGCGCGAAGCTCTGGGGACGATTCCCACGCACGCCGGGCCCGAAATCGGCGTCGCTTCCACAAAGGCGTTCACCGCGCAGCTCACCGCGCTCCTTTTGCTCGCTTCGTATCTCGGACAGGTCCGCGGGAAACTTTCCGGCGACGCCGCGCGCAACCTGATGCTGGAATTCACGCGCATCCCGCACAAGATGGAAATGATTTTGCAGGCGGACGCTTCCGGTTTTTACGAAAACCTCGCGCGGCAATTTTTCCGCTTCACCGATTTTCTCTATCTCGGCCGGGGAATCCACTATCCCATCGCGCTTGAAGGCGCGCTCAAGCTCAAGGAAATTTCCTACATTCACGCCGAAGGCTACCCGGCCGGGGAAATGAAGCACGGGCCCAACGCGCTGATCGACGAGAATCTTCCGGTGGTCGTCCTCGCCACGCGCGACGACAACGATCCGGAATCCGTCACCCGTTACGAAAAGAGCGTCTCGAACATCCAGGAAGTGAAAGCACGCGATGGCATCGTCATCACCATCGGCACGGAAAAAGATCATCTCGCTCGCAAAGTGTCCGACCACTTCATCGAGCTGCCTCCAACACTGGAAATTCTTTCGCCATTGCTCGAAATCATTCCGCTCCAGCTTTTGGCCTATCACATCGCCGTGCGCCGGGGCTGCGACGTGGATCAGCCGCGCAACCTGGCAAAATCCGTTACCGTCGAGTAGCAAGAGCCGTTTTCCGCTAGAATAAACACATGCCTCGGGTCTTGCGTCTATGCCTCCTCGCGTTTTCGATTCTCTTCTCCATCGGCGCACTTTCTCTCGCCGCCCAGGCACCTGATAATTCCACCGCTGCACTTCGCGAAATTCACGCCGACGGCGAAAAAATCCTCACCGAGGCGCAAATAGCAACTCTGACGGGGATGCAAATCGGCTCGCAGGTGGGGCGCAACGATCTGCAATCCGGCGCTGACAAACTCGTTGCCAGCGGCCTCTTCGCCAAGGTCGGCTACAATTTCCAAACCAAGGGCGAAGGCGTGAACGTCACCTTTCACGTGGAAGAGTCGCCCCGCATCCCCGCCTATTTCGACAACATTCCCTGGTTTGGCGATTCTGAATTGGCGGACGCCATCCGCAAAAAACTTCCTTTCTTCGATGGCACGCTGCCCGAAGGCGGCGCCGTAATCGACCAGGCCGCCGACGCCGTCAACGAACTTCTGGCTTCGCACGGACTGAAAGTCAGTCTGGAGCACCAGATCCTCGCAAATCCAATCGGCGAAGGCAACGTGCAGTCGTTTCACATCGAAGGCGCCGCGCTGAAAATCGCCAAGCTGGAATTCAGCGATCCTTCGCTCATGGGCTCCAAAGCGGTGCAGCAGCATCTGGCGGAAATTCTCGGCAAGCCCTATTCACGCATGACCATCGATCTTTTTCTCACCGAGCAAATCCGGCCAATTTACCAACAACTCGGTTT
>Ga0210393_10004244_pt1 | contig 11364 bp, 9 predicted proteins | sample IncBWC27OmetaG_FD_160068 | JGI IMG/M metagenome (GOLD analysis project Ga0210393, IMG submission 160068) | Forest soil microbial communities from Barre Woods Harvard Forest LTER site, Petersham, Massachusetts, United States - Inc-BW-C-27-O ... | reverse complement strand
TCCTCCATCCAACATTCAACAATCGAACCGGAGAAGTCGACCGTGATATTGGACGCGCGAATCGATACCGGCGCGTACGCTCTGAACTCACCCGGCGGCACAACCACGTGTCCCGACTGCGCAGCACCGTCTGGATTGCTGGGGGTGAAGCGCGCGGCCACTAGAGCTTCCTGCAGCCCACCTGAAGCGCTGCCAACTCGATAGCCAGATGGATGTCCGTACCGAGTCTTGAACTCCAGAGTCCCCGAACTCCCGTTCGCCGCACAAGTACCCCCTGTCACCTTCACCGCCTCAGCAGTCCCCATTCCCGAGATCAAGATGTAATATGCAGGCTCAGCACTGCGGACACCGGCAGCGCAAGAAATATTCAGCTTGTGCGCACCGGGAAGGCCAAGATCCTCGCCGGGAAGAACCGACCACATAAAGTCAGACGCGTTCTTAATCGTCGCTGACGCCAAGGGTCCCGCAGCCTCCTGCCCGGCTTTCTCAGCCGCGCTGGAGTGATAGGACCTGAGAGTCAGAGCACTCGCTGCCGCTAATATTCCAAGTGCCAGAAACTTGAAGGTGAGTGTGGTACGCATTTTTCCTCCGACGGGATTTGTTGTGCTTGCCTAAAGTGATAGCACGAGAACGGAATTGTGTGATATAGCTGAATATCGCTTTTCTCGGAGCAATCCATTGCCCGCCGCCCTGACCATGCCCCTGCAGATAAAGGTGCGGCCTTCCCTTCGAAAACAATGGAAAGCGCGATATGCGATGGTTGATGCGTGGCGTGGCGTGGCCTGGCGGTACGTGGCGTTGTGTGCTACCACCTCGGATTTCGCGTTGGCTCCGATTTCGATCTCGGTCACACGTGCGTCATGGTGTTCTTCGTGATCTCGGGATAGTGCATCGCGGCCAGCACCGACTCTTGCCAGCGCAACCAAGTTGGCCCCGGCGCTTATATGTGGCGGCGTGTTCGTCGAATCTATCCACCTTATTTTTCCCTCTGTTTCTTCGCTGCAACTCGGCTTGTGAAGTTTGAGGTTGGATTGGGAAACAATCTCACCATGACTCAATAGTTGAATCTGGTATTTCACCCCAAGTGGCATCCCTTCGACAATCCGACGCTCTTTGTCGCGGGACACTGGTCCGTGAACTACGAGGAGCAGTTTCACCTGGTGATGGGACTCATCATGTTCGGCGCCACCTACTTCAAGGAAAGCATGCTTGCGCCAATTGTTGCCCTGATGCTGGGTTCCTTCGTCTGGAATCTCACTCACCCCTTCACTTATCACGGATTCTTTTGGGAATACTGGGTCCTCTTCGCTTTCGGCGCACTCGTGTTTAATCGCCTTTGCAAGATACAAAATCGCAAAGGCTCGGCATCAATCGACCTCGGCATCCTGGCGCTTCTGCTGTTTTCAGCCTATCGCTACTACTCTTCGAACACATGGTCCGCGCGGTGGCTCTACACCGAGTGGATCTTGACTTTCACTTTTGCATTGCTGCTCATCTATCTGCGTTCTTGGGACAAGAAATTCAGGAGCAGTCGGTTCGGAGCAACTTTAGGTACACTCGGGCTGATCTCGTACAGTCGGCCACAGAATCGGTCACATCGCCCTGACCGATCGTATTGATATGTTATTTAGGAATCCGTATGCTAGCTGGCATGCCGGCTCAACAAACGGAGCCGGGAATTCGTTACGGCAGCTATGACCTGGTCCTGCTCGCTTTCGCCGAGGTCATTGTAGAAGGGTAAACGCAGCAGCCTCTTGCTAACCTCTTCCGTGATCGGGCAGTTCGAGGGAGCAGCTTCGAACTTCAGTCCTGCCACCGAAAGATGAAGCGGAGTGTAGTGGAAGACGCTGAGAATGCTCTGCGCCTTCAGTTGTGAGATCAACGAATCGCGGTGCTCAATCGAAGGCAACAGCAGGTAGAACATGTGATAGGCCTGCTCACACTCCGCTGGAATCACCGGCAGTTTCACATCATTGCCCAAAGCCCAGTCGGCCAGCGATTCGTAGTATCGATTCCAGACTCGCGCCCGTCTTTCTTGAATGGTCTCTCTTGCTTCGAGCTGCGCATAAAGAAATGCGGCCAGAAGATCTGATGGCAAGTAGCTGGATCCTAGGTCGACCCACGTGTATTTGTCTGTTTCGCCGCGGAAGAAGCGGCTACGGTTGGTGCCTTTCTCGCGAATCACGAGCGCTCGTTCTAGCAACTCGGCGTCGTTGATGATCAGCGCTCCGCCTTCTCCGCAGGTGAAGTTCTTGGTCTCATGGAAGCTCTGGGTTGCGAGGCAACCAAGCTTTCCCGTATACGTGCCTTTATAGCGAGAGAACAGGCCGTGGGCATTGTCCTCCACGAGCCGGACTCCGTGGCGGGATGCGATCGCAAGAATCGAATCCATCTCGCAGGCAACTCCCGCATAGTGAACCACGACGATCGCCTTGGTTCGCTGTGTTATGAGGGATTCCAAACGACTCTCATCAAGATTCAGCGTGTCGGGACGAACGTCAGCAAATACCAAACGCGCTCCTCGCAAAGCGAAGGCATTGGCCGTTGAGACAAAAGTAAACGACGGGACGATGATTTCGTCCTCAGGGCCGCAGTCGAGCAGAAGCGCCGCCATCTCCAGCGCATGCGTACAGGAAGTTGTCAGCAAAACCCGTGGAACCTCTAGTTCCCTTTCAAGAAGTTCGTGACACTTGCGAGTGAAGGGCCCGTCCCCGGAGGCGTGCCCATTGGCAATGGCGGCTGCAATGTACTTGTATTCATTGCCCGCCAGGCAGGGCCGGTTAAATGGGATGCGATAGCTCATAATCTACGGAACACGAATAGTTTTTGAGTGCCATAGTCGCCGGCGGAAGGCAGCTGAGAGAACCAGCGATTCCATTCGGTATTCGGGTCAGCGACGGTAACCGGCGCATGAGTGGCCTGCGCCAGGAGAGGTTTCAAAACGCGCGTGCCCACGTAATATGTGCTCGCGAAGTTTGATAGCTCAAGGAGTTCAGCCTCGCCACTAAGCGCGGCGATCACTTTGTCCTGGTCGAGGTACTGATTAAAAGGTGGCATAGGAATGTCTTCCAGCCCCCACTCTTCACGGAGCGCATTCAACCGCCGCCAGCCCTGCACAGTCGCCTCCGAAAGCAGAAGCAATCCGCCTGGCTTTAGCACACGAGTGCACTCGCGCAGGCCGCTGAACTGGCGCTCCCAGGTTCCCAGGTTGATCAACACCCGCACGACAATCACCTTGTCGTAGGAACGCGACGGCTCCTTAAGTTCCGTGATATCGCCGACGTCAAATTCGACGGACCCGACTAGGTTATCTCGCACTGCGTCGAGCCGGGTCCGCGCATGCTCGATCATTTCTGGAACGTAATCCAGACCACGAAGCTGCAATCGGCGGACGCTGGCGAATTGAATGGAAGAATATCCGTTGGCACAACCCACGTCGAGGACCTTGTCTCCATCGGCCAAGTGCTTGGAGATCGCGCTGATCTCCATCTCGATTACAGAATGATCGGACCAGGAGGCCGATGGTGATTGGCCGTGCTCACGCGCCTGTCTTGTCCAGTATCCGTAAACTTCGCCTTGGCTCAATCGGGTCGTCATTAAAACGAAACTGCCTTTCCGCTCTTTACTGTTTTGTCTACTTCAGAATCACGAACGACATAGGGAGGTTTCTGCATGCTGCGAAAATGCATGCGAGCGAGGTATTCCCCGATGATACCCAGGGCAAATAGCTGCGCTCCGGAAAATAACGCGACGATTGACGCGAGGAACGGGAAACCCGGCACAGGATCACCATGCATGAAGTACCGAACCACGACATACGCCAGTATAGCGAATCCAAATAAAGTGAAGACGAATCCGATCAGGCTGGACATCTGCAACGGCATCGTGCTGAAACCTGTCATCATGTTCATCGCGTGCGTCATCAACTTACGAAAGGTGTATCCCGAAGCACCATGTTTCCGTGGTACGTGCTTCACGGGTGTGGATGCGAAGCGATTGGTGCCCCACGTCAGAAGTACGTCGATGGAGACAAAAGACCCTTCGTAGTGCGCGAAGGCTTTGGCTACCTGGGCGCGAAAGGCACGGAAAGCACCGACTTGCCGGGCAATCTCGGCGCCCATCACATTCTGCAAGGTCAGCTTGGTCACCCATGAGGCAAAGTCCCGACGGAACCCGTGTTGCTCCTGCTTCGGCGTGCCATAGACGACGTCATACCCGCCCGCTAAGACTTCCAGCAGCTTCGGGATCTCCTCCGGGGGATGTTGCAGATCATCATCCATGGTGACGATGACATCGTAGCGGGCGGCCCGGATGCCACACAGCAACGCGTTGTGCTGGCCGTAATTGCGCATGAGGTTGATGGGACGAATCCAGGAATATTGCCCAGCCAGATCGGAGATGACCTCCCAACTGCGGTCGGGACTGCAGTCGTTGACTAGGATGAGCTCAAAGTTCTCCGCAATTGCGACTAGCACGGATTCCAATCGGCGGACCAACTCGGGAAGGATTGCCTCGCTGCGGTAAACAGGAGTGACGACGGAAATTCGCCGCGGCGCCAGATGACCTTCAATCGAGGATTCACCGATTCTATGCATCCCCACGTCCGGACTCACCCGCATTACCGACCCGATATAACACCCATGAACTCATCGACGAACACATTCGAGAATCAGGTGGGTATAGGGGATCCGCAAAAGATCGTGGCGGATCGTTGTTCTGACATTCGTGAATACCTGGGATGCGATCTTTACGTACCCTCTTTCGTTCCTCACGTATTCTCCACGATCTCTCGCCAACAGCCAACGCGCGGCGGCTGACTGGTCGTTTGTAAATACGCCGTCGAAAGTAACAAGTTTGCCGTCAGATTTTAACGCATCATGGGCGATTTTAAACAGTTGCCCCGCTTCTTGATCGTCGAGATGATGCAGGATCCCGAGCGCGAGCACGACGTCAAAACTCTGCTGTTTCGCCAGTGAAAATTGACTCACTCGTTCGCAAACAAATTGGGCTTGCGGAAAGCGCTTCCGGGCCATTTCGATGTATTTGGAACTTACGTCAAAACCGACGTACTCAGCCTGTGGCAGGTACCGCGCGATCGTTCCCGGGCCGCAGCCGATCTCCAGGATGCGGGCTCCCACCTTTGGCTGGACGTATTCACTGACCAGCACTTTGGCCCAGCCCGGTCCTCCGACTAGGTTCCACCACAAGTTATAGGCTGCCGGGATAGCCAAGACCGAACGAATGGATTGAAGCATTCTCCCGATCCGAACCGATGACTTGCCCTTCAGTCCCACGTTGGTGACATCATAACCGGCGACATTGAAACCGATCTAGTCGTCATCGTGCAACCGTTCAGGCAGGCCTGCGAGCGACAACCACGAGCGAAGTCCCGATTGGCACGTGATGTCCGCGCGCGAGCCAACCCGCTTCCAGCGTAAGCAGTGTGGTCAGAATCGGATTGACAATCGGTACGAGCCGGAACTCTTCACTTGTTCGTGATCGGGCAGAGTCGGACTCCGATTGTTTCCGCAGTCCATTCATCTTCCGGAAAATCCATACCAACAGAAAAATGCATGTCATGAACTGGCTCAGAAACTCCACTTGAAATCCTGCGTCCGTCAGTTTTTGGCGAATGTCCTGCGCTGAATAGCGCCGGCAGTGGTGGGCAGCTTCGTCAAAATAACTCCACAAAAATTGATGCGCAGGAACCGTCAACAAGAGCCGGCCACCCGGGGCCAGCGCGTTCCAAAGCGAAGCGAGCGTTTCTCGATCTTCCGGCACGTGCTCGAGCACGTCGAACAAACCGACAAGGTCAAACGGTTTCCCGAAAGGGCAGTTGCGAACGTCTCCTTGCACCAGAAAACCAGCGGATCGGCTTTGTGCGTGCCGCAGACCATCAAACGAGAGTTCCAACCCGACAACCTTCCCATCCGGACATGCCTTGGAAAGCATGCGGAGCACGTTTCCCGTTCCACACCCAACCTCCAGCACCCGGTACCCAGGCGGCAGCGTCGATGTGATTTTCCGCGCCAGCTTGAAAATCAGGCGATTACGGGCCCGGAACCAGAAGTGCTGGTCTTCAATGCCAGCCACCTGATCGAAAAAGAACGAATCATATCCGCCGCCGCGAAGAGAACCGTCAGCGACGCGCGGTCTTCCCTGTTGCAAGCTTTCCACGGACACGGCTTCCGAAGTCTGGCGGGTCAAATCTTGTCGTCATGAAACGGCTTACGAGCCCAAAAGTCTATCACAAAGGCACGCGACGCTGCTTGACATGATCTGGGTCGAAATCGGCCCTCCTCTACCGAGAGAATCGGTAAACCGCAATTTCGCGAGTCTTCCGCCACGGTAGCGCAGACGACGAAATCCCCTGCATGGCATCGCCCGACACAACAACCCAGCGAACATGGTCGTTTGCAAGTCGCGCCGAGGCGTCATCTTTGATGTCACCTTTGACAAAGGATACGATGTCGTCGCGTCTCTGCTCATATAAACGTTTCGCTTGTACGAGCACCGCGGTTGGACTGGGCCCTTCCAGGCCAGAAACTGCTGAGAGGGTGGTATATGATTCGGACGAAAAATACCCGTCGAGACCGGTCATCGCCATGATCGCAAAATTCGTGGATTCTTCGGCGCGTCCCCAAATCGGTCGGGCGGCGAGGTCGCTCGGCAGATAGGCGATGACGTCGTCGGGCATGGCCGCCAAATGAATATCCTGCAACGCCCGCGCTGTGTCTTGATCGAACGTAACGCGGTTGGAGAAATTGTACGCACTCAGGGCCTGCACCCATGTCAACCCGAGCACTCCCCACAGAGCGACTGGGCGCCAGGTTCCTCGGTTGCGCTGAAGCCACGCATCGATCGGGTGAAGGGAGAAAAGACCAAGAATCCATAGCGTTGGCTGCAGGAAAATGATCGCCGTGCCGCCCATAGCTCCATACGAGAAGAACGTGCCGATTGCGAACGACAAGGCGAAGGCGATAGCGAACACCATGGCCACACTGCGGTGACGCTCTCCACCTATCTCGAACCGCGTCATCGCGCCGAGCCCGGATAATTTGATTCCATAGGCAACGATCGGGAAGACAATCAGAGAACCCCAAGAAATGAGCGCCGCGGGTATCATTCGCCCGAGGAGTTGGCCCCAGACCGCGACTGGAAATTCCAAGTTCGGTCCGCGAAAGGGAAGACCGGACGTAGGGTTGTGAAATCCAGAAAATAACATAGCCGCGCACACGGGTAGGCTGGCGATGAATATGAACAAAGCGAACCAAGCGAGATCGCGTGCTTCGCGTTGCCTGCGCTGCAAAACGAACACCAGACATGCAAGCACCGTGGCAACGCCGAAGGTGGCGGCCAGCGTAAAGTTGAAGCCCGACATCAGACCCAACAACACCCCTGCCAGAATCCAATCACGCCGGGATCGATCTGGTCGGAAAAGCAGAGTGATCGCAGCGAGACAGATCAGGAGGCCATGGTAATGGGCAGGACGATGAATGAGTGGCAGAATCGAATCGACGCCCTCCCAAGAAGTCCAATCAGAAAAGACGGCCGCCCGCAGCACGGCAAACTGCGACACGTGGGTCGCTGTCTGAAGAGCACCGAAGAACCAGCCCAGCCCCCCGGCGCCGAGAAGCAGCAAAACGCTCAGAACGCCACCTCTTGCGGTCCCGAGCAATTGCCGCCCCGCTCGATATGCCAAAGCGCCGAGAAGGAAGTAGACAAGGATGGGATAGCATCTGTAATACAGATCGAACAAATCCACTGTGCCAAGGTGCAATACATTCTGCCCGCGCAGGACAACCGCCATTGTGAGGTCGTCGAAATAGTGATAGACCGAAGGCCGGAGGCCTGAAACCATGAAGTTGTCTGGCGGAACGTGATGCAGGAGTCGTTGCAGCAGAGTCACATGAAACAAAGGATCGTGTCCCGCGGGTCCGTAGAAAACAAACTTGCCACCTGAGAACCGGCCGCTTCTGCAACAGACGGGAGCAACGGTCAGCGCCACGGCACTCCCTACCATCACGGTCTCATAACGTTGCGGTGTCCACCATGACGCCGTCGGTGCCTGTCTGGCCCGCAGAGCCACCAGAATCATCCCCGCAGCCGAAAGCGCAACAACGAAATAGAAGAAATAAGTGGCAGTAGAGATACGCGCGAAAATGTCGTACGCAGTCGTAATGCAAACTATGCCAAAGATGGGGCTTAGAAGGGTCCTGAATCCGCCAGGGAGTCTTCCCACGATGCTCAACAGCAGGTAACCGGGGAAAAAGAAAAGGACAACAAAAACAAAAATGGCGAAGATAGCACCCTTTGGATTATTGGACAGGACGATTGGGATGAGCAGCAGTAAGAGGATGATCAATAAAAGCTGTGGAAAAGCAAAACTACTGGGCTGACTGGTGTTTTGTACCATCGCGAAGGAGCGATTATAACAAAGGAGTGTGCACCCTCAAGCCAACCGGGCAATCACCTCCTGCTCCACCTGAGCCTGCTAATTCGCAGGCCTCGTGCGCTTGGACTCGATCAGTCGTTCGGACAACTCGAGGACTCGTTCGACGTGCGTTTTCCAGGAAAAGGAGTGCGCCCGCTCCAATCCGAGGGCGACCATGCGCTTTGACGCCTCCTCCGAGCGCAGGACTTGCGCCACGGCTTCGGCAGACTTCTCCGAAGAGAATCTTGGAAAATAGACCGCCGCGTCGCGGCAGATTTCACGATGCACGGCCAGGTCGGATGCGATCACTGGCAAACCGCTAGCCATCGCCTCCACCAATGGGTGAGCGAAAGTTTCAGTGTAGGCCGGCGTGACGTAAACGTCAGCCCTGACATAAAGCTGATGGAGCTGATGGTACGGGAGCGCTCCCAGTTCGACGAGCATGTCTGACACGCCGAGTCTCTTAACCAAATCTGCAGCCTTTTCAGGGCTATACGCGCCTGGATTCTGCCCCGGCTCGAGCCGGCACGTCAGCAAGAGTTTGACGGTACGTGGCGCCAGACTGTTCCGGAGGAGGGGTAGCGCCCGAATCAGGGTCTCGAAGTTTCTGTAGTAGTTGTAGTGGCTGACAAAAAGGAGTTTGAAAGAACCGTTGACGGCACGTAGCTTTTCCTCGACGTCTGACGCAAGCGGACTCGAGTCGCGTGTAAACACTTCATGGTCGAATCCATGATGAATGGCCAGTACACGCGTACCCGTCCAGCGGCCTAGTTCGGACGCAAATGCCTCACTAGGCGCAACTGTTATGTCGGCCCAATGGATAGATGTCTTGGCAAGCACAGCCCTGAGGTGGGTATCCACCCACGCGTGGTACTCGCGGCGCGAGCGCAAGTCGCGGTAGAAATCTGGGGAGGTGTAAATCGAATTGCGCGAGAGGAGGATTTGAGGCACCGGCGATTTTCTCACCGCAAAATTTCCAGTGGAGAGAAGGACATCCGCTCGGCAGCGCCGGATCACTCCCGGGAGCACCAATTGTTCATACCAGAAGCGCCGAGCGGACGTGGTATCCAACTCTAGGAGGTTCACATTTGGGATGCCACGAAACTCCTTCAGGAGGCCAGGACTCAGGGCGACTGTGACCTGCAGGTCGGTTTTGGCAGCAAGATGCGGGAGCACATTCCGGATGTAGGTAACGCCTCCGCCCGCACTAGCAGCAAGGCAGTTGATAAACAAATGCATCATCGGCTCGACGCGACGTCACCTAGAGTCTGCGGCATGCCCGTTGTTCGCCTGAAAAAGATGCGACGTGAATCAGCGAGTGCCGGCGATGGCGCCTGGTCCACGAACACAAATGCCATACACCAATAAAACACACATAGGTAATAGCCTGGAGCAAACAGCCAGTCTTCCAGTCCGGCATGAAGCATGCCGGCGAGCATCACCGCGGCCAGAGGAACAGCAGGGTGCGATGGATTCCCCGTCCTGAGCATCCACACAAACGTCTGAATGACCTTCCTCAAGAGCACGAGAAGCAACACGAAGAAAGGCAGCACGCCAAACATTCCGACCCATGTGGTGATAGCCAAATAGCTGCTGCCGTGCTCTGCCGACGTTGCGGTGCTTGAGGAAAATTTTTCCAGATCTTCGGTCGGGTCCCGCACTTTGTCGGCGGTTCCGAAGCCAGTTCCGAACCAAAAATGGTTGCTGATTGTGTCGATGGCATGCTGCCAAGGAGACTCGCGAGAAGCTAGCAGGCCCAGTCTTTCATCCTTGCTCTTATACACGAGGGAAGCAGTCAGTGAGGAAACCGTCCTTGAGAGTGCTTCCGGCTGGAGAATGGCGGCGGCTGCGACGAGAATGACGATGACTCCGATGCCCTGCGCCATCAACCTGTACCTGCGGAGAACCAGACAGAGCAATCCACAAGAAAGGAGAGCCGCGACCATGCCTGCTCGCGAGCGGCTCGCGACGGTCAGGTACATGGAGATTGCGCACAGCACCAACCGCCGGCGGTGAGCGAACGGTTCCCCGCTCAGCAAGGTGCCCCAAAGGAGAACCGGGGCTCCCACAACCCCTGTGACCGCGCCCAGCGAGTTGGGGTTACCCATTATTTCGATCCCGAGGAAGTAAAAGGCCGCAATAACTCCAACAAGGGCTTCACAGCCGGTTAACAACCCAGCGAAAAAGCGGTTCTCACGACCCGTCACCGCCAGTCTCGCTCCAGTCGCGGCATAGACGAACAACAACAACAGGCTTAGAACTTTCAAGAGAGATGTGCTGGTGTACTGGGAAACCGCCGCCGATACCAGAGCCGTTAGGACGGCAGACAATGCGACCAGATGAAATAGACCGAAGCGATACGGGCGCTCCTTCAGCGTAATGGCCGAGCCAACCGCCGCTCCCAGGCCGAGCACCAGCCAGCGCGCCGACGTCCAGACTGCGCCAACCGGCAGATTCAAACCCGCGAGCAGGAAAGTCACGATGACAAACGGGAAAAAGACCCGCCTGTACATCCAAACGGCCACAGCCAGGAGTTCAAGAAGAACAAGACCTCCCAGATATACATCGCTGGTGAAATACCAGGGCCTGGCGTAGGCAAAATACGCCAACAAAAGCGGTCCCAGGATCACAGCGGCGATGAGGATGCTTTTGGGAATGCGCTCAGTCACGCGTACCTCCCGCTGATTCGACCATTCGTTCCATTCCGGCGGCCCATTCCTTCGGTGAATAGGAATCAATGTGTTGGAGGCTATTAGCACCCATCGTCGCACAGAGGTCCGGTTGACTGGCAAGACTTTGCATGACCGATGCCAGCAACGAGACTTCCCTCGGGGGAACCAGCAACCCGTTCCAGTTCTCTTTTACAAGGTCAGCGGCGCACCCGGCCACGCGACTCACAACCACAGTCCGGCCGCACGCCCTTCCCTCAC
>Ga0210393_10004243_pt1 | contig 11366 bp, 7 predicted proteins | sample IncBWC27OmetaG_FD_160068 | JGI IMG/M metagenome (GOLD analysis project Ga0210393, IMG submission 160068) | Forest soil microbial communities from Barre Woods Harvard Forest LTER site, Petersham, Massachusetts, United States - Inc-BW-C-27-O ... | reverse complement strand
GGCTGACGACATCATATCGGTACAGGAGCTGCATCTTTGCCTGCGCGGCAAAATGCTTGAGCGCGTTCGGTAGCGGCTCTGCGGAAATATCGAATCGCGCCGGATCGGCGCTCGCACTGCCGGGCGCGGCGAGCATCAGCCCTGAGGCGCATGTCAGCGCTTGCAATACGGCCAGCCGAACCAGGTTGTTGTTCGATTTCATGGTCTCCCCTTGATTGTCGACGTGGCTCTTTTTTGAGCCATCCGCTACATACGACTCTCAAGGAGAGAGAAACCCCCAGTTGATTTTCTAGAACTTGACGCGGATGCCGAGTTGGTAGCGCCGATCCACCAGAGACCAACCCGAATCCATATACACGGGCTTCGCTCCCGGGGTTGCCGAAGAATCACCGAATATTTGTTGCTCGTACACGGTCTTGGTGTCGAGTAAGTTGGCCGCATCGAACAACAACTCGACATGGGTTCCTATCGAGTAGCGTATCGAGCCGTCGAGGAACCCCGCGGCCTTCTGGAATACCGGCAAACCGATGCAGCAATCCAAATTGGACGTCAGGTACATGGAGCGCCAGTTGTAGGCGAGGCGTATTCCGATCGGTCCCTTCTCATAGAGACCAACCAGATTGAAGGTATGATTGGAAACCCCCTCCAATCTATGGGAATCGATGACTACGCCGGTGACCACAGGGACCCCGGCACCGACTGCGCCCACGCCGCCGGTCGATGTCGCGTCGATCAGATTGGAGTTGTTTATCCCGGTCGGATCGACATAAGTATAGTTGGCCTGCAGCCCCAAACCGCTCCAGAGTCCGGGCAGGAAGTCAAAGAAGCTCTGATAGGCGATTTCAAAGCCCTTGATCCGGCCGCCATCCTTTTCGTTGACTGGACCTCGGATTTGCGCAATCTCCGTTGCGCCATCATTGGTGAACGTGCGGCCGAAATTGTCGTACGAGAGGCTGTTCGATAGCTTCTTGAAGAACAGATCGAATGTGAACGCACTGCTTGACCCGAAATAGCGTTCGTACGACAAATCGAACTGATCGGCCATTTCCGGCAGCAGCGCCGCGTTGCCGGCGGTGGAATTGAAGACGAAATTATAGCCGACGACGTTCGCGGGGACGTGCGCGGCGGTCGGAGAGTTGTACACCACATAGGGCGAATCAGGCGACGCGTTGATGACCGGTGCGTTCATCTGGACAAAGTTCCGAAGATAACCAATATCCGGGCGGGATATGGCGCGCGAGTAGGCAAAGCGTATGAAATCCTTGTCATCCAGTCCGAAGCGCACGTTGAAGCTTGGCAGCGTGTTGATGTGGGAGGCTTTGTATGTGTTGGGCGAACTGCCGCCGTTGGCGAAGGCAATGATGCCTGGCGTCAGATAGCAGCCGGGATTGACGACAACGTTCGACGGCAAGGGGGTACCGCACCCGCCGTAGGTCAGAAGACTCGTCAGATTCGAGGCGGAGGGATAGGCGACACTGCCGTCGCTGATTTCGTCGGTCCGTACCACACGCACGCCCACGTTGCCCACGACGTTGACGTGTCCAAAGATCTCCGTATTCCTGCCGCCAAAGTCCAGCATTACGTAGGCAGCGTCGGTCTGTTCGTCGACATGCTCCACTTCGGACGGAGTAAAGCAATCCACAGTGCCGGGCCGATCGCAGATCGGAACATATCCGGGGGCAATGGGTGAGTTGGTGGTGGCACCGCTCAAACCCTGGGTCAGCTTAGGGAAATTGGTGATGGTCGCATTATTGAGAAAAACCAGCGGTCCATTCGGATAGACACTGCCGTTGTAGAATGAATTGAAATTCGTCGTACCCCAGATGCCCGCGCCGTAGCCCAGGAAATTCGGATGTCCCGCGGCGCAAGCCGGATAGGCGCCCGGCGAGGTATTGTCGGCATTGAAGCCGGGACCGTTGCAGCTCCAATTCGCGGCGATCGGCGTCCAGTTGTACGTCGAATAGCGTACTGTCTGGCTCCGATCGGCATGGCGAACACCGGCCTTCAGCGAATCGAGCCAGCCGCCCTTGTCGATGTCGTATTTCAAATCCGCACGAAACGCCGATTCGCTGCCGCCGTCGTCCTCCTCATGCCCTTGAATGAAGGGAATCCAATAGTTGTGCGGATTCGACAGCCCCCCGGGTGCATAGTTGACATTGGAACCGGGCAGCAATTGCACTTGCGGAGTGCCGTCGCCGTTCACGCTGTACTGGTAGTTGGCCATTGAACCAGCGGCGACGAGGATGTCGTTGTTGAAGACGCGTGCGTCGATGTACTGGGCGTCAAAATTGGTATGGAGCCGGGGCGTAATATCCCACTTGACGTTGGCGGAGATTTCCTTCGTATCCTCGGTGTGGTCGAAATCCCGGGCCTCATCCTGGAAGTACAGGCCATCGCGGTTGGTCGCGCACGTGAAGCCGGGGCCGCAATCATTGACGAAGGGAACGCCGGGCACGGCCGAGCCCGTATTGATGGCATCTTGCAAGTTGGGCGAGTTGCTTCCTGCCCAGCTGCCGTGCGGTTGCGTCAGCGTTCCGGATTGGAGCATACCGTTTGAACCGAAGACCAGCGGCGCGGTGCCGGCGGCCGGGCCGAGAATCGTCGAGCCCCGCGGATCGAAGGCGGGTGTTCCGTAGTACGTCCCGTCCAGTATCGCGTGGCTGGCGTTCTCCAGCCATTTATTGTGGTAGTTCGAATCCGTGTATTGCACGGTGGCGAGCACGGTCTTGGAATTGTTTTCGTATTGACCCGCCGCCGTACTTCCGATCCGATCGCGGTCGTAATTGACCTGTGAATAACGGATACCATCGGGAACGAAAGCCCAGCCGGTACCGCCAAACGGGTTGGAGGTGCAGGGAATGCTGCCGTCGGGATTGACGATGGCGTGCGCCGCAGTCCCATATCCAGACGAGCAATAGGTGTCGATCTTGTCCATGATCACGCTTTGCGTTTGCGTGATCACGTGGGAGCGCGCGTAATCCAACAACAGTCCAAACCGGCCGGCGTCCGTCGTCCAAGTGTCGCTCGCCAGCACTGAATAAGCAGGTGTCAGCTGCTTCGAACGGTCTCCATAGTTGCCTTGGACGGAACCTACGATGCTGGGACCCTCGCGATCGAACGGCAACCGGGTGCGCAGATCGACCGTGCCGGCAATGCCGCCCTCGATCATATCGGCGGTCTGGTTCTTGTATGCGTCGGCGCGGCTGAGCAACTCCGGCGAGATGTCGTTGAAGTTCAATCCACGTCCCGAGTCGGCCGAAAATGCATCGCGACCGTTGAATTCCGTGCGAACTTGCGTCAGGCCGCGAATGAGAATGTTCGTGGGTTCGCCGGACGGGTGGGTGCTATCGTCGTTCGACTGGAGGCGATTGACAGTAATGCCCGGTAGGCGCTGGAGCGCGTCGGACGCCGACTGATCGGGGAACGCGCCAAGGTCGGTCGCTGAAATCGAATCGACGAAGGTGTTGGCATCCTTCTTGAATTCCTGCGAAATCGCCAGCGCTTGTTTCACCCCCACGACGACTATTTCCTGGATGGCGCCCGGCTCCGCAGGGTTATTCGCGGCGCCGCCTTGATCCACCGGTGTGTTCGCAGTTGCCTGAGCGAGCCTGATGTATCGCGGATTCGCGTCCACGGCAGTGGAGCCGGTCGGAGGCGCGGTGGTCGGGCCGACCTTGTCGCCGGTTGCGGCTTTGGTGCCGGAAGCTGCTTTGTCCTCAGCGGAGATGAGACGAATGGTGGCGGTATTGTCGTTGCTGTAGACCGCTTCCAAACCCGTCCCTCGCAGCAATAGCTCCAGGGCGGCGTGCCTCTCGAGTTGCCCTGTCACCGCGCTTGCAGTCTTATGGCTGACGATATCGTATCGGTACAGCAGCTGCATCTTCGCCTGTGCGGCAAAGTTCTTGAGTGCGACAGGCAGGGGTTGTGCGGCGATGTCGAATCGCGCCGGATCGGCGCTTGCCGTGCCGGGTGCGGCCAGGATCAGGGCCGGTGCGCACGCCAGCGCGTGCAACACCGCCATGCGCGCCCAGCCGTTGTTCGATTTCATCCCGCCCCCAAGAATTGTTCTAGTTATGCGGCTCTTTTAGGAGAACCGTCTGCTATTACGAACTCCCGAGAAGCAAACCTCCCGGACGACTTATCGGATTCGTCGACTCATCATGGTGAAGCCCTGAGCCAGTCTAGAGGTAAACACTACTTGGCAGGACCTTCAAGGTGGACGTGGCCCTGGTCATCTCGCCGAACGGTCGTGCCGAATCCGTCGTGCAACATCGTCAGCAGCGCTTCCACTCCGTCGGGGCTGGTCTGAAAGGTGCCGCCCACGGGCAGCGAGCGTAGCGCATCGTCGTCGAACTCGATCTTCAGCGTGGTGTATCGCATCATCTCATTGACAACCTCGCCGAGCGGCTGATCCTGGAAGTAGAGGCTGCTCTTTCTCCAGGCCAGCAAGCGGCCGATCTGCGCCGAATCGAGCTCGTGGATCACTTGGGCGCGGTCATGTACGTCAACCTGCTCGCCGGCGGTTACAGCAGCCGCGAATCCCGTGATCGGGGCATCAGAAGGAGGAGGCTCATTCGCTGTGGCATTGACGACTTTGACGGTGCCTTCGCTCACCGTCACTTCCACCCCGGTCGGCCTCAAGTACACATTGAACGCCGTGCCCACGGCCCGGACCCAATAGTCGCCCGCACGCACCCAAAACGGCCGTTGCGTATCATGGGCAACATTGAAAAAGGCCTCACCCCGTTCCAGCCGGATGACACGCTGGCGCTGGCTATAGTCGACCCATATGCGGCTATTGGTATTGAGATCGAAGGAAGAGCCGTCAGGCAACGCCACCGCGGCCTGCTCACCGATCGCCGTTTGAAAGCGGGTTTCTACCTTCTGCCTGTATAGATTCCAGGTTACGCCGAGCGCCATAGCCCCGATTCCGGCGGCGACGAAGGCCACCGCCCAGCGCCGGCGCCGCGCAGGCGGCGACGCGGCTGCATTCATCACTTGACCGAATTTGACGGCCCGGACGAGAGGACCGGCTTTCACCAGTTCCTGCCATGTCGCGGAGAGCTGTGAATAGGCTTTCGCGTTCACTGCATTGGCACCGAGCCAGCTTTCAAAGCGAGCGCGATCGTCCGGCGTAACATCGTCGGCGTTCATACGAGCAAACCACGTGCTGGCCTCGCGCTCGGCATCGTCGGTGCTCGGCAGCGTATGAACGTTACCCATGGTCCCGTCTCGTGGCGCTATATCGTCTATTTAGATAGCTGTGGGTCTCATGAAGACCGCGCGCGATATGCTTTTCAACCGTTTTGGCTGAGATTCCCAGGCGCTCCGCAACCTCCTTGTAGGAACATTCGTGAAACACCCGCAGCGCGAATGCCGCACGGCACTGCGGAGGCAGCCGATCGATGGCCTCCTGTATGAGTCGATTTCGCTCGTCTCTGAGCAACTCCGTCTCCAACGACTCGCGCTCAGTTTTGACCCGCGAATCGCCGAAATCCGCCATGGTGCACCGCTCAGTCATCCGTCGATGACGGTATTCGTTCGCGGCAAGGTTGCGCGCCGTCGAGAAAAGAAACGCCCGGAGCGTCGTCACGGTAGCGCGCTGCCGATAGGTCCGTAGAAACGCTTCCTGCACGATCTCTTTCGCTGTTTCACTCGAGCCGACGAACCGGCGAATGTAGCGGTGCAACGCGTGGCGGCTCTCGGAGAAGAGCTTGGTGAAAATCTCGGTGGGGGATTCAGAGGCCGTCGGCATCGCCGTGTTGTCCGTTTGAACCCCACGGTACGCCAATGAGAGGTTGCACGGCAACTTTCACAACTCGAATGGGGGATTTCCCCTTCCCAGGTGTCGTATGCATTCCAGGTATCGTATGTATTGCCGCCGGCCCGATGCGGGGCCTACAAAGGGGCAACGGCAAGATGATTCCGCTTAGGTTAGGGTTCTTAACGCGATTGATTGCTGCAGGATTGACCGTGCCGTCCCTCTGGAGTGTCGCCTTGAGCGGGCAGCCCTCGGCTGCAACCGTGGTCGCTTTGGACCCCGGCGTCACCGCCGGTGTCGGCGCACCGCCGGACTTTGTGGAGTACGAGGCGGAGAACGGCGCCACCAACGGTCGCATTGTCGGGCCGGACCGTGGCTTCACCACCCTCGCTTCCGAAGCATCCGGCCGTCGGGCGGTCGTGCTCGAAGGGCAGGGGGATTATGTCGAGTTCACGCTTTCCGCCCCCGCGAATGCCTTGACTGTGCGCTACGCGCTACCCGACGGTCCCGATGGCAAACCCGTCGATGCGAGGCTCGGTGTGTATGCGCAGAACCGCCGGATAGGCGAACTCACCGTGACCTCCCGATACTGTTGCTACTATGGCCGCTATCCTTTCACCAAACATCCGGCGGATGGCAACGGCCATCACTTCTTCGATCACGCGAGGATCTTGCTGGGTGAAGTGCTGCCGGCCGGTGCGGTGGTGCGCTTGACGCGCGACCCTCGACGCGAGGCTCCGTGGATCGCGATTGATCTGGTCGATTTGGAAACGGTGCCTGCGCCGCGTCGTCGACCGTCGCGATCTTTGTCGGTGGTGGACTTTGGCGCCGATCCCTACGGAGAATTGGACTCCAGAGAGGCGTTTGCCAGGGTGATCGCAGAGGCATCCGTTAGCAGGCGGCCGGTATGGGTTCCACCGGGGCATTTCCGCCTAGATGGTCATGTTCAGGTTGATCGCGTGGAAATTGCTGGCGCGGGCCCGTGGTATTCGGTGCTGCAGGGCGAGGGCGTGGGGCTTTATGGACGTGATGCACCGAATCCCTCACAGGCAGTCGACATTCACGATTTGGCGATCATAGGTCAAGTCAACGAACGCGACGATCACAAAGCTTTGGCCGGAATCGGCGGCGCAATGGGGGGCGGTAGCCTTATCCGCAACGTATTCATTCAGCACGTCAAGGTCGGACTGTGGCTCGATGGCCCCTTTGACGGATTGATTGTCAGGCATGTACGTGTTTTGGACACCACGGCGGACGGACTCAACCTGCACCGCGGGATCTCGCATGTGATCGTCGAGGAGAGCTTCTTTCGCAACAATGGAGACGACGGTATTGCTTCATGGGCCGAGAAACTCGCCAACCATGACATCATCATTCGGCATAACACGGTCGTCGCACCCATCCTGGCGAACGGTGTGGCAATCTACGGCGGCCATGACATCGCCGTGTCAGACAATCTCATCGCCGATACCCTCACCGAGGGAGGCGGCCTGCACTTGGGCAACCGCTTCGATGCAGTACCCCTCTCGGGCAAGATTTCCTTGAAGGGGAACATGGTCGTGCGCGGCGGCAGTATCGATCCCCGCCTGCATATGGGTATCGGCGCCGTTTGGTTATTCGCATTGGATACGCCGATCAAGGCGCAGATCGATCTGCGAACGACCACCTTGTTGGACAGCAGCCAGGAAGCGGTGCTGCTGTTCGGCAGGCGCATCGATGGATTGGTCGTCAATGGACTGCGTGTTGATCGCGCCGGAGGTAGCCTGATCGAGCTGCGAGCCGATGGAAGCGCGATCCTCTCAGGGGTCCGGGCAACCGGCATCGTAGAGCCGGCTGTGCGAGCTTGCAGTGCCTTCCAGCTTGAATGGAAGGGATCAAGCAACGGGCTTGACAGCTCGAGTGCGCAGGGGTGCTGAGCAAGGGTACTGGCGGTCGCTTTCTGCGACGGCCGAAAATCATTCCACCACGTCCACACACAGCCACTGTTTTGGTGGGGCCCCGAGTGGGGGCTTCTGGCGCATCAGCGGAAGTTTGCGTGTCTAAAACAACAAATTACACAGTGAATTCGCTGGGTATACCGCCCACCATTTAAGCCGGCTTGTCGGCAAAAGCGCCGATGCCTGTCGGAATCGTCTGAATCTGTTTTCCGCCGGCCTTGGTATCCGGTCTGGGCCTACGGCAAATACTTCCCCTGAGAGACAGCGAAGGCAGGGGAGCATTTGCCCTGCCGAAGTCCAAGTCGTGTCGCGCTCCCAGAGCCTCTGCCAGTTTCTCGGTGCGGCATCTGAGACCCTCAACCTTCAGCCGGTACGGAGGGGCGTTTGGGCGGAGGTGACGGACTTGTCGTCTCCGATGGTCTTGACTCGCGAGCCGTGCTCTCATTTTCCAGTATCTCATCCGGAGGCACGTCGATCAGATGTTCAACGCTCATTCTGCGGGCAGAAGCACACGCTACAGCCGGTTCCGCTTATGGAACTCAGCGTAGGAGAGCCGCGTGTACGGCTTTGCTGACAACGCGGATTACGGCTTTGTCGGATAACCCCGACTGAATTGATCGGCGCCAAAAACTTTCGACCGGCGAATTTCGAAGCGCATGCTGATTGCCGATGAGCAGAGAGGCGAAGGTGACTGCGATCTACCTAATGCCGCTGCGCGCAGATCCTGAGTCAGGAGGTCTTCATGAACGCCAGCACACACCCCGATCATGCCAAGGTTTCGTCCTTGGATGCGCCCGCACTCAGTGCCACCCTCATCGACCCGGCCACCAAGTTTCCGAAACCGCCGTTTCCGGATCAACGCCAAGCTTGGCCGGGATTGGCCTGCAAAATGCATCCGAGACCCGATCATGGCGAGGCCACTTATAAAGGGTCGGGTCGCCTGCTGTATCGCAAGGCCTTAATCACGGGTGGCGACTCCGGCATGGGCCGCGCGGCGGCCATCGCCTTTGCACGCGAGGGCGCCGATGTCGCCATCAATTATCATCCGGACGAGGAGCCCGACGCCCAAGAGGTACTCGGCTTCATCCGGCAGGCGGGACGCGTCGGTGTCGCGGTACCGGGAGACATTCGCGAGGAGAAGACCTGCCAGAACATTGTCGCGCGAGCGGCGAGCGAGCTCGGTGGCCTCGACATACTGGTCAGCAACGCCGGCCGCCAGCAGGCGCACGAGTCTATTCTGGAAATCAGCTCCGACGAATTCGACGCCACCATGAAGACCAACATTTATGCGCCATTCTGGATCATCAAGGCGGCACTGCCCCATCTGCCGCCGGGCTCGAGCATCATCGCCACGACCTCGGAGCAGGCCTACGACCCGACTCCCGATCTTTACGACTATGCACAAACCAAAGCCGCGACCATGAATTTCGTCAAATCGTTGAGCAAACAGTTAGCGAAGCGCGGCATCCGCGTCAACGGCGTAGCGCCGGGCCCCGTGTGGACGCCGCTTCAGATTTCTGGCGGTGCCTTGCCGGAGAAACTCAAGCATTTTGGCGGACACACCCCGATGGGGCGTCCCGGCATGCCGGGTGAGCTGGCCGGCATCTACGTATTGCTCGCGGACAACCAGGCGAGCTTCGCGACCGGGCAAATTTACGGTTCCTCCGGCGGCGCCGGCCAACCCTGAGCGCACTTGCTTCAGCTCGTGTAATGTCTCGGGAATAAGATCCGAAACGGCGTGCCCTGATCCTTGGTCGACTGCATCTCGGCGAGAGACTCCGCGTCGAGTCATCTGATCTAGGCGGGGTGGGCCCTGGGCCTCACACGGAGGTCGCAACAGCGACCTCCGTTTCGAACCTGCCTCTATACCGCGGGTGCCTGAGCCGTCGCCCCACCCGAGCGCGGCATTAAAAACGCCAGCACCGCGGCTACGATGAGGAGTGCCGCCACGTCACCATATAGATGTCCCATATGTTCGGGATTGGCCAGCGACTGCAAGCCCATGATGGCACCATGTACGACGCTGGACCAGACCGTAAACCAAATCAAGCTGCGGTGAGCGAGAGGGTTTCTCGATGCGATGATCAAGAACACCCCGAGTGTCGCATAGATGCCGAGAATCATCTGCAGATAGTCTGACTGACCGGCATGCCAAGCCCAACCCGACGGCCAAACGATTGTCAGTGGGTATACGCCGACGGTAAATACCAGACCCACCGCAACCAACACCCCACGCAAATATTTGATCCGATCTGCTTCGCTCATCGCATTCCCCTTAAGTTATTGGCTCGCATTCTGACCGTGCGGCCTAGTTTTTCTCGGAGTCTCCCAACTGATTGCGAATCGAACGCAATTGGACGTATTTGAGGTTTAGTGTACACCGATGACATCTGACTGGCGCGTTGTAGTGCAGGTGGTGCGGATCGGCCCACGATCCGTAAAACGCTGGAGAGGGCGCGTGCGGATCGGCGCGCCGGCAAGGCGCCATCCACCCAGGCGGGCGAGTATGTTCACGAAGAGATGGAACATATCCGCCAAGGCAAGCATGGTGCCCGCTCCGCAAGCAGGTAATTGCCATCGGTTTGTCCAAAGCCCCGGCGTGCGATCCGGCTGTGGCATCCTTGCGTGGATGTTTACGTTTCGAACCCGAAGGCGACCGTGGTGGCTCGTAGCGATCGCCACGGCGCTGGTCTTAAGCCTGGCCGCGCTGTTGCTGAGATCCATGCTCGAGCACCGGGTGCGAGCGCGGATCGAGTCCGCGGCCGCGCACCATGGTGCGATTGCCCGAATCGGCGTAGTACACGTCGGCATCTGGCCGTTCCTGCGATTGGAGGGATTCGATCTCGACCTTGGGTCTGGAGTGCAACTGCATGCCGACACGATCGCGGCCACGTGGCCCGGCCGCCTGCGACTCGCAGTTCGCGCCGGCACTCTCGCGGGGCCAGCAGGGGTCAGGGTCAGCTCGGCGGCCACTGCCTGGGACCTGGCGGGCATTTTCGGCGAGGACCTCCGGCTCACGCTGGTGGAGCCGCAGGCCGGCCTGTCAATCCGCAGGTTGGCGTCTCCGGTGGGCAGCGCGTGGAGTATCGAGACACGCGGGCTCGACGCCGGACGTCTGTTCGATGTGCGGCGCGATGCCCGCCCGCTGCTCGATGGTGGTATCGCGGATGGCCGCGTGGACCTTCAGGTTGGCACCGATGCGCTTCGTTTCCACGTGGACATGGGCGCGCGCGGCGCGCGCTTGGGAGCGCTGGCGGATAACGCCGACGACGAGCCGCAGCTCGGCGAGCCGACGGACGTGACCATACGATTCGATGGCGCCTGGCGCCGGATCGGGGGCACGATCGAGGTCCCCGAGGTCCGCGCGACGGTGGCCGGTGCCGCCCTGTCGGGCTCGATCACACTGCGAGATCTCGACACCGATCCGGTTGTCGATCTCGCACTCGGCATGCAGCATCTGGACTTCGCGCAACTGCTGGGTGCATCCGGGCTCGCGGTGCCCGAAAGCTTGGGAATGGCGCCCGGCGCCGGCCGTGACCTTGGCTCGGCCACGATCGACGTGCGTGTACGCGGACGCCTGGCGGACCCTGCCTCGCTCTCGGTGAGCCAGAAGATCGACTTCAAGCCGCCACGTCAGTTGCCGCCGGCAGTCGCGCGGCTGCGCGGCG
>Ga0210393_10004240_pt1 | contig 11373 bp, 10 predicted proteins | sample IncBWC27OmetaG_FD_160068 | JGI IMG/M metagenome (GOLD analysis project Ga0210393, IMG submission 160068) | Forest soil microbial communities from Barre Woods Harvard Forest LTER site, Petersham, Massachusetts, United States - Inc-BW-C-27-O ... | reverse complement strand
GCAAGCGTAAAATTTGTGGTGGCCAGGGACGGAGTTGAACCGCCGACGCCAGCCTTTTCAGATCTATAATGTGCTGTAGTTTCAACAACTTAAGTGACTCCAGGTGGCCGCCTAACTACTTGAGAAGTCGTGAGAGACATGCGAATCGTGGGTTGAAATCGTGGGTTCAAAACGAGTTTGGAATTCAGATCAGTACAGGCTGTGCTGAAGATTGGCGTCAGCGTTGAGATGTGCGCTCCCCGCGTGCGTCGGCTGTGCCTCTAGCAATATGTCAAGCTTTTAAAATTAGCCTTGACTCTGGAATCCATTCCAGGGTGGATACTTCTCATGGTGCAAAACAGGAGTTCGAAAGCTCTCGGTACCGGGTCCTTAGTCAAAGCAGCGGGGGTCGGTCCAGATACGATTCGACCCTACGAAAGTATCGGCGTCCTCCCCACGAGCCGCTCGCACAGAATCCGATTACCGCGTCTATCCTGCGAGCGCATTAGAGAGAGTGCTTGTGGTGCAAAGGGCGCTTCGGATCGGATTCACCCTCGCAGAGCTCGCTGAAAGTCCTGACGGCTCGTGATGCCGGTGGCGCTCCCTGCCGCCGCGTTTACCAGCTTGCCCAAGAAAAGCTCAAGAAGATCGAAGCAGACCTTGAGGCACTGAAGCGCACGAGACGATACGTGAAGAAAGTTTTGTGCGACTGGGAACAGCGAATTGAGAGTGCGGGTTCGGGAGAGAAATCGCACTTGCTCTATTCGCTCAACCACGCGGTAAGCAAGGCTGCTACTCCACGAAATCAGTTTCGGAGGAAGAAATCAACATGAAAACTGTAATCGCGGTTCTGATATTCGGAGTGCTGCAGTTGGCAGCACAAGACATGCAGTCTTGCCCCATGCACAAAGAACACATGAAAGAGGCAGCGCAACATCAGGCCGAGGTGGAGAAACACGGTGATGAGGCAATGGGATTTCCGCATGACAAGACCACTCACCATTTCCATTTGTATTCGGACGGCGAAGCTGTTGAAGTGACCGCGAATGACCGCAAGGATTCCCAAAGCATGCAGGCGATCCAGTCACATCTGAAGCACATTGCCACGACGTTCTCTAATGGGGAATTCTCCATTCCCATGTTCGTCCATGACCAGGTGCCACCCGGCGTACCTGTGATGAAAGAAAAACGCGCTGAGATTTCTTACAGTTTTGAAGAGTTACCAGCGGGAGGAAGGGTACGGATTAAGACAAAACAACCGGACGCGCTAAAGGCAATTCATGAATTCCTTCGTTTTCAGATCGACGACCACCGTACTGGCGACACGACCGATATTGGCTCGTTGTCGCCGCCAGTCGCCACGACGCGCAGGCCGGTCACTCTGAAGTGGTTCTCCATTTTAGATTTCAACGTGCGAGGCAACTTCTCCTCCTTGGTAGGCATAAGCCACCTCAAAGAAGCTCGCGCTTGACAGCGTATGCCGCTCGATCGGTAGATTCTGGAACTGTGCCTTAGACTCCGCGGTCTGATGCGCGTTCCCATACCTCTTTGCCTTCCCATATGCCGTACACCACATACTCCTGAGGGTTCTTCAGCGATCGGTGAACTCTTACCGAAATGCATCCAGGTTGAGCGCTGATAAATCGCGCTAGGGCGCGATGAAGAGATTCGAACTCGGGGATCTTGGACGGCAGAACATGAAAAGTTACTAGAGCGTACATCATGGCTTTCCTCCTTTGCGGTTTTTCCGGTTCACTGCCAGAAGACACATTGCCATCAACCTGCGAATCATCTTATTCATGAACTCTTCGAATTGACCCCGACGAACCTGGGCGCATACGTGGGATGTGAAGTGCCGTGGAAAGTTACAGGATCCTTCCTCCAAATTGCGCCTTTCGGAAGGTCCTCCAGTTGGTAGTCAATATTAATGATGCGGATTGAAACTTATTCCCGCCAGCGCGATCTGATGTTTCATGCGAATGATTTTCGCGTTGGCGATTAACATCTGAGAAGAGAAATTATGGAGGCGAGGTCAAATGTTGAGTGTTAGGTTTTGGCGCGAAATGCAATCGAGCATGTCCAAACTTAGGATTGCGCTGGGGGCATTAATGGTTGCGTTGTTGGTGAGTGGCGCTCATGCCGACGACTGCCACGCCGAATCCAGCCTCCAGGCAATTTACGACTTCGGCGACCATGCGGGGGATCCGCTGAGTTCCCAAGCCGTTGGCGTCATAGCGCAAGGGCGAGAGGGCGACCTTTGGAGCACGACTCTATTTGGAGGAACAAATAACATGGGGACGGCGTTCAAGCTTACGCCTGGAGGGAAGCTGACCGTCATCTACAATTTCACGAGCACCACCGGCCAGCCCTCCAGCGGACTGACGCTCGGCACTAACGGCAACTTCTATGGGGCAACCTTCAACGGCGGAATGGGAACCGCCTGTGTCGGCGGCTGCGGGACAGTGTTCGAACTTACGCCTTCGGGAAAGCTGACAATTCTTTGGAACTTCGAAGGGGGCAACGACGGCGAATTTCCCTACTCCGGGCCCATCGAAGGCAGGGATGGGAACTTTTATGGAACAACCTATCAAGGCGGCGTTAACACATTTGGAACGATCTACCAACTCACGCCCTCCGGTAAGCTGACGACGATCTATCAGTTCGACGGGACCCATGGCTCCTTTCCGATTGGTCCCTTGGTTCAGGCCGCTGATGGGAACCTGTACGGAACGACGGCCGGATTCGGTTTCAACTACGGAACGATTTTCAAAATAGTGCCGTCGGGAGACTTTCCGCTGACGCTGCTCCACAGCTTTGATGTTTTCGATGGCGCCTACCCCTACGCTGGATTAGTTCAGGGCAGTGACGCCAAGCTACACGGAACCACCACCGGCGCCAGTCTTTTCGGTGACGTGTTTGACATCACCACGAAAGGCTCTTTTGCGGAACTCCACGCTCTTAATGGGAGCACTGACGGGGCCTACGCTAACGCTGGCCTAGTTCAAGCGACCGACGGCAATTTCTACGGCGCTGCGCAACAAGAAGGAAACGGCTTCGGGACTTTCTTCCGGATCACCTCGAAGGGTACGTTCACTGTATGCGAGGATTTTAACGCCACTGATGGCGCGGAGCCTCTGGTGACGCCGATCCAGCACACGAACGGCATCCTATACGGAGACACGTTGCTGGGCGGCGACATCCAGAATACGGGTGTTTTTTACTCCCTGAATCTCGGTCTCAAGCCGTTTGTGAGCCTGTTGCCTGCGTCGGGAAATGTCGGCGCGACTGTCGAAATTCTCGGGCAGGGATTCATCGGAACCAAGGCAGTCTCATTTAACGGGACTGCTGCGGCCAAGTTCACTGTCGTGTCAAACACGTATATGACCGCCGTAGTGCCTACGGGAGCGACCACAGGCCTCGTGACCGTGACCACTCCGAAGGCCAATCTGCAGAGCAACAAGAAGTTCGGAGTGTCCAAGTAGCCCGATTGGCGTAAGCGAAGGATCAATGCTTTGTGGGGAGGGATTTTTTCTCCCTTCCATTACACCACTTGCAGGTGTGCTTGAACTGGGACCGCAGGGTTTTTGTTGGTGGGTAGGCTGGGACGAAAGTACAAGACAATCCTCGAACAATTGACAAGAAAGTAACATCTGCGCCATATCCGAATCCGCCGTCACTGAATCAGATGTTGCATGCGAGCTAGAAACAGCTTTCACGCAGACCGTCGTTGGATCGGCGGTGATGCATCGTAAACGCATAGCACCCGGGGGGCGAACCTGCTCCCATGTGATGACGCGTCACCGGGCACAGAGAATTATGACCTGCTTCCGCTTATTCCTGCCGCACGAAAATCTCAGCGACGAGGTGAACCGCGAGCTCGTGCAATCGGAAATTGAAGGTGGTGTCAGGCTTCAGGATTTGGAGCCGGGTTCTATGCTCCGGATGCATACGGAGAACACGTGTTATGAGATTATCGTCCTGCACGGCGGGTCATCCTATCTTTCGGGTCATCCGCTCTACTGCCCGCAGCCGGTGCTGGTGACCATCGCCGGCTCCACGTGGGGCGGCTCAATGCTCAAGTTGCACTTCATCGGTCGAGGCATGCACCTCGAGTTTCGTCATCCGGGGTATTCCACACCCATTGTCACCTCGATTATCCAAGAAATCCGCGAATGCCGGAGAGCTGCGGTTGACCGGCCGGGCAGCCAAGTGTTGGCCGAGTGGTTCCCTGGTGATGAAGGCGAAAGCCAAGGGGAAGATCTCTCACCCGGGTAGGCCCATGCGGTGCTCAAGATTTTGGAAGCGCGAGTCGGAACGCAGGGGATCGAAGCCCGGCCGCAAGAGGACGCCCGGGTTAAATCGTTCTTCGTAACCTTTCTCCAGCCAATTCATCGCTTGATCTCTGTCCCCAAGCGCTGCATATACAATCGCAATCTGCGAAGCAAGAGAGGCGCTAGGACTCGAGCGCTTCTTCAGATCGCCCAGCAGCTTTTCCGCTTCACTCCTCCTGCCGGATGCCGCGTAGGCGCGAGCAAGATTTGCGATACATGTGGGGCTGCCCCCGGAAAGCTGGACCGATTTTTCGAGTTCGGCGATTGCCGGCTCGTACATCTGTTCTTGGAAATATGCCTGGCCGAGTTGGTTATGGGCGAGAGCAAAATCAGGATCCATTTCGATCGTTTTGCGGCTCTGTCGTATCGATTCGTCATAGGAATGCGCAAGGACAAGTAGCTCTGCCAGATCAGAGTTAATGATAAGCGACAGCGGATCCAGATCTTCCGCTTTCCTCATCTCTGCGATCGCTTCCTTCTCTCGCCCAGTGTGACTCAGGTGCCAGGCATACCAGTGATGAGCGGTGGCGTAGCCAGGGCTAAGCTCAATGGCCCGCTGGAATTCCTTCTCGGCAGCGTCGAAATCCCAGTCGAAGCCATCCAGGCAGACTGCCAACGAGGTGTGAGCTTCGCCGAGCGCGCTGTCCAGTTCCAGAGCTTTAATCGCGGCAGCCTTCGCTTTGGGGAGAGCCTCTTTGGGAGTCATCACGGCATACTGCCAGTCTCCCAACAAAGTGTAAGTGTCGGCTAAGCCAGAATAGGCTTGGGCGTATTTCGGATCTTGTTCAATTGCCTGTTGGAAATAAGCCAGGGCAGCCTTCAAACCATCTGCGGTTCGCTTATTCCAAAAGTAGCGCCCTTTGAGGTAGGACTCGTAAGCTTCTGGATTAACAACTTTCACATTTTTTAGCGAAGCTTGTTCCTGAGGAGTCAAGTTGATCCGAATTTCATCGGCAATAGCGCTAGCCACTCTGTTCTGGACCGCCAAGGTATCGCGGAACTTACCCTCATAGCTCTGGGACCATAAGTGCTTGTCCGTAGAGGCTTCGATCAATTGCGCCGTGATGCGGACCTGATCGCCGGAATGGAGCACGGTGCCTTCTACCACAGCGTCCACGTTCAGCTCACGCGCGATCTGTGGCAGAGGTTTGCGCGCTCCTTTGTATACCATTACGGAGGTGCGGGAGATCACTCGCAAAGCGCTGATCTGCGCCAGGTCAGTGATCAACTCGTCGGTCATGCCGTCGGCGAAATAATTTTGGGAAGGATCGCCAGAGAGGTTATCGAGCGGAAGCACTGCCAGTGATCTGATACCGGTCGGCGTGCTACTACGCGAACGAAATAGCCAGATGGCAAGAATCGAAAAACTCAGCAGAAGGGCCAAGGCAGCGATGATCCAACCCGCCGGCCACAGCGGACGTTTGGGCGCAACGGCCAACCGCGCGTCTTCGACCTTCGGCTCAGGCTCTGTTTTACGCTCCACTCCAGGCAAATCTCCAGCCACAGATTCCGGCCTTTTTGGTCGGGCGTCCGCATCGACCACCAAAACGTCCGCAATAAAGCGATAACCACGTTTTGGAAGAGTCTCGATGAATCGCGGATTCTCAGCCGAGTCCCCCAACGCACTTCGAAGCTTCGCGATTGCGATATTGACAGCTTGGTCGAAGTCGCCAAAACTTTCCTCGGCCCAGACCCGGCTGCGCAATTCCTCCCTGGTGACAACTTCCCCCGGACGCTCCAGCAATATCTCCAGAAGTTTCAACGGCTGTTGCTGGATTCTGATTCTCAAACCGGATTTGCGCACTTCTCCGGACTGGAGAGAGACCTCATAGGTCCCGAATCGCACGACCGAAGTGGGCCGCTGTTGTTCCATAGCGCCTTTTGAGCGTAGCAGAGAAGTCTAGCACCTCGCGCACGGACTCTCTCGGGTTCAGTAAATATGCGGACCTAACTCCTTAGCCAGCAATTGTTTAAATGGTGATGAACTGGATATGTCGAAAGAATTCGCGGTTAATTGACGCCGACCGACTGATGCGTCAGATTGCCACACGACGTGGGGCTCTAGCAGTTCGAAATAGGGGAAAACATATGTGGATGAGGTCATGCGCTGTCTGTAAAGCACTTTTGCACAAGCTTCGATTGTGCGATTCCGTGCGCTGTCACTGTGGATGGATCTGGTAAGGCTAGTGAAGCTGCATGCTGATTGATAGTACGCAACGATTCTGGAGCAGGAAATGAAAAGTATTGGATCTGGTCTACCAGGAATGGTCGGATTCGGGGCTTCCTCCGCCGAGGTCGATCAACCGTTGGCCAGGTTCGAAGAGCTGGCCATGCCCCTATTCGATTCCCTTCACAACTTCGCGCGCTGGCTTGTGCACAACCAGAACGATGCTGAGGATCTCGTCCAAGAGACTTATCTAAGGGCTCTACGAAGTTTCGGGTCGTTTCAGCCTGGTACTAATTTCCGGGCATGGATATTTCGAATCCTGAAGAACACCTTTCTAAGTTCGTGCTCAAAACTCGACCGGCGCATGACCGTTGGGATCGACTCGGAGGAGGAGTTTCCAGACTTGCCCGTAGATTCTGCGACTCCTGACTCGTTGCTGATCGAGCGTTCCGGTAACGAGGCAGTTCAGCGCGTAATCGAGCAACTGCCCGTCATCTTTCGCGAGGTCATTTTGCTGTGTGATGTTGAAGACGCGTCCTATCGGGAGACTGCGGAAATATTGTCGATCCCGATAGGAACTGTGATGTCGCGACTCGCAAGAGCCCGCAAGGCAGTTCGCGAGTCACTCCGTAAGGAAGAAACCCGGTCGTGTGCGGGACTCTGATACCTGAGCACGAATCGAGCGGCGATCCCGCAGAAAGAGAAAAAGGTTATGGGAACCGTTACGTTGGCAGCACCCTTGAACACACCGATGTCCGAACCACGATCGGCGACAGTAGATCGGATTCTGGTCATTGGGGACGATGAACCTTTGCGGAAGATCCTGCAGCGGCTTTTGTCCTCGGAAGGATATGAAGTCGATGTCGTCCCCGATGGCGCGTCTGCTGTGGAGATGCTTCGCCACAAAACACCCTCGGCAGTGATTCTCGATCTACTGCGCCCCGGATCTTCGGGATGTGACCTCTATAAGACAATCGCGGACTCGAATCTTGGTCTGCCAGTTCTCATTCTCAGTGCGAGCTTAGATGTCGCGGACAAGGTCCTTCTCCTGGAAATGGGCGCCGACGACTACGTGACCATTCCGTTCAGTCCACGGGAACTGGTGGCGCGCCTGCGTGCCCTAATCAGACGTTCCTGGCGCGGCAGTACGGAGAAAATGTGTGTCTTTGGCGATGTAATCGTGGATTTTTCAAAGGTGGCTGTCATTCGTGCGGGCGAACAAATCACCGTCACTGCGAAGGAATTCAAGACACTGGAGTTCTTGATAAAGAACGCCGAACGCGCGATCTCGCGGGACGAACTTCTCATTGAAGTTTGGGGTTACAAAGACTATCCCCTCACGCGGACAGTAGACACGCATATGCTGAGGCTACGACAGAAGCTGGAAAGCGACCCTTCGAATCCGTCACACTTTCTCACGGTTCACGGTCTCGGCTATAAGTTTGTCCCTTAAACCACTGTCTCACGTCTCCTAGACGAAGAAAATAGGGCGAGCACGTGTTCACAGGGCTTGCCCTATAAGGGCTGAGTTTTAGAGAGAACTGAGGAACTTCAACAGCTCGCCCCGCTCCTGGGGAGTTAACTGTTTGAACAGGCTAATCGAATTGGAAGCCTCATTCTGGTGGCGAAGAATCGCCTGTTCGAAGGACTCCGACTTCAAATCGTGCATCAGTCGGGATTTCGTGCGCACACCCCAAAGTGGGGCTGTACGCAATTTCTGTTGCGTATCCTGGGGTCCTCCCTGAACAATGCCGTCACCGGTCCCGACATCATGCAGCAGGAAATCGCTGAAAGGATGAATGATCTTATTCCCCAAAGCATCCGGGACGGTGAACGCTCCCCCATTGATGACTGTCCCAGGAGGGGCAGTGACGATGGTACCGACGTGGCAGATGCTGCATTGAACTTGGGCGAACAGTTTTTCGCCTTCTTTAACTTCCGGTTCGCCTGCCAGCACATGATCGCGCGGCGGAACTAACGTGGCACGGATGAATTGAGCGAAGTGGTCGATTCCAAACAGACCCGTCTTATCCGCTTTATCCTCGGGATCCGGCGTCGTCTTGCAGACTGTGGTGATATCCATCGGCCTCAGGCGGTTGGAGATGCCGACTTCGTTTAGATAGGCATCTGCGGAAAACGACAGAATGCTGCCGTGCTGATCTTTCCAGCCAAAGCGGCCGACTCGGGTCTGTCCGGGTGCTTCGAAGATCTCCACTTCGACGGTCTCGCCATGGATCACGCCGTTGCTCACTTTCGGTTGTTCTGCAGCAATGTCGATTAACGTTTGGTCATCAACCGCTTCGACGAATCCGTCTCCCAGCGTATTCAGCGCGGCTCGCAAGGTGCGGATGTTTTCAGTGGGTGGCAGATGCTCCTCTGCCTGGGGACAGATCGCACGGTCGTTAATGAGCGAACGGCCAGTAATCATATCCTTGCCGTGATTAATAAAGATCGTCGGGTTCACAAAATTGCCACTGGAATCGAGGTGCCCCGCTCGCACTTCCGTGACCTGGCTGGGTCCACCGGTTCCAGTGCCTTGATGGCAATCGGCGCAAATCGTAGCGTTGTGAAGAGGGCCGAGACCCGTGTCGTTTCCTTCCCGGGATTCGAAATTTGCCTGGTCGAGAGCAAATGTGTCGTGCGGTGGCTCCGGAATGCCGTTGCTGACACTCTTTGAGCCAGGATGGGCGGATAGTGTGGGTGTTCTGAATCCAGCAGGCGCCTCGCTTACTTTGGGCGGCACGGGGCTCTGTGCAGACTTTTGCGCGAGACCAACAAGGCCAAGGCCAATCACGCCGGAACAACATACGACGAGAAGAACGTTCTTCCTAATCATGGAATGGATTTCCTCCAAAGGTATTCGTTGTGACACCCATCAGGGTGTGATGAAGGGGCTCAGCGCGGGTGCGGCCACCGCCGCAGCGACGCTGGAATTCTGGCTCCTAACCCTGTAACTGGTGAGCGGAGGAGATATTCCGTGCAAAAGCATCTTTAGTTGTGTCTTAGCGGCGTTCTAGGAGTGTCTCTCAGGGAGACTCGCGGCGGGACTCCGGTAACAGTGGGCCGCGATGAGGAACGTTCACGAAAAACTCAACGTTTTCGTCCGTCGACCCTGTTGCATCTACGAACCGGTGGCTTTGAACAATTTCGCGAGACTATCGATCTCCGCAACGCTTGCGTCGCCGATCACGAAATAGCGAAGGCCTCCTTGAGTCCATGTCTCTATGTTGAACGAGAGTTGCTTCGGTGCGAGAGAAGCTTCGTCCAACCTGGCTCGCAACGACTGTTCCTGGAACACGAATACAGAAATGTGGTGCTTGCGCACGTCGTAGATCAAATGTGCCCCCGGCGTTTGGTCCAGATAAGTCATCCGGCCGCCCAGAAGAGAGAAGTCGGAGTTCTTCAGTTCCGGTAAGTTGAAGGCGAAGGGGATTTTTCCCTGGAACCATGGTTTCACCGTATGCCGATCGGTGGAGATCACGTCCACCGGCGACGAACTGGCCAGCGTTGCCACGTGCAAGTCTGCAATCTCACTGAAGACCTGTCCTCTGTCGGCCCGGGTTCCTACATAGGTTGAGGTCAACGCCCCGACCGCGAGAATGACGGCCACCGCCGCAGCGAACATCCACCCTAGCCCGAAACTGCGCTGCGGCTTGGGTGCAATGCTCTGCCGCACCCGTCGGCGGAATTCAGCGCTGGGAGTAAAACGTCTTCCAGCCACTTGAATCGTGCGTTTCAACTGTACACGCGTAAGGGCATCAGCCGAGCAACAGTGGCAGGCGCGCACATGAGCGTCGAAGCTGCGCGTCTCCGCCTCACCAAGTTCACCGTCGAGGTAGGTGTCGAGTTTTTCGTTCCAAGACTCACAAACCATAGTCAGTTCCTCCCGCAATTTCCATTCCTGCCCCTTGGCCTTGCAAACCCGGCCCTAGATTGTGGCGTAACGTGCGTCTGGCGCGCCACAAACGCGACATCACCGTGCCGACAGGAATGGAGAGAGTTTCCGCAATCTCCAGGTATGACATTTCTTCCACTTCACAAAGAAGAAGGACCTCCCGGTAATGTACCGGCAGATGATCGACGGCGCTCAGAACCATTTGAGAATTCGAGCGTCTCAGTAGAATCGTTTCGGGAGTATCGTTCTCAACCGCCAGTTCAGATGCGTCATGTTCGGGATCAAGAGGGACAGACATTGTGACGCTCAGTCCGGTGCGCGATGTCAAGAACGTATTGCGCAAAATGCGATACATCCACGCCCGGAAATTAGTCCCCAATTGAAAAGACGAAAAACCTTTCAGACCCTTTACATAGGTCTCCTGGACGAGGTCCTCAGCTTCTTCGGTATTCCGCGTCAACCACCGAGCGAAATTATATAGCTGGTCGAAGAGCGGCATAGCCAGTTCTTCGAACGAGTCGGATTGAGGGCTCGTCCTTGACACGTCTATATGCTTAAACTACGAGGACGGCGCTTTATTCCCTTCCAAGAAGAATAATTCTGTAGGTCTCGATGCCGCGCTCAAATCGGTAAGCAAACAAACCACCTCCCCTGGATTCTCCAGAGCTGCTCCGTCCATCGCTGAGCCAGCATGGAATAAACGAACGAAAAGTTCGTTATCCCTGGTGAAACCCGTCGGGGCAGTTGATGACCAAAACCAGGACTAAGTCTTAGAGGGGGTAGGGTGAGGGTAAATCCTTTTGATCTCAAGTCAGTACTCTTGGCGAAGCACGCACAACACGTCGTGCTCATTCATTTTCCTATTGCACTGTTTCTTGCGGCAGTAGGATTCGACCTTATCGCGCAATGGACAAAGCGACGTGGCCTAGCCGACGCGGCATACTACAACCTGTTCGTGGCAGCGATTTCAACGCTCCCAGTTCTCGCCACTGGTCTTCTCG
>Ga0210393_10004236_pt1 | contig 11382 bp, 11 predicted proteins | sample IncBWC27OmetaG_FD_160068 | JGI IMG/M metagenome (GOLD analysis project Ga0210393, IMG submission 160068) | Forest soil microbial communities from Barre Woods Harvard Forest LTER site, Petersham, Massachusetts, United States - Inc-BW-C-27-O ... | reverse complement strand
GTCGGTCAGGTTGAGACCGGACAGCTTCGCGGTCGCTTCGTCGCCGAGCAACCGGCCGGCCATCGTGTTGGCGATCGTCTCCGGCTGCTCGAAGATCTCTTTGAGCATAAAATGCGCGTAGCCGCCACGCTCGATCTGGGCGAGGTCCCAGTCGATCTTGGTCACCCGCCGGTGGAGCGTCGCGGCGTTCAGGTCGAGAATGCGGTAGCCATTCCGGTCGAGGACCGCGAGATCGCCGTCTTCGAGATAGACCACCTCGCGCGTGTGCGCGAGAATCGCCGACGCGTCGCTCGCGATGTAGTACTCGCCGTCGCCGAGACCGACGAGGAGGGGGCCACCTTTGCGGGCGGCGACGATCTTGTCGGGATCGCGGCTGCACAGGACGCCGATCGCGTAGGCGCCTTCGACCTGGTGCAGCGCTTCCATGACCGCATCTTCGAGCGAGCCATCGAAGGCCGCCTCGATCAGGTGCGACAGGACTTCGGTGTCGGTCTCGGAGACGAAGAGGTGCCCGTGCTCCTCGAGCATGCGACGGAGCGCGGTGGCGTTCTCGATAATGCCGTTGTGGACCACGGCGATCTCACCCTTGCAGTCGAGTTGCGGGTGCGCATTGCATTGGTTCGGCGCGCCGTGCGTCGCCCAGCGGGTGTGCGCGATCCCGACCGACCCCTCGACCGGCTCCGCGTCGAGCAGCAACTCCAGATTGGAGATCTTTCCCTTTTGCTTGCGTGTGTCGAGCCGTCCGTTCATGACGGCCACGCCCGCGGAGTCATAGCCGCGGTATTCGAGGCGCTTGAGGCCATCGATGAGGACTGGGGCGGCCGAGCGCGGGCCGATGTATCCGACGATTCCACACATAATTTATTGACCCAAGAGATAAGAGCGAGACCGCTCCACTAATTCGCGAGCCAGAGCTTCCGTCGGCGCTTCGGCGATCACCCGGACGACCGGCTCGGTGCCACTTGGCCGGACGTGGACCCAGCGATCTGCCCAAGCGAACCGGATGCCGTCGGCTGTATCTACCCCAGCCCCGGCGAAGGCGGTCCGTAACGCCGCGTACACGGAATCTAAACTTCCCGACGGACGGTCGAGTTTGTCCTTTACGATGGCATAACGCGGCCGGTCGCCGACTATTCTCGACAGCGGTGCGTCGGCCTCCAACAGCAATTGCAGCACCAGGGCCGCGCCAGCGGGTGCGTCGCGGCCGAGGTGCAAGTCTTTGACGATCACCCCGCCGTTGCCTTCACCACCGACCGGGGAGCCTTCGTCCCGCATCCGGAGGGCGACATTGACCTCGCCCACCGGGGCGCGGATCACTGCGACGCCCGCGAGGGCGGCTGCGTCGTCTACCACCCGACTGGTGGACAGGTTGGTCACCACTGGGCCTTTCGTGCGGCGCAGCACGGCGCTGGCCGCCAAGGCGAGCGTGTAGTCCTCGCCAATCGCCGAGCCGGTCTCGTCCACGAGGGCGAGGCGATCGACATCTGGATCAACGGCCATTCCGATGTCGGCGTGCGATTCACGGACCAGGCGCTCCAGATCGCCGAGGTTCTCGGCCACCGGCTCTGGCGGACGGGGGAAGCGGCCGTCGGGTTCGAGATTTATGGCGGTGACCCGGCAGCCGAGACGCTCTAACAGCTCGGGCATGATCGTCGCGCCGGCGCCCCGGACGCAGTCGAGCGCGACGTGGAAGCGGCGACGGCGGATCGCCGGTACGTCGACGTAGGGCAGCGCGAGGATTGCCTCGATATGGCGGGAGATCGCCTCGGGGTCGGAGGTCACCTGGCCGAGGCAGTCCCACGTTGCGCGGGGAATGCCGGCCGTCATGACATCGCGCATGGCCGCACCTTCCGCGGCCGATAAGAACAGACCCGTCGGCGCGATGAACTTGAGCGCGTTCCACTCGATCGGGTTATGGCTGGCCGTGATCGCCAGGCCGCCTGACGCGTGATGCCACTCGACGGCCAGTTGGATCGTCGGTGTCGGTGCGAGACCGACGTCGATGACATCGCAGCCGACCGACTGCAGCGCTGCGATTGCTACCCGGGTGAACATCGGGCCAGACACGCGGCTGTCCCGGCCGACGACAACAGTACTCCTCGTGGCGTCGCCACTCGTCGCCGGTGGGCGCGTCGGTGAGCGGTCGTGTGGGCGAGTCTGCGTTGCCATTTTCGCCCAGGCGCCGAAGGCGGCGGCGTAGGTCGCGATCACTTCCGGGGTCAGGGCTTCGCCTACGCGGCCCCGGACTCCGGAGACACTGATCATCAACCCAGCATTGGCCATCGCTCAAAGCTAGGTGAGCCGGCCCACGGCCGGGTAGTCGCCGCTGATCGAAATGGCCGCGAGTGTGATCGCCCCGGTGTCGATCGCATTCACGAATGCTGTCAGGACTTCGGGATCGAACTGCGTTCCGTTACAGCGTCGCATCTCGGCCAACGCCGCATCGAGACCGAGGCGGCCCCCGCGACGATAGGCGCGGCCGCTGGTCATTGCGTCGAACGCATCAGCGACCGCCGCTATTCGCGCTTCGAGTGGAATCGCCGTGCCCGCCAAGCCATCCGGAATGCCGCGGCCATCAAAGCGTTCGTGGTGCGATCGGACAATGTTGAGCGCGAGCGGAGCATCACCCAGGATCGGAGCGAGGATCCTCCATCCCACCATGGGGTGCGTCATGATGTGCTCGTACTCTTCGTCGGTCAGCGGTCCCGGCTTGTTGAGTACCGATTCGCGCACGCCGATTTTGCCGATATCATGAACGTGGCCGCCGATTTCTATTTGGCGAACGACTTCTGAGGGTAGACCGAGCGCGCGCGCAATAGCGGCCGAGTATTGGCTCACGCGGACCGAGTGCCCGCGCGTGTACCTGTCTTTGACTTCCAGGGCCTCGGCGAACGCCTGCATGCTCGCCAGGAATAATTCTTCCAGACGGCGTGCTTGAGCTTGGACGCGTTCCTCGAGGCGTTCCTGGTAGCCTCGGTTCTCGACTAAGAGCCGGCGTTTTTCGAGGGCTTGGGCAACGCGCGCGCGGACCTCATCGAGATTGAACGGCTTCATCAGATAGTCCATCGCGCCGATCGCCAGACAGCTGACCGCGATATCGACGTCAGCGACGGCGGTAACGAGCACGACGGCCGTGTCTGGGTACTGGAGCCGCACTTGGCGCAGGAGCTCAATGCCGTCCATCTGCGGCATGCGCAGATCGGTGAGCACGAGCGTGACTGGCGTGTGGCGCAACACTTCGATGGCGCCAGCGCCGGACGAGGCTTCGAAGCACTCGAAGCCCTCGCCTTCCATGAGGCGCATGAGCACTTGGCGCAGCCGCGGCTCGTCGTCCACGACGAGGCAGCGGCGTGTCGGGTCGCCGCCTGGTACCCCGTCCATTATCTTGATCGCTCCATGACTCGCGTCTTCGACGACGACCTAGTAGCGCGGTTCGCGACGCGCGCGATCCACGCCGGCCAGCGACCGGACCCTGTGTCCGGCGCCGTCATGACCCCGATCTACCAGACTTCCACCTTTGTACAGGACGGACTGGGCAGGCACAAGGGGTACGAATACGCGCGCGGCACGAATCCCACCAGGCAGGCACTGGAGCGGAATGTCGCGGCCCTCGAGGGCGGCACGCACGGATTCGCGTTTTCGAGCGGCATGGGGTGCCTGGATACGATCATGAAATTGTTCCGCTCGGGCGACCACATCATCTGTGGCGACAATACCTACGGCGGAACGTTTCGGCTGTTCGACCGGGTGCTGGAGCATTTCGGTCTCCGCTTCACCTTTGTCGACACGCGCGATCCGCAGCGCGTGGTCGATGCGATCAGTCAAAAGACAGTCGCGGTGCTGGTCGAGACTCCGACCAACCCGTTGATGCGGCTGACCGATCTCGCTGCTATGGCCGAGATCGCTCACCGCGCCGGCGCCTTGCTGATTGTTGACAATACGTTCGCCACGCCGTTTTTCCAACGGCCGCTGGAAATTGGTTCGGGAGCGGACATTGTATATCACTCGACGACTAAATACCTCAATGGCCACAGCGATATGGTCGGCGGTATCGCCATCGTGCGGGACGACGGTCTCGCCGAGCGACTCACATTTTTGCAAAACGCTGCCGGCGCCGTGCCTGGGCCCTTTGACTCGTGGCTCGCGCTCAGGGGAACCAAAACGCTGCACCTCCGGATGCCCCGGCACGACGCGAACGGCCGGCGCATCGCCAGCTGGCTCGTCGACCGGGTTGGCGCAGACCGCGTCATCTATCCTGGGCTCCCTTCTCACCCGCAACACGAGCTCGCGGTTCGGCAGATGAGCGGGTTCGGCGGCATGATTTCCGTCGACCTCGGCACGACCGATTGCGCTCGAAAGGTGCTGGAACGCGTGAGGGTATTCTCACTCGCCGAGTCGCTCGGCGGTGTCGAGAGTTTGATCAGCCTGCCCGCCATGATGACACACGCCTCCGTGCCTCCCGAACGTCGCGCGGAGCTCGGCATCGGTGACGGACTCATTCGCCTCTCCTGCGGCGTTGAGGATGCCGAGGATCTCCTCGAGGACCTGGAACAGGCGTTTCAGGGATTGTGAGCCGTAACCTCGGGCGCGACGCACTCGTAGTGCGGTCCAACGGAGGATACACATGAGTGAATTGCCGGTGCAGTCGGCGAGACCTGGCGGCGGGAGAGTGGTGCTCACGCAGATCTCGTCCGTCGCATGGGAGCATCCAGCGGACCGGGCCGCGCTGCAAACGCTGCGGGCGTTGCCCGGGTTCGACGAGATCATACGAAAGGTCGCTGCGGCGATCAGCGACCGCGGCGTCAGGCATCTGTTTACGGCGAGCGCCGTGCGCGTCGGACCGCGCCAGCGGCCAAAGTTGGACGCACTCTGGACGGAGGTCCTGGCGACGCTCGACTGGCCGAAGCGCCCACAGCTCTACGTGACGCAGACTCCAATCGTTAACGCCATGGCCGTGGGGTTCGACGATCCGTTCGTTGTGGTCAACTCGGCGGTGCTCAAGCTCCTCGATCGTGAGGAGCAACGCGACGTCCTGGCGCACGAGCTCGGCCATATTATCAGCGGACACGTCACCTATAGCACGATCGCCATCATTCTGTTGCAATTCGGCCTGTCGAATTTGCCGTGGGTGGCGGAAGTCGCGCTCTTGCCCTTCCGGCTGGCATTACTGGAGTGGTTCCGCAAAGCCGAGTTGTCGTCGGATCGCGCCGGACTGCTCGGCGGACAGGACACGAACAAGGCCATGATGACGTACTTCAAAATGGCCGGTGGCTCCGCGGGCGATGATGAGCTCAACCTCGACGAGTTCTTGAAGCAGGCGGCCGAGTATGAGGCGTCGGGCGGCGTGTGGGACAACATCCTCAAGCTGCTGAACACGGTCGGGAAGGATCATCCGTTCGCGACGGTGCGAGTGGCCGAGCTGCAGCGGTGGGTCGCGAGTGGGGACTACGCGAAGATTCTCGCCGGCGACTATCCGCGGCGGGGGTCGGAGGACGATCGCGATCTCAAGAAAGACTACGGCGATGCCGCGAAGCATTACTCGGACAAGGCGCAGACCGTGCTCAATGATATCGAAGGCGTGGTCGATCGGGCGCGCGACGCGTTCACGTCGGCGTTTCGCAAGAAATGAAAGTGCTGATCGTCGGCGGCGGGGGGCGCGAGCACGCGCTGGCCTGGCGCCTCCGCCGCGACGATCCCGGCGTGGAGATTGTCGCCGCGCCTGGGAATCCCGGCATCGCGACGCTCGGGCGGTGCGTCAATGCCGCCGTCACTGATGTGAGCGCGCTCGCTGCGCTCGCGCGTCACGAGCGTCCCGGCTACGTCATCGTGGGACCCGAGGCGCCTTTGGCCGCGGGGTTGGTCGATCGACTGCGCGCCGAGAAGATCCCTGCGTTTGGGCCTACTCAGGCCGCGACGGAGATCGAATCGTCGAAAGCGTTTGCGAAAGAGATACTCGCCGAGGCCTGGGTGCCTACGGCCCGGGCGACGCGACACACGGAGGCGGCGACGGCCAAGCGCGCGGCGCGGGATCTCGGCGCACCGGTAGTGATCAAGGCGTCCGGACTCGCCGCGGGCAAGGGTGTCATTGTCGCCGAGACACTCGCCGAGGCAGATGCGGCGATCGATGCCTTGCTCGAGCGGGGCGAAATTCTGGTTGAAGAGTTCCTGCAAGGCGAAGAGGTCTCGGTATTCGGAGTGACGAACGGCACGACCATCGTGCCGCTCATGCCGTCGCAGGATCACAAGCGGCTGTTGGATGGGGATCGCGGGCCGAATACCGGTGGCATGGGGGCGTATGCCCCGTTTGAGCGGTGCGACAAGTACAGTCAGCTCGCGAATGACGTCGCGATCAACGTCATCCGACCAGTGCTCGAGGTCATGCGCGATCGGGGGCGGCCGTTCACGGGATTGCTGTACGCCGGCCTGATGATGACGGACGATGGACCGAAGGTCATCGAGTTCAATGCCCGGTTTGGCGACCCGGAGACTCAGACCATCATGCCGCTCACGGGCGAGGGCTTGGGTGCGCTGCTGCATGCAGTCGCCGTCGGCGATGATCTGCCGGAGCTCGGCCGATCACCCAGCGGCCATGCGGTCACGACCGTCATCGCGGCCGCTGGGTATCCGGATACGCCACGAGTTGGCGACCACATCGACTTGCCAGACCCCGAGGACGGCGTCTCCGTGTTCCATGCTGGGACGGCGAGGGACAGCGGCGGGCGGCTCATCTCGGCCGGCGGGCGCGTGCTGAGCGTGACTGGCGTTGGGACGTCGCTCAATGACGCCCATGCGAGGAGTCTTGCCTTTGTCGAGCGCGTGGGTCTCGACGGCAAGCAGTTCCGATCGGATATCGGGTTCCGCCATACCCGAGTTACCTGAGACCGAGACGATCGCGCGGGATCTCGACCGCGCGGTGGCCGGGAGCACGATTGTCGGCGTTCGCGTGCGTCACGCCGACGTGCTGCGCGAGGTCGGCGCCCGTGCGTTCGCCAATCGAATAACCGGAACAACTATTATGCGCGCCTGGCGGCGCGCAAAACTCGTGGTCCTCGATCTCTCCTCCGGGGACAGGTTGGTGATTCAGCCTCGATTTACCGGGGCCATGTTGATTGACGCGAGCGACGACGAGCGCCGGTATGTGACCGTGACGTTCGCTCTGGATGACGGGAGAGAATTGCAATACCGCGATATCCGGCGGCTTGGGACTCTTTCGTTGATGACGCCGAAGCGCTTTGAGGCATATGTCGGCGCGCTCGGCATCGAACCCCTTGATTCCGCGTTCACGTCCAATCATCTCTCCCAACTTCTCGCACGCTCGCGACAGGCGGTGAAGAAGGTGCTCATGGACCAGCGGCTGGTCGCCGGGATCGGCAACATCTACGCGAACGAGGCCCTGTGGCGCGCCGGGATCGATCCGTCACGCGAGGCGAAGGGCGTCTCGCCGACCGAGGCTGGCACACTGCGGGAGGCAATCGTCGACGTGTTGACCGAGGCGATCGCCGCCCGAGGCACGAGCTTTCGGGATTACCGTGACGCCAAAGGCGAGCGCGGATCGTTCGCCGCCCAGCTCGCGGCGTATGGACGCGGCGGGAGGCCGTGTGGGCGGTGTGGCGCCCGACTCGTCGAGACCCACGCAGTCGATGGCCGCACTACGGTATTTTGTGCGTACTGCCAGCGATAGCGAGCTCGAAGGAATGCGCGCGCATGTGCGCGCGAACGCGGCGGATCGGCCTGGCGTGTACCGGATGCTGTCGGCCGACGGCGAGATCGTTTACGTCGGCAAGTCGAAACAGGTTCGGTCTCGCCTGCTGAGTTATTTCCGGTGCGAGTACCCGGAAGAAAAGGGCGCACGGATTCTGCGCGAGGCTCGCTCGATCGACTGGGAATATTGCCCGAGCGAGTTCGCCGCGCTCGTCACCGAGCTGCGCCTCATTAAGCGGCTTCGGCCGCGCTACAACGTCATGATGAAGTCGGACGCGCGGCACTATGCATTCATTAAGATCAGCGCTCCGCCCGCGCCAAAATTGGTTGTGGTTCGTACGGCCACCGGGACGGACCACACGGAGACGTACTACGGACCGTTTCACGGCGCGCGACAGTTAGAGGAGGCCACGAGAGAATTGAGTGACGCGTTGGGGCTCCGGGACTGCGCAAAGGACGTTCCGATGCGTTTCAGTGACCAAGGGGAGTTGTTCGGCGCTCCGCAGCGGACACCGGGGTGTATTCGATTCGAGATCGGGAAATGTCTGGGGCCGTGTATCGGGGGAACCTCGATTGCGCAGTACGGCGAGCGGGTACGGCTCGCGCGGGCGTTCTTCGATGGAACCGATGACGGGCCGCTTGGGTCTATTAGTGAAGCGATGCGTGACGCGAGCGAGCGCTTGCAGTTCGAGCGCGCGGCGGCGCTACGCGACAAGCTCAAGCGGTTGGAAAGCTTAAGGGACCAGTTCGGGCGGCTGCGGTTTGCGGTCGAGACCTTGTCGTTCGTGTATACGGTGCGTGGTTGGGACGGTAGTCGTCATGTCTACGCGATTCGGCGCGGGTGTATCCGCGCGGAACGAAGCGCGCCGCGGACCGCCGGAGAGCGGCGCGAGTGGCGCGACTTGGTCCGTGGAGTGTTCGGGCCAAAACAGAAGGCGACCTTGGCCGTGCCCGCGCACGAGATTGACGAGCTGCAGTTATTGTCGTCCTGGTTCAGACGCTTTCCGGTGGAGCTTAAGCGTACGTCGCAGTGGCCGGCCTCTTGCACCGCGTAACGCCACCTCCAACGCGGGAGCGACGCGATGGCGACTTCGTGGGAGCCGACGGTCCTGGTGCAGTGTATCAGTGTCCGACCCTGGCTCAAGATCCCTGGCGAAGACGAGCCAGGCGGGTGTCACGACCTGACACTCGGCCGCATCTATGAGTTGCTCGCCGTGGAAGCCAATGGCGCGCTCTATCGGATCAATGATGATTCGGACGACGACTTTTTGTACCCAGCAGGTCACTTCAAGCTGATCTAGTCGTTCAGCGGTACGATTTCCACATCGACACCCGAACCCGAAAGGCGCACGCGGGCCACGCTGGGATGCAGATTGAACCGGCGCGGCCCAGCAGCGCCCGGGTTGATCGCCCATCTCGTGCCGTCTCGTGACACCAGCTGCTTGTGCGTGTGGCCGTACACGATGATTGCCTCGGTGTAGCGGGCGAACAGCGCGGCCGGTGTCGGAGACCCGAGCTCGTGGCCGTGGCTCACGTGGATCTTCGTGCCGGCGACATCGCAGACGCGACTGGGCAGGAGGCGCGGGTCGCCAGGCGGGTCGGTGTTGCCCGCCACCGCGAGCACGGGAGCGATGAGCGAGAGCTCGTCCAGAATGCCATCGCCGCCGACATCACCCGCGTGGAGGATCAGCTCGACCCCATCGAGTGCGGTAAAGACGTCCGGCCGCAAGAGCCCGTGCGTGTCGGCGATCAGCCCGATCGTATGGATCCGGTCCATCGGGGCGCGAGCGCGTTCGGAATGCCGAGTTGGTCGAGCACCCGGGCGACCACGAAATCGACGAGCGCGTCGACCGTCGTCGGCCGGTGGTAGAACCCCGGCGCGGCCGGGAGCACGACCGCGCCCGCGCGGGTGACGCGCAGCATGTTGCGGAGATGGATCTCGGAGAGCGGCGTTTCCCGCGGGACGAGCACCAGCTTGCGCCGCTCTTTCAGCGTGACGTCGGCCGCCCGCTCGATCAGTGACCGCGAGCTGCCCGCGGCGATCGCCGAGAGCGTGCCCATCGAGCACGGACAAATCACCATGCCGCCGCTTCGCGCCGAGCCTGACGCGGGAGCCGCTCCGCGGTCCCGATCATCGTAGACGGTCACCCAGCGATCCCACACCGGGCCACCGACTGCCTCCCGTAACGCATCGAGGGTTTGGATCCCCATCTCGGTATGCAGGAGACGGAGACCGTGGGAGGAAATTATCAACGAGATCGGGCACTCGGCGGCGGCCAACGCGCGCAGCGCGTGGACGGCGTACGGCGCGCCGGAGGCGCCCGTGATGCCGAAGACGAGCGGGTCCGTCACCACGCGCGCATCACGCGGTCGGCGACCACGAACACCATGAACAAGATCGAGATGATTCCGTTCAGCGTGAAGAAGGCCGCGTCGAGCCGAGAGAGATCATCCTCGTGTACGAGCGAGTGCTCGTAGGCGAGGAGGGCGGTCACGGTGACCCAACCGACCCAGTAGAGCCAACCGACATTCGTCGAGAGTCCGGTCAGGAGGAGGCCGAGTACCGCCGCGACGTGGAATCCGCGGGCCACGCGTAGGGCGCGGGCCTCGCCGAGGGCGGCCGGCAGTGAGAACAGACCGTTCGCCCGATCGAACGCGGTGTCCTGTAACGCGTACAAGATATCAAAGCCACCCGACCAACACGCGACGGCGCCGGCAAGGCTGATCAGCATCCACCAGGGATGACTCCACCGTCCCGTGACCGCGAGGTAGCCGCCGACCGGTGCAATGGAGAGGCCGAAGCCGAGGACCAGGTGCGACCAGCGCGTGAAGCGCTTGGTATAGCTATAGAAAAAGACCCACGCCAGCGCGAGGGGAGAGAGCACGAAGCAGATAAGGCTCAACATCCACGCAGCGCCGAAGAAAACCAGCGACGCCAGCGTCACGGCCCATCGCGCTTCGGCGACACTCATCGCCCCGCGCGGCAGCTCGCGTTGGGCGGTCCTCGGGTTGCGGGCGTCAATGTGGCGATCGACAACTCGGTTGAAGCCCATCGCGGCAAATCGAGCGGCAGTAAATGCGACGATGACCCAGGCAACGACGCGGCCTGTAACCGGTGCGACGTCGGACGCGAGCGTGACCCCGACGAGCGCGAACGGCAATAAAAAAATGGTGTGTGGGAGCCGGACGAAATTGGCGTACGTCACCAGGCGTGACGTGCCCGCGAAGGTCTGGCGTTCGCGCGACCGGTCGCTCATAGGCCGAGCGCGGGCCAGAGCGCGTCGACTCTGGCCTTGGTCGTGGGGTCCATCTCGATCAGGGCCGGCCAGTGGCGCGTGTAGCCTTCTTCCGGCCATTTGCGCGTCGCGTCGAATCCGATTTTGGAGCCATAGGTGAACGCACGGCTCGAGTGGTCGAGGACGTCGATGGGGCCCATCGAAAACCGCGCGTCGCGCTCGGGGTCGATATTGTTGAGCGCGATCCACCACGCATTCCGCGGATCGCGCACGTCGACGTCTTTGTCGACCACCACGATCATCTTGGCAAGCGACATGAGTCCGGCGCCCCAGAGCGCGTTCATGACCTTGTACGCTTGCCCCGGATACTGCTTGTCGATCGACACGAAGACGAGGTTGTGGAAGATCCCCTCCGCCGGCATGTGATAGTCGACGATCTCCGGGA
>Ga0210393_10004234_pt1 | contig 11384 bp, 7 predicted proteins | sample IncBWC27OmetaG_FD_160068 | JGI IMG/M metagenome (GOLD analysis project Ga0210393, IMG submission 160068) | Forest soil microbial communities from Barre Woods Harvard Forest LTER site, Petersham, Massachusetts, United States - Inc-BW-C-27-O ... | reverse complement strand
ACGTAAAGACTTCTCTATCAAGCACATGGGCAGGAGTGGATTCGAACCACTGAAGGCATAAGCCAGCAGATTTACAGTCTGCCCCGTTTGGCCGCTTCGGTACCTACCCGGAATTCGTTCCTAGTTAGCGCTTTGAGCTTCGGGTTCGGAGTCAATGACTTCTGACCTTTCCACCCAGTTGCTGCTGCTGGAGCCAACGTATATAGAGCCCGGGAATCCGGTGTGCAAGCGTATTTTGAGCGAGTAAAAGCTCGGGGTTTCTCGGTGCAGATACGCTGCTTCGCGCCGGTGGCAGGTTTGGCCTCTTCGTCCGGCAAGCCGTCGTTCGTACCTTGCCATCCTTCGGCACCTGGCAGGCTCGACGGTTGACGGTTGTTAGCTTCGAACCGCCTTATGGCCAAAGGTCGTCATTAACGGGGGGCACCGCCGGGCATACACGGTAGGAATTTTGTTTCGAAACGAATTTGACGCGCTACTATGAACCAATACGCGATCGTTTGTGGAACGGGACAACAGTTTGCCAGGGGCCATGCTGGCCGCTTTCGCACCATTCGGTGCGGTGCGGTGGTCCGTTCGACTCAGATTGCGGCTGAAGGCCAGGTAGGCCCATGAGAACAGAGTCCCAACGCAACTGCCCGAACTGCGGCAATGAGCTTTCCGAAGTGCTGAAGTTCTGTCCGGTATGCATGCTTCGCGAGGGTCTTGCCGCCGGAGTTGAAACCGAAATATTTTCCGCTTCCGAGCACCCCGTCCAACCAATACCGGAACCGCCGCGGCTCCGCTTTGAGCATTATGAGGTGGTGAAGGGCGCAGACGGGAGACCGGTCGAGTTGGGTCGCGGTGCGATGGGGGTCACCTACAAGGCGTTCGACGTCGATCTGCACTGTCCAGTGACATTGAAAGTCATCAGCGAAAGATATCTCGCTGATGAAGCGGCGCGGCTGCGTTTTTTACGCGAAGCCCGCGCGGCGGCGAGCGTTCGTCACCCGAATGTTGCCTCCGTTTTCCACCTGGGCAGAACCGGTCAGAACTATTTTTACGCGATGGAGTTTGTCGAAGGGGAAACGCTCGAGAAGCTCATCAAACGCGTCGGCCGCCTCGAGGTAAAGATGGCGCTCGAAATCGCTTCAGAGGCCGCTGCCGGTTTAGCTGCGGTCCACAAGCAGAAACTGGTGCACCGGGACATCAAACCAAGCAACATCATGGTGAATGTCGAGGAGGGCAGTATCGTCACGGCCAAAATCATCGACCTTGGGCTGGCCAAGCCCGCATCCGACGCGCCTGCTGAAGCTGCGATATCGGCTCCCGGAACTTTTGCCGGTACACCGGAGTTCGCTAGTCCGGAGCAGTTCGCCGGCGTCGGCGTGGACATCCGCTCGGACCTGTACTCGCTGGGCGTGGTGCTCTGGGACATGGTGACCGGCCATACCGTATTCAGAGGTTCCCCGGCGGAGGTGATGTACCAGCATCAGCACTCGCCGTTACCGCTCGACCAACTCGAAGCCGTTCCACAGCCGGTCGTCGTTTTACTTGACGTACTCCTTGAGAAAGACCCCGGGCGGCGATTTCAGAATCCGGCCGAACTACTAAAGGCCATCCCGACGATCAGAGGCGCGATCGACGCACGGCGTCGCATCACTCGTCACAGCCTGCAGAAGACTCTCTCTCCCGGCTCGCGTGCCGGAACTCGCAAGCCATCGGCCAGACTGGCACCGAAAAAGATTTCGGTCGCTCGATTGCCCGTTACCGGGAGCGATGTTTTTGGTCGAGAGGAGGATATCGCATTTCTGGATCGCGCGTGGGAAAGCAAGGATGTCAACGTCGCGACCATCGTGGCCTGGGCTGGAGTCGGAAAATCCACGCTCGTGAACCATTGGCTCCGACGGATGGCTACCGAACAGTATCGTTCTGCGGAGTTGATTTTTGGCTGGTCCTTCTACAGACAGGGCAGCACTGGGGAGACTTCGTCCGCAGATGAGTTTGTTGACGCGGCTCTCAACTGGTTTGGCGATCCGGATCCGCGGCTCGGCACGGCTTGGGAGAAGGGCGAAAGATTGGCGAAGCTCGTCGCGCACCGGCGAAGCTTATTGGTTTTGGATGGCTTGGAACCGCTCCAAAATCCACCTGGTCCGCAAGAAGGCCGGGTCCGTGAGCCTTCCCTCCAGGCGCTTTTGCGCGAACTCGCCGCCTTCAATACGGGGCTTTGCGTGATTACCACGCGGACGCCGATCGCTGATATTGCAGATCACGAGCGCACTTCGGCTCTACGTCGTGACCTGGAACAACTATCCAGCGATGCCGGGGCGAAGCTGCTCCGAGCGCTGGGTGTTAAAGGGCACGAGGCGCAGTTGCGCAGTGCCAGTGATGAGTTCAGCGGCCATTGTTTCGCTCTCACGCTTTTAGGCAGTTATTTAACAGACGCTTATAATGGCGACATTCGTCGCCGGAGCGAAGTATCAGCCCGCCTTGCTCACGACGTGCGACAGGGAGCCCATGCCCGCAAAGTCATGGAATCCTATCAAACCTGGCTGGGAGAGGGTCCGGAGTTGGCCGTTCTCTGCCTGTTAGGCCTATTTGACCGCCCGACAGACGAAAAGGCGCTTGGAGCTCTGTTAAAATCGCCTGCGATACCTGGCCTGACGGATTCATTGACTGATTTGCGCCCGACCGAGTGGCAAATGATTCTGGCCAGATTAAGAAGAGCAAGACTCCTTGCGGGAGAAGATCCGCATAATCCCGGACATTTCGATACCCATCCTCTGGTCCGCGAATACTTTGGGGAACAACTGCGGAGCCGGCAAACGGATGCCTGGAAGGAATGTCACAGGCGGCTCTATCATTATTATCGAACGCTAGCCCCGCAGCTGCCGAATAGTTTCAGGGAAATGGAGCCGCTTTTCTCGGCCGTCATTTGCGGCTGCCATGCCGGTCTGTTTCGAGAAGCGCTGCGCGAAGTATACATTCCCCGGATTCAGCGGGGCCATGCCTCATTTGCGGCTAACGTTCTGGGAGCGAGAGGGCCGTTGCTCTCTGTTTTAGTTCATTTCTTCGAACACGGCCGCTGGGGATCACCCGTGGAAACGGCCGTCGAGGAGCAGAGTCTCACCGCAGAAGATCAGCTCTTCATTCTCATGCAGGCAGGGCTCTACCTGACGGCCACTCGAGGATTGGGAGCGCCCGAAGCACGAATTTGTTACGAGCGCGCCGAGCCCTTGTCTCACCAGCTCGGTCGCCCGCTCCTCCTTTGCGTGGCCCTCGTAGGTCAGTGGCGCTATCGGCTGCTGACTGACAAGATGTCAGCCGCGATGCAGATTGCCGAACGAATTCACTCCTTGGCGGAAGAACAAAATGACACTGTGCTGATGATTGGAGCCTGTCGCGCGTTGTCCTGCACGCTGTTTTATTTGGGCGATTTCGAAGCCTCTAGACAATACGCGAAGCGCGGCCTTCAGATCTGGCGCTCGGGAAACGTTCAGTCTCATACGGAAGACCCTTATACCCCGGGCGTGGCCTGTCTGTGTTATCTAACGCTCTCCGAGTGGCAGCTCGGCGAGATCACCTCTTGTCAGGCGAATATGGATGAAGCGATGTCCATAGCCAAGGAGTTGAAGGATATGAATGCCTTGGCCATGGCGCTCGCTTGGGCGGCGGTTCTCGGCCAATGCGGGCGTAATCCTGCTGAAGTGGACCGTTTGGCATCGGATTTGATTGAACTCTCCACGCGTCACAATTTTGGCTATTGGCTAGCGTTCGGAGCCATCCTTCGCGGTTGGGCGCGCAGCGCTTCCGGTGACACAGCTGAAGGTATTCAGTGGATCGAGCACGGAATAAGAGACTCTCGGGCGACCGGTCCGCTGCTGACCCTGCCCTACTACCTGGGACTAAAGGCCGAAGCTTTGTATTTAGCGGATCGTCCCTCTGAAGCTCTGGCCACAATTCAGGAGGCAGAAAAAGTCGTCGAAAGATCAGAAGAACGCCAATGGTGTGCCGAACTCCACCGGCTCCGGGGGGTGTTTCTCACGGCGATGGGTGCCGACGAAGCGCAAATTGTGGCTTCGTTCTGCGAAGCCATCAGAATCGCCAAGGAACAGAAATCGGTTTCACTGGGCACGCGCGCAGAAACAACCTACGCGGAATACCGCCGCCACCAAGCGAGCGGGTCAGGAGAACGCGGCTTCCGACTACCTCTCTGGTAATTTCCTGCGATTCGCTCGATTTCATCCTGCCGCCGCATGATCGGCGAGGAGCAAAGCCCTTTCCGCATTGACGCGTCCAGCAGGGATGGACGGATCAGCTTCGCGCAGGCGGACGAGCATTCCAATTTTATCCTTACCGGTGACCAGCCAAAGGATGCGCCGGGCACGATTGAGGACCGGGTAGGTCAGGGTCAGCCGGCGTCTCTCCTGGTAGATCCCGGTCACGGCAACCTCCGCGTCATTGACCTGGAGGACCGCGTCACCGGGCACCAACGAAGCGGTGTGCCCATCCGGCCCTAGTCCCAAATGGACGAGATCGAGTACGGGCGGCGAACCGGCAATCCGCGTCAGCGTTGCGGCGTACTCCTTTGCCGCGGCTTCCAGGTCGGTTGACTCCACCGGCATGGCGTAGACTTGGTCTAGAGGTAACTGGGCGTGCTCGAGCAGGCTCTCACGCAAGTGAGTGAGATTCCGGTCAGGATCTCCTGCCGGAGCAACCCGTTCGTCTACCTGCGCCAAATGCACGTTAGCCCAGGGAACGTCCTCTTGGGCCAGAGCACGGAGCATGACCCACGGGGTGTGCCCGCCACTGACGGCCATGATAAAACGCCCACGCTCGGCGACTGCCGCTCGAGCGTCGGCGGCGATGATTGCGGCAGCCTCTCGAGCCACCGCGTCGGCATCTGCGAAAATTTCAATCTTCATGAAAATGTCTCCCATAGCGCGAAAATCTCACCAGCGGATCGGCTAATGAGCCTTTTGTGCTGCTTAATTTTCCACAATCGGGTTCTGCCAGCCTCCAACTGGCACAACTTTTTGGTCCGCTTCGCTCGGTCCCCAGGTATTCGGATCGTATTCGCTGAGGGGGGTCCCGGCCTTCAGAACTGGATCGACGATTCGCCATGCCTCTTCGACATAATCCTCTCGGGCAAACAGGGTCGAGTCTCCCGCCATAGCATCTCCCAGGACACGTTCATACGCATCCATCTCGTCCGCGCGCGGGTGCCGGCTGACGACCATCTCGTCCGTCTGGCTGACCGTATCCTCGCCCGGAGCGATGACATTCATGCCGAAGGCCATGGTGACCTCGGGGCTGATCCGGAACCGGAAATAGTTTGCCTGCAGATTGAAGTCCGAATACATCGTCGGGGGCTGACGGAACCGGACGACGATTTCCGCGCAGGTCACGGGAAGGCATTTTCCCGCCCGAATATAGAAGGGAACACCTTTCCATCGCCACGAATCAACCTCCAATTGCAATGCTGCAAAGGTTTCCACCTGGGAGTCTGACGCAACGCCTTTCTCGTTTCGATAGCCTCGGAACTGTCCGCGAACAACGTTCTTACACTCCAGCGGTGGAATCGCTTTGAGTACTTTGACCTTTTCATCCCGGATTGATTCGCTGTCGGTTCTCGGCGGAGGTTCCATGGCCAAGTTCGCCAGAACCTGAAACAGATGATTTTGAACCACATCGCGGATCGTGCCAATTCCATCGTAGAAAGCGCCCCGGCCCTGGACTCCGAAGCTTTCCGCCATGGTGATCTGCACGCTTTCGATGTGACTGCGATTCCAAAACGGGTCCAGCAGCGCGTTCGCGAAACGCAAGAAAAGCATGTTATGCACCGGGCGCTTTCCGAGGTAATGGTCGATCCGGAAGATTCTACTCTCATTGAACGTGCCGAGCAGAATCCGATTAAGCTCCTGGGCCGAGACAAGGTCGCGGCCGAAGGGTTTTTCGACGATCACCCGAGCGCCATTGGTGCAGCCTGTCTTCGCCAGCTGTTCCACCACCAGCCCGAACAAGATGGGCGGTATCGCCAGGTAATAGGCCGGGTGCTGGGCCGAGCCAAGCTCTTTGCGAATAGCTTGAAAGGTTTCCGCATCGTTGTAATCGCCGTCCACGTAGCGCAGCAGGCCCGACAGCTTTTCAAAGCACGGGGCATCGAGTCCTCCGTGTTTTTCCACGCTATCTCGGGCCCGCGCTTTGAGTTGGTCGAGGTTCCAACCAGCCTTGGCCACACCGATGACCGGCACGTTTAGATGCCCACGTTTTACCATGGCCTGCAACGCCGGGAAGATCTTCTTGTAGGCCAGGTCTCCGGTAGCGCCGAGAAATATCAGCGCATCCGACTGAAAGGCAGCCATCGTTTGCTCCTATTTTTTGGCGGACTTTTCCAAATGTCCACCGAATTGGAACCGCATGGCCGAGAGGAGTTTGTCCTGGAAATCCGATTCGCCGCGCGAACTGAATCGTTCGTAGAGAGCGGTGGTAAGCACCGGCACCGGAACGCCTTCGTCGATGGCCGCCTTGATGGTCCACCGCCCCTCGCCCGAGTCAGAAACCTGGCCGGAGAATCCGGAAAGGTCGGAATCCTTAGCCAAGGCAATCGCCGTCAAATCCAGCAACCAAGAGGCGATCACACTGCCACGGCGCCAGACCTCCGCGATGTTACTAAGATCGAGGTCGTACTGGTAGTTGTCGGGATCGCGTAACGGGGTGGTCTCGGCGTCAATCGCATGTTCCTGTTTGCCGATGTTGGCGTCGCGCAAGACGCCCATTCCCTCGGCGTACGCGGCCATAATTCCATACTCGATACCGTTGTGGACCATTTTGACGAAGTGGCCGGCGCCGTTCGGACCGCAGTGCAGGTAACCCGACTCGGAAGTGGTGCCGAGTTTATCGCGTCCGGGTGTACGCGGAATGTCTCCAATGCCCGGTGCCAGTGTCGCGAAGATCGGGTCGAGATGTTTCACCACCTCGGGTTCGCCGCCGATCATCATGCAGTAGCCCCGCTCCAGGCCCCAGACTCCGCCGCTGGTTCCCACATCCACGTAATGGAGGCTTCTGGTGGCCAGTTCTTTGGCTCGCCGGATGTCGTCCACGTAATACGAGTTGCCGCCATCAATCAGGATGTCGCCTGGCTCCAGCAACAGCGCGAGCTCGGCAATGGTTTTGTCCACGATGGCCGCCGGCACCATCAGCCAGAGTGCCCGCGGCTTGGCGAGTTTCTGGATGAGATCGGCCAGCGAGGAGGCACCAGTCGCTTTCTCCTGAACCAACTCTGCGACCGCTTTTGGAGACACGTCGAAGACTACGCCTTCATGTCCCGCTTTGAGAAGGCGCCGCACCATATTGGCGCCCATTCGCCCAAGTCCAATCATTCCAAGTTGCACAATCGGGTTCCTTTCTTCAGAGCTGCGTGCTCTTTACGATGAATATCAATATGTGGTTGTTGGCCTGCCTACAGGAGACCAGGCCAAGATGTACACTGTGTTTTTCCTATTCGCTAGCTCCTCATGAAGCACGCGCTTTGTCAAAGATTCATGACGCTTTTTCTTTCAGTCGCCGATAGCGGCGGATCAGGCAGTTGGTGGAGCTGTCATGCCCGAGTTGGGGATCCGTTTTGGATTCCAGTTCCGGGACGATACGCTGGGCCAGTACCTTGCCCAATTCCACACCCCACTGATCGAAGGAGTCGATATTCCAGATGGCACCCTGGGTAAAGACACTGTGCTCATAGAGCGCAACAAGCTTGCCGAGAATTTCCGGCGTGAGCCGCTCGGCGAGAATGGTGTTCGACGGGCGATTGCCCTCGAAAACACGGTGGGGCACGAGCCAATCTGGTGTTCCCTCGGCCTTCACCTGCTCGGGTGTCTTGCCGAAGGCGAGAGCTTCGGTCTGAGCAAAAACATTCGCCAGAAGCATATCGTGGTGTTGGCCCAGAGGATTCAGCGTTTCGACGAAGGCAATGAAATCACACGGGATCAGCCGCGTTCCTTGATGAATCAGCTGATAGAAGGAGTGCTGGCCGTTTGTTCCGGGTTCTCCCCAATAGATCGGTCCGGTTTGATAGTCGACCTTGATCCCCTCAAGCGTGACATGTTTGCCGTTACTTTCCATTGTCAGTTGCTGCAGATATGCTGGAAATCGCTTGAGGTACTGTTCGTACGGCAGAACCGCGACGGTTTCGGCGCCGAAGAAATCATTGTACCAAACAGCGAGAAGCCCCAGGAGAACCGGCAAGTTACTCTCGAAAGGCGCGGTGTGGAAGTGCACATCCATTTCGTGAAAACCGTCGAGCATGGCCCGGAAATTTTCCGGACCAATGGCCAACAACGTCGAAAGACCGATCGCCGAGTCCATTGAATAGCGGCCGCCGACCCAATCCCAGAACCCGAACATGTTGGCTGTGTCGATACCGAACTCGGAAACCTTGGCGGCATTGGTCGAGACGGCGACAAAATGTTTAGCCACGGCGTTGACATCGCCGCCGAGACCCTTAAGCGACCAGTCGCGCGCAGTGTGGGCGTTGGTCATCGTTTCCAAAGTAGTGAAGGTCTTTGAGGCGATAACGAAAAGGGTTTCCGACGGGTCAAGATCGTGGACGGCTTCAGCGAAATCAGTGCCATCGATGTTCGAGACGAACCGGAAGTTGATCGCGCGATCGCTGTAGTGTTTAAGCGCTTCGTACGCCATCACCGGACCGAGGTCGGAGCCGCCGATGCCGATGTTGACGACATTGCGAATGCTTTTGCCGGTGTGACCCTTCCAGGCACCGCTGCGCACCCGGTTAGCGAAGTCGGACATTTTGTCGAGTACCGCATGCACCTGAGGGACGACGTTTTCGCCGTCTACGACGATGGAAGTCCCTTTTGGCGAGCGAAGCGCCACGTGCAGGACGGCACGATTTTCGGTGATATTGATCTTCTCACCTCGAAACATGGCGTCGATCCGGTCTCGCAGACCGCATTCTTCCGCTAATTGAAAGAGTAGTTTGAGAGTTTCGTCGGTGACGCGGTTCTTTGAGTAGTCGAGGTAGAGACCCACTGCCTCGGTGGTCAGGCGCTCGCCGCGCTTGGGGTCATCCGCAAAGAGCTGTCGAAGATGGAGCTCTCGGACCTTCTGATGGTGAGACTCGAGGGCCTTCCATCCCGGGCGTCCGGTAAGTGATTGGATTCCTGCCGTCATATTCGTATTCCTTTCCTTTTCTCTGTCAAAAAAGAGCCATTACGGGGGTGACTGCTTGCGAACCTGGCATCGTAGGAGGCACTTGGTCAGCGTGAGTTCATTGCCGGGCATCGCCTTGCTGTTAAGTGCCTATCTGACTACCTAGTACATGATGCTTTTGAAAGCTACCATTACCGTAAATTGCTTCCAGGGTTTGATCAAGGAATTGCAAAATCAATGCATTGATGCCCGCCCATCGACGGCCCCGCAATGGCGCGCTCTCGAGGCTAATGGCAATACCGTATTCGACCGTGGTATCGATCGCCGATCTTACGCCCTTGCAGGGCGTATCCCTGTTTGAAAGTCCCCGGCGTTGAAACGCCGGGCTGAGTTCCAAAGCCCCTGCGGGGCAAAGATCATCCCAAGCTGTAAAGTTCGTTTTTCCGGTCGCGGCTCGGACGGAGCCTCGCAATTTAAACAAGGGTGATCCTTGGAAGAATTCGTTCAATGTCCGGACGCGTTGTTTCCATCCAGGGCGGAAGGCGAAGGCTGGTGCCGAGCTCGGCGACCGTTTCGTCCTTGGTGAATCCCGGCGGATCGGTGGCGATTTCGAAAAGTACGCCGCCTGGCTCCCGGAAATAGATCGAGTGAAAATAGACGCGATCCATGATCGGACTAATTTCGTAACCGAGAGTGACTAACTTTTCCCGCCAGGCATTCTGTTCTGCATCATCACGAACCCGAAAGGCAAGGTGGTGAACCGACCCGGCTCCGAGCCGGCCGGACTGGCTCCCAGACCTCCGGATCAGGTCGATCGTTTTGCCCACCCCTCCTCCGCCGAGGGCACCGAGACGGAAGCGATCCCCCGTTTCCTGAATATGCCGATAACCAAAGGTTTCCGTCAGCAAAATGGCCGTGTCCTCATGGCTTTCTAATGCCGCCGAGACGCTATGAAATCCCCGAATCGAGTACTCCGCCGGGACAGGGCCGTCGGTCCATGGCTGGACGTCGCCGTCAAGCGAGGAGGCAATCAATTCGAGCAACATCCCATCCGTATCTACCAAGCGGATGACTTCCTCGCCAAAACGCTCGGGTGCGCGCTCGGCGCTGACGTGATAGTCCTTTAAACGTTCAAGCCAGTAACCGACGGACCCCGTCGGGATCGCAAACGACGTAGCTTCGATCTCTCCCGCACCCCGAGTACCCCGGCGGGCGCCGGGCCAAGGGAAGAATGTCAAAATCGTTCCAGGTGTCCCGACGGCATCTCCGAAATAAAAGTGATAGGTACCGGGATCATCGAAATTGATGGTACGCTTGACGAGCCGCAGCCCAAGCAACCCGGTATAGAAGTCGAGATTATGCTGCGGATCGCTTGCAACGGCAGTGACGTGGTGGATCCCGTGGATGGTCATAGCCAGTTGCTGGTTGTCAGTGGAAAGGCTGAGGGCTGGGGCGTTGTTTCAACGTACCAAAGGGTTGCGATGAAAACGGGGCGGCGGCTGTCCGGCGGCCGCCGGATCGGCTACTTAGGAGAATGATCAGAGAGGGCTCCCGCGTTCGATCCGATGGGCGGTTCCCAGAGGCGAAATCCTCCTTTGAAAGCGCTCGCGTTGGTCCCTGCTCGACAACCTGGAGGCAAGTCCTTCAATTTTTTCACGTTGCCTCCCCCAAGAACCACGTCATCGGGTTCGAGGGCGGCAATCAAACGGGCCACAATATCCTCGACGTAGCTTCGCCATTTCTTCCGGCCCTGCCGCTCCAATCCTCGGAGCCCAACATAATCTTCGAAGGTTCCTTTCTTGTACGGTAGGTGTGCCAGCTCTAATGGCTGCAAGATGCCTTCAACAATCAGGGCGGAGCCAAGACCGGTTCCCAGTCCCAGAAAAAGCATTCTTCCGCCCTCGTAACTCCCGAGAGCTTGCATCGCTGCGTCGTTGATGAGCTTTACCGGGCATTTAAATGCAGCTTGGAAGTCGAATCCGATCCATCCGGGCCCGAGGTTATGCGGCTCCGCTGCCAGACGGCCTTTAAGAACCGGGCCAGGGTAACCGATCGATACGGCCTCATATTGCCATTCGGCTGCCAATTGCTGGACACCGATCACCATTCGATCCGGCGTCAATGTCGCGCCGGAGGGAAATTTGCGGGCCAACTCCTGCCCGGTCGCGAGAATCTTGACGTTCGTCCCGCCTACGTCGATTACCAGCACTTTCATGGCAGCGGATAGCTCTTAGCGTTTC
>Ga0210393_10004233_pt1 | contig 11384 bp, 8 predicted proteins | sample IncBWC27OmetaG_FD_160068 | JGI IMG/M metagenome (GOLD analysis project Ga0210393, IMG submission 160068) | Forest soil microbial communities from Barre Woods Harvard Forest LTER site, Petersham, Massachusetts, United States - Inc-BW-C-27-O ... | reverse complement strand
GTCGAAAGAAGTTCTTGCGCCATCCACGCTGCGCGCAACAGCCAGTGGCATTGCGTGCAGTAGCAGATCGCGATCCTCGGTCCTGACGCTTTGCTCATTCAAGAACCTCCCGCCGTCGCACGGTCAACGCCAAAGCCCACGCTAGCACTGATCCCGCATACGCTGACTGACGACCGGGCCGCGGTGCCTGCTCTTCTAGCGCCGCCAGCAGCGACTCGAATTCGGTCCGTAGCTCGTGGAACGGCTCGGCCACCGCGTCGTTGACAAGTTCGGCGGGTGGACGCGTGCTGTCGATGCGCGCGCCCATCCCGATCTTCACGAACACATTGACAGCGCCCGTCCTGGCAGATCGGGCGGCGGCCATAGGCAGCCATTTTCGAGTTGATGAGGATCTGCGCGATGGCGTCGCGCGCGGCCGGGCAATCTTCGGCCGTATAGTCTTCGGCGAGGGCGCGCACAAAGCTCGGCGGGTGGTAGACGGCGACATACTGGAGCGCGTCCGCGATGCTCGCGACGAAGTCGTGCTCGCTGATCACGCAAACTGGCTTGCTCATTGGCGGTCTCCTCCCGACTGTCCCGCGCCTTTCCTAGAACGCCGGTTGCTTAGAGACGAACAGGTCCGTCAATCATCATGCGGTCGCGACGGCGCCGTCGTCCGCGCTCGCGCCGGCCCTGGCCACAGGGACTATTGCTTGGGGATCGCGGTCGCCTCCCACGACACAAACTGCAGATCTGGACCGCGCTTCGCCCAGATGCTGTGGAACAAGATATGCGAGGTGCTGTCCTGCCCGTTTTGGGTCACGTCAAAGTCGCCAACGCCAGTGATGATTGCGAGGCAGCCATATGCGCGCACCTTGACGTTGCTCCGCCTCATTGCCCGATAGTGCAGGGCGGAGCGCTGGCGCTCGATGTAACTCGCTTTGCTGTCGATGACCGCCGACGAGTGAACATAAACGAGGTCGTCGCCGTACAGCCGCCCCATGGCGTCGAAATCGCTGCTCGCCTGGGCGGCATAACGCGCATCCTCGGCCTTTAAGGCCTCATCTGCGGTAATCGCACCGTCACAGTCCGCGGCCTTCGCGCCAGAGAGCATCAGGGCAAAGATCAGGCAGCCGACGGACGCGTTCAATCGAAGTGTGTTCATTGCCTCTCCTCCCTCCGCATTGCGGGTCACTCCACCGCCGTTGGTCTGCGCGGCCTTGCCTATGTCGGGGCGGCCGCCATTCGACGGGGCCCAATGCGCGGCGCGATCAACTTGATCCGCCGCCAAGCGGATGCGCCGCTTCCATAAGACTATCATGAAAGCCCTGGGACTGCGCTGGCGACGCCAAGAAGAAACCGGATGCTCGGGGCTGAACCCCGTCCATGAAACGAACTGCGGAATGAAGGCCACGGCTCCCGAGACGATGCCTCAGGAAAGCATGGTCCGCGCGATCCAGATCCGCGCCCCGACCCGACGCGGCGGCGGCAAGGCGCAAACACCGGTCATTCGCGGAGGACTTCCGCAACAGGGCAATTCGGACCCTTAGCGCCCCTTCGAGATTGTCCTACGAACGGGCGGTTTGGGCCACATTGCGGTCGAAGGCCGCACGAGACGGACGCGCCATTAGCGGGCTTCCATGAACCAAGCTGCGAACGCGCCGCCTCCAGCTACGGCAATGCCCGCGACGTGACCCGCGCGTCGGGTTTGATAAGAACCCGCTTCACCGCTCGTTCTCCTCCCAGAATTTGCAGCTGTGCTCGCGGTTGAACATCTCAGTCGAGAGCACAAAAGACTGGTCGTTCGCGTGGAGCGACAGAACCTGGCCCGCAACGTTGAAGATGGGCCAAGTCGCGTCGGCCTTGTCGCTGGGAATGCCCTGTTTGACGAATGCGCCCCAGTAGCCCTTCATGCTTTCGGCGAGGGCGCGCTCGCCGGCGTTGAACAGCGGAGTGATCGGTTCTCCGTTGTTGAAGCTCGGGAAGAGATAGGCGAGCTCGGCCGCATGGCCTGCTCCCCATTCATAGGCGCCGTGCTCGCGCGTGGGACCCGGCCCGGCCCTGTGGCCGAACTCGTAGGCGTAGACCGGCGCGTATTTCGCAAAGTCCCGTGTCAGCTTCAGATTGGCGCAGCCGCCGATGCCGGTATCTTGGCCGCTGTCCGTGAGGATCGCCCCGGCGAGATACGCGCCCGTATATTCGTCCGCATCCTTGGGCCAGGGATATTGCGCAAGGATCTTGTTGGCCTTCTCTCCGAACCTCTCGTTGATCCATTTGGCATAGTCGGCTTCCCGCCACCCAATGCTGCCTTGCTGGAAAGTCCGGCCTTCATCGCGGTTCGAGCCAATCACGATCGCCACACGCGAGAAGGATCCGTTTGCGACCGCTTCGCGAGGCGCGACCGGCAGGAGACTGGTTCCGTCGGTCGGAAACGCGACGCTGCCGCCATATGGTGGATACGGCACGTCGATTAGCTTGCCAACCGGAACGGAGCGCAGGCACTCGGCCGCGTCCGGCCCTTTGCACTCGACCGCATCGGAGATCTCGCGGGCGTTTTTTTGCGCTTGAGCCAGAGGGATGCTGATGCACGAGCCGCTTTGCATCATCGCCTGAGCGAAGAGGCCAGCCGAACCGGGCGCGGCCAGATGTGCGCAAACCGAATAGCCGCCGGCGGACTCGCCGCCGATCGTGATCCGTGTCGGATCGCCGCCGAATGCGGCGATGTTCTCGTGAACCCAACGCAGCGCCGCCTGCTGATCCATTAATCCGAAGTCGCCGGATTCCTTGACGACGTCCGGATGGGAGAAGAACCCGAGCGCGCCGAGCCGGTAGTTGAAGCTGACCCCGACGACGCCCGTCTCCTCGACGATTTCGGTCATGTCCGCCTGGTCCGAGCTGCCGTTGAGGAACCCTCCCCCGTGGATGAACGCATAGACCGGCAGCCTGGCGTCGGCGGAGACGTCCGACGGCCGCCACACATTGATGAAGAGGCAATCTTCCGCTTCAGATCGCGGACCATTCGTGCTTTTCGCGGCGGAGCAATAGGCGCCGAAGGCTTTCGCCTCCCGGACAGCGTTCCAGCGTTCTGCCGGCTGCGGGGCACGCCAACGTCTGTCACCGACCGGCGGGGCGGCATAGGGAATTCCGAGAAAAGCTTCGACGGGACCTTTGTGTACGCCGCGGACCGGACCCGATTCTGTCCGCGCCACAGGCCCTTCCCGATCCTGCGCAGGAGACGCTTCCGCGCAAAGACCTAGCGTGAAGGCCGACGTAACAGCCAAGCAAAGTGCACGCACATTCGCCTCCTGTGTCGCCTCCCGGACAGTCCATATGGCCGGCATCGGCGGTTGTCTCAAGGACTTCCATACTGCTCAGACGCCCAGAGAGGACGGAACGCCGGTCGATCGCGCTCGGTTCATCGGTACGAGGGGCAAAGCGCGGTCGATTTCGGAATGAAGCGCTACGATCAGGTGCTTGACTGGCTCGTCAGGCGATCGCGATAAAGCGGACTATAACCAACAACATCATGTAGTTATCATGGCGGCGCTCGCCTCGCAAGACCATGGTTATTCTCCTGGTTCTCAAACCCTTCGACGATATTGCATTTTCCGTCTGCATGAATGCGACGGACGGTCCGGAACGAACGCCTTTCGCTTGGTCAAACCTGATGCCGTCCGTTTGCAGGGTGTTCCGTCATGACTATGGATCTTGAGCAAGCCGGTCTCCGGCTCGACATTGAGGATCGCCCAGCCGACGCGGACGTCGAGGTTCTGCCCAATTGGCTCGAGGCGTTCAACGAGTGCCGCTGGCCGGGCCATCAGAAGTGGCGCCCGCTCGCCGTCTTCGCGCGCGACCGAGAGTCGATCATCGCCGGCCTCGCGGGAGAGACTTACAGCGGCTGGCTCTTCATCGAATATCTCTGGGTTTCTGACGCACTGAGAGGACGGCGCATTGGGCGCGCGCTCATCGGCGCAGCCGAGGGCAGCTTGAGCACGGCTGCCATTCGGCCTGGCTCGACACCTTCAGCTTCCAGGCCCCCGGCTTCAATCGCAAGCTCGGCTACGAGGCGTTCGGCGAGCTCCTCTCTCCGCCGGACTTCAAGCGCATCTTCTTTCAAAGAGGCTGAAGCCGGCGGGGTAATTTTTCGCGGGGCGAAAGGAGAGATTTCGCGAGCCCGGGTTTAAGCCCTTGATTTCATTGGCCAGCAAAACGCCCGATTCGCGGGATCGTTTCTTTTCAATCGCTTAGCTATCAGGCGGGAGCAAAACTCAGATCACCCCAATACCTCCTCAGGTTCCACCTTCGCCGTAATATTAGCCTCCTACGAAGGTTGCTCATTTCAACGAGAAGAGTTACGCGTTGCACAAGTCTCTGCTGGAGCTTTCTTGGTCATGGACGGGGTCATAGGGCCCATGGGCGCGGACCGCGGTGCGAGCTTGCGGCAGATTTGGCCAATGTCCTCCGCACAAGCGCGCGTGTGGTATGTCGACGAGGTGGCCGGCGGCGACGCGCCTAACAACCTCTGTTTCGGCCTGCACCTCGAGGGGGAACTGGACTGCGCCGCGCTCGAGCTTGCTCTGCACTACGTCGTCAACCGCCACGAAACCCTTCGCACAACGTTCGATCTGCACGAGGGCGAGTTCGTTCAGACCATTCATCCCGTGCTTCGGCCCGCGCTGGACATTTCGGGTTGCTCCGAGCAGGAAGCCTACGCGCGCGCGATGCAATCGGCTCGGGAGCCGTTCGACCTCCGGCGGGGCCCGCTGGTACGCGTTCTTCTGCTCCGTATCTCGCCGCGCCGCCAGGTTCTGGTCGTCACGGTGCACCACATCGTGGCCGACGCTTGGTCGCTCGGACTTTTCATCGACGAACTGGCCGAGAACTACGCCGCTTTCGCCGCTCGCCGGGAGCCTCGCCTTCTTCCCCTCCAGGTTCAGTACGCAGATTACGCCAAATGGCAGCGGGAGTGGCTGAAGAGCGCGGAAGCGGAACGGCAGCTCGCCTCGTGGCGGGTCGTACTCGCGGACGCGCCGTCGCCGCGCGATGAGACTCCGGCCGCCGACTTCGCGGGAGCGAGCCGTGCAATCAGGATCCCCCACGCGCTCTTGCCGTCCCTTAAGCGGTTCGATGCGACACCCTACACCGTGTTCCTCGCGCTGCTGGCGATCGTTTTGTGGCAACGGGCGGGCGCGCGGGACGGGATCATCGGCATCGCCGTCGCCGGCCGCAATAGCGTGGAGACGGAACCCGTAATCGGCCTGTTCGCGAACCTGCTGCCTGTTCGCACTGTGCTGTCGCCTGACGAACCTTTCGCCACCGTGCTGCACCGGGTTCGAGACGCCATGCTGCATGCGCTCTCCCACCAGGAGCTGCCGTTCGAACGACTCGTCGCCGCGCTGCAGCCCCATCGTCATAAGGGGCGCAATCCGCTGTTCGACGTGCTGTTCGTCGCGGTCAAGGCGGCCGCCTCAGCTCGCCCATTCGGTCCGCTCCAGGCGAGCCCGTATCCGCTCGAAAGCCACGCGGCCCCGTTCGAGCTCAGCGTCAGCCTCGTTGAGGAGACGGACGTCCTGTGCTGGCTGCGAGCAGAATTTCGAACGAGCCGTTACACGGGCGACCAGATCGTGGCCCTCCTCGAGCACTGCCTGCTCCTGGCCGGAATGGTGGTCGCGCGCCCCATGGCCGCGGTCGCGGAGCTGCCGCGGGCGTCTGCCTGGGAGACCGCCAACCCTCGCGCCGCGCTCCCCCTGTCCATGGCTGAACCTCCCGCTGCCTTGCTTCAGGGCGGCTCGCACGAGGACCTGATCGCCGGCGAGTGGGAAGCGGCCCTCGGCGTGCCCGTCGCGGCTCGGGATGTCAGCTTCTTCGACCTCGGCGGGCATTCGCTAAAACTGGTCGCCATGGCGGCCAGTCTGGGCCGTGCGCTTGGGCGCAAAGTTCCCATCTCGCTTCTACTCGAAGAGCCGACCGTCTCTGGGATGGCTCGCCGGATCGAAGGCGGCTGGTCGCCCGTTTCCGTGCAGCCGATCCAGACCCGCGGCGCGCGAATTCCGTTCTTCTGCTCCATCCCGAACGTCACTGTCCGCGACCTCGCCCTCGCGCTCGGGTCGGATCAGCCGCTTTATCTGCTGGACGCGTTCGGATTGCAGGAACGGCGCCTACTGGCTGGCGAGGCGCTGCTGACCTCGGTGACGGACGTGGCCGCCGTCTTCGTCGCCGACATGCTGCGGATCTGGCCGGAAGGCCCGTTCCTCCTGGGCGGCATGTGCGACGGCGGCATCTTCGCGCTTGAAGCGGCGCTGCAATTGCAAGCCCTCGGCAGGCCCGTCGCGCTTCTCGCCCAGTTCGACACCCCCGTCCGCGGTTATTTCCGCAAACGCCACATCTATCCCGCTCGGCTGCGCCGCATCTGCCGGCTGATCGCCAACGGCCAGATCAAGGACGAGCTCCGGCAACGCCTCGCCGCCTTGCAGGTTCGCCTCGCGCCCGTTCGCGCGGCCGAAGACCCCTACGAGCGAGTCTGGACAGCCACGTGGCGAATGCTGCGCGCCTGGCGGCCCGCACGTCGCTTCGAGGGTCGGGTCGAGTTCTTCCAAGCGGTTCCGACCCAAGGTTTCGCCGACGTCACCGAGGGGTGGGCCGCTCGGGCGAGCGAGGGGTTGCGCGTCCACGCCGTGGGCGGAACACACTCGTTGATGCTCGCTCACCCCCCTGCCCAGCAATTGATTGCGCAGATCCTGAAGGAAGCCCAGCGGCGATGACCCTACCTCTGACGGCGCCGCGTCCGCGGACGGTCATCCGCCCGCTGCGCTCTCCACTCGACGTGCTGGTCGAAGGCGCCCGGGCGCTGCTGCGTTACCGGAGCCTCGTGCGCGCCATGACCCTCACCCGGCTCAAGGTCCGCTACCGCCAATCCCTCCTCGGCTGGCTCTGGGCCGTGCTTCAGCCGCTCGCGCTCGTCGTGCTGTATGGCGCGATCTTTTCCCACCTCGCCACATCGCGCCCGACGCCCTATGCGCTGTTCGTGTTCGCCGGCGTGGTTCCCTGGGCGTTCTGCGCGACATCGATCAGCACCGCCGCCAGCGGAATGCTTGCGCACCAGCACCTGATCAAGCAGGTCTACTTCCCGCGCGAGATCATCCCGCTCTCCTTCGTCGCCGCGTCGTTGTTCGATCTGCTCTTCGCGATGGGTGTGCTGCTGGCGGCGGCGAGCTACGCCGGCTCGACCCCCTCCTGGGCGCTCCTCGGCACGCTGCCGATCCTGGCGATCCTCGTCCTGCTCGTGGCCGCGATCTGCCTGCTGATCTCGGCGCTACAGATCGGCATCCGCGACATCAGCGTCGCCCTTCCGCTCGTGCTTCAAGTGCTCATGTTCACGGCCCCCGTCGTCTACCCTGCGACGATCGTTCCGGCATGGCTGCAAGAGTTTTATTGGCTCAATCCGGTGGCGCTGCTCATTGAGGCTTTCCGGAGCGCGGTCCTGGACGCCGCAACGCCGCGAGTTGGGGATCTCGTGTACTGCGCGGGCCTCGCGCTGGTCGCGCTCACGGTCTCCTACCTACTCTTCAAACGGACGGAGACCGCCTTCGTCGACGAGGCCTAAGTGAGCGATATCGTTGTCGACCGGATCTCGAAACGCTACCGCATCCCGCGGCTGCGAGAGCCTTTTTGGGCGCTGCGTGGGGTCAGTTTCGAGGTCGGGCGCGGCGAGGCGCTTGGCGTCGTCGGCGCCAACGGGTCCGGCAAGACCACGCTCATCCGGCTGCTGTGCGGCATCACCACGCCGACGGAGGGCGAGGTCAGGCTCGATGGGCGGCTATCTGGGCTGGTCGACGTCGGAGCCGGATTCCACCCCGATCTCACTGGGCGGGAAAATATCTTCCTCAACGGCGCGATCCTCGGGATGAGCTATCGCGAGATCGAGCGGAAGATCGGGAGCATTGTCGAGTTCTCCGGCATCGGTCCGTTCCTGCACCTACCGGTCAAGAAATATTCCTCCGGAATGTATGTCCGCCTCGGCTTCGCGATCTCCGTCCACCTTGACACCGACATCCTGCTACTGGACGAGGTGCTGGCCGTCGGCGACATCGAGTTCCAGGCGCGCTGCTTCGACCGGATCGGCCAGCTCCGCGACTCCGGCAAGACCATCGTCCTCGTCTCCCACGACTTGGCCGCGATCGAGCGGCTCTGCGACCGCGCGCTCCTGCTCGCGCACGGCGAAGTGACCCGAAACGGCGATCCGCGGGCCATTATCGAGGCCTACCAGGAAGAGAGCTATCGCGCGCTGCCCGACCCGGGTCGTGGGAGCACGGCGCAGCGCCCCATCGTAGCCGCTCGTTTGACGTTCGAGGGCCACGATGGCGGCCCGGCGCGGACCGGCGATCCGCTCACCTGCCGCCTAGCCTACGAGGCGAGTCGAGCTCTAGGGGACGTCGTCTTCACCGTCTCCTTCAACTGGCCGAGCGGCTATCTGTGCACGGAGATCTCGTCCGGTGCCGGCGCTAACCTCGAGGCCGGCCCCGGCGAAGTGGAATTCACCATCCCCCTCCTCGTCATGCAGCGCGGCTTCTACAGCGTGGACGTCGCCATCAGTCGCGGCGGCGGCGAGCGCCTGGACTGGCGACCGCGCTGTTCGCTGCTTCGCGTTGATCCTGGGCGGATCATCGCTGGCGACTTCTACCAGGACCATCGATGTCAAATTCGTCCGCACCCCACCGGCGCAGGGGCGAAGGTTCAACATTCTGATTCTTCCGTCACGCGGTGCAACTGACGCTGAAATCCCCAGCGTTCACGATCGTCAACAGTCCCGTTTTGTTCTTCGCTACTTCTTCCTCGCCGGCCTTGATTTGGACGGTCGGGGAAATGATCTGGCGCGCGCGATCCGTCCCGCACGCGAAGGTGACCCCGAAGGACTTCGGTGCCGCGTTGTTCCACGTCTTCGTCGTCATCCCGATCGTCTTGTTCTTGTATGACCGTGCGTTTCAGGTCTGGCCATTCCCGAAAGCCGTCACCGGCCTCCCGCTTCCGGTCCGCGTCGCCATCTACCTCGTCGGAACGGACTTCGGATATTGTTGGATGCACCGGCTGATGCATACGCGACATCTTTGGCGCTTCCATAAGTGGCACCATTCGCCGACCTACGCGTATTGGCTGGCCGGGTGCCGCGCGACCGTCCAGCAGCAATTCCTAGTCGGTGTCCCCTAGATTCTGCTGGCTCCGGTGTTGGCCCCGGCACCATGGTGGGTCTACACCGCCCTCGTCATTTTCGACTACTTGCTTGTCGACTGGATGCACCTGAACGTGCCCTGGGGCTCGCGGTGGATCGAAAGCGTCTTCGTGACGCCCCGCTACCATCACATCCACCACAACGCTAACCTAATTCACTACAACCGCAACCTGGGAGACATTTTCACCGTCTGGGATCGTCTCTTCGGCACCTGTCTCGATCCGTCCATCGAGAGGAACACGAAGGGGCTCGATTTCGGGATTGGCGAGAAGGCAAACCCGTGCGCCTGATCGCCGGCCTGTGATGCCACATTGGCGGTGACGCCACGAGGCCATCCGCAAGCGAGCGGGCGGTCAGCCGCCCCGCTGCATCTGCTCCCGGCGGACTTGCGCCAGCAGCGCTTCGATCTGCTCCGGCGTCATCCGGCTGAGCTCGTCGGCCAGATCGCTCCGGGCCGCCTCGGGGCGTGGCGTGATCGCCGGGATGCGCACGGGCGCGCCGCTCGCCACCGCTCGCGCGAGCGCCGCGATCGTCGGCTCGTCGAACAGCGCGCGGATCGACACCTCCACCAGGAATTCCTTGCGCAACCGCGCGATCACCTGCATGGCAAGCAACGAGTTGCCGCCGAGATCGAAGAAATTGTCCTCGGCGCCGATTCCCCCGAGCTTCAGCAACCCTTCCCAGATCGCGGCCACACGTCGTTCCAGGTCGCCGTCAGGCGAGCGGCCGGCCCCGGTCGGGGCGTCGCCAAGGGTCAGCGAGTCGAGCAGCGCCTTGCGGTCGATCTTGCCGCTCGGCAAGGTCGGCAGCACCGGGCGCCAAAGGATCGGGCCCGGCACCATCGCCGGCGGCAGCCTTGTCCGAAGGAAGCCGCGGAGCTCCTCGGCCCGTAGCACACGTCCGTCCTTGCTGGTCACGAACGCGACGAGCTGGCGCTGCTCCGCGGCCTCGCTCGTCGTCAGCACAACCGCCTGCAACACTCCCGGATTCGCCAGCAAGTTGGCCTCGACTTCCCCCAACTCGACCCTGACGCCCCTGATCTTCGTCTGCGCGTCCGAGCGCCCGAGATACTCGATCGCGCCGTCCGCCCGGTAGCGCCCCCGGTCCCCCGTTGCGAACACGATGGCGCCGCCGACGAAGGGGTCGGGGAGGAAGCGCTCGGCCGTCAGGTCGGGCCGTCCCCAATAGCCAACGGCGAGGCAGTCGCCGCCGACGTGGATGGTGCCGTGCACCCCGGTCGGAACCGGTTGGCCCCCATCATCCAGGATGTAGATCCGCGTGTTGGAGATCGGCTTGCCGATCGGGATGACGTCTCGGTCTTCGGCCGAGATCTCGTGGACGGTTGCATCCCCGGCCACTTCCGCCGAACCATAGAGGTTCAGCAGGCGGGCGCCCGGCAGCGCGCGCCGGAACCGCCAGGCGAGGTCCGGATGCAGCGCCTCGCCGCTGACTGTCCACCACCGCAGGGAGGGCAGCCGCGCGCCCAGGTCGGGCGCGTGGTCAAGCAGGACCCGGAGCAAAGTCGGGACCACCACGATCCGGCTGATCCGATGCTCCGCGAGCAGGGCTATCATCGCATCCGGATCGAGCACCGCGTCGTCCGGCACGATCACGGTCGGAACGCCGCGGAGCAGCCCCCCGAACATCTCCCACACCGCGTCTACGAACCCCAGCGCCGTCTTTTGGCAGCACACCTCGCCGGGCCCGAACGGGTAGGCGCGGTGCATCCAGTGGAACCGGTTCATCGTCGCCCTGTGCGTGCCCATGACGCCCTTCGGCACGCCGGTCGACCCGGAGGTCCAGACCACGTAGGCGACGTCGCCGGAAGCGGTCGCGCGGATGGGCGACGAGAGCGGCGCCGGTGAGACCGCCGCACCGGCGCCGAGCAGCAGCGCCTCGATGCCGTCCGGCAACTCGCCCCGCAGGTCGCATGTCGTCAGTACCAGCCGGCAGGCCGCATTCGTGAGCAGCAGCTGCAGCCGGTGCCGCGGCTGCGCGGTGTCGAGCGGCACGTAGGGGCACCCCGCCTTGAGCAGCCCGAGGATTGCCGCGTAGGCGTCGCCCGAACGGGGCAGATAGACCGCGACCGGTTCACCAGGCTGCACGCCGCACGCCTTGACCGACTGCGCCACCTGTGCGGCCCGCTCGTCCAGATCGCGGTAGTTGATGAGGTGCGCGC
>Ga0210393_10004230_pt1 | contig 11386 bp, 10 predicted proteins | sample IncBWC27OmetaG_FD_160068 | JGI IMG/M metagenome (GOLD analysis project Ga0210393, IMG submission 160068) | Forest soil microbial communities from Barre Woods Harvard Forest LTER site, Petersham, Massachusetts, United States - Inc-BW-C-27-O ... | reverse complement strand
CGCTCATCTGGCCGACGCAGAACTGGTCGGCGGATGGCGCATGCGTCTGATCCTGGGCAGCAACGGCGTATCCCTGCAACCTTTTGATCAGGACGTCTGGGCCGAGACCTTTGCCTATGCGAAACGAGATCCCGCGGCCTCTCTCGAAACCTTCCGCGTCCTGCGGGAGAACAACTTGGCCATGCTGAAAGCGCTGCCCAAGAATCTGTGGGAAAACCACGGCATGCATCAGGAGCGCGGTAAAGAGACGCTCACTCACATCGTCCGCATGTTCGCCGGCCACGATTTGAACCATCTGGGACAGGTAGAGCAGATCGCCAAGAGCAGCCGAAGCAAGCGGGCCGCTTGATATGAAACTGGGAATCGGCATCCTGTTTGCCTTGGTGCTGCGCCTCGGTGTCCCCGTTGCGACCGCGGCTGAAGATCCCAGCCTTGTGCTGCAAGGAGGCAAGGTTTATGCCTCCCCGACTGCTGCGCCTGTCGAGGATGCAGCGTTGCTCATTCGAGATGGTCGGATCGCTGCCGTGGGCAAACGCACTGCTTTGAAGGTACCCAAGTCCGCCCGGGTGATCGATTGCACCGGTAAGGTAATCGTCGCCGGTTTCTGGAACAGTCATGTGCACTTTCAAAATGGCTGGGCGGACGCTGCGCAGGCCCCGGCCGAGAAACTCGATGCGCACATGCGTGAAATGCTCACCCGCTGGGGATTCACCACCGTATGGGATCTCGGTTCCGAACCTAACAATACATTGGCCATTCGGCGTCGGATCGGAAGCGGAGAAATTTCTGGCCCGCAGATTCTGATGGCCGGCGATATCTTCCCCCACAACGGCCACCCGGTTTATCTTCCTCCGGAACTGAAACTGCCCGAGGCCGCCACCCCGCAAGAGGCGGAGCAGATGGCGCAGCAATATCTGAAGATGGGTCTCGACGGCATCAAGCTTTTTACCGGTTCGTACATGGGCAACAAACCCGTGATCAACATGGATACGACCATCGTAAAAGCTGCGGTCGATGTCGCGCATGCGCAGGGCAAGCCCGTGTTTGCACATCCGCAAAACTGGGCGGGCGTGGACAACGCGTTAGCTGGCGGCGTCGACGTGCTCGCGCACACCATTCCGACGGCAGAACACTACACGCCGGATGAGCTATCGCGCATGAAGCAACAACATACTGCCCTGACCCCGACTCTGACTCTGTGGACGACCGTAGTCTCGGACCCTGCCGTCGCGGACCAACTTGTGCAGTCCGGCGTGGATGAGTTGAAAGCGTTTTTCCTGCAGGGCGGTACCGTCTTGTTCGGAACCGACGTGGGCTTCCAGTCCAAGTACGACACCACTCAGGAATTCGAGTTCATGGGCCGAGCGATTCCGTGGCGCGACATTCTCGCGTCGCTCACCACCAATCCCGCGGGATTCTTCAAGGACGCAGCGAGAGGCCGGGTCGAGGAAGGAATGACTGCCGATTTGGTTGTCCTCAATGCCGATCCTGAAAGCGACGTACGGAATTTCGCGAAAGTGGCGTACACAATCAGAGAAGGTAAGATCATCTATTCTGCATACGCCAAACCGCAATAGTTCCTCTCCCAAGTGTTTGCGAACATACCTGGTCGTGGAACACGCCAGCAGCCTCGAATATTTTTCACACAATGCACCAACTTTCATCTACCTCAATTCCACAAAAGCAGTTATAGTTATTTCGCTCAGCGATTCACTGACGACAACTGACCTGTTCTGATGGCGCGAAAAAGCGGTTCCACCATCTCGCAGGAGGAGTTGTATCCACCGGCCCACGAGCCGGCGCGCCCAGCGCCTGACGGCGCACTCGACGATGCGCGCATGCTCGATTTGGACGTGGAACAGGAATCGCCCTTCCTGCGCGGACAAAAGCGTGTCTCCGTTCGCCGGGGTTCTCTGCCCAAAAAAGCTGCCACTGGCCTGACCTGGGGCATCCTCGCCGCGGTCGTCTTATTCGTTGGCAGCACGGCGGTTGCGGCCTTGTATCACTACGGTGAACATTCGTGGCGCTTCCGGGTTGACTCCAGCGATGACATTGAAATCACGGGACTGCAGAACGTCACTCGCTATCAGGTATTGGAAGTCATGGGCGGCGACATCGGGCGCAACATCTTCTTTGTGCCGCTAAGCGAACGAAAGCAGACTCTGGAGAAAATTCCCTGGGTCGAATCGGCCAGCGTGATGCGCTTTGTTCCCAATCGCATAAGGATTGAAATTCACGAACGCACGCCCGTAGCTTTCGCCCGCGTCAGCTCCAAAATCCTGCTGATCGACCCCGTAGGCACGCTGATGGATCTGCCCGCGGCGGGCAAGAAAAAGTATTCGTTCCCGGTGATCCTCGGAATGAATTCTGGCGAGCCCGCCTCCACTCGCGCCGCCCGTATGAAAATCTATAACGACCTGGTCAGCCAACTGGACGCGGGTGGGGCACACTATTCGCAGGAACTCAGCGAAGTCGATTTGTCCGATGCGGAAGACGTTAAGGTTCTCCCCAGCGATCCTCAAGGCGAAGTGCTCGTGCACCTGGGATCGTCCAACTACCTCGACCGCTACAAGGTATACGTGAGCCACGTGCGCGAATGGCGCCAGCAGTTCGACAAACTGGAATCCGTCGATTTGCGCTACGACGGCCAGATTATCGTGAACCCGGATTTGCAGGGCACGATCAAGCAACCGCCGCTTTCGAAGTCATCCGCCAAGATCGCCATGGCAGCGGGGATGAAGCCGGCGGCCCTGATTACGCAGGTTCCCGCGCAAAAATCGACGCCCGTTCTCGCTCCAGCGGCACCGACAAAAACCGTGGCAAAGAAAGCCGCCAAGAAACCGCGCCACAAAGTCGCAGCAAAAGCGACAGCGAAACCGAGCGCGCCGGCTCAAAATCCGTCGGCCCAAAATCAAAACGTCGCGAAAACCATGGCTTCGGCGGCGCAGTCTCCGTCCGCTCCGACTACGAACTCGAGCAAAACAACTCCAACCGCACCGCCGGCTACGGGAACGGTCGCAGTAAAACCTGGAAGCAAACCGAGTCCAGCAATTGCCAAAGGAGAGGACCGTCCATAAGCATGGCGAATCCGCAGCATAATTTTCTGACGGCAATTGATGTAGGTAGTGCGAAAACCTGCGTGCTGGTGGCCGAGGTGACCGACTCCGGGCTACGCTATCGCGGGCACGGAATTTCCGAATCGCGCGGCTCGCGCAAAGGCGTGATCGTCGATCTGGAAAAAGCAGTAACGTCGATCCAGAAAGCCGTCGAGCAGGCCGAAGATATTTGCGGCGCGCCTATCGAGCATGCGCTTCTGGGCGTTGCCGGTTCGCATGTGCGCGGCATGAACAGTCACGGCGGCCTAAGCTTGGGCACACGGGCGCGTGAAATTGCGCGCGACGAAATCCGCCTTGCCGTCGACAAAGCCCGCGCCATCCCTCTACCCGCAGACCGTGAAATTCTGCACCTGCTGCCGCAGGAGTTCATTCTTGACGAGCAAAGCGGCGTGCATGATCCGCTAGGCATGATGGCCATGCGCCTCGAAGTCCGTGTGCACATGGTCACCGCCGGTTCAAGCGCTACCCAAAATGTTGTAACGGCGGTGAACCGCGCCGGTGTGCATGTCGACGATACCGTCTTCGAGCCCCTCGCGTGCGCCGATGCCGTGCTCCGCGCCGATGAACGTGAGTTGGGCGTGTGCTTGATGGACCTGGGTGCAGGCTCAACCAGCCTCATTGTTTTTCAGGAAGGCGCGGTAATTCACACTGCCGTCATCCCGATCGGCGGCGATCATTTCACAAGCGACCTTTCGGTCGGCCTCTGCACTCCGCTGGCCGAAGCGGAAAAAATCAAGAAGCTCTACGGCAACGTGATCGTGACCCTGATCCCCGAAGGCAATGAAGTCGAAGTCCCTTCGGTTGGCGACCGGCCTTCACGTCTGATCTCACAACGCATGGTCGGAGAAATTCTCGAGCCCCGGGCCCGCGAACTCTTCGAGATGCTGCGCGACAACCTGCGCCACAGCGGCATGCTCGATGTTTGCGTAGGCGGAATTGTGTTGAGTGGAGGCACGTCGCGTCTGGCAGGGATTATGGATATCGCCGAATCCGTGCTGAGGCGTCCCATGCGCTTATCCTGGCCGACGGCGCTGGCGAAAATGCCGTCGACCTTAGCCGAGCCCGAGTACGCCACAGTTCTAGGAATGATTTTTTACGGCCATCGCTCGCGAATAGCGCGGGGTTTGCAGGACACCCGCTGGAGTTCGCGTCTGATGGGCCTGTTCGCAAAAAAGGGAGCATGAATCTTCACCGGTTAGCAGGGCAGAACGAAAATCCATCGAGGTGCAGTAACCATGAAAAATGAAAACGACATTCGCATAAGCTTCAACGAAGAAGCCCGCAACGACGCCAAAATCAAAGTCATCGGAGTGGGTGGAGGCGGCGGCAACGCCGTGAACCGCATGATCGATGCCGGCATGGAGGGCATCGAATTCGTAGTTGCGAACACCGACCTGCAAGCCCTACGCATGTCGCGCGCGCCCATGAAGATTCAACTCGGCGTGAAACTTACGAATGGCCTCGGCGCGGGCGCCAATCCCGAAGTCGGACGCAAAGCTGCGCTCGAAGACTCCGACAAAATTATCGAAGCCCTCGAAGGCTCCGACATGGTGTTTGTCACCACCGGACTCGGCGGCGGCACCGGAACCGGAGCCGCTCCAATTATCGCGTCACTCGCCAGTGAGATGGGCGCACTTACCGTCGCCGTCGTTACCAAGCCATTCGCCTTCGAAGGCAAACGCCGCATGCAGCAAGCCGAGCGCGGCATCTCCGAGCTGATGGATTCCGTCGACACCACTATCGTGATCCCCAACGAAAAGTTACTCGCGGTCGCGCAGGACGCCGGCTTCTTCGAATCCTTCCGAATCGCCGACGACATTCTGCGCCAAGGCGTGCAGGGCATCTCCGACATCATCACCATTCCCGGCATCATTAATCGCGACTTCGCCGACGTGAAAGCCATCATGGCCGGCATGGGCTACGCGGTCATGGGCGCAGCCACAGCCAACGGCGCACGCCGCGCCACCGAAGCCGCACAAAAAGCGATTGCTTCGCCGCTGCTCGAAGCCGGAGCTATCGACGGCGCCCGCGGCATCCTCATCAACATCACAGGATCCTCCTCGCTGAAACTCGCCGAAGTCCAGGAAGCGTGCACGATTATTCAAAGTGCCGCGCACGAAGATGCCAACATCATTTTCGGCGCGGTGATGGATGAAAAAATGAAAGACTCGGTGAAAATCACGGTCATTGCCACTGGCTTTAAAGACTCCGACCGTCATCACCGGCGGCACGAAGAGCGGCCCACTTTCATAGTTTCGCGACAGAACGCTTCGCCTCACGACGATTTTTTCGACGAGCCACAACAAGAACGCGACCTCGATCCCGAGCCGCCGCCTCCGCCGATGGTAATGGAACAATCCGCGCACCAAGTCGCAGTCTCGACCGAATCCATTTCCGTCGACAGCATGCGCAACGCTATGATCGCCAATTTCGAGCAGTCCGACCTTGACGTTCCGGCGTTTCTACGCAAACGGAATGAGACCATGTAAGGTCGGGCAGAGGGAAAACTGTTTCCATTATGAGGCAGTATCGTTCCAGTAACCCGCGAACGTTACGAAAGGGCCATACCGGCGTCCGGAATTGACCGCAACCATCTCATTCGCAAATAGTTAGATTGGCTAGCGAAGGTTTAGCCAAAAATATGTTTAACGTTGCTTATCCAGATGAAGTTTCATAACATCTAGTCTAGTGGGGACTTAGCCAGTGGCGTCGATCATTGGCCGGTTTCTTGCTACATACAACAGTGAACTCCGGGGACAGGTACAGTAAATTGAATTCAGGGAATCGTTCCACTGGCATCGGCCTTTTTCTCGCAGGTATCTTTCTTGTAGCGGTTTGCCAAGCTGGCATCGCCGCTACAGTGAGCACGCATTCTCTGACCCCGCACAAAACCAAGCAAAAAATCAGTGAGACTCAGCACGCGCGCCGGCGCATGCATCACCTGGCCCACGCACGCGCTACCACGGCCACAGCCACAACGGCACACGCTGCGCTGCACACTCGGCATCGCTACTACGAGCGTTTCTACACCAGCTCCTTCGCCCAGGATATTACCGAAGGCGACGTCACCACCGGAGAAGATCCCGTTGTGCGTGAAGCCGCCATCGACGCTCTCGGCGGCATGAATGGCACAGTCGTTGCCATCGAGCCCACCAGCGGACGCATTCTAGCCATGGTGAATCAGAAGCTCGCGCTTTCGAGTGGCGCGCAACCTTGTTCGACAATCAAGCTCTCAGTAGCGCTCGCCGCCCTGAATGAAGGCATTATCACCAAGGAAACCCAGGTTCGTTTGGGCGGCGCCTATCACATGAACCTGACCATGGCGCTGGCCCATTCAAACAATGCATACTTTGAAGCGCTCGGCCGTCAATTAGGTTTCGAAAAAGTCAGTTACTACGCCCATCAATATGGACTCGGCGAGTTGGCCGGCTACAGCATCCCTGGTGAACAGCTGGGCATTTATCCCAACGAAGAAATCTCCTCGAAACTCGGCGGTGTCGGGAAGATGTGCTCTTTCGGTGAAGGCGTTTCTGTGACCCCGCTTCAACTTGGAGCGCTGGTTTCAGCCATCTCCAACGGCGGCACGCTTTACTACCTGCAGCATCCGACGACTCCCGAAGAGATCGCTGACTTCCAGCCTGTAGTGAAGCGCCGTTTAGACATCGCTCCGCTCATCCCCGAGATTTCTGATGGGATGGAAGGCGCCGTGCAGTTCGGCACAGCCCGCCGTCTGCGCACAAATTTCAGTGAAGAAGAAGTTCTAGGCAAGACCGGAACCTGCTCTCACGCCGGAACCCGGTTTGGCTGGTTTGCTTCCTACGCCAAAACCAGCGTTGGTCACATTGTCGTAGTGGTTTTCCTCGAAGGTGGCCGCCCGACATTCGGTCCCAAGGCAGCAGAGATTGCCGGATTGATGTATCGCAATCTCTACGATCACAATTTCTTCATGGCAAAACCAACGTTGCCCTCAAATACCGCGACCATCGATCAGCCGGCCGACCCGCGATAATTGTCTCCGGACGAAGTGAACTAAAGACGTTTCTTATCGCGTGGGAGGCCCCGCGCTCGGAGCCAGGCCAGCTCCGTACGACTCCGACAAAGCCTGTCTCTCCTCCTCAGTCAATTGTGCCGCAATGCTGCGCATCCTCAAATTAATGTCATTGGCCCGCCTGCCGCTGGCAAAGGCTTCGATCTGTTCCAAAAGATAGGGAGCATTCTGCGTTGTAAGCGACGGCGCTCCCGTCACCAATCCGATGGGGCCATGGCATGCCTGGCAAGGCGGCAACCCGCGGCTTCCATCGCCAGCCGTGATAAGGCGCACCGCCACCGCTTCATGCTTTGGATCAGGCATCGGTTGCGGAAAGGCTCGGTCGTCGAACGGGTCAGGAGCAATCGGCATCATCCAGTAGTAAGCCGCTACATCGGCCGTGTCTTGCGCGGATAACGAATTGGCAATCGGCTGCATCACTGGCGAGCTTCGCTTGCCCGCTCGGAAATCATCCAGTTGTTTCCACACTACCAGCCGGTCCATGGCCGCCAGGTTTGGCACGGCAGGACTCGAGCTGAAACCCTCGCGGCCGTGACAGCGGTCGCAACGCCGCGCAATGATCAGCCCGCGAAGTGGATTTCCCGAAGAAGCCTGCGCGATCGTTGTCGCCGTCCACGCCACGTTCGAAGGAATTCGCACCGGGGGTTCAGCAACGTCCGATCCCAGAAGAAGCGCACTTCCCGAGATGATGACTACGATCGCGACCGTCAGTATGGCAGAACCGACCCGCCTTAACCCCCTACCGTAAAGCACAATCCCTCCTCGCCTCTCGACCCAGGTTTCGAAACGCTTCGGGAGGAACCGCGATCAGCTGGCTTCGCATTGTGTAATGTCCAGGCCCGCAGAACTCATGGCACGGCATCTCATATACCCCTGCCCGCGCAAACTGCAACCGGGTTTCGACCACATAGCCGGGCACTGCTTTGATCTGGTCCTCGGTCCCGCTGATCGTCAGTTTGTGGACGACGTCGGCGCTTGTGATCCGAAAACGGATCGGAACCCCGGCCGGCACGACGACACACTGCGGAACAAAAAGATATTGCTCCGCGATCATTCGGACCGTCACCCCGCCGCCCGCATCCTCGGTTGATCCCAAATTACTTTCCACAAATTCGCCGCGAAGATGCAGCGTTTGCGGATTCACGCTGTTCGGCCCATTCAACAGATACTCCAGGCCAGACTCAGCCTGAAAGGGAAATCGGACGGTCAGCCATACGCAAACCAAGGTAATACTGATCAAAGCCACTCGAATCATCTTGCGCGCACTCGACTTCACTTCCCCGGCGGACGGTTCTTCCACCGCAGGCGCTGCCAGCGCGATTTTCGAGTTTGAATTGGGCAAGGTCTTTCGCTCCGTCCCGCGATTAACTCAGCTCCCAAGACAAGGATGCAGTCCTTGATTCCGCGGTTACATTTACCTCACTTCACGGGAACAACAGGCGCAGAATCCAGGCGGACTATAATCCATCGAGAAGCAAACACCGACCACTATTCTCCAAGGAGCACATCGCGATGGAAAAACGCGCCATGGAAGATCTTTGGAAACTCCACACCGACGATGAATTCCTCCAGCACGACGTCGAAGCCACGCTCGAAACTATGACCGACGATGCCTTTGTCCTCAACATCCCAACCGGCATGGGCGGACGCGGCAAGAACGAAGTGCGCGCTTTTTACCGCGACAGCTTCGTCCATTCCTTGCCCAGCGACATTGCCATGCAACTTACCCACCGCGTGGTTGGAGACGACGCGCTGGTCGACGAAATGGTCCTCACCTTCACCCACACTACGCGCATGGACTGGATTTTGCCCAATCTGCCTCCCACCAATAAGAAGGTCGCAGTCGATCTGGTCGCAGTCGTCTACTTTCGCGAGAACAAAATATGCGGCGAGCGGATTTATTGGGATCAAGCCAGAGTTCTCCAACAAGTGGGCTTGCTGACCGTGCGCTAGCGCTGAGAACTGAGAACCGCCAACTGACACCGGCTTCTTGTGATCCCTTTTTAAGCACCGTTACCGGTGTAACGTCCGGCAACGGATTCGTAGCCAGCCCCGGTCGCACCATCGGTGTAAACTCTCAGTAGGATCTTCCCTTACGGGCATATTATGAAACGAATCCCATCTCTCATCCTGCTGGTCGCGTTGAGCGTCGCGATGCCAGCCGCGGCCCAAATCTTCACCGGCCCCAATAGCGCGCGCCAAGCAGACAAGGCAGGCCGCAAGCAGCAAAAGGCATTAAACAAAGCCGCCGTCAAACAGCAGAAAGCCGCCCTCAAATACCAGAAGGCGCAGCGCAAGGCCGCCCAAAAGGCCCAGCGTCACCGCTAAACAGTTTGCTGGAAAACCCCCGACTTCGGTTGCCGCAGCGGCAGCCGCTGAAGGAATCTCGCGTGCAAACTGCCTTTACAAAACCAGGCAGGCCTCATCGAAAGATAGGCGCGGATTACGAGGGGAAAGTTTAGCGTGATCCCCATAGCCAAGATTGCAGAGGAAGTTCGATTTCCACTTGCCGTCGGGAAAGAATTCGGCGTTGACCTTGGCCGCGTCGAATCCGGACATGGGACCGCAATCCAGGCCAAGCGCGCGGGCAGCAAGAATGAAGTACCCACCCTCGAGCGAGCTATTTCGGAAGGCAGTGGCTTCGATCATGTCAGGCTTACCCACGAACATTGAGCGCATATCTTTGTGCGGAAAAAGCTTTGGAAGCTTCTCGTAGAACTCAGTATCCCAGGCAATGATCGCGGTGACAGGAGCAGCCATAGTCTTGTCAACGTTGAGGGGGGCAAGAGCGGGACGCAAACGCTCCTTGGCTTGGGGCGTCGTCAGAAATACAAAGCGTGCGGGCGACGTGTTAGCGCTCGTGGGGCCGAACGCGGCCAGTTCGTACAGACGACGCAGTAGCTCGGAAGGAACCGGCCGAGAAAGCCAAACATTATGGGTGCGGGCCTCGCGGAAAATTTGGTCGATACAATCGTTGGAGACTGCAGTTCTTCGCGGTGCAGAAACGGCGGCAGGTACGTCGGGCATGTCCGGTCCCTCTCAACTCAATTAAGCAACTTGTTACCCGGAATTGGATTGTGAGGCAAGGCGCTTGGATGCAAAACTCCGACAGAGCCGGGATACTTGAACCACGGTCCAATACGCCTTGGTCGTAATAAGCGAAATGGCGATATTACCGAGCAGTTATCTCGATCTCAAGCTCCACACTGCTTTGCTTGGTCGCTGCTGCCACCTGGACTACGGGGTCACCTTCCACACCACCCCGTTTCCGTCGGTGCCGTCCTCGAGCGTTGTGCCGTATAAATTTCCCTTCGCGTCCCGAATCACGCCTCCGTACGGAGTCGCGCCGTCCGAGCCAGCGAAGCTGTGCAGCAGGGTCAGCGTCCCTTTGTTACTCAGTTCAAAAATCGTTCCATCATCGGAGGATCCGCCCGAGTTGGTATCGCCATAGAAATTACCCTGCGCGTCCCGAATCACGCCTCCGATGGGATTGGCTCCATCCGACGATCCCCCGGCGAAGTTGTGCAGCACAGTCTCTTTGCCCTTTGGACTCACCTTCCACACCGTTCCCTCGCCGCCGGAACCGCATCTGCTGGTTGTGCCATAGAAATTTCCCTGCTTGTCCATCACCGGAGTTCCGTGCGCATAGCACCCATCGGTTCCTCCGGCGAAGCTGTGCAGCACGGTCAGCTTGCGGCTTGTGCTCAACTTGTACAGCACTCCGAAGTCTTGAGAACCGCCATACGCGGTGACGCCGTAAAGGTTGCCCTCCGTGTCCAGGGTCAAAGCAGTATAGAGAGGATCCGACCCGTCTTTCTTCCCTCCGGCGAAGCTGTGCAGCAGCTTCTCGTTGCCGTTCTTAGCCACCTTGAATACGGTTCCGTTGCTAGAGGCGCCGCAGCTCGGGGTGGTGCCGTACAGATTACCTTCTGCGTCCCGAACCAAACCTCCATAAGGATTGCACCCGTCCCCGAATCCTCCCTGGAAGCTGTACAGTACGGTCTCATTGCCGCTCTTATCCACCTTGAAGACCGCTCCGTTTTCGTAAGCGCCGCCATACTGCGTTGTGCCGTACAGATTACCTTCCGAGTCGCGCACCACGCCGCCGACAGGAGATCCCCCATCGTTTCCTCCGGTAAAAGCGTACAGCACAGTTTCATTGCCCTTGGGATCGACCTTGAACACCGTTCCGTAGCCGGAAGAAGCCCCGGTGTAAGTCGTG
>Ga0210393_10004229_pt1 | contig 11388 bp, 7 predicted proteins | sample IncBWC27OmetaG_FD_160068 | JGI IMG/M metagenome (GOLD analysis project Ga0210393, IMG submission 160068) | Forest soil microbial communities from Barre Woods Harvard Forest LTER site, Petersham, Massachusetts, United States - Inc-BW-C-27-O ... | reverse complement strand
GCCGTCTGTTGCGGAACGACCGGACCCGGCGCCACCCATCTCGTCGCCGGTCTCTATGAAGCAAACCGCGACCACGCGCCGGTTCTTGCGCTCTCCGGGGGGATGCCGCGCAAGTTGCAGGGCATCGAGTATTTCCAAACGACAGATGGCAACCAGCTGTTCCGTGACGCCTCGATTTATACCGAGACCGTTTCCTCGCCTGCACAAGCGCCGGGTGTCATCCACCAGGCCATTGCCGCCGCCTATGCCGGCCGCGGCGTCGCCCATTTGACGCTGCCAGTGGACGTTATCAGTGCGAGTACCGAGGGCAGCGTTGCGAGCCTCGCCACGCTGAAGCCGCGATCCGAAATCGTGGCCAGTGAAGCCGACATTGCCGAGATCGCTCGCCGCATCGACGAAGCCGGAAGCATGGTGATCATGTGCGGTGCCGGATGCCATGGCGCGGCCGAGGAATTGCGCGCTCTCTCCGATCGGCTCAAGGCGCCGTTGATCCATTCCGTCAAGGGCAAGGATATCATGCCTTACGACGATCCGCGCTGGATGGGCGGCATCGGCATGATCGGAACAAAGCCGGTCTACCACGCCGTCATGAATTGCGATCTTTTTCTGATGCTCGGCACCGACTATCCTTATTCCGCATTCTTGCCGCGCAAGGCCGCCGTCATCCAGGTCGACGATCGGGCGCACGTACTCGGTCGCCGGACGCCGACCGAATTCGGCGCCATAGGCTCGGTGCGCCCGACGGTGCGATCGCTGCTCGATCGGGTGACGGCGAAGACTAGCACTGAGTTCTTCGATCGTATTACAGCCGAGCGCAGGGCGTGGGACGAGATGCTGGACAAGCAGTCCGATCTCGCGCGGAGCAAGGATCGGATTCATCCGCAGGCGGTCGCGCGCGCCGTGAGCGACCTCGCTGCACGCGACGCCGTGTTCGTCTTCGACACTGGGCTCAACACGCTCTGGTCGGGCAACTGGATCCGCCAGAGCGGCGAGCAGCGGATCGTCGGCTCGTTCAACAACGGGGCCGTTGGCACCGCGCTTGGCCAGGCCAACGGCATCCAGGCGCTTGATCGTTCGCGCCAGGTCATCGCGCTCTGCGGCGACGGCGGTTTCAACATGCTGATGTGCGAATTCCTCACCGCCGTGCAGCATAAGCTGCCGGTGAAAGCGTTGGTTTATAACAATTCCGCTCTCGGATTGATCACGCTTGAGGCCGAATCGATCGGGGTGCCGGCCTGGAAAAAGGCCATCGACTTCCCCAATCCGGATTTTGTGGCGCTCGCGCGCGCCTGCGGCGGCATGGGCTTTAAGGCTGAACGGCCGGGCGAACTGCGCGATGCCATCGACAAGGCGCTGAAGGCGGATGGTCCGGCCATCATAGACTGCGTAATTGCGGCCGACGAATTGCCCAACGTCCCGCATCTTGAGCTGGAAACGGTGGGCAATTTCGCCAAAGCGAAGATCAAAGAAGCAATTCTCGCAATTACCGGCGGCTGATGGGGCGATAGCGCCGGGGAACCAGCCCGTCGACGGGTATGTTGTCGGCCCGCTGGCGGGCATTCCGTGTAATGCCCTGCCAGTCCACTTTTGTCGACCTTCTGAAACCTGACTGGCCGCTTTCTATCCGGGCCGACCCATGACCACCCACCGTCAGAAGGCCGCTTTGGAGCAGCAGTGGTGATCGACCGAACTACCGCACTGGGCGCGATGTCCCCTCCCAGGCGGCTCGGAGTGTCCGCTCCTGGATAGTGCGATGGGCCGCTCTATTACGGAGTTGGGTCGCTACCTGCCGTCATTCCGCAATTCGCGAAGCGCCCTTGCCGGTTAGGACCAGTTCAGACCGTGATCAATGAGCTCGTGACGACAGCACTTGGCATCGTGGGCTCCAGATCGCAATTCACCTGCATGCCCCATTCGGTCGTAGCCTCGGCTTGCAATTCGCGCACCACGAGCAGACTCAAAACCAGCAGCAACAGGGCGATCGCCAAACCACCGAGGCTTGCAGTCTGTCGGTTGGCTGCTTCGTCATCTGACTCATCATTGATGGCGGGATGAAGCATGGACATGTGTCCGAGTTTGCCAAGCGGTTAAACCACCAGTTATCTAAGCACGCACGCGACTGCCCGCTCACACGAAAAGTAGATATCTGTTTTGCACTCCTCGATGCTATCCTCGCAGTCGCCATGCTGAGATAGGGACCGGCGGTTGGCGGTGCTCATTCACGCCGCGCGCCAGCGGTCACTCGAGCAGATAGGAGCAGGCATGACCGAATCCAGGAAGGTTGAGTTTCCAGGAGCAACTGGGGCCATGCTGGCGGCTCGCCTTGACCCGCCAGCGAAGCCGCGTGCTTATGCTTTGTTTGCTCATTGCTTCACCTGCGGCAAGGATATCTTCGCAGCGTCGCGGATTGCCGAGGGCCTTGCATCTCGTGACATCGCCGTTCTGCGCTTCGACTTCACCGGCATTGGCAGTAGCGACGGCGAGTTCGCCAACACCAATTTCTCGTCCAACGTCGGCGATCTCGTGGCGGCTGCAGATTATTTGCGCCAGAACCACGGCCCACCGTCCTTGCTGATCGGCCACAGCCTGGGCGGGGCGGCGGTGCTTGCGGCTGCGCCGCACATGCCGGACGCGACTGCCGTGGTGACGATCGGTGCACCGGCCTCCGCTACTCACGTCACTCATGCTTTCGCGGGCAACCTGGCGGACATCGTCGAGAAGGGAACCGCGGAAGTCACGTTGGCGGGTCGTACGTTCACCATCACCAGACGGTTCCTTGATGACCTGACGGGGCAGAATTTCCTGGATGAGCTGGGCATGATGAGGAAGGCGCTCCTGGTGTGCCATGCACCGCAGGATGAATATGTCGGCATTGAGAATGCCACCGCAATTTTTGCCGCTGCGCGACATCCGAAGAGTTTCCTTTCACTCGATACCGCGGATCATCTGCTACGCAAGCGTTCAGATGGCATCTACGTTGCGGACGTGATCGCAACCTGGGCATCGCGATATCTGCCGGTCGGCGAGCAGGCGGCTGCATTACCGGAAGGAGTGGTTGAGGTCAGCGAGACGCGCAGCGGGCGTTTCCTGCAACGCGTGCGGGCCGGGCGTCATCAGCTGGTGGCGGATGAGCCTGTTGCAGTTGACGGCAACGATGCCGGGCCAGACCCCTACGCCTATCTTCTCGCCGCCCTCGGTGCCTGTACATCCATGACAATGCGCCTCTATGCCGATCGCAAGGGGATTAATGCCGAACGGTTCTCCATACGCCTCTCGCACCGCAGGATCCACGCGGAGGACTGTGCGGATTGCGATACCAGGGAAGGCAACATCGGCGAGATCACCCGCGACATCACCATCGAGGGCGACGTGCCCGAAGCCGCACGCGGGAAGCTGATGGAGATCGCCGATCGATGTCCGGTCCATCAAACCCTCACTCACGAGATCAAGATACGCTCACGTCTGGTGTCCTGACCAACGCAGCCCCGAAAGGATCAATCCCCTCGGATCGAGCGCATCTCTTGGCTGAAACGATATAGCCGACCTGTCGGAAAGCGTTCGTTTCCGTGGCCGCGCGCCTGTGCCATCGCTGCCAGCAGTGCCGGGACAAACACAAGGCTCGCCACCAGTGTGCAGCCGAGACTGATTAACAACAGCGCTCCCATCGATGCCGTGCCTGGATGTCCCGACAAGGCGAGCGAGCCAAAGGCGGTCCCCGTGGTGAGCGCGGAGAACGCCACTGCCCGCGCCGTCGCCGAGGCCAGCATCTCCCGCCGACCGGCGCGCCAGTTCATCACGAAGTAGATGTTGAAGGAAACGCCAACGCCAAGCAGCAGCGGCAGTGCGATGATATTGGCATAGTTCAACGGCAGCGGTAGCATCACCATCACCAGCACCGTGAGCGCGGCCGAGAGCAGCAGCGGGGCCAGAACCAGCGCAGCAAAGCGCACTCGGCGGAGTGCTATGATGAGGATCACCGCGATCGCGAGCACTGCTGTGACCGCGGCGGAGCGGAACGCACCGACGATGGTATCGCTCGTTGCAACCACCGTCACCGCCGTGCCGCCGGCATCGGGCGCCACGCGCGTCACCTCCGCGACGAACTGGTGCAGCCCCTGGCTGTTGCGCGCCGACGCGACCGGCAGCACCTCCACGCGCGCCTGTCCATCCGACAGGAGCCAGTCGCGTGCGATATCCGGGGGCACCGATGCGACATCGGCCGGCACGGCGCCCAGAGCGGTACGCAGCCGGTCGAGTTCTAGCGGCAGGAACCGCGTCAACGCGCCGTCGACCGCGCGCACCGTGCTGTCGGGTGAATGCGCGATCGTGCCAAGATCGCCGGCGATGGCGTTCAGCGGGGCGCCCTGCGGCAGCAAGTGAAGTGCCGGATTGATCTGCGCCAGCGCAGACTGCGCCGCGGTGCGGATCTCAGCCGGGGCCGCCGGCCGCGTGTCGGTTGGTGGCAGCAGACTCGGCGCCAGGATATCTGCCGCGTCCGTAATCAGCGCGAGCTTCGCAGCTTGGTCGTCGGGTACGAAGCTATCGATCGTGAGTGCCTTTGAGACCGTCGGCAGTTGTCGCAGCCTCGCCGCCAGCAAGCGCGCCTCACCCACGTTTCGCGCGAGGACATCGATGCTGTAAGGATTGCTCAGCGGCTGGTTCATCAGATCGCGCAGCGTGCGCATCGCCTCGGTGTTCGGACTCTGCGTATCCAGCGGGTCAGAATCGAACGAGAGGCGTGGGGCTAGTGCGAGTGCCAGCACAACCAATGCCGCAAACCCCGCCAGGATCGGCCAGCGCCAGTGCGCGAGCAGCGTATCGGCGCTGCGTCCCCAGGAGAAACCAACTTCGGCACTCTCGTCGCGCGGGCGGCATAGAGTGATCGCCGCGGGCAGGAACGTCATCGTGCAGAAGAACGCAATCAGCATGCCGGCGCCAGCAATCAGTCCAAGCTCCGCCACCCCACTGAAAGCCGTCGGTACGAATGCAAGAAAACCTGCCGCCGTGGCGAGCGCCGCGACGAGAATGGCACTTCCCGCGCGCCGCGCGGTGAGCCGCAGTGCCTCCGCCCCGTCGCGTGTGTCGTGCTTGGCCTCGCGGAAGCGGACGGTGAACTGAAGGCTGAAGTCCACGGCGATGCCTACGAACAGCACGGCGAACCCGACCGAAACCAGGTTCAGCGTGCCGATCGTTGTTGCCGCAAACAGCAACGTCAGCATCAGGCCGAGGCCCAGCGTTGCGAGGATCGGCAGGATCAACCGCCAACTACCGACCGCGAGAGCGAGCCAAAGCGCGATCAGTGCCACGCTGCCAATCAGCCCGGTGACGGTGCCCTCGGCAACCGTTGCGAACTGCGTATCGGCAAGCGCCACCGGCCCGGTGATGCGCACATGTGCCGCACCGCTTTGAACGAAGGGTAGCTCCGCCGCTGCGGCACGAATTGCTGCGGTCGCCGCCCCGCCCGGCTGGAGCGAGTGGTAATCAAGCCGGGGCTTGGCAAGTACGAACTGATACTTCCCTGCCAGATCGCCGAGCCCGCTGCTCAGCATCTTCTGCCACGACAGCGGTTGCGGATCACCCGCAATTGCTGCCGCCATCGCTCTATGGAAAGCGCGCAGTTCATCTGCATAAGGCGCAAGGTTCGCGTCGCCGTGCGTAACGCCTTGCCCAAGCAGTCCCAACGCGGAGAACAGGCCACGGGAGGTCGGGTCAGCTGACAGTGTGCCGAGAAACGGTTGCGCATCGATGGTGCGGTTCATCAAGTCCGTGAGCTCGGGCGTCGAGAGGAACAGCAGCCCTTCCTTCGAAAGGTACGGCGAGGAGCCGGGCCTGCTCACCATACTGAAATCCGTTTGGTCCGCGTCGAGCGCACGCGTGAGATCGCGCGCTGTCTGCTCGGCCTCTTCAGGCACGTTCGCGTCGATTACCGCAACCAGCAGGCCCTGAAACTGTGGAAAAGCGCGATCAAGCGTCATGGCACGCTGCCGCCAGGGCAGCGACGCCGAGAACATCTGATCGGTGTCGGTGTTCACGCCGAGATGGTGGCTCGCATAGAAGCCCGAACCCGCGGCAAGCAGGATACCCGCGAGCACCACCGTCCAGGCATGCCGGCGGCTTGCATCGACGAGACGAACGAGTGCGCGCTGGAGCAAGGACGCGCCGGAACCGGTGCTGCTCATCCCGTGGCGCCGCCCGAGAGGTTGGCGACCTTGTGCTCCAGGCCAGCTACCAGTGCGGGTGGACCGCCGGAGCTCAGCAGGCTACGAAAGTCCGAGCGCTGCACAGCGACACGGCTTATCGAGCCATCGGTCAGCACATCTACTGCCTGCCAACCGACCGGTCCGCGACGCATGACGTAATCAAGTGCTAACGACGAACCATCGGCGCGCAGCAGTCGGCTGTTCACCACCACCTCGCCATTGCTGAGATCGCGCACCGTTGGCGAGACTTGGAAGCTCTGGCCGTTGTAGCTGTTGAAGCTCGTGGCGTAGCTCGAGACCGTATAGCGGCGGAAGGCTGCTGCGAGCGCCGCCTTCTGGTCCGCCGGCAGCGTCGCCCAGGAAAGACCTATAGAGGCTGCAAGCACTGCATCGAGATCGAACGCCCGCTCAATCACCGGGGCCAGCACGCGATAGCGGTCGTCAAACGGGGAGCTTTCGCCAGCCTTCATCGCCGCGAGCAAGGCGTTGTCGAGCTGTTCGATCGGAGCAATTGCCGAGGCGTCGCCTAGAGTTTGGGCGTTGGCCGCCCACCATGGAACGACGGCGACAGACGCGACGATAGCGAGACCCAGCAGATTGCGGCGTCCGATTGGCGGAATATTGCCCGACATCATTGTTCTCCTTCCTACAAATTCCGACTTTCACGCCAGACCACATTCAGCAGTCAGATGTCCGGTGTATTTGCGCCATATTTGGGTGGAACCGAGCAGCGGGGTGCCGATGAAGCCCCGCAAATGCAGGTTGCCGCTTTCATCCAACCAGAGCTTCGCCTGATACGTATCCCCGTCGCGCGGATCAGTGATCTGACCCAGCCATGTGCCGTCCGCTGCGGGCGTTCCGTTCGTGATGATGGTCAGTCCACACTGCGGGCGTCCGTTCACGTCCGTAGGCATTGGGTCTGTCGGCGCACGATTGATGCCCACGATCCGGCCGCAGAGCGCGTCGCCACATTGCGCGATCGCGATCACGCCGTGGCCATTTTCCGTCAGCCAGGTACCGACAGGGCTAGCCGTCCGCGCCGCCGCCGCCACAACCAGTCCGAACGCGAGCCCAGCCGAACAACGAACCAGCGCATGCGATCTGGCGTGCCGGAACATTGAACCCCTCTCCAGGCGTCCCAGCTCCTCATATGGTCGCTGGTTGCGCCGCCTAAACGCCGCCCTCGTCATAAGATTTATGTTACTGGCGGATGAAATGACCGGGTCCGCCCGCGTGCAATTCTCCACGTGGCACCGCGGTGCGGAGGTGATGGCGGTGCGAGTAGATCGCGATGATCGAGAACTCCACTGTGATTCGGCGTGGGGTCGTAGTGCTGATCGGCGCCCAATCATGACTCGGTAGTTCCGAGAACATGCAATAACTTCAGAACGCTAGAATGCAGCGTCTGGCCAATGTTCGGCCCACCGCCGTGCCGAATGACAGCAAGGCTACGCACAGGAGCACGCTGGACGGCGGTTTTCGAGCAGCGCAGCAGCTCGACTTGACGGCGGCGACCGTGAAGGTTTTCGGCCGCCGGCCATCGCAGGTCGCCCGTGTGGGGCATGGGCCGGCCTACGGAAATAGAAGCGTGTGCCCACCATGTTGACGACGGGCCTAGCGCTTCGGTTCGACCCGATCTGCGAGAAGATATCCCGCCCCCAGCGCATTCGACGCAGGTTGTGGCTGTACTTAGTGGTGCCGGACACCTTCTCGATGCGAGCGCGCACATTGCGGACGGCTGCGTTGTGGGCAACCAGACGATCGAGTGTAAGTGGGGCAAAACCGCGGGCGAGTAGGTTAAACGGGTTGTCCGCGGCAACGGATGAGGTCTGGGAGGTAAGGAACGACCGGTGAGTGGCTGGTCCGCAACCGTGCACCGAGATAATCCCAGAAAGCGATGCCGAGTTTGGTGGCTGTGTGCATCAGGCCGAGGAAGGCGTCGCGACAGTCGCGCCCGGCATCGCTGTGGGTACCGCCGCTGATCTTGCGCTTGATGACGTGACAGCGGATGTCCCGCTCGGAGCCGTTGGTATGCAGCGGGATTTCCGGCCTCTCGAGGACGGCGAGCAGTTCGGCCTTATTGGCGTGCAGCCGCAACAGCAGGCGATCGAGTGTGGCAAAACCAGTGCGGCGACAGAAGATGCGATCGAAGCGGGCGCGCATCTCGGCGCGGCGTCGGACTGTCGGCGCCGCGCAATAGGTCTTCAGATCGGCATAGAACCACCAGATGAGCCCGCGGACGCGCTGCTGTGCGTTGCGGTGCAGCTCGGTGAAGGTGTCGAGCTTATGCACCAATCGCTCTGCGTGGATCCAACACAGCGCATGTCGGCCAACGTCAAATTGACCGGCATCATCGCTGACGACGACGGTGTTGCGCAGGAAGCCGTGGGCATGAATGCTGCCCCATAGTGCGCCCTCGGTCGCGATCTGCACTGGGTCTGGAGTGACGTGCAGAGCACTGATGCCGAGGCGGTCGAGATGCGCCTGCCAGGCGAGCTGGTTGGCGAAGTGTGCCCGGGGCTGCGCCGCCAACTGGCTGATCACGGGACCGGCAAGCGAACGGCCACGCATGTAGCTCAAGGCCGCGTCATTGATCACGTAATCGGTGTGTCCGGCGCGCAGGAGATCGAGAAAGTTCAATCGGCTCTTGCTGGCCCGCGTGGCGAACCAGGTGAAGCGGTCGTTGCCAATCTGGGTGCAGAAGCCATTCTGTCTGGCGTGGCGCGCGCCGGTATCGTCCACCGTGATCCAGGCCGCCGTACGCAGGCCGGCCCGCAACACGTCGCGGTTTTCGGCAAGAAAGTCGTCCTGACCATCAATCAGCAGACGCATCACTTGGCGCTTCGAGATGCTGATCCCGACGGCGCGCAATTGCGCGGTTAGCCGCTCCACCGTCACTTGGCCTTGGTGGTGCTGCAACAATATGAAGCGGCGCAACTCCGCACCCCAATGACCTCTGACACCGGGCGGCAATGAAGCCACGATGGTGTGCCCCGCTGGCGTGACCCAGCGTTCGCGGCGATAGCGGATCAGCCGAGCGTTCAGCACCAGATCCCGCACCAGGAAATCCGCGTAGCCCTTGAACCGCGATCCAGCCGGTGCCGCAGCCTTCAGGGTCTGCTGCTCCACACTGACACGCGGGGCCGACTTGCCACGTCCACGACGCTTGCCGCGGTGCGCCGGCCTCGGCGTGGTTCCCTGCTCCATCCCGCTCGGCTTGATCGCCGGACGGCCCTTCAAGCCTTTCAGCCGCGCAATCTCGTCACGTTGCTCGGCGACCATCCGCTTGAGATCCGCCACCTCACCCAGCAGCTTCACCACAAGCTGCAGCAGTTCCGCATGCGACAGACCAGACAGCTCCGGTGGGGTGGTCACATCCAGGTTGAATCGAGTCGTCCCGTGTCGGCGCAACCATTTTCTCAGACACCGCCCACGATTTTGCCCCAGTTACCAGTACCACCGGTACCACCGCTCCACTTCTAGAAAAGATGATTTGCATGTGTCATTGCCCCGTACAGGCGCGCGAACAAGAGCACCCAAGCGTTGCGGTGTTCCGGTGGTGTTGGCGCTGCCTGTGTGAATCGCACGCAATGCGCTCTTGCGCACGACTGCAATCGGGAGAATCGGCACACTATGGAAGACAGCGCAGATCTGCCGTCACGTCTACCCCCAGAAGAACGCACGCTGCCCCGCATGCTGCGCCGCCAGGCGGCGCTTTACGGTAACCGGAGACTGGTCGAGATTGGCGGCCACGCCTGGAGTTTTGCGGAGACTCTAGAGATTGCCGCGCGCTTCGGAGGCACGCTGCGGGCCTTCGGCATCGAGGGCGACGATCGTGTCGCAGTGATGTGCGGCAACCGGCAGGAGCTGCTGCAGGTCTATCTCGGCTGCGGCTGGATCGGCGCGGTTATGGTGCCCATCAACACTGCATCCCGCGGTACGCAGCTCGGCCATATCCTCTCGAATTCCCGGGCGAAGCTGCTGGTGTTGCAGGCCGAGTTCGCCGACGCGGTGGACTCGCTCGAGATCGAGTTGCCATTACTGCGCGCGGCCTGGCTGATCGGCGATGCCAACTTGGCTGAGAGCTGGCCGCGGCCCACCCGTTTTCCCGCACTCGCGGAGCCCGTGCAGGAAGCGGCGATCGTGCCCGGCGATACGGTGGCGATCCTTTACACCTCAGGCACGACCGGCGTCTCGAAAGGCGTATGTTGCCCGCACGCCCAGTATTTTTGGTGGGGCGTAAATACGGCCAGACTGCTTGGGTTGCGCGGGGATGACGTGCTGCTTACCACCCTGCCATTGTTTCACACCAATGCGCTCAACACCTTCTACCAAGCTCTGCTTACTGGCGCTGCACTCGTTGTTGAACCGCGCTTTTCTGCCTCAGGCTTTGCGGCGTCTCTATCTCGTCACCGCGCAAACGTCACCTATCTTCTCGGCGCCATGGTGCCGATCCTGCTTTCCCGTCCGGTCAGTGAACTTGATCGCGCACATCGCGTGCGGATTGCCCTGGGTCCGGGCGTGCCAGAGCGCTTCCATCCCGAGTTCCACGAACGGTTTGGTATCCAACTACTTAATGGGTACGGCTCCACTGAGACGAATTTCGTTTTGGGCTGCGCGATGGCCCAGCAGCGTCCTGGCGCGATGGGTCGTGTTTTCGACGGGTTCGAGGCGCGTGTGGTCGATGATGCGGACAATGCATTGCCCGATGGCGTTCCGGGCGAGCTTGTGCTGCGCGCTGACGAGCCCTTCGCTTTCGCGACGGGCTATTTCGGCATGCCCGAGAAGACGGTCGAGGCGTGGCGCAATCTGTGGTTCCACACAGGCGATCGCGTCGTGCGCGACGCTGACGGGTATTTCCGCTTTATCGACCGGATAAAGGATGTGATCCGCCGACGCGGCGAGAATGTTTCTTCCTATGAGGTCGAGCAGGTGCTGCTGTCGCATCCGGATGTTGCCGAGGCGGCCGCATTTCCTGTCCGCTCTGAGCTCGCCGAGGACGAGGTCATGGTAGCGATCGTGCCTCACGACGGCCACTCCCTCACTCCCGCCGTACTGGGGGAATACTGCAAGGGCCGCATGCCTGCTTTCGCGGTGCCGCGCTTCATAGAGTTGCTGACCGCGCTGCCGATGACGGAGAATGGCAAGGTTCAGAAGTTCCAGCTGCGCGAGCGCGGCGTCACTGCGG
>Ga0210393_10004228_pt1 | contig 11389 bp, 12 predicted proteins | sample IncBWC27OmetaG_FD_160068 | JGI IMG/M metagenome (GOLD analysis project Ga0210393, IMG submission 160068) | Forest soil microbial communities from Barre Woods Harvard Forest LTER site, Petersham, Massachusetts, United States - Inc-BW-C-27-O ... | reverse complement strand
AGCCTGATGCGGACTGAAGGCGGTCGCTGGACCTACCGCTATGATCGCGCCCTGCGTACTCCAGGCAATCTGCGGCTGCAGGATCCGGAAACAGCCTGGCGTTCATGCGCGAAGATCGAAGCCTCGACGCAAATCGTTCGCGGCGAACTTTCTGACATTCTCTCCCCGCAGATCGCGGAACGGATGGTCCGGACCATCTCGGACGCACGGCTTGTGACTGTTACCAACGCAGGTCATGGCGTGCCTTACGACGCCCCCGCGGGATTTCTGGCGGCGGTGCGCGAGTTTTTGAAGGGATAGCGCTGGTCGCCTAGTTTTTTGCCTATGAATGACTGCCTAGACACGCAACTAAGTAGAGGAAGATATGCCGAGGACTGTTTTGGAAAATCCTTCAGACCGCAAGGCGTACATCATCACCGGACCGACCTCAGGCATCGGTCGCCGCGCTGCATTCGAATTGGCCAAGCACGGCACGGTCGTCCTGGTCGGCCGAGACTGCCGAAAGCTCGACGAGGTGCAGCGGTCCATCAAGCAAAATGGACAGCACGCGGTTTCGGTCGTGTGCGACTTGTCTGATCCGGCGAGCGTGGCGCACGCGGCGGCGGAGATCATCGCGCTCCATCTTCCGATCGCCGGCCTGCTCAACAACGCGGGCATCGGCGGGCAGATGCGCCCGACGAAGAACGCGCTGGGCTGGGACATGACGTTCGCGACGAACCACCTCGGACCGTTCGCATTCACCGAGGCGCTGGTCCCGCATCTTTCCGACGGTGCGAACGTCGTCTTCGTCGCCTCCGGCGTGGAAGATCCCGAGCGCAAGCTCGCCAAGGCTGTCGGCTTCCGCGGCGGTCGCTATATCTCTGCGGAGGCGAGCGCACGGGGCGAGTGGAAGCCCGACGGTGCCACGCAACCAGGCTTTGACGCCTATGCGACGTCGAAGCAGGCCAATCTTGCCACGGCGATGGCGTTCGCGAGCGAGACTCCACGGTTACGCTTCAACGCATTCGAACCGGGCTTTATACCGAACACCAGCCTCGCACGCGGGATCACCGTCCTCATGGGCTTCTTGTCGAAGTACATCCTTCCGTTGCTCGCGCCCTTCATGAAGTATTGGAGCACCCCGAAGCGGGCCGGGCGCGTGGCCACCGAAGTCCTGATCAATGCATCCGGTCAGACCGGCATCTACTACGACGAAGGCGGCCACCCGATGCTCGGTTCCGCGCTCGTGCGCGATCCGAAGTTCCAGGATCGCGTCGTCGCTGAAACTCGCGCCTTGCTGTCAACGGTTCCAAGTTGAATCGCCAAAGGAGCGATCTGACCAACCTGGAGCCACCCCTGGACGGGACGATCACGAAAGCGGTTGGCACTTAACCAGGGTCAGGACCCATAAACTGAACGAAAAACCCGGATGACGACTTCGAGCCCAGGACGGACCTCAATCAGCCGGTCGGTGGCTTGCCGGTGTAAACCGCCAGTTGAGCGTCGAAAGCTCGCTCGTAGGCGGGCCGCGATTCACCGCGGGCGACATACGCGGCCAAGTTCGGATATTCGTCCAGAATGCCCGATGATTTCAACCTGAGCAGCACCGACACCATCATCAGGTCGCCCGCGCTGAACGCACCATCGAGCCAGTCGGCATCGCTTAGGCGATCGCAAAGTTGGTCCAGCCGGTCGCGGACGCGATCCTCGACCAGAGGCAGGCGCTCTTCATACCAGGTCTTGTCGCCCTCCATGAGCCTGGCGGTTTCGCGTTCAAGGATCGGCGGCTCCACCGTGTTGAGCGCGGCAAACATCCATGTGATCGCGCGCGCCCGGGCGTTGCCATCGCCCGACAGCAGGCCCGCGTGGCGCTCGGCAATATGGAACAAGATCGCGCCTGTCTCGAACAGGGCGAGATCGCCTTCCTCATAGGTCGGAATCTGGCCGAAAGGATGAAAGCGCGCGATGCGCGGGTTCCTTCATCGCACGGAACGAAACAAGGCGAACCTCGTAGGGTTGGCCCACTTCTTCAAGCGCCCAGCGAACGCGCGTATCACGCGCCAGTCCCTTGCCGCCATCGGGTGACCGTTCAAAGGCGGTAATGATGATGGTCATCGGGAGGCTCCTCCTGGGCCAAAAAACATCGGCTGCGGGGCCGGCCAGCTGTCAAGGCAAACTCAACCGAGATTGAAGACGACCCCGTTCCATGTCCGTTTGTCCGCATCGCAGACCTTTGCAAACTCTAGTTCCATCTGATGTGACATGGTGATTCAAGTGCGGCAGGAGGACCTGCCGATGTCTGATCAATTCTGGCTGACTAAGGCTCAGCTTAAGCACATTGAACGAGATCCCAATGCCCTCGGTAAGATTCCACCGCCGATAACAACGATGTTCGAGCATTACGACCACGATGGCCTGCTGGGCAGCCCGTTGAGCTTGCGCGCCATCCTGGACGGGAGCCGCGGACGCTGCGTGCCTACTTCGAGGCACTGGCCGCGGCCGCGCCGGAGTCGAGTTAAATACGACTGAACCGCTGCAGGTGAGGATCCCGGCGCAGTATCAGAGCGCTGGAATCGACATGGTTCCTGGCTTTGGCCACGGCGCGTTCAAGCATTGAGGCTGTCGAGAACTCGGCACAGCGGCGAGGAGGAAGATCCCCTCGCACTCCTCCTGATCAGAGCGCGCCGCGGGTGGGTCAGTTTTACTTCGGCGGCCCCCAACGAAACTGGGTCAACATTCAACCGGCGTTGACAGGGTTGTGATCGCCCCGTTCGTGATATGAATTCACCGATGCCGGGGACTACAGCGTGACGGTGGAGGCGAGGGGCATGACGGCGTGGTGGCGTTCGATCGAGCAGTACAGAGATCGGCGCGTGCTGCTCATTCTGCCGCTTGGGTTTGCCAGCGGACTCCCGCTGCTGCTGACGTTTTCGACGCTGTCCGCCTGGTTCGCTACGGCCGGAGTAGGCCGCGCGACTATAGGCGCTTTTGCCCTGGTCAGCACGCCGTACGCGCTGAAGTTCCTGTGGTCACCGCTGATTGACCGGCTGCCGCCGCCGATTCCGATTGGCCGGCGGCGCGGATGGGGCATCGCGATTCAACTTGCGCTTATCGCGGCGACGCTCGCGCTGGGCTCATGCAATCCGAAAGTCAATCTCGCGCGAATGGCATCGTTGGCGATCCTCGTCGCGTTCCTGTCAGCCAGCCAGGACGTCGTGATCGACGCGTACCGGGTGGAAATCCTGACGCCCGATCAGCAGGGTCCCGGCGCTGCGATGATCCAGACCGGGTATCGGATCGCGATGCTTATATCGGGCGCGGGCGCGTTGATAATTGCGGCTCGATGGGGATGGTTCGCGGCCTACGCCACCATGGCGGCGCTGTTGAGTGTCGGGATGCTCGTGTTCATTTTCGGGCCCGAGCCAACGATACCGGCAGAGGCGCAGCCGCATACTGCGTCGCGCGGCTTTGAAGCGATTCGCGAGTGGTTCGCGACTGCTGTAGCAGGACCGTTCGCCGATTTCATGAAGCGGCCGCTGTGGCCGGCGATCGTCATTTTCATCGTCGGCTACAAACTCGGCGAAGCGATGGCGGGCGTGATGGCGACGCCGCTGTACATCTCGCTCGGCTTCACGCTCAATGAGATCGCCGCAGTCTCGAAGCTGGTCGGATTTTTCGCGACCGTGACCGGCGCGATCATCGGCGGCGTGGTGACGTCGAAGCTGGGCGTGATGCGCGCGCTCATCCTGTGCGGGATTCTGCAATCAGCTGGAAATCTGTTTTACGTGCTGCAGGCAGTGGGCGGGCATCGGCTCGACTATCTCGCGTTGTGCGTCGCTGCCGAGAATCTTACCGGCGCGATGGCGGGCACTGCGCTCGTCGCCTATCTCTCCGGCCTGTGCTCGCCCGCATTTACCGCGACTCAGTACGCGCTGCTGTCGTCGCTGGCTGCGGTGGGGCGCACGATGGTCGCGTCTTCGGGAGGAGTGCTGGCCGACAAGCTCGGCTGGGTGCCATTCTTCCTGATCACTACCGTCGCGACGATCCCGGCGCTCGTGCTGCTTATATGGATCGCGCGGCGCGATCCTGAGCGCTTGCCTGCGAGTGGGAGTCATTTGTCACATAGATAACAAAATCAATCGAATGAACGCCATGTTGTGAGCGTTATTCCGCTCGCGCACCGATGCGTTTGATACATTGACGGGATGAGTCCAGCTCGAGCAACCGGCCCCCGAAAATTGCGGGGCCTCAAAAATATTTCGTGGCTCACGGCGCGTCAGCTCGACCGGCTCTCCAACGCGCTGACAGCCAGCGTCGTCGAAAAGCGCGGGATCATTTTCGACGAGAGACATTCACACGACAGCGCGTTCATCCTGCTGGCAGGAGTGGCGCGGATCACGTGCCGCAATCGCAAGGGGGCCCGCACACTGGTGATCATGGTCGCGCCCGGTATGGTTCCCGGTTTTCCGCCGCCGGTCCCCGGCATCAGTTACAATTTTCGCTGCGAGGCGGTCACTGTTTGCCGCATAGGGACGATCGAACTCGAGGCGCTGGTCGAAATATCACTGGGCGTCGCGTCCGCCGACTTCAAGCGCATGGCGGAAAGCTACCTGGGCCGCTGGGATTTGGTTCAACTGCGATGCGCAAACTTCATGAGCTGCACCTTGGAAGAGCGGCTGGCGCTGATTCTGCTGGAACTCGCCGAAAATTTCGGCATCCCCGATCCGAAAGGAATCCGGCTGACGCTGCCCGCCCGGCATCGCGATCTCGCCGAACTGGTCGGCGCGTCGCGGCCGCGAATCACCGAACATTTGATCACATTCGAGCGAAAGCATCTGATTTCGCGCAACAGTCGGCAGTTGGTCGTCAATCGCGATCGATTGGAAAGCTTCCTGGCGCAAGCTCATATCGCTGCGGGTGACGGAGAGCTCGGAAAAACACGTCGTAGTTTGCCCCAGCGTGCAGTTGAAGGCTGAAACGTACGGCTGCACTCAGTTCCTCCTTTCTTCCATTTAACGTTCTCTACAGCACGGTAGATTTGTTATACTGGTGACATTCCGTTTCCCTTACGGATTGTACCGGCATACAGTTTAGTGTCTGGACGGTGCAAATTTGAATGAAAGAAATACTTCACGTGAAACCGATCTTGACAGGCTGAGCCGGCTCAAGGCTCTGTCGTGGCTCTCCCCCTCTGAGCTCACACTTCTCGTTGGCGCGCTGGTGCTGGCCAACTACAAACGACATTCGGTGATCCTGCGCGAGACTTCGCTCGCGCGCGATGCTCACATTTTGTTAGCAGGAATCGCGCGCATCACTTGCCGCAACGCGCGCAATGAGCGCGTCACGGTGGCGATGCTGGCGCCAGGACCAATTCCCGAATTCCCGGCGCTGCCGCTGAGCCAGTCCGGTTTTCAATGCGAGGCTTACAACGACTGCCGCGTCGGCACTGTGAGTTGGGCGGATTTCGACGGCATCACCGCCAACGCTTCCGAGTCTGCTTTCAGGCAGTTTCATCGCAACGATTTGAAGCAGTGGTATCGCCTCTTGCTGCGAAGTTCGAGCTTTCTGAATCTCGGCCTCCATGAACGAATCGGCATCGCGCTGCTGGAACTATGCGCGGACTTCGGGATCGAGGAGTCCCGCGGAACGCTGCTGCGCGTGTCATTCAGCCACAAGGACATCGCGAACCTGGTGGGAGCCTCACGCCCAAGAGTCACGGAACATCTGGCGCGATTGGAGCGCGAAAAGTTCGTGGTTCGCCAGGGACGGCAGATGGTCGTGCAGGTTGCCAAGCTGTTCGACTCGATGAATGCGCAGGCCAGTGCGCATCTGAATTGACGCGCGACGCTTGAGCCGCTGGTTGACGGGGGAAGCTTTGGAAACTGAACTCAACCTGATACGTATCGAGCTGATCGAAGATCCTGCGACGATTGCCGAATTCGGTTTCGAGGCCCGATGCGACGGCGACGACTTGATTTGCCGGCGATGCGGCGATGCGCAGCGAGCGATCGCCGCAATCCTGGTGGTACCGGCAGGCGGACACGCTCGATGGGCGCTCTGCTCGAATTGTTTGCGGGAAATGCCCTGACGCGGTGCCGATGGGGGAAGTGATGAACAGCATTATCGATCCATGGACAGATCCCGGCGATTTGTTGCACGAAGTCCTGGGAGCCTGGATCGTCGCTGAGATAAGCGATGCGACGACGGCTGAAATGCAGCCAGGATTACCGGCGGAGTCGCGCCGCAGACAGGGAATTCAGAGCGTCAGAGGGAGCCGGGTCTCGGTTTCCGATCGCTTCAGAGCCTCCAGGTAGGGCCTCCCCGATAGATCACGAGTTCAAGCCGAGTCGCCCGCGGGCGTAGAGTTCTGCCGAATTGTCGAAGTCGATACTGGCGTGCTGCGCACCGACATTGACGTTCCGAAATGCGGCCTGAAGCGCGCTCGGCGCATAAACAGCATGCGCGCCCGATCCTGAGAACATCCTCGCGACTGCGCGGCGGCATAGCTCGGCGGCATACGCAGCCTGCCACTTCGCGCGCACGCGATGATCGTTGTCGAAGGTCCCGCCGGTCGCCATCAGGGAATCGAACTCGCCCAGTGTGTCGTGAATCAGCAAATCCGCCGAGTGGATTTCAGCGGCGGCCTCCGCCAATCGCACTTGCGTCGGCCCATGTTCGGCCTTTCGCGCACCGGTCAAGACGACGCGCCGCTCTTTGGTGCGCTCGATAAATTGACGCAGCGCGAATTTCGCGGAACCAAGCACCGCGGTCGATACCGATACTGACAGCATCGCCTCGGCCGAGAGCCGGTACAAATTCGTGAGGTGATTACTTGCGTGAGGACTCGAGCCGCGAAACAGAATCCGCGTGTCGATCGCTCGATGCGCGGGTACGAAGATGTTGCCCGCGACGACGTCCTTGCTGCCGGTGCCCTGCAAGCCCATCACGTGCCAAGTGTCGTCGACTTCGAGGTCCGTACGCGGCACGACGACGTGGACAGAAGGGCGACGCGTCACGGCGTCGGCGCATCCCAGGATTACCCAATGAGCGTGATCGACGCCGCTGCAAAACTGCCAACGTCCTTCGACGCGGAAGCCGCCATCCACCACGCTCGCGGTGCCTTGCGATGACAGGGTGCCGGCGACCAGGCCGTCGCGTCCGTCGCCAAAGATCTCGTCCTGCGCCGTTTCGGGAAAAGAACCCAGGCACCAGTGATGCGCACCCATGACCATCAAAACCCACCCGCTCGACGGGCAGGCTTCGGAGAGGCAGGTGACAGCGTCGGCGAGCGTCCGCAGACTCAGCTCGTAGCCGCGCACGCGACGCGGTTGCGGAATGCGGAACATGCCGGCGTCCACCATGGCGGCCATGCTCTCGGCGGTGAGCTTGCGGGCGGCGTCGCATTCGCGGGCATGCGCCGCGAGCGTCGGTGAAATCGCGGCGGCGCGGCGCATGATTTCGTCGTGATCGATCTGCATAGTGGCTCCAGTAGTCAGATCGCGACTCAAATGACTATCAGCAATAGCCAGTTCATCGCGGCGCGAGCGCTTCTAGGGCACGCTCTTCGGGCGTCGCGTGCTCGCGCTTGCCACCCGCCGCGAGGCTCCAGGCCCCTGCGCTGCCTTCCGGTCGCAGCGGCGTGATGCATACGTGCGTCGCGCCGGCCTTGTACTGCGCTGCAATGCGATCGCGGATCGCCTGCTCGTCGCCCCACGCGACCATCGCATCGACAATTCGATCGCTGCCGCCGGACGCGAAGTCCGAATCATCGAAGCCCATCAGTCTGAGGCTTTGCAGGTAGTTGGGAAGCCCGAGGTAGAAACGGATCAATCCACGAATCGCGGTGCGCGCCTTGGTCGCGTCTTTTTCAAGCATCGAGATCTGTTGCACGCAGATCAATTTGTCCGGTCCAATCTCGGCGCGAATCTGCGCGGTCCGTTCGGGTGTAATGAACGTCGGGATCGTTCCGTCGGTCTCGGCCGCTGCGAGGCGGAGCATCTTCGGCAGAAGAGCTGCAACCACGATCGGCGCGTCGGACGACGGCTCCACCGCTCCATACGGAACCTCCTTGAAGCGAGCGAGATAGTCGCGCATAAAGCTCACAGGCTTCGTGTAGTTGATTCCAATCCGCATCATCATCGGCCCGTGGCTGATTCCAATGCCCAGGATGAAGCGGCCGGGAAACATTTCGGCGAGCGTCCGGGCGCCCCCCAGCATCGCGACCGGCTCGCGCTTCCAGACATTCGCGATCGCAGTGCCGACGATCAATTTCTCTGTGACCGTGAGCAGATGTGCGGCCAGCGCGAACGGATCGCGGCCGAATGCTTCGGGGAACCAGAGCGCGCTGTAGCCGAGCTTCTCGATCTTCTGCGCAAATTGCGCGAGCTCAGCCCCCGCCATCGAATCCATCAATGCGTCAACGCCAACCGTGCCAAGATTCATCGGGCATAACCTCCGCGGGGCAAATTGCCGCGCGCCACTCCGACCATTACCCTCCAAACTCAAGACTGACAAGCAAATGCATGTTACAAGCATGGTCGTGAAGAGAACTATTTCCCTGGCAATGATCGCGTTCCTGCTTTCTTGCGGAAGCGCGGCCAAGGACCCGACTGCGTGCGGTCCGTTCGGCGCTCCTTCGGCTGCGGTAATTTCGGACGTCAAGCCTAGCTGCGGCGCCGGCAAGCTGCTCGGTCCGTGGAAGGACGCCGACCAAATCGATCGATACGCCTGCCTCTACGAGCCCAAATCGGGAGCCGCGAATAGCAAGTTGCCAATGATCGTTTACCTACATCCGTCGTTGTTCTCCGCCGGTTGGATTACTCAGACCAATATACTTGACCTCCAGGATACTGTCTCACTCACCGACGATCCGAAGAATGTCGGATACATAGTTCTGGCGCCTGAGGGACGCAAGACGACGCACTACTACCCATTCCCGGACAACAAAGGAATTGGATGGGACAATTGGTATCGTCAGCTGAATCCTGCGGGTGACGTAACAATCGGAAACACGACCTGGCGGGAAAATGCCGACGCCGCGACAATCGATCATTTCATCGCGAGCCAAGTCGCAACCGGCAATGTCGATACCAATCGAATTTACATTTCTGGATGGTCCAACGGCGCCGCGATGGGTTATCTGTATGCGGTGAATCGCCCGAACATCGCTGCGGCTGCTGTCTATTCAGCACCCAATCCGTTCGGCGCGTTCGACGATCCATGCCCGCAACAGCCGGTCGCAGGTGTCCCTGCGAACGACAAGCAGATTCAGATCTTCAATCCTGGCGCGCGAACGATGCATGTTCACAACGCATGCGACGTCGGCGGCATCTGTCCCAACGGCGAGCTGATGGCGAGTGAGCTGAACTCGGCCGGAGTGGTGGTCGATGACGTGATGCTCGACAATCATCATCAGCGGGTTCATGCATGTACCGATTCGTGTGGGACCGATCCGAAAGCTCCCTTGAAATCAACCGCTACTGCCACCGGATCGGTGATTGGTCTTGGTAATCACATGCGATGGCCCAAGGAATGGACGACATCGATGCTGGATTTTTTCAGGCAGCATCCACTGAAGAGTGCGCAGTAAGATGATAGGTTTGAAAAACGAGGTCGCGGAAAGCATGCAAACGAAAGCCGCAAACGAATCCTGGTCGCCGGCAGATCTGATCGATCTCGAGCGCTATCCGATCCTCGACTTGAGCGGTGATGCGACGCGCGAGTTGACGCGTCATTGTCGCGATCAGCTCGATCGGACCGGCGCGTGCGAACTGCCCGGCTTTCTCAAGCCTGAAGCGGTGGGGATGCTCGTGCGCGAGGGCGATTCGCTCGCGGCGCGCGCGTATCACAGCGTCGTGACGGGCACTCCCTACCTCGCGGCGCCCGACGCTTCGCTGCCGGAGGATCACCCGCGCAAGTTCTTCGAGCCGACCTCGGTGGGCGTCGTCGCCTACGATCAATTCCCCGGCGATTCGCCGATGCGGCAATTGTTCGAATGGGATCCGCTGATGGAATTTATCGCGGCGGCGCTGAAAAAGGATCGCCTCTATCGTTATGCCGATCCGATGGGCGCTCTCAATCTCGCTGTGATGGGCGACGGCGAACGCCTGCACTGGCATTTCGATCAGACCGACTTCGTCACGTCGATTGCGCTGCGGCCTTCCGAGGCGGGCGGCGATTTCGAATACGTTCCGCTGATTCGCAACTCCACCGATGAAAACTATCCGCGCGTCCAGCGTCTGCTCGAGGGCTCCAGCGAAGGCGTCGTCCGCGTCGCGATGCATCCGGGGACGCTGCTGCTGTTCGAAGGCCGCAACTCGATTCATCGCGTCACACCGATTAGCGGACGCACGACACGGCTGGTCGCCCTGCTCGCGTACGACACCAAGCCCGGGACGCGGAGCAGCAAAGGGCTGCAGATGGCCCGCTATGGCCGCGTCGCGTAGGTCGGCGGCGCGGCGAAGTTCGATTCGCAAGCGAGTCGCCGCACTACCCGGGACTCGCGTCGAAAAAGATTTGCTGGGCGAGCGCGCGGTTCCCGCCGATGCGCTTTACGGAATTCATACGGTCAGAGCTGTCGAGAACCTGGGCTTCTCCGGCCGTATCCTCGCAAACTATCCCGACTACGTTCGCGCTCTTGCGATCGTCAAAAAGGCTGCCGCACGCGCGAATCGGGACGCGCACGTGATCGATGCGCGGCGCAAGGACGCGATCGAACGCGCATGCGACGCGCTGATTCGCGGCGAACATCTCGCGCAGTTTCCGATCGACATGCTGGCCGGCGGCGGAAGTATCGCCGTCAACATGAACATGAACGAGGTCATCGCGAATCTCGCCAGTGAGTATCTCGGCGGCACACGCGGAACGTATCAACCCGTGCATCCCAAGCTGCACGTCAACGCGTCGCAATCGACGGCGGACGTCTGCCACACGGCAGTTCGGATGACGGTCTTGAGTCGGTGGAGTGGATTGCGGCGCGTGCTCGCCAAGTGCGTCGCGACATTCCGCGCCAAGGCCTCAGAGCTGCGGCCGATCGTTACGATCTCGCGCACCTGCCTGCAGGATGCGTCGCGAGTGTCGCTCGGCGAGATTTTTGGCGGTCACGCAGAAGTGATTGCGCGGCGAGTCGAAGAAATCGAGCGAAGCGTAGGAGCACTCACTCGAATAAATCTTGGAGGCACTGCGATTGGCTCTGGGAGCGGAGCGTCGGCGTCCTATCGGCGCGCGATCGTGAAGCGGTTGAATGAGATCGCCAGCCAGAAATTCACTCTACGGCCTAATCTCTACGACGCGGCGCAGAATATCGACGACCTTGGCGCGGTGTCCGCGCAGCTTGCGATTCTTGCGGAGGTGCTGATCAAGATTGCGCAGGACCTGCGCCTGCTGTCGTCGGGTCCGAACGGCGGCTTCG
>Ga0210393_10004227_pt1 | contig 11391 bp, 10 predicted proteins | sample IncBWC27OmetaG_FD_160068 | JGI IMG/M metagenome (GOLD analysis project Ga0210393, IMG submission 160068) | Forest soil microbial communities from Barre Woods Harvard Forest LTER site, Petersham, Massachusetts, United States - Inc-BW-C-27-O ... | reverse complement strand
TCGACACCGGCTCGGGGTTGACGCTCGGCAGCTGTAGCGCCACGACATGCTCGATGAGTCCGCGCAACGACGCACCGGACGTGCGAGACACGTACTGATCGGTGATGTCGAACAACGCCGTTACCGCCTCGAGGTCCCTGTTGGCCTGGGCGCCGGCGGGGCCGCCGCGCTCGCTGGCCGCCAGCCAGCGGCGCTGCAGACCGGACCGGTGCCACGCCGCCCACAGGGTGAAGCGCGGATCCTGCCCCTCCCGGTGGCAGCGGGCGGCGGCGTCCAGCACAGCGCGCACCCGTCGCAGCGAGCGCGACTGCACGCCGGACTGGGGGCACCACCTGCTTGCTGGGGACGGCGCGTCGGCGCGGAGGGCGTCGGCCACCAGGTCGCCGAAATTCCTTGATGCGCCGCCGGGTGTGGCGCGCTGCAGCGTTCGGCGCAGCTGCCGCAACGAGACCGGGTCGACGCGACCGATGGGCCCGGTCAGCAATGCCAGCGCCTGGTAACCGTCGAGCCCGCCGGCGGTCGTCGCTAAAACCGTCAGCAACGCCCACGCCGCCGGCTCCTCGGTCAACGACCCGCCGACAGCGGGTACGGCCACCGGGACCCCGGCGGCAGCCAGAGCACGCTGCAATCGCGTGCCGGCCCGGGGCACCGACCGGACGATGACCGCCATCTGCGACCACGGCACCCCGTCGACGAGGTGCGCGCGCCGCAGCGCGTCCGCGATCATGGCGGCCTCCGCATGCGCCGAGGCGGCCAGGCGGACGGCGACCACTCCGTCCTCGGCACCCGTGCCGTCGATATGCCTGCCGCTGCTGCCGCCGGGCAGCCGGCGCGCAATGCCGGTGACGGCACGCGCGACCGCGGGAGCACAACGATGCGACACCGTCAGCGTCACCGACTGCGTGTCGACGTCCAGCAGCCCGGTCGGCTCACCGCCGCGGAAGCCGAACACCGCCTGGTTGGGGTCACCGGCGACCAGCGCCAGCTCGGCTCCCGCCGCCAGCACCCGAACCAGACGGGCTGCCTGCGGGTCGAGCTGCTGGGCGTCGTCGACCAACAACACCCGCACCCGGGCGTGTTCGGCGGCCAATAGCTCAGGATCGACCGCGAAAGCCTCCAGCGCCGCACCCACAAGTTCGGCCGCGCCCAGCGCCGGCGTCGTCGCCTGCGGCGCCGCCGTCCCGACCGCGGCCCGCAGCAACATCACTTGCTCGTATTGTTGGGCGAACTGGCCGGCCGCGATCCATTCCGGACGTCGGCACCGACGGCCCAGCCGTTGCAGTTCCTGCGCGTCTACACCGCGTTCGGCGCAGCGCGCCAACAGGTTTCGCAATTCGGCGGCAAAGCCGGCGGTGCGCAGGGCCGGCCGCAGATGCGCCGGCCAAGCAACCGCTGCGGCCGGCCCGTCTTCGAGGTCACCGGCCAGTAGTTCGCGAATGATGGCGTCCTGTTCGGCGCTGGTGACCAGCCGCGGCGGCGCATCGCCGGCGCGCTCGGCGGCCCGCCGCAACACCGCGTAGGCGTAGCTGTGCACGGTGCGCGCCAACGGCTCGCGGACCGCGGCCCGGCGGGCAGCGGTGGTGTGCGACCGCAGCAACATCGTCGTCAAGGTGCTGCGCGCCCGCATCCCCAGTCGGCCGGAACCGGTAAGCAGCAGAACCGATTCCGGATCAACACCGGCGCCGATCTGAGCGACCGCGGCATCGACCAGCAGGCTGCTCTTACCGGTGCCGGGTCCGCCCAAGACACGTATCAGGCCGCGTACGCAGGGCGCCAGAACAGCACCCGCTTCGGCGCCCCAGGTGAATGACATAGCGGCATGACATCACGAGGGTCTGACAAGTCGACCGCACCCGAGGACCGCGACGGCCCGGCCTGGCATCATCGACGCGTGACCGCCGACCTTCACGTGCACCGCTACGGGCCCTCCGGCCCGGTGCAGATGCTCGCCATCCATGGACTGACCGGCCACGGGCAGCGGTGGCAGAAATTGGCCGGCTCGCTGCCCGAAATCACCGTCGCGGCACCCGATCTGCTCGGCCATGGCAGATCATCGTGGGCCGCGCCGTGGAGCATTGATGCCAACATCTCAGCGTTGGCCGCGCTGCTCGACGACGAGGCGGACGCCCCGGTGCTGGTGGTCGGGCACTCATTCGGCGGCGCACTGGCAATGCATCTGGCCGCGGTCCGCCCCGACCAGGTGGCGGGACTGCTGCTGCTCGATCCGGCGGTCGGCCTGGACGGAACCTGGATGGGCGGGATCGCCGATGCGATGTTTTCCTCGCCCGACTATTCGGACGCCGCCGAAGCCCGCATGGAAAAGGCCACAGGCTCTTGGGCGGATGTGGATCCCGCCTTGCTCGACGCCGAACTCGACGAGCACTTGGTCAAGCTGCCGAGCGGACGATACGGGTGGCGCGTCAGCCTGCCGGCGATGATGTCGTACTGGAGCGAGTTGGCCCGCGACATCGTGTTACCGCCGGCGGGAACGGCGACGACGTTGGTGCGAGCGAAGTGGACCACGCCGCCCTACGTCACCGACCAACTCATCGCGGGGCTGCAACAACGCTTGGGGCCTGATTTCCAGTTGCTCGATTTCGAGTGCAACCATATGGTCCCCTACGTCATGCACGTGCAAGTCGCCACGCTGGTCCGCGAGCAGCTGGAAGGCCGCTGACCATGGCGCCGGTGACCGACGACCAAGTCGAGCGGGTGCGCTCGCTGGTCGCGGCCATCCCATCCGGCAGGGTCGCTACGTATGGCGACATCGCAGCTGTCGCAGGCCTTTCCAGTCCGCGCATCGTCGGTTGGATCATGCGGATCGACTCCTCCGACCTGCCGTGGCACCGGGTGATCACCGCATCCGGGCGCCCGGCGCGGCATTTGACCACCCGGCAGCTGGAGCGGCTGCGCGCCGAAGGGGTTCTCGCCGTCGACGGCAGAGTTCCGTTGCGCGAGGTCCGCTTCGAGTTTCCGCCCGGGATTTAAAGCACACCGTCGTTGAGGCTAGAGCACCAGCCGGACCAGGGCCGCGGTGCGGGCCAGACCCGGGAAGGCGTCTGCGGTCGACCGAGGATGCAGGGCGTGGACCGCAAGCCGAAACATCAACGCGCGCAGCAACATCTGTGGCCACTCCGGCAGCGCGCTCCAGCGTTCGATGAGTCCGTCGTCGGCCTCGCCCCAGGACAATGCATCGACAACGACCACGCCCGCTGCCCATGATGCGGGCCGCCAGTAGGGCGTGATGTCGGTGATACCCGGTGCGGCGGTGCCGATGAAAAGCACTGTGCCGTAAAGGTCTCCGTGCACCAGCTGGTTGGCGCTCTTCGTAGGCCTGCGCAGACTGGCGAGCTGGTTGATCAGCTCGACCGACCGCTGGGCATCGGCTGTCGGCGGGGCGGTGCGCGCTCCCGGCGGCACCGACTGCAATGGTCGCTCCTCCCACGCGGCACGGTCTGCGGCGATGAAAACGTCGACGTCTCCCCACGGCGCGGCGGGTCCCTGAGTCAGGAATCGAGGGCGTTCCAGTTTGCCGGTGGCTTCGTGCAGTCGCACTGCCGCCGAGACGACCTCATCGTGCCTGGCTTCCGGTGTGCCGGCGACGAACGTGTCGGCTCGCCACCCCGAAAGGACGTAACGCCCGTCGGTCGAGCGGACCGGCCGGGCCAGACGCACCCCGTCGACGAACAGCGTCTCCCGCACCCGGGCCGACCAGGCCGCGCGGGCGTTGTCGGCCACTATCGACAACACGACTTCGCCGCATCGCCAGCCACCTTCCCAGCTGGCACCCAGGGCAACGGGCTTGACACCGGCCAAACCGAACGCCGACAGCACATGTTCCGGCGGCGGCTCGACACTCACGCGAGTCAGCCTAGTAGAGCCCACCTGCGGTATTGCTCAGTACATCACCATGTCGGGCTGCATCTGTTGGGCCCAGGCCACGATCCCACCCTGCAAATGCACCGCGTCGGAGAATCCAGCCTTCTTCACAGCAGCCAGCGCCTCGGCCGAGCGCACGCCCGTCTTGCAATACAGCACCGACATACGGTCCTGTGGCAGCTTTGCCAGACCCTCACCGGAGTTGATCAATGACTGCGGGATCAGCTGGGCGCCGTCGATGTGCACGATGTCCCATTCCACGGGCTCACGAACGTCGATCAGCGCCAGCTTCTTGCCGGAGTCGAGCAACTCGCGCAACTCCCGCGGGGTGATGGTGGAGCCGGTGGTCGCCTCGGCGGCATCCTCGGACACCACACCACAGAAATCCTGGTAGTCGATCAGCTCGGTGATCTTGGGCGTCGACGGGTCCTTGCGGATCTTGATCGTGCGGTAGCTCATCTCCAGCGCGTCGTAGATCATCAACCGGCCCAACAGCGGCTCGCCGATTCCGGTGATCAGTTTGATCGCCTCGGTGCCCATCACGGACGCGATCGAGGCGCAGATCATGCCCAGCACGCCGCCTTCGGCGCACGACGGCACCATGCCGGGCGGCGGAGGCTCGGGGTACAGGTCGCGGTAGTTGAGGCCGCGCCCGTCCGGGGCGTCTTCCCAGAACACCGAGACCTGGCCTTCGAAGCGGTAGATCGACCCCCACACGTACGGCTTCCCGGCCAGCACGGCGGCGTCGTTGACCAGATAGCGGGTGGCGAAGTTATCGGTGCCGTCCAGAATCAGGTCGTACTGCTTGAACAGGTCAACGGCGTTGCTCGGCTCCAGCCGGAACTCGTGCAATCGCACTTCGATCAGCGGGTTGATCGCGGCGATCGAGTCGCGCGCCGACTGGGCTTTGGACCGCCCGACATCAGCCACGCCGTGGATGATCTGACGCTGCAGGTTCGACTCGTCGACGACGTCGAAGTCGACGATGCCGATCGTGCCGACCCCGGCCGCGGCCAGATACAGCAACGCCGGTGCCCCCAGCCCGCCGGCGCCGATCACCAGCACCCGCGCGTTCTTGAGCCGTTTCTGCCCGTCGACGCCCAGGTCGGGAATGATCAGATGACGGCTGTAGCGGGCCACCTCATCGCGACTCAGCTGGCGTGCGGGCTCAATTAGCGGCGGCAACGATGTCGACACCGAACATCTCCTCGGTTCGCTTCGCGATTCAACTTCTCTAGGCGTTTTCTAGGCGTCCCACAACCATCACAGCAGTTGTCCGGATAGACGGCAATCAGGTCAACGCTTCGAGGGCCGGCAAAGCTTCCCGGCTCCGCCGGGCCTCGCGCTAAGCGATCGGATACGGCCAGGGATTGTATCGGCAGGTCTTGCCGTCCGCCTTGACGTAATCGGGGTCGAATTTGGCGGCGTCGTCGTTGGACGTGGAGAACGTCTGCTGCATCATCACCGGCGCCAGACCACCTTGCTTGTCGCACGGCTCGTGACGCACGTAGCCGATCGCATGGCCGACCTCGTGGTTGATCACATACTGCCGGTAGGAGCCGACGTCGCCTTCAAACGGGACGGCTCCGCGGACCCAGCGCGCCTCGTTGATGAAGACCCGCGCCTGCCGGTCCGCCCCGTACACCGGGTTGTAGCACGACGTCTCCAGCCGGAATTCGTAGCCGCACCCTTCGCGGACCGTCACCGGAGACACCAGCGAAATCCGGAAATCGGGCTTCCCGTTGTCGATCCGGATGAACGCGAACTGCGGGTTGTGCGTCCAGCCCTTGGGATTGGACAGTGTCTGGTCGACCATTTGGGCGAATGCGTTGTCGCCGCCGAACATCGGGGGGTCGATGCCGTTCTCGACCTCAACGGTGTACCTGAACACCTTGGCGGTGCCCTGGCCGGACTGCGGCGTCGTGCCCGGCACGACATGCCAGGTCTTGTCGCCCGCTTCGGTCAAGGGACCGCCATCCGGCAGCGTCCCTGCCGGCAGGTCGGCGTCGAACGTGGCCAACCCACGGGGTGGTGCGTCGATGATCGCGGTGCCCACCGCGCCGATGGCCGGAGGGCCCTGGATGGGCTGACTCGCCGTCGGCTTTGGCGCACCCGTGCCAGTGACCGTCTGGTAGATGACCACCGCGGTAAGCACCACCAGAACAGGCAGCGCATATGCCCGCCAGCCATAGGTGGACACGAACCGTCCCAGCCATGTTTGTTTTCGCCACTGTCGCGGCCGGTGACGATCGGCCCGGGCCCGCCCGGCGCCCCGGCCGATCGGATCGCGCAGCGCCCGCAGTGGTTCTCGCCACTCGTCGCGCAGCACGGGAACTTGACCGGTGCCGCGCCCGGGCTGCTGGGACGTCATTGCCCCAGAATGGCACAGCTGACACGGAGGATGTCCCTGGCGCGCCCGAATGCACCGCCCGACACCGTTTCTGCCAGCATCGACCGCGCCGATGACAGTCGCGGGGACGTCACGGGTAGTAATGTCGTTGCGACGAGCCGCGCGCGGCTGGTCGCGGGGGTACCAACGGTCAGTTGCCACCAATCAGATGAGGACTCGATGAGCGAACTCGCCAAGGCGGCGGCACGACGTGCCGTCAATCCGGCTGACCCTCGGCCGGGAAACGGGGTGGCGACCTCGAACCGGCGGGGCAACAGGCTGCCCCGCGATGAACGTCGTGGCCAATTGCTCGTCGTGGCCAGCGACGTCTTTGTCAACCACGGCTACCACGCGGCTGGTATGGACGAGATCGCGGATCGGGCGGGAGTCAGTAAACCCGTTCTGTATCAACATTTTTCAAGCAAGCTAGAGCTGTATCTGGCGGTGCTTCATCGGCACGTCGAGAAACTGGTGACGGGCGTGCAGCAGGCACTGAGCACTACCACCGATAACCGGCGACGGTTACATTCGGCGGTCCAGGCGTTCTTCGACTTCATCGAACACGACAGCCAGGGTTACCGGCTGATTTTCGAGAACGACTACGTCACCGAGCCCGAGGTCGCCGCGCAGGTGCGAGTGGCCACCGAATCGTGCACCGACGCAGTGTTTGCGTTGATCAGCGAGGACTCGGGCCTCGATCCGCACCGCGCCCGAATGATCGCGGTCGGACTGGTCGGGATCAGCGTCGATTGCGCCAGGTACTGGCTGGACTCCGACCGTCCGATCTCCAAGTCGGACGCCGTCGACGGCACCGTTCAGTTCGCTTGGGGCGGGCTGTCACACGTGCCGCTTACTCGCTCTTAGCGGCTTTCCCACCGCTCCTGGCGGCCGAGTCCGCCCCAATTCCGAAGCCGACCCGGCGAGCGTCGGCAGCGCCAATCTCGACATAGGCGATCTTGGTGGTCTGAATCAGGAAGCGACGGCCCTTGTCGTCGCTCAGGCTGACCAGACTCGAACCCTCGCGCAGCGCCGCACTGACGAGCTCTTCGACTTCACCGGGCGTCTGCGGGCTGGAGAAGACCAGCTCGCGTGGACTGTCCGTGATACCGATCTTGACCTCCACCGTGGCCCCTTCCATTAGCAGTGAAGTCGCAGACGTGTCAGCAGCAGGCTAGTGGACGCGCAAGGTGTTCGGCGCCCCCTGGGCCCGCTGTCCGGTTCGCGGTAAGCGAAACGGGCCTTCCTCCAGATAACGATTAGCTCCCAGCTAGGCAACATGGCGCGTGACGCCATAACCTCGATATTCACATCGGTAACATCGGCACCATCAGGAACACACTTCACGATCTCGACGGCCTAGTCCACGACTACCCCGATGACGAGACTTATGACGACGGAGCCGACGCCTACATCGAGGACGACGGCTACGGCGAGCTAGCCTGGCCGGCCGATCGTCGATGGCGGACGCTCGCGGCATTCGTCGGCGCTGTGGTGGCCGTCGGCGCGGTCGCGACGGCTGTCGTCATCAACAGCGGCGATAGCGCATCGACCAAGGCCACTGTGGGAGCACCCGCTCCCCGTACGCTGACCTCCGCGCCGCGGACTACGACCCCGCCCAACGCATCGTCACCCGGCACGTCTCGGACGCCCCAACTGCCACCCGAGACGGTAACCACCGTGACAACACCCAGTTCAGCGCCGGCGCAAACGCCCAGCGCCGCGCCGCCTACCACTGCCGCACCGCCACCGATCGCGCTGAATCCGCGCACCGTCGTCTACACCGTGACCGGGACGAAGCAACTCCTGGACCTGGTGAACATCGTCTACACCGACGCCCGGGGCTACCCCCAAACCGAGTTCAACGTGTCGCTGCCGTGGTCGAAGGTGATCGTGCCGAATCCCGGCGTCCAGACCCAGTCGGTTCTCGCGACCAGCATCTACGGGCGGCTCAATTGCTCGATCCTCAATGCCGAGGGTCAGACGGTGGTGGCGTCGGCCAACAACACGATCATGGCGACCTGCACCCGCTAACCCGGCAGGACGTCGGCTTTCGCCAGTCAGCTCAAACCGAGTTCGTGCATCCGTCGGTCGTGGGTTTGCTGCAACCGCTCGAAGAACGTACCGAGCTGGCCCAGGCCACCGGTCCCGGATACCACCAGGTCGACCAGCTCATCGTGATCGGCCAGCAGATACTGGGCCTGGGTGATCGCTTCGCCGAACAGACGACGAGACCACAGCGCCAACCGGCTGCGCTGTTTGCCGCTTGCAGTCACAGCCGCGCGCACCTCGGCGACGACGAACTGGGAGTGCCCGGTCTCCGACAGGGCCGCCCGCACTACGTCGGCGATCTCGTCGGGCAGCCCATCGGCGATTTCCAGATATAAGTCGGCGGCCAGGGCATCGCCCACATAGGTCTTCACCAAGGCTTCCAGCCAGGTACTCGGCATCGTCAACCGGTGGTAGTTGTCCAGTGTCGATACGTACCTCGACATCGCCGTCACCACGTCGACGCCACGGCTTTCCAGGGCGTCGCGCAGCGATTCATAATGCTGCATCTCGGCGGCGGCCATGCTCGCCATCGAGATCCGTCCCCGCAGGTCAGGGGCCATGCGCGCCTCGTCCGTCAGCCGGTAAAACGCCGCCACCTCGCCATAGGCGAGCACTGCGAACAGTTCGTTGACGCCCGGATGGTCAGCGGTCAGTCGTGGGGTAAGCGAATCGTCCACCTGGTCGGCGGAGGAGGCCGAAGTCATGGGCAACACTCTAGTCGGCGGCTTGGGGGAAGATGGGTGCCGGCTGTTGACCGGCTATCATGTAAACAGGTAGTGGCTGTATTCCCTATCGCCGCTGCCGGCGAAATGTGCGTGCACAGCTGGCCCGCCCAGATTTAGCAGGGCCCGCGACTCGGCGACGTATTCGGAGTCGGAACTCGTGCGCGCGTGACCGCGAGAGAAACACCGACACAAACCGAAGACCGTCACCGAAAGGCACATCACCCACGTATGACCGCATTAAAGAGCACAACTGAACCGACCTTTGCCGACCTCGGGGTCCGCGACGAAATCGTCCGAGCACTAGCCGAAAAAGGCATTGAGCACGCCTTTGCTATCCAAGAACTGACCCTGCCGCTCGCCCTTGCCGGCGACGATGTGATCGGCCAGGCCCGCACCGGCATGGGCAAGACCTTCGCCTTCGGCGTTCCGCTGCTGCAGCGCATCACCGACGGTGTCGGTGTACGGCCGCTCAATGGCACACCACGGGCCCTGGTCGTGGTGCCGACCCGGGAGCTGTGCCTGCAGGTCACCGGGGACCTGGCCACCGCGGCCAAATTCTTGACCGCCGAACAAGGCCGCCGGCTGTCGGTGGTGTCCATTTACGGCGGACGGGCCTACGAACCACAGATCGACGCGCTGCGCACCGGCGCCGACGTCGTGGTGGGCACCCCGGGCCGGCTGCTCGATCTGTGCCAGCAGGGCCACCTGCAGCTCGGCGGGTTGTCGGTACTGGTGCTCGACGAGGCCGACGAAATGCTGGACCTCGGCTTCTTGCCCGACATCGAGCGCATCCTGCGTCAGATCCCCGCCGAGCGGCAATCGATGCTGTTCTCGGCGACCATGCCTGACCCGATCATCACGCTGGCCCGCACCTTCATGGACCAGCCCACCCATATTCGCGCTGAGGCCCCGCATTCCCTGGCCGTACATGACACCACCGAGCAGTTCGTCTATCGCGCCCACGCGCTGGACAAAATAGAACTGGTCAGCCGGATCCTGCAGGCCAATGGCCGGGGCGCGACGATGGTCTTCACCCGCACCAAGCGCACCGCGCAGAAGGTGGCCGACGAGTTGGCCCAGCGCGGGTTCGCGGTAGGCGCCGTGCACGGCGATCTCGGGCAGATCGCGCGCGAGAAGGCGCTCAAGGCGTTTCGCGCCGGCGATATCGACGTGCTGGTCGCCACCGACGTTGCCGCCCGCGGCATCGACATCGACGACATCACCCACGTCATCAACTACCAGTGCCCCGAGGACGACAAGATGTACGTCCACCGCATCGGGCGCACCGGCCGCGCCGGCCGCACCGGCATCGCGGTCACCCTGGTGGACTGGGACGAACTGCCCCGCTGGACGATGATCGACAAGGCGCTGGGCCTGGGCTCCCCCGATCCGGCCGAGACCTATTCCAGCTCGCCGCACCTCTACGCCGAGCTGGGCATCCCGGCCGAGGCGGGCGGCAAGGTCGGTACGCCGCGTAGGTCGCCGGTCAACCGCCGCGACACCGAGAGCAACGGCCGAGTCAAGGGCCAGAGCTCAGGCCAGTTTGAAGGCCAGAAGTCCGGAGGCAACCGCTCCGGCGCGAAGCGGCGGCGCACCCGTGGCGGCCAACCCGTCTCCGGCCACCCCACCGGCAACGGCGCCACCACCGTTGCCAATGGCGAAGCCGCCGCAGAGACACCGTCGGGCTCCGGCAGCGGCGGGACTAACCGGCGCCGCCGTCGCCGGCGCAAGCCCGCTGAAACCAGCGCCGCGTCCGCGCTGGCTAACTGAGCCCGCGCTGCGGCGTGGTCAGACCCGAACGCCGGACCAAGGGCGACGTAGGGGCCGCCGCGGCGATCGCGGTCGTCGTCGCCGCCACCGCCGCAATGATCTGGTGGACCAGCGACGCCCGGGCCACCAGCAGCCGGCCGGCCGCCGTTCCGGCGCCCAACCCGACGCCGGCCCGGGAAGTGCCGGCAACCCTGAATCAGCTGTGGACGGCGATGAGCGTGGCCACCACCGCGCCCATCGTGGTTGGCGGGACGGTCATCACCGGCGACAAACGTCAGGTAGACGGGCGCGACCCCGGCACGGGTCAGTCGCGCTGGAGCTACGCCCGCGACACCGATCTGTGCGGGGTGTCCTGGGTCTACCACTACGCCGTCGCGGTCTTTAGAGACGACCGCGGTTGCGGTCAGGTCAGCACTCTGGACGGGTCCACAGGTCGACGCGGGCCTGCCCGCAGTGGCTATGCCGATCCGCATGTTCGCCTGTCCTCCGACGGAACCACGGTGTTGTCGGTGGGCGACACCCGACTGGAGCTGTGGCGCTCGGACATGGTCCGGATGCTGGGCTACGGCGAGACCGATG
>Ga0210393_10004226_pt1 | contig 11393 bp, 8 predicted proteins | sample IncBWC27OmetaG_FD_160068 | JGI IMG/M metagenome (GOLD analysis project Ga0210393, IMG submission 160068) | Forest soil microbial communities from Barre Woods Harvard Forest LTER site, Petersham, Massachusetts, United States - Inc-BW-C-27-O ... | reverse complement strand
TCTGAATCCGAGCATCGTCTCGACCAGCTTCAGCTCGAAGTCGGAGCTTGGCCTCAACCTGACCAAAACCTCGACCGGATATGTCGCAACCTTCATGGGCTACGCCGGCGGCGGCGTCGGCAATCTCGACGTCTCCAACTCGGACACCACCGCCTACAAGGACACAACCAACCTGGTGACATCGTTTTTCGCGCCCGGCGCCAATCAGACCTATGGGTTCAATCGCTCGGTGGTCGCGTTCAGCGCCAACGGCAGCTATACGGCCACGCAGACGCTGGCCTACGGCGGCAACAACGGCCGTTCCGCCGTGCTTGCGCCGAACGGCCTCTACTATACGACCGGCAATTCCAACAACGGATCGGGAACGCCGACCCAACTGACGACGACGACCGGCCTCGAGGTCGCGACGCCAGGTTCGACTCCGAACTCCACGATGATCGATCCGACCTTCAAGGCGGTGGCCAAAGACAAGGCGGGCAAGAGCAGCAACTTCCGCGGGCTGACCTATTACGATGGCAACCTCTATTTCACCAAGGGGAGTGGCAGCAACGGCATCAACACCGTTTACACGGTCAGTAACCCCGACGGCCAGTTGCCGACCTCATCAACAGCGAATGCCGCAACGGTCTCGGTTTTGCCAGGCTTCCCGACCGACTCCGCCAAGGTTACTGGGGGGGACTACACGCCCTTCGGCCTGTTCTTCGCCAATCCCACGACGCTCTACGTCGCCGACGAAGGCACGGGCAACACGACCGACGCGACAGAGCATGCGGGGCTCGAGAAATGGACGCTGTCGGATGGGACCTGGTCGCTCGACTATACTCTGCAGGCAGGTCTGATCGGCGACACCTACACCGTCCCCGGCTGGGATTTCGGGGAGACCACCATCGGCCTGCGCAACCTCACTGGCGAGGTCAACGCAAACGGGACGGTCACATTCTTTGCGACGACCTCGACCACCAGCGGCTCGGGAGACAATGGCGCCGATCCGAACGAGATCGTCAAGATCACCGACGTCCTGGGCGATACGTCTCTGCCGACGAGCGAGAAGTTCTCGGTGTTCGACGGCCCCGATGCCGGGCTTCGCTATGGCGGCGTCGCCTTCGCCGCCGCGCCCGAGCCATCGACCTGGGCGATGTTGCTGCTCGGCTTCGGCGGCCTTGGCTTCGTGGGCTATCGAAAGCGGTCGGCTCTGTCACTCGGCTGATCACGCTCGCGAGTCGATCAGGGGAGTCGCCTCGTGGCGGTTTCCCCAACTCGAAGGGCGTAGCGCCAGGGCGGCCGGAACCGCCCAGGCGTTACACTTTCGCAATTGCGCACGAAGTCGTCCGGCGGGTTTGGCCCCCATTAACGTCATCGTGTCGGCGAACACGCCCGCTCGGAGGGCATGCCGATCACGCTCGCCGCAGGGACGGCCTGGCTGATGTGGCGGTAGCGAGGATCCCTTCTCCTTCCGGGAGAAGGTGGTCGGCGATAGGGCGTCTAAAGGGACGCCCGTCCTTGCGGACGGGCTAGGGCCGACCGGATGAGGGGTTTGCGCGCGCCGGCCGGCTCAAGCCGATGTCATGCGGCCGCGGGCGCGACTTCGGCGGCGATCCGCTCACCAAGCTCCGCCTCGGCAACCTCCAGCTCGTATGTCGTCTGCAAATTGAGCCAGAAGCGCGGGCTGTTGCCGAAATAACGGGCCAGGCGCATCGCGGTCTCGGGTGACACGCCGCGCTTTTCGTTCACGATGTCGGTGATGCGGCCGGAGCTCACTCGGAGCGCCAGCGCCAGCGCGTTGGCCGAGAGCTTGCGCGCTTGCATTTCCCGTCGAAGGAGCCTGCCGGGGTGCACGGGCTTCATCGTCTGTCTCTCCTTAATGATAGTCGACGATCTCGACGTCCCATGCGTCGCCGTCCGCGAAGCGGAAGCAGATGCGCCACGGGCCGTTTACGGTCATCGCCCATAGTCCCTTTCTCGACCCGCTAAGCTTGTGCAGGCCAACCGACTTGAGCGGACTCAGGTCATCCAATGAGGTTGCTGCATGAAGGGCGGTAAGCAAGTCCTCCGCAACTTCCGCATCCATGCCCGAGAACTTGTTCTTGCCGCTCTCGGCAAATTGCCGGGTTGCACTGCTGGCCCAGGACCGGATCACCACTTCAGCGTACTACGTTACACGTAGTACGGCAAGAGGAAAGCTTGCTCCGCCGCCGAAATCTGGTGGTTGATGTGGCGGTAGCATTCCTTCTCCCTCCGGGAGAAGGTGGCGCGAAGCGCCGGATGAGGGTTCGCCCTCACCCCAACCCCTCTCCCAGTAGCCCGTCGAGAGACGGGCGTTCTTCGGAACGCGCTATCGGGAGAGGGGCCCCTCAAGCCTCCGCATTGTGCGTGAAATAGTCCGGCGGCGTCGGCCCCCACACGTAGAACGACTCCTCCGGCGCGTGGTCGCCGCTCTTCCAATCGCAATCGGCGGGCACGAAATCGATGCCGGCCGAATATTCGCTGAAACTGCCCCACGGGTCGCCGACATAGTGGAAGAAGTTGGAGCCGAGCACGTGCCGTCCGAGGCCCCATCCGCGCGCAAAGCCCTTGTCCAGCATATGCATGGCGCCGCGGCCGATGTCGTCGACCGAGCCCACGTCCCAGCTCAGATGATGCAGGCCGGGCGCGCTCGATTTGACGAAGGCGATCATATGATGATCGCTGCCGTGAATCCCGTGCAGGAAGGCGATGCCGTCGCCGGACCGGTCGGAGAGGCGCAAGCCGAGCGTTCTTGTATAGAACTGGACCGCCTTCTCGACGTCGCGGGTGAAGAGGAGGACATGCGCCAGGCGCCGGGGCGTGACGCGCGCAACCTCGCGCCGGAAAGGCGCCCCGCGCTCGCCCGCGCCGGTGGTGATCTCGGAGAGATCCGACTTCTCGTTGGGCGAAGATTTCGCCGCGACCTTGATTTCAACCAGGTTGCCGTCGTGATCGTGAAACCAGAGGCCATTCGTTTCGACGCCCGGCGGCGGATCAAGCCGGTTGACGCCGAGGGCCTGAAGTCGCTCGGCGAAGCCGTCGAAATCGTCGTCAAACGCGCCGAACGAGATATGCCCGAGCTTCTTGCGCGGGCCCTCGCCGAGCGTGACCCAGACATGCGGATTGCCGCGCGTCTTCATGGCCAGGAGACCGCCGCTCTCATCGATCTCAAGGCCGAACTCGCCGTAGAAATTTTTGGCGATTGCGAGATCGGGAACAGCGAAATGAAAACGGTCGACGGAATGGACACCGAGCTCGCCGGGACGTCGGGTCGGCTTGATGGCGCTCAGAATGGCGGTCATAACATCCTCCCGTTCCCAGTTGCGCCGCGGCCGCCACGACCGATCGCACGTGGGCCTTTAGCGGATGCTACCGCAGGATGAGCGGACTGGCCAAGGTCAGCGCGCGCGCGCGTTGCCCACCGGCGATTGGTTGGGCGCCGGATCGAACGGCGCGGTTGGCGCCGCATCGGGTGCGGGGGCCGCAACGACGGTCGGAGGCTTCGGCTTTTTCTTTTTCGCCGCTTGCGCAGGTGGCGGAGCCTGCTCGGGGGAGGCTGCGTCGGCCCCCGGGTCGGCCGGCGGACTTTCGTCCGGGTTCGGCGCCGCGGCCTCCGCCACCGGCGCATCGTGTATCACCACCGTGCCGCCTTTGCAGGCCGTGAGCCAAATATCGAAAATCGGATGCTCGACGCCATGCAGGCCCGGACTGTCGGCAAACATCCAGCCTGAGAAAATGCGCTTGGTCTGCTTCAGCTCATCGATTTCGTCGACCTGAGCGAAAGCGTCGGTCTGCGGCGCATCGGTCGGCGGACGAGAATAGCAGACGCGCGGCGTGATCTGCAGGGCGCCGAACTGAACCGTCTCGTTGATCGCAACTTCGAACGAAATGATGCGGCCTGTGATCTTGTCGAGACCGTTGAAAACGGCGATCGGATTGCTGATCTTGTCGGCGAGCGCCGCGTCGGGCGCGGTCAGCGCCGAAACCGCGGCCAGCGCCGCGCCAGCCAGCATCGGCCTCATCGTCGCGATTGCGGGATAGGCGCGACGTCGGATCGCGTGGGCCAAGCGAAGGAGGTCCATGGCGGGGCTTTGCTGCTGAAGGGCGGCGGAATGAAGGCGGCTCGCCTTAGGGGCCGGGGTTCCAGGCCTCGTAATCGCCCCCGGTGGGCTGGCGTGGGCCTGCCCTCAGCGTCGAACCGTCGGGCCGGATCGCGGCCGGCGTGCCGGTCGGGTTTCCCATATGCGGCTTTTCCCAGGGATGGGACTTGTAGTCTTCCTCGGTCGGCGGCACGTCGACCGTATGGTGAAGCCAGCCATTCCAGCCCGGCGGGGTCATCGAGGCTTCGGACACGCCATTATAGATCACCCACCGCCGCTCGAATCCGAGCGCCGGATCGATGCCCGGTCGCCGATAATAGGCGTTGCCGAACTCGTCATGGCCGACCAGCACGCCAAAACGCCGGGTGTAAAAGCGCGTGTTGAAATTCGCGCCATTCCACCAGGTGAAATAGTGCAGCAAAAATTGTTTGATCTGTTCCAGCATCCGTGGAGCGCCGTTTTCGCCGGGAAATAAGCGCAAGCTTTGCGCGCGCGAACTATGGCGATGCGGGCCCAGCGAGGCAAGCCGAACTTTCTCACCAAATATGGCTGAAAAACGCTCTTGCGGGCTCGCCCCGACTCGTCGGATGCTGCCCGTCCGCGCCGGCGTTAAGCCCTTGTTATCCACGTTATCCACAATATGTTGTGTCGAGGCCGGGGTGCGGATACAAGGTGTTGACGCGGCCGTCATAGGGTTGTAATGTGCGATTGTTCCGGGATCGCGTGCGGATCAAGCGTCGGGGACGGCAGTTTTAGAGCCGGGCGGACTGCGCGAGGGGCGCAAACCCGAGCTCGGCGTGGTTCGTAAACCTTAGGGCGAGTGAGGGGCGGGCGGCGTCCGGGCCAGCCGATGTCGGCTTGCGTGTTGAGCGGCTCGCGGGCGCGCCGCCCATGTTCGGCAATGCAGGATCAACGCGGCGAAGCAGGCCGCAACAATGGGGTCGAAGGCGATGCGCATCGAACGGCACTACACGCAACCGGGCGTCAGCCCTTATGACCTCATTCCCTTCGCCACCACCAAGAGCGAGATCCGCAATCCCGACGGGTCGGTCGTGTTCTCGCTTCAAGGCGTCGAGGTCCCCGCCGCCTGGAGCCAGGTCGCGGCCGACGTGCTGGCGCAGAAATATTTCCGTAAAGCCGGCATCCCTGCGCGGGTGAGGCGCGTCGAAGAGGAGAGCGTTCCCTCGTTCCTCTGGCGCTCTGTCCCAGACGAGACCGCGCTAAGCTCGCTGCCCAAGGAAGAGCGCGTGGGCTCCGAGACCTCGGCGAAGCAGGTGTTCGACCGCCTCGCCGGCGCCTGGGCCTATTGGGGCTGGAAGGCCGGTTATTTCGACGGCGAAGAGGACGCGCGCGCCTATTACGACGAGATGCGCTTCATGCTCGCGCGCCAGATGGCCGCGCCCAATTCGCCGCAATGGTTCAACACCGGCCTCCATTGGGCCTATGGCGTCGATGGGCCGAGCCAGGGCCATTATTACGTCGACTTCGAAACGGCTAAGCTCGTCAAGTCGAAGTCGGCCTACGAGCATCCGCAGCCCCACGCCTGTTTCATCCAGTCGGTCGCCGACGATCTCGTCAACGAGGGCGGGATCATGGACCTTTGGGTGCGCGAGGCGCGCCTGTTCAAATACGGCTCCGGCACCGGCTCGAACTTCTCGCTGCTGCGCGGCGAGAACGAGAAGCTGTCAGGCGGCGGCCGCTCGTCGGGTCTCATGTCGTTCCTGAAGATCGGCGACCGCGCGGCAGGCGCGATCAAGTCAGGCGGCACCACGCGCCGGGCGGCGAAGATGGTGGTCGTCGACGCCGATCATCCCGACATCGAATCGTTCATCGACTGGAAAGTGCGAGAAGAGCGCAAGGTCGCCGCGCTCGCCGCCGGCTCCAAGGTCGTCAAGCGTCACCTGAAGGCGATCCTGAAAGCCTGCCTCAATTGCGAGGGCTCAGGCGACGATTGCTTCACGATCGAGAAGAACCCTGTGCTGAAGCGCGAAGTGAAGGCCGCGCGCCGCGACGACGTGCCCGACGGCGTGATCAAGCAGGTCATCCAATACGCTCGCCAGGGCTATACGAAGATCGACTTCGAGGAATACGACACCGACTGGGAGTCGGAGGCCTATCTCACCGTCTCGGGCCAGAACTCGAACAATTCCGTTCGGCTGACCGACGCGTTCCTGCAGGCGGTCGAGAACGACGGCGAGTGGAACCTCACCCGCCGCCTCGACGGCAAGGTTGCGAAGACCCTGAAAGCCCGCGACCTGTGGGAGAAGATCGGCTACGCCGCGTGGGCCTCCGCCGATCCAGGCCTGCAATATCACACCACCATCAACGACTGGCACACCTGCCCGGAATCAGGCCCGATCCGCGCCTCCAATCCGTGCTCCGAATACATGTTCCTCGACGACACCGCCTGCAATCTCGCGTCGCTCAACCTGCTGCAGTTCCGCGATTCCGCGACCAAGTCTTTCGACGTCAAAGGCTACGAGCACGCGATCCGGCTCTGGACGCTGACACTCGAGATTTCGGTCGCCATGGCGCAGTTCCCCTCAAAGGAGATCGCGCGCCTTTCTTATGACTACCGCACGCTCGGCCTCGGCTACGCCAATATCGGCGGGCTGCTCATGTCGTCGGGCATTCCCTACGACAGCGATCACGGCCGGGCGATCTGCGCCGCGCTCTCTTCGATCCTGACCGGCCGCGCCTATGCGACCTCGGCGGAAATCGCCGCCAAGAGCGGGCCCTTCCCCGGCCACAAGGCGAATGCGCAAGCGATGCTGCGCGTGATCCGCAATCACAAGCGCGCGGCGGACGGCGAGGCGGGGGCTTACGAGAAGCTCTCGGTCGCCCCGACCCCGCTCGACCATAACGAGCTCGCCAATGCCGGCCCCGCATGGGCGGATTTGAGCGAAGCTGCGCGCGCATCGTGGCGCGACGCGCTGGCGCTCGGCGAGGCTCACGGCTATCGCAACGCACAGGTTTCCGTGATCGCGCCGACCGGCACGATCGGCCTCGTCATGGATTGCGACACGACCGGCATCGAGCCCGACTTCGCGCTGGTCAAATTCAAGAAGCTCGCCGGCGGCGGCTATTTCAAGATCATCAACCGCGCCGTGCCTGAGGCGCTCCGCACGCTTGGCTACGACGAGAAGCAGATCAGCGACATTGTCGCCTATGCGGTCGGCCGGGCGACGCTCGCGCATGCGCCCGGCGTCAACCATGCGGCGCTCAAGGCCAAGGGTCTGGCGCAAGAGGCGATCGATAAGGTCGAGGCGGCGCTTGGCGGCGCTTTCGACATCCGCTTCGTCTTCAACAAATGGACGCTCGGCGTCGAGACCCTCAGTCAGGCGCTCAAGATCACGCCCGAGCGCTACGACGCGCCGGGCTTCGATCTTCTGGCCGCGCTCGGCTTCTCCAAGGCCGAGATCGAGGCCGCCAACGCTTATGCCTGCGGCGCGATGACGCTCGAGGGCGCGCCCTATCTCAGACAAGAGCATCTCTCGGTGTTCGACTGCGCCAACCCCTGCGGGCGCATTGGCAAGCGCTACCTCTCGGTCGAGAGCCACATCCGCATGATGGCGGCGGCGCAGCCCTTCATCACCGGCGCGATCTCGAAGACGATCAACATGCCGAACGACGCAACGGTCGAGGATTGCAAGGACGCCTACATGCTCAGCTGGCGCCTTGGGCTCAAGGCGAACGCGCTCTATCGCGACGGCTCGAAACTGTCGCAGCCGTTGAACTCGCAACTGGTCGAGAGCGACGAGGAGGACGACGAGGCGGTCGAGACGCTAATCGCGCTGAGCGCCCCGGCCCGCGCGGCCGCGGTCGCCGAGCGGATCGTCGAGCGCGTGGTCGAGCGCATCGAGCGTGACCGCGAGCGCGAGCGCCTGCCCGACCGCCGCAAGGGCTATACGCAGAAGGCCGTCGTCGGCGGGCACAAGGTCTATTTGCGCACCGGCGAATATCAGGACGGGCGCCTCGGCGAGATCTTCATCGACATGCACAAGGAGGGGGCCGCCTTCCGCTCGCTCATGAACAATTTCGCCATCGCCATCTCGCTTGGCCTGCAGTACGGTGTGCCGCTCGAGGAATATGTCGAGGCCTTCACCTTTGTCCGGTTCGAGCCGGCGGGCTTCGTCCAGGGCAATGACGCGATCAAGAACGCGACATCGATCCTCGACTATATCTTCCGCGAGCTCGCCATCTCCTATCTCGGCCGCAACGATCTCGCGCATATCGCGCCTGACGAGATCGGCGCGACGGTGCTCGGCGGCGGCGTCGATCAGGATCGGGCGCCGGGCTTAGGCGAAGGAAACGCGCCGGCCGCGGCTCCCGTGGCCTCCGTCGTGTCCAAGGGCCTCCTGCGCTCGCGGCCCGGCGACAAGCTGATGCTGGTGCGCAGCGGGGCAGGGGACACGCCCGCGGTTCAGGCCGTAGGCGGCTCGGGCGCGCATGGCGGCTTCGTCCAGGGCGCGACGGCGCTGAAAGGCGAGCTTGCCGAGCGCACCGCGCCCGCCATTGGCTCGAGCCTCGCGCCGCAGGTCGAAACCGTCGCCGAGAAGCGCGCCGAAGCGCGCATGAAGGGCTACGTCGGCGAATCCTGCCCCGAATGCGGCAACTTCACCATGGTCCGCAACGGCACGTGTTTGAAGTGCGACACCTGCGGCGGCACGACGGGGTGCAGCTGAGGAAAGGCAGTTCTTCCAATGGCCGCGTCTCCATTACGACTACGGACTTTTAGTCAGCCCACACTCGTCGATTTCGCGGTCGTAGAGTCTGGAGTCCAAAAGCAGCTAACTGAGGGTAGGACGCGCGGCGTCGCGTTCGCTCGATATGTGTTGTCAGCTGTATTCAATATTCCTGATAGCGAGATCGGCGACCATCTTGTTGATGGTGCCTCTGATCGTGGTATTGATATAATATTCATTGACCATTCAAATCGACGTATCAATCTATGTACTTGCAAATGTGTGGCCGCGTTTGATAAGTCGGCGCGAAACTTTCCTGGAAAAGAAGTAGACAAAATCCTTTCGCTAATTGATGATGTTATTTTAAAAAATGAAGGCGTCTTGGTTGAGGCAAACGGGTTTCTAGCGGCAAAGATCCGCGAGATTTGGGAGGTATTTGAGTCAGGAGATACGTACAAAGTCTGCGTTCATTTATTTTCAAACCAACTTCCTTTAGCAGACGCCGAACGTCAGCGTTTACTCGATAGATTCGCACGCTACGGTATAGACGTTCGGGAGCACGGTTTGTATGAATTGGCGCATGGCGTTGTTCGCGCACTGAAACCATCTTTTCGCAAGAAGGTAATTCCAGTCAAAAATTCAACGTATGAGGTAACTGAAAATGGACACCGTGGCTGGCACACGCGCGCCCATCTAGCCGACTTTGTATCTTTTCTAGCTGTCGCTACGACGGGAGAATTTGACGAGAGACTTCTTACTCACAACGTAAGATATTTCTTAGGATTGGACAACTCTGTCAATAAAGAAATACGCGATACGTTAACGAAAGGGAACGCCGATGATTTCTGGCTGCTGAATAATGGGTTGACGATTGTTTGTGACAAAATGTTCTGCGTTGGCCCCGGTAATCATAGTATGACTTTGGAGAACCCTAGGATAGTCAATGGTGGTCAAACAGCAAGCGTAATTCACGATGTCGACAATAATCCGTTACTTCCGCTTACTGGCGGTTCTATCGCGATTAAGATTATAGAGACAAGTGACGAGCAGTTGATAGAACGCATCGCCGTCGCTAGCAATACACAGAGCAGAATATTTGGTCGAGATCTTCGAGCTTTCGATGTTCTTCAAGAGAAAATCGCGCACTGTTTGTCCTCCCTAGGTTATTTCTATCGGAGAAAGCGCGGTGAGCGGCCTCCTAACGAGTCTCTCGTGCTTATAGATATGGCTCGCGTCGGACAACTTATGCTCGCGTTCGTGGCGGGGGAGCCGGTAAAAAGTAAGACTGATTCTCAGGAAATATTTGGTGATCTTTACGCCGCATCCTTCGATCCTTCCGCCGTGACTCCCGAATTAGTTGTCGCTGCGCATGAGTGTCATTCCTAAATCGAAAGAAGACGGCAGCTAGCCTTAGCAAAGCAAAGAAGCCTCACCCGAAATTCGTACTCAGAAACGTGGCTCATCGAAGGCCATTTCCATGTGCTTTTTGCGGTCGGCGAATTAATGCGTCAGAAGTGCTATCCGCTTAGTGACAAGGAACGTTGCCTAAGTCTCGTTGATCAAGCATCCTCGATCGTCGGGCAATTTGTAGCCGAGAATCCAAAAGTACCTGCCTACCGCTTATTCAGATTGAGTTCGTCTGCTGGAGCGGTAAAGCGCATCTTGCATGAAGCCTGGCGGCCAGGAGAGGGTCCCACAGGACAGTTGATGTTTGAATTTTGAGCTTACCGTTGGTGCAACCTGCACCCTCAGCGCAGCGGACGAGGTCGGGCGCGCGCCTTGACGCCTTCCGTCCACCGACAGGCTGAGCCATTGACCCCTTGGCGAGCTTTGGTTTCCGAGCCGCGAGCCCTGTCAAGGGCGCGCTTTCAGCGCGCCGCCGAAGGCGGGCTCGCCCCTTGACAGGGCTCGACCGCTTGGAAGATTCCCATGCAAGAGATCGACGGCAGGGAACACGAGAGCTGAGGAACTCCGATGAAAGTTTCCGCTACCGCGGTTAGGTTCGACGACGATTCGATGTGGGTCGACTTGTCAGATGGCCGCACGATCGGCGTCCCCTTGGCGTGGTTTCCGCGACTCCTCAACGCCACGCCCGAGCAACGCGAGGCGGTCGAGATCGGCCGCTTCGGGCTGCACTGGGAGGACATCGACGAGGACATTTCGATCGCCGGATTGTTGCCTGGGCGCGGCGACCACACAGTCAAACCGCCGCGAGCGGTCAAGCCGGCTGCGACAAAGGCGAACGCGGGGGGCACGAGACGTTGATAGCGCGCATGAAGGGCTATGTCGGCGAAGCCCGCCCCCTCGGAACATCCGCCCGTGCGGCTGCTCGTAAAGGGAGGATACTGATCGCGAGCGGCAGGATGAGAAGCGAGTTCGGCCGCGCTCGACGGCGTCGGACGACAATTGATTGCTGACAATCAGAAATTGAAGTAAGCTTGCCCCATGAACAATCCCGCCCTTCCAAATGGCCTCGACCGCAGGAGCCTGTTCCGGCACTTCTCACGCCAAGACAGGACTTACGAAAAACTTTCCGCGGAAAATCCCGCGCAACCCATTGATAAGTCTCGATTCGGGCGAGAGGATCCAAGGAAATCCAAGGAAT
>Ga0210393_10004223_pt1 | contig 11404 bp, 6 predicted proteins | sample IncBWC27OmetaG_FD_160068 | JGI IMG/M metagenome (GOLD analysis project Ga0210393, IMG submission 160068) | Forest soil microbial communities from Barre Woods Harvard Forest LTER site, Petersham, Massachusetts, United States - Inc-BW-C-27-O ... | reverse complement strand
GAGCGCGACCAGATCGAGCCGCTGACAGGAATCAGCAAGGAGCTGAATATCCAGTTCGTGCTCGGCTACGCTCCCGAAGAATTCGCGGCGACGCTCAGTCATCTCGCCGAGGGGCAGGTCAACGCCGACCCGCTGATAACCGGCAAGGTCGGAGTGGAAGGAGTCGCGAAGGCCTTCGAGGACCTCGCGTCACCGGAAACGCATGCGAAAATCCTCGTGGAGCCGTGGCATAGCTGACAGAGCGTCAGTGAAAGAGGCGGTGCGAGGCGAGATCTGCGCCGGCGCGCATCGCGCGCAGCTTTGCCCACACAATTTCCTCGGCGACTTCACCAAGCCCGGCCGAAGTCTCGAAGCCGCAATCGGTCCCAGCCATCACGCGACGCGGATCGCCAATCGCATTCGCTGCGCGCTCGAGCCTGTCGGCGACCACCTCGTGATGTTCCACGTAGTTGGTCTTGGTATCGATGACGCCGGTGACCAGGCTCATGTGATCGGGCAGCGGGAATTCCTTGAAGCACCTATACTCGTGCTGATGGCGCGGGTTGGCCGCTTCGAGCACGAGCGCACCGACGTTGGCGTGGTAGAGGATCGGCAGAATCTGCGCGAGTGGAACGTCGAGATCGTGCGGCGCCTCATAGTTGCCCCAGCATACGTGCATGCGGACTCGATCAGGCGCAATTCCGTGCAGGGCACGATTCATCGCGACGATATTCAGCTCGACGTACTCGAGGAACTCCGTGAGCGTGCGGTCTGCGTAGGAAGTGTGCCGCTCCATCGCGAGATCCGGGCAATCAACCTGCAGAACGAATCCCTGCGATACTATGTACTCATACTCAGTATGCAATGCTTTAGCTACTGCGATTACATACTTCTCATAATTCTCGTAATACTCATTGAGCATTGCCGAAGCTATTATTCCCGGCGACGGCGCGGTCATGAACGGCTCGACGAATTTGGTGGGCTGGTCGTCGAGGATACGCAGAGTATCGGCGCATTCGAGATCGACGCCGGCGCGGTCGCGGTACTGGACCTCGCCGATCGCCTTCGGCGCGTGGAGCAAATCGACCATCGAACGCTGAAACAGCGGCGCCATCATCTTGCGGAAGCTCGGGTACCGAACGAGATCGCGCATGATTGGCCGTTCGCTTCGTCCTCCGAAGCCGGTCATTCGATGCTGCACGTAAGTGAAGAAGCTCTCGCGCGATTGCTCGCCATTGTTGCCGACATCGATTCCCGCTTCGAGTTGTTTCTGGACCACGTAGCGGGTGGACTCCTCGATCTCGCGGAGCATCGCGGCACGATCGACGTCTTCTCCGCGGCTACTCTTCACGAGCATCGCGGTCAGAGTCTCTCGGCGCGGCAGGCTCCCGGCGTGCGTGGTCAGAATGCGGTTCTCGCTGCGAAGCATCGTAGTACCTCCCGTGCGGCTTCAATTGTTCGCGCTGCAACATATTGGTAGATCACAAACGACGGTGCCACAATCGCATAGAAGCGGGAGATAGTTAGATGCCACTACTCGCTGGCAAAAGCGCACTGATAACGGGCGCAGCGTCGGGAATCGGCAGGGCGGCCGCGATACTTTTCGCGCGCGAAGGCGCCCGCGTGATCGTCGCCGACATGGCCGAAGAAGGTGGCGAGCAAACCGTCAGCAGAATCCGCGACGCTGGCGGTGACGCACGATTCGTGCGCTGCGATGTATCGAATGCGAGAGATGTCGAAGAGCTGGTCGCGGCGGCGGTGAAAGCATTCGGGCGCCTCGATTGCGCGTTCAACAACGCCGGCATCGTAGGCACTCAACGCAAAACCGCGGACTATGATGAGGATGAGTTCGACAAAGTCATCGCCGTCGATCTCAAGGGCGTGTGGCTGTGCATGCGCGCCGAGATTCGCCAATTCCTCGCGCAGAAAGGTCCCGGCGCGATCGTAAACACCGCATCGGCCGCCGGTCTGGTCGCGTCGCATTCGATGCCCGCATACACTGCGGCGAAACATGGCGTCGTCGGCCTGACCAAATGCGCGGCGCTCGAGTACGCGCGCTCGGGAATCAGAATCAACGACGTCTGCCCAGGCGTCGTCGATACGCCTCTACTCGAAGGAATGGTCGCCGGCAAGCCAAAATTGGCGGCTCGTCTCGATGAAGTGGAACCGATCGGCCGGAAGGCACGCCCCGAGGAAATAGCCGAAGCCGTCGTGTGGCTATGCTCAGACGCTGCCTCGTTCGTCACCGGATGCTCAATGTCGGTGGACGGAGGACTCACCGCGCAATAGTCAGTAGCTATACGAGTAACTACAGTGTTTGATCCCTTCATCGAAGCATGGCAGCTCCGCGACTTGGTAATGAAGGGCGAACTGCGGCCGCGCGAGGTAGCGGAGTTTTACCTGGCGCGAATCGAGAAGATGAATCCGGAACTCGGAGCCTACATGACGGTCACCGAGGACCGCGCTCTCGCCGACGCTGCGTGGTTGGAGAAATCGAAAGCGGATAAGGCGTCGATGCGGTTATACGGCATCGCGTACTCGCTAAAGGATCTCACGCCGACTGCCGGGATTCGCACCACGCTCGGATCGCGCAACTACGCCGATTCGTTTCCACCGCAAGACGCAGTGATCGCGCAACGTCTGAAGAACGCAGGCGGGATACTGCTCGGCAAAACCACAACGCCGGAGTTCGGCGGACGTCCTACGACGGAAGGCGGTCTGTGCCCGACTGCGCGCAATCCGTGGAATCGCGATTTCAACGCCGGCGGATCGAGCGGCGGCGCAGCTGCGGCCGTCGCTGCGGGACTTGGCCCGTTGGCGGAGAGCAGCGACGGGGGAGGATCGATTCGCGGTCCCAGTTCGAACTGCGGCGTGGTGGGTCTGAAACCATCGCGCGGACGAATAACCTATGCGCCACATAGAGGAGAAGCGTGGGGAGGGTACGCGACACGCGGCCCAATCGCGCGATCGGTACGCGATGTTGCGATGATGCTCGATGCGATCGCGGGTCCCGCAATCGGCGATCCATATTGGGCGCCTCCTCCATTGCGTCCGTTCGAAGAGGCCTTACGAGTCGTTCCTAAGAATCTGAGGCTCGCGTCAATCGCGACCTCGAAACTCGGCGACGTCGATCCTGAAGTCGCGTCGGCGTTCGACTCGGTGTGCGCGACAATGCGCGAGATGGGGCATCGAGTGGAACAGCTCGATCTCGATCCCGGCGCGATGCTGGTCGAGTGCACACGAATCCTGATTTGCGTTGGGATCGCGGCGATCCCGGTCACGAATCCCGAATGGATCGACCCGGTCGTGCGTGAGATGTACGAATTCGGGCGCAAGGTGAGCGGCGCCGATTACGTGAACCTGATGGTCACGATGCACAACATCGCGCGCACGATCGTCGAGCGCCTCGAGCCTTACGACGCGCTGCTGACGCCAACGATGACGCGGCCGGCGATGAAAAACGGGAGCTTTCCATCGAAGCCTGAACTCTATCTCAGTGAGTTATGGACTTGGATCGCATTTGAGTATCCATTCAACGCGACTGGCCAACCCGCAGTTACTATTCCCGCGGGCTTCAGCCGCGCGGGACTGCCTATTGGATTGCAGATCGTTGGACGACCTAACGGTGAGTTCGATCTGCTCGCCCTCGCGGCCGCGTTCGAAACCGCTCGCCCGTGGAAGCATCTGCGTCCACCATTATTCGAAAAACAAGGAGCCTGAAGATGCCAACATTCAAGCGCGACGATGTGTCGATATACTATGAGGAGCACGGGACTGGCTATCCGATCTTACTATTCGCACCCGGCGGGATGCGCTCGAGCATCGAGTTCTGGGCCCACAGCCCGTTCGACCCGACCAAAGAACTCGCGGCCAATTTCCGTGTGATCGCGATGGACCAGCGCAACGCCGGCAAGTCGTCCGCCCCGATCAGCGCCGCTGATGGATGGGACACATATACGGGCGATCACATCGCGCTTCTTGATCATCTTGGGATCAAGCAGTGCCATCTGATGGGCGGATGCATCGGAGGATCTTACAGCCTCGGAATGATCAAAGCCGCCCCGCAACGGGTCGCCGCCGCGGTTCTGCAAAATCCAATCGGCCTCAGTCCGCGCAATCGCGAAATGTTCTTCGCGATGTTCGATGGATGGGCGCAGTCGTTGAAGGCAGACCGTCCAAAGATTGACGACGGCTCGCTTCGACAGTTCCGCGACCGGATGTACGGCACCGATTTCGTGTTCAACGTCTCGCGCGAATTCGTGCGCTCGTGCAAAACGCCGATGCTGATTCTCTGCGGCAACGACGACTATCATCCGAGGGAAACCTCGAAGGAGATCGCTGAGCTCGCGCCAAACGCCGAACTTGTCGAGAACTGGAAGGCCTCCGACGTGATTGGCGCGACCGTTAAGCGTGTGCGCGAATTCCTGACCTCGCACACGCCGAAGAGCTAACCGGCGAGCTCTATCTTCAGCTGATCCGCGAGCCCGGAGAATCGCTCGACGCGCGCAGCGATCGCCTGGTTGAGCGTCGATTCGTCGCCGACGATGATGACCGACGTTCTGCTGCGGCTGACCGCTGTGTAGATCAACTCCCGCGTCAGCACTGCAATCGGCTTTTCGGGTAGCACGATTGCGATCGAATCGAACTCGGAGCCCTGCGCCTTGTGCACAGTCATCGCGTAGCCCAGCTCGACGAATTCGCGCAACGCTTCAAACCGGAACGCAACGAAATTGTCGCCGCGCGGGAATATCGCCATCCGGACCTGCGAGCCGTTGCTGCGCCGGACCCATAGCAGGATTCCATTGTCGCCGTTGAAGAGTCCGCGCTCGTAGTCGTTGCGCAGTACGATTAGCGGCTCGCCGACCACGAATGGAATGAGTTCCGCCGAGACGTTTGCGGATTCAGCAGCGCGCGAATGAAGTCGCGCGTTTATCCGCTCGGCGCCGGTCTCGAAGACGCGAGTCACGCACAAGATGCGCGACTTTGCGGCATGCGCAAACAGATGGCGCAGTCGTGCGCAGTCGGCGTCATCGAAACCGCCATCGCGCTCGATGTACTCATGCCTGGTTGATTCCGCAATATCAGTCCCTCCATGCACTCGATCGGCATACCATCGATCCAGAAACGGGCCGATCTCGCGCGGGACAGCCGCAAGAAATTCCGCGCCCGCGAATGCCAGCTCGCTCGGTGTTGAGCGCCGAACAAAAATCGGAGCATTCGCTTCGTCAACCGAACTCAGCAGATTGGTGGAGCCTTCGTTAATCGACCGTGCCGCGAGCAAAATCGATCGACCCGACGCATCTTCGCTCTTCATGCGATGATTCTGTTCGAGCCGAATCGATGCGGCGGCGAGCGGACCGGACCGCTCATCAGCAGACGGGACCAGCGCGCGGAAAACGGCGCCCGCGGCGACCGACGGCAATTGGTTCGCATCGCCGAGCAGGATCAACCGCGCACCCGGCGCAATCGCGTTCGTCAGCCGTTCCATCAAGGTGACGTCGAGCATCGATCCTTCATCGACGATAACCACCTTTGCTGAAAGCGGGTTGTTGCGATGATGCCGGAAGCGGCCGGAATCGGGCGAGTAACCGAGCAGGCGGTGAATCGTCGCGGGCTCTATGTGCGCATCGAGGAGCGCCTGGTCGACCGCGTCGCGCTGTTCAATTCGAGTCAGCGATTCGCTGACGCACTCGCCCATCCGATTGGCGGCTTTTCCCGTTGGAGCCGTCAGCGCGATTTGCGAAGGATCGACGCCGAGGCGCACCATCAGGCGCATGATCGCAACCACAATCGACGTCTTGCCGGTGCCCGGACCGCCCGAAACAACAGTCAGTCCCGCGCGCGCTGAAGCGGTAACAACGCTGCGCTGTTCATCGGACATCACGATCTGCTTGCCTTGCACGATCACGGGACGAGCAATCACGCCATGAAGCGCACGACCAAGTTGCTCTGCGTCAGGTTGCTCTTCCGGACGAGTACTCAGTAGCGCGGCCAGTCGAATAGCCAGTTCGCGTTCGCAGCAATAGATACTCTGATGCGCTATGTACGGCGCGATATATAGTAGAGGTTTATAGTCATCCTCTTGCTGACCGATTACCGATGCCGCGCGGTTCGATTCGAGAAGATTTTCGATCGCAATGGCTATCGTATCGACTGCGTCGGCGCCGAAACCGTCGGCACAGAGCGTATTTAGCACACGACGCATTGGAGCCTCGGAGAGCGGACCAGTTACCGGAAAGCGGGTACTTCCTTCCTGAAGCGCGACCAGAGAAACGAGAATGAGCACGATCAGCGCCATCCGCTCATCCGCTTCCAGAGCCGGTTCAAGAGCCGCAAGCTCGGCTGCAAGGTGGACAGTTTCAGGAGCAAGATTCAGCCCGGCGACCGAAACTTCAAGCGCGCGCATGCGAGCCTCGAAAGCGGAGCGGCCTCCGCCACGAGACGACTCGAAGCGTCGCCACGCTGTATCCATTCCGAGCAGTGAGTATCTATCGTTCATGAACGCAGCTCGGAATCGGATTCGGGATTCATCAGTTCGGATTCATAAGTGACTATTTCATTCCACGACGGCCGCGCGAAGTAGAATCCTGCTTTGCCGTCACCGGGGTGTGTGACGCCCCGAAGAAAAACATACAGGAGGCCGCCGAACCTCGCGTCGTAATCGCGCTCGTTGTGAATAGCCAGCAGGCGCACTACACCGACTGAGTATATTCGCGCCTGCAACCGGTAATGGCGGTCCACGTGCTGCGCGACTGCGGCTGGCTCATACGATGGCAGCAAGTCACCTTTCCAATCGGCGAAATACATGAGCTTGTCGCGCTTGAATACGAAGTCGATAAATCCTTTGATGTAGCCGCGTCCCACCGTCCACGCGCCGTCCGGACCAGCGCCGAGACGCGTGTGATGTTCTTCGGGAATCGGGTATGCGAACTCCATTTCGCGAACGCCCGGCAGTAGGCGGAGTCCGCCTTCAAGCATCGTTTCGCCGAGCGCGACCCGCGATGTCAGGGTGTTGAATACCAGCTCGCGTCCTCGATCCAGCCATCGCGGATCGTCGACGCCATGGCGACGCATGATGCTTGCGAACAATTCGCGAACGTCATTGAGCGCCATCCAGGATTTCAGATCCGGAGCATCGCCAAAGGATTCGAAGTCGAGCTTCTCGATCGCCTCATGCAGGAAAATGCCGACGTGGCGTCCGCCGGGCAGATCGATATTGTCGGCCCGCGCATCGATCGCGTCGACGCTGGTTTTGAAATCCTCGGGATCGGCCGCCTGCAACGAGGTATACGATTCGACGATCAGTCCTCGATGTTTATCGCTCAAATCGGCGAGCTCGGCGGCAATGCCGACGGTTCGGGACGACGATTCGAGCCAGTCGCACAAAGCGTTCTCGTCGAGCGCCGTTTTAACGTTCCCTCCTGCGACCGTTAAATCCGTCGACGCTGGAACGACGACGGTTTCCGTCTCGAAGAGTGTCTTCAATCGAGCTTCGTGATCGAGAGTTCGCAGTCGATCGTTCAATTGCTTGTAAGATCCTCTCAGATCCAGCGTCAGTGTGTCGCTTGGAACGAAGGGCAGTATCAGCTTGGCGCGCGCGCGAGTGAGCGCGACATAGAGCAGTCGCTGATTTTCCTCGGCCTTCTCTTTTGCGATCTCAATCTTCGCCATGTTCCGCGCCGGTTTGCCTATCACCAGGCGCCTCTCGTTTCCGCTGTGATAAATGCTGACAGGATCAGGCTGAGTGCTCGCGAAGAATCCTCCGTAGAGCGCAACGACATCGGCTTCGAGGCCTTTGCTCTTGTGGATCGTCATGATTTGGACGGCGTCGCGGTCACCTTCGACGCGCTGCACATTCGAATCGTCGCCCGGCGGTGTCGCGCGCATAGAGATGTAGGAGTCGAGCAGCTCGATTATTTCTGCGAGCGAGATTCCGTGCCGCGATGCCTGCTGGGTTAGTATCTCGAAGATATGTTCGTAGTTGGTGAGTTCGCGGCGGTCGTCTGATAGCAGCAGGAGACGCTCTACCAGTCCGCTTTGATGGAGTAGCGCATCGAACAAATCGGCGAAGCGCTCGCCCTCCGCGAGTGTTTGCCATTCGAAAAGAAGGTCAAGCATACGCTGCGAGTTGCGCGCGTCGTCAAGCCGCCCAAGGTCGCCATAGTCGATGGCGAAGAAAGGCGTTGCCCACGCCTTGAGCCGATGCGAGCGACGGCCGGGTTCCTCGATTCCCCTGAGCACGTCGAGAATGTTGGCAGCCTCGCGAGTCTGGAACAGGCCGTCCTGTTTGTAGAAAGCATACGGGACTCCTGCATGGCGGAGGTACTTGGAAATTTCCGCGCTGTCGCGATTGGTCCGGGTAAGGACGTAAATATCCCTGGCTGAAATTCTGCGCGGTGCTTTTCCCTCGTCACAGATTTCGATTGCGTGCAGCGAGTCGAAAATGATGCGGTGTATCTCTTGCGCGATTCGCGTACCAATTGCTTCGCGCATGCGCCGTGAAAACTTGTATCGGTCGTTGCGCGGCTGGAACTTCAGAAGGGTCACCGGGGCGATCGACTGGCCGTTCGCCGCGATGGCTCTGAGAGCGGCATGCCCGCATGTTACTGGATGGCTATAAATGATATCGCCGTTGAAGAGCGGCTTCGCGGCGCCTTGATCGAAAATTAAATTGCAGGCGTCGATCATGTCGGAGGTCGAGCGGAAGTTCTCGCGCAGGTGGACGATCGTCGCACCTGACTGGGAAAGTTGTTTGCAGGCTTCGAGATATGCGTGAACGTCGGCGCCGCGGAATCCGTAGATCGCCTGCTTGGGATCGCCGATTACGTAGATGCGATTGCGTTCGCCGCCTTCGACGAACACCTGGCGAAAGATTTTCCACTGAAGATCATCGGTGTCCTGAAATTCGTCGATAAGAGTTACGCGATAACGTTCGCGCAGGGTGGCTGCGAGCGATTTACCGCGCGGACCGTCGAGCGCGTCGGCGAGCCACTTAAGCATGTCCTCGTAGTCGAGTGTCCCGCGCTCACGTTTTCGCGCGTCCATCCGACTGACGACGGCGAACAGCAATTCGTCGACGATGCGCTGCTCGATGTCCAGCGTCGCGCCCGCCCGCTCTGCGGCCTTGATGATCGTCTGTGCTTCATCTGGCAGCTCATCGGGAAATTTTCTTTTGCCGATCCGCTTTCCTGTTTTCGGCGGACTGCAGATACGATCGAACTCGAAGTCGCGCAAGCTCTCGGCGAGGAGCGCGGTCGACTCCCTGGCTCCATTGATGATCAGTGCGAGTTCACCCGTCGCTGCGATCGCGTCGATCCGCGCATCATCTGTGATCGCCGCAAGCTGATACGCGCCGACCAGTACTTTTTCGTCGAACAGGTTCGCCAGATCGATCAGCGCATTCTGATTGAGATTGTGCCCGCCAGGTCGCAAGTAACGTTGCGAGTGCGCCTGCCACAGCAGTTCCTCGAGTTCATGGGCAGTACCTCCCTCGTCCGACAGCCACTCGCCGATGAGCCGCTCGACGCGAAGGTCTGCCTTCAGCCGTTCGCGCAATTCAGCACGCAGAGCTTCGTGGAACTCGAGACGCCCGCTTGCCAGGTCAAGTCCAAATCGCACCCCGCTGTCAAAAGCGAGTTCGGTAAGCATGCGACGGCAAAAACTGTGAATCGTGTGAATCGGCGCACGATGAAATGAAGCCAGCGCGTCATTTAATCTGCGCTCGACCTCGGCCGAATTTTGCCCTGACAAGACGCCTTCGATCGTCGCACGGGTTCGCGCGCGCAGTTCCGCGGTCGCCTTCTCGGTGAACGTCACGATCAGAATCTGATCGAGCTGAGCGGCGCCGGTGCGGAGAAGGTCGATAACGATCTGCTCAATCGTAAACGTCTTGCCGGTGCCAGCGCTGGCGTCGATAACCTTGTGCCCGCCGTCGAGAATCTCATCGAGGATCGAAGGCCGATGATTTTCGGTCACGCTCATTTGAATATCCCGATCAACGGACTGAAACGGCGCTTGACGATTGCTTCTATCTTGTCTTCTTCAGGCGGATCGAAGTCCCTGGCATTACGCACCGGGCCGTAATCGGAGCTGCACTTCGGGGGATCGTTGAGCAGGACTTGATCGACAGTATCGACCAGGTCGTGAGCTTTTTTCCCGTTGTCCATCTCTTTTACGACTTTCTCGACGGCTTCGATGGGCAGAAAATAGTTGTTGCCGGTCGAGAGCAGGTCACTGACGACTGCAGTGAGGTAAGTGAGGGCCGATTCGCGATCGATGGTTTCGAACTCACGAATCCAGTTCGCTTTTTTTTCCGGGTCTGAGCGGAGCACGATCGCGCGGAATGCTTTCGGCAGTTGCACTCCGGCGGCGGCGAGCGCGATCACATTGACAAATGCCGGAAGAAAGTCCTTCGACTTAACCGACTTGTGCAGACCGCAATTGATCGCGGCGCCTGCCATTGGCGAGACCCCGCGAATCGTTCCGTAGAGACTCACGCGCTGGATAACTGTGGTTCCGTCGTGACGGTGCACCTCCGCATTCAGAACGATCGGGGAGAGAATTTCGGATGCGTCGGCGAACTCGTCAGCGCGCCCAATCCGGATGTCATTCCATCCGTCGAAACTGCTCATGTCGGCTTCCACAGCCTGCGCGATCCATTTGCACAGCGCCGACGTATCGCTCTCCTCAGCGGCCTCAGCGAACAGCCCGGCGGGCGCGTCCCCATAGGTCTGTGCGATGCGGACTTCGCGCGCGTAATTTTCGCCAATCAGCTCGGGCTTGCCTCCAGTGCGCCAGAAAACATTGCGCAGCATGACCGCGCGATTGAGCCGCGACTGCTCGATAGGTTCGTCCTCCGCCTCCTCCGGCGCATCCTCGTCCTCGTGCATTCCGAGCGAATAGCGCGCGGCGCCCTGCAGAGGGCATTCGAGATATTTTCGGATTGCGGCTATCGGCAGCGCGATCTCGTCCGTCCGCGTAGGGGGCGTCGCGTCTGACGATCTTTCGAAGTTGGCGCATTGGAGCTCCTCGTCAAGACGCGCGTTCAAATTCTCCCCGACGCAATCCCGCAAATTCTCACCCGCTCGAGGATTGATCTGTTTTCTTAGCGCGAGCATCCGAGCGCCACGCCGTGCGTCGGAGTCGAAGCTCACGAGTTCATGCTCGCAGGCTGATGAACTGCCTGCGTCAAATTCCTGGAAATATTTCAAATCGTAGCGGCTGCTCGGATGTTTCACTGTCAGCTTCCTGAGCGTCGTTTCGTCGACGAATCCGCGCAGCATGCTCTGCAGCTCGTGCACGACTGGCGAAGGTTCGAGGTCGTCTCCAGTCTTCGCGTTGCGTGCAATGTAGGAGAAGAAAATCCGCTCGCGCGCCGCGAGAATCGTCTCGAGGAACAGATAACGGTCGCGCTCTGCCGGAGAGA
>Ga0210393_10004222_pt1 | contig 11404 bp, 9 predicted proteins | sample IncBWC27OmetaG_FD_160068 | JGI IMG/M metagenome (GOLD analysis project Ga0210393, IMG submission 160068) | Forest soil microbial communities from Barre Woods Harvard Forest LTER site, Petersham, Massachusetts, United States - Inc-BW-C-27-O ... | reverse complement strand
TCCGCTACGCAAAGAGGCCCCGCCCGATTTGGTCTGCGCGACCCAGCTTGCCTCGGCCGCCGATTGGGCGCGGATCTATTTGCTGAGCGGGCTAGCAGACGACGTGGTTGACGAGTTGTTTCTGACGCCGGTTGCCAACGAGACGGAAGTCCGCCGATTGCTCAAGAACGAGTCGCGCTGCTTGTTCCTCGAAGCGGCCCAATTCGTACACGGGACAGTCCGCGCCGCATAATTTCTCGAGGGGCTCGGCGGATTTTTTGCGGCCAGTCAGCCTCCGTTGTCGGCTTTCGGGCGGATTTGTATGGTGAAAGTGGCAGGAGTCCGTTCGACCCGCCATTGAAGCTTTCGCCCTCCCCAGGAGATGCTCATGAACACTCGCCGGGACTTCCTCGAAAAATCCCTGTTCGCAGCCGCCGCGGCAGTCATGGCGGGCGAAACTTCTCAAACCCGTGCCGACGACACCGCGAAGGCGTCGACCAGCCCGAACGAGCGACTCCGCGTCGCTTGCGTGGGAGTGCGTGGACGGGGCCTGGAACATTTGCAGGCGTTTGGCGGAATGCGCGATTGCGAAGTGGTGGCGATCGTGGACGTCGACGAAGCCGTTGGCAAATCGACGGTCGAGCGCTTCAAGAAGCGCTACTCCAAAGGAAAAGAGCCCGCCTATTACCGCGACCTCCGCAAGATGCTCGAGGACAAAAGGATCGACCTTGTGTCGATTGCCACGCCCAATCACTGGCACTCGCTGGCCGCAATCTGGGCTCTGCAAGCCGGCAAGGACGTCTACGTCGAAAAGCCGGTGAGCCACAACGTCACTGAAGGACGGCGGCTGGTGCAGACCGCGCGCAAGCACGAGCGAATCTGCCAGGCGGGTACGCAGTGCCGTTCCAACCCCGGCATGCAAGAACTGATGAAGTTCGTCCACGACGGGAAGATCGGAGAGGTCAAGCTGGCTCGCGGTCTGTGCTACAAGCGTCGCGGTTCGATCGGCCCGAAAGGCACCTATTCGCCCCCCGCATCGGTCGACTACGATCTGTGGTCCGGCCCGGCACAGATCAAACCGCTGACGCGCAAGAGCCTGCACTACGACTGGCACTGGATGTGGGACTACGGCAACGGCGATCTCGGCAACCAGGGAATCCATCAAATGGATCTGGCGCGTTGGGGTCTGGGTGTCGACGACATCGGGACCGGCGTAATGAGCTACGGCGGCCGTTTTGGCTACGAAGATGCCGGCGAGACGGCAAACACGCAGGTTTGCGTCCACGATTATCCGAACGGCAAGCGCCTCGTCTTCGAAGTGCGCGGACTGAAGACGCCCGCATTGCGCGGCGCGACGGTCGGCGTGATTTTCTACGGAACGGAAGGTTACGTCGTGGCGCCGAGCTACACAGGCGGCGTCGCCTTTGATCTCAAGCACCAAGTGATCAAGAAATTTGGCGGCGGAGCAAGCCACTTCGCCAACTTCACCAAGGCCGTGCGGAGCCGCAAGCACACCGATCTGAACGGGGATGTCCTCGAAGGTCACATCTCGAGCGCATTGTGTCACCTGGGCAACATCTCGTATCGACTCGGCGAGACGGTTGAGGGGACGGAAGCGGCGGAGCGACTCGGTGCCGACGCCGAAGCGTGGGAGACGTTCGACCGTTTCCAGGAACACCTCTGGTACAACGACGTGAAGCTGACCGACGCCGGGGCCGTACACTTTGGCAAGAAGCTCGTGATCAATCCGAAGAGCGAGACATTTGTGGGTGGCGCATCGTCGGATGCGAATGCGATGCTGACGCGGGATTATCGCAAGCCGTTCGTCGTTCCTTCGGAGAGCGAATTGGCGTAGACCGTTCCGTCGGCTTCCAACATTTAGCGGCCAGGTGCCTCGGGCACGGGCGCGACACCGTGCTCGCTGAGCAGCTTTTCGATTTTGGCGCGGTGCTCGGAGAACGCCCGCCAAACCGATCGACACCAAGCGTCGATCATTTGGTCACGTTCGGAACCAGGACTCACCGCGAGAACTGTGGCCGCGTTGATCGCGCCTCGATCGTCCGGAATACGAAACGTGGGCCATTGATGCTTCCGACGCACCAGCTTCATGTGCGCCAGCTGAACTTGTCGACCGGTCCATCCCCTCTCGACGTGCAGATAGAGGCCAACGAGCGCGAAGGTGAGACGAATCGACTTGTCCCCCTCGCGTGAGTCCTGTGCGCCAAACGCGTCGACGACGTGCTGGTGGATGAACGAGGGAGAGCCGTGCGCCAGTGTGTAGCAGCAAAGGGCGTGGAACGCCTCTTCTTTGGCATCCATCGAGGATCTCGCTTTTCGAGAAACCAGCCTATGGTAGCGCCGGGTGCCACGGCTGAGACGTTTCGGCTCAGCCGTGCGTTTTCGCCGCGGATATTAAGCTCTGGTCGAAGCGATGTCGCGTTTCGCAAAATGCCGCCAGATCGCCCGCTGAAACACGGCTGAGCAAGCTCAGCCGTGGCACCCGATTTCGCGACAGTGTGGGATCGCAACGATTAACGCGGATTGGCAGGCGCTCAGCACGCCAGGTTGACGTCACGCCGGTGTCAGGCGATTCATCGCGACAAATCGGCACAGACGGTCAGTATGTCGGAGTTTCCGCACACGGTTCCCGTTTTGCAACCGGCCCGTGCGATCGATACGGCGCCTCCCTGTTGAAAAACCGCCCCGTCCGGGCGGCCGCTGCTTGACAGCCGACCTCTGTGGCCTACGTTTTCAGTGCCGGCGCCTTGAGTTCGCGGACTTTTGTACTCGGTCCGCGGCAATGGCTTGCCGGCCCAAAATTGGCCTAATCCCGAGGCGTTGTCATGTTCCCATTCTGGTCGGACGTACCGCTGGCTGCGTGGCTGCAAATGTCGGCCATGTTCGTCGCTATCGTCTGCTGGGTGACGGGACTGCTGGCAACAACTCCGGGCCGCCCGCAATAACGATGACCCACCGCGGCGGACACCGCCGCTTTCCTTCCTGCTGCAATCACTTAACACAGAAAATTCGGCACAGAAAGGTGCAAGGAATCATGGATTGGTCGCAAGATCTCTTTACGAACTGGCCCGTGCGCCTGGTCTGCGTGCTGTTGATCCTCGCCGCGTATATCGACGGCAAACAACTGCGCGTGCCGAATTGGCTGACCTTTTCGATGGTCCTCTCCGGCCTGGTTTACAGCGGCGTCACCGGCGGCTGGGCGGGGCTGGGTGACGGACTTCTCGGCATGGCAGTCGGTCTCGCCTGTCTGCTCCCGCTTTATGCGGTGGGCGGAATGGGTGCCGGCGACGTGAAGTTGCTCGCCGGCGTCGGAGCCTGGCTCGGTGCGACCACGACCTTCTACGCCTTCTGCGTCTCGACGGTGGTCGGAGCCGTGATGGCTGTCGGAATGGTGGTCTGGCGCCGCAGTTTCGACAAGCACTACGCCCAATTGCTGATGATCTTGTCGGAATGGATGACCATCAAGAACCCGCGCGAGTTATCGCGGATTGCTGCCGAACGGAAACCCAAGATGCTGCTGCTGCCGTACGGAATCCCGATCTGCATCGGCTCGATCGCCTACTTCTTCTACGAGGGAATGCTCTAAGCAATTACTTGCCGGGCACTCGGCTCTGGCCTATTTGGCCAAAGCGTGGCCGTCCGGCGATTCGTGTGACGGTTCGAAACGATCTCAACAAAAGGACTTGAGGCGAGGTAGACAGTAATTCCCGAAGCCCGCCGACCTGCACGGTTCCGTTCGCTATCTCCGCGACAAGCCGCAAGGTCGACACCCTACAGCCGTTAACGTCCGAACAACCAATCTGATCGATATCCTCGTTAAAGGCTGAAGGTCTTACCAGACCGGTGCCGATGAAGAAGGTGATGCGGTTCTGGCGCCGTTACCAACGGCCCAAACCCTGGATCCTTCGTAGCGGCGGCTCGCGGTCGACCGAACCGGCTTAAACAGCCGGCGGCAAACCGCGAGGCGGTTGGGCCGACGTGGGAATGCTGCTCGCCACGAGGCGATCCAGGAGCTCCGCAGATGAAGATGAAATCTCTGGTCTTGTTAGCGATGGCTATCGGCTGCGGCCTGGTAGCCATGCTGGGGGTGCAACAGGTTCTTTCCGGCGATAAGAAGCCGCCCACGGAAATGGGCAAGGTGCTCGTGGCAATCACGACCATCATGCCTGGTCAACCACTGGACGATTCGAACGTCGCCTTCAAGGAATGGGACAAAAAGGACATTCCTCTAGGCGCCGTCACCAATCACGAGGAATACCAAGAGCGATCATTGCGGGTCTCGGCCACTCCGAACGAGCCCATCATGGTCGCCAAGTTGAACGAGAAGGGGGTCTTTGGAGGATCAAGCGAAATCCCCAAAGGGATGCGCGTAGCCACGGTGCCGGTGACGGCCACCAAGACGCACAGCGGCCTTATCTTGCCGGGCGATCGAGTGGACGTCGTTGTGACCTACACCATGTCGCATCATGCCCCGAATCAGTTGAACAGCCAGAATGGAGAAATCCGGAAGGCCAAGACCATCCTGCAGTACATCGAGGTCTTCGCCACTGACAATGTCCGTCAAAGCGCCGTACCGAACGGCGATGCGAAAGAGGTTGTCGCCAAGAACATTTCGCTGGTGGTCACACCAGATCAATACGTCCTGTTGATGCTTGCAGAGAGCAAGGGACAAATCTCCCTGGCACTGCGACATCGAGGGGACAACACGGAAAGCCAAGCGTCGGAAGTCGACGAAACAGCCTTTGAACATTTGAAAGTCACTCGCGGGCAAAAGAAGGACGACGGCAAGGGAGATCCGCTCGACGACGAGCCGGTGAAAGTCGCCGAAGTCCCCAAGAAACCCGAGGTCAAGCCGGAACCCGTCAAGGAAAAGCCGAGTTGGACACTGAAGGTCTTCGAAGGGGACAAGCTTCGCGAAGAGCAGGTCGAGCTGCCCGAGGATCCGGATGCTGCGGCGAAAGCCGGGGCAAAGGCCGGAGCGGGATGGATGGAGTTCTTCCAGAAGGCCATCCAACACAACCGAGCGTCGTAACGCGTCAGGAAGATACGAATCAAGGAATGTGACGAGAACAAGGCGGCGGCCGGTGCAAGCCGGTCGCGCGCAGTTTTCGTCACAAGGATTCAGCCGCCACTCGAGGTGCACGGATGCGCATGTTCGCCCAGTCGAGCCCGAAATTCTTTCGGATGTTGTTCCTATTTCTCGCCGCCGCCGGGTTCGCGCGTGCCGCCGTTGCTGCACCGGACGAATCGGCGCCATTGCCCATCGATAACGATCCACTCGTGAAAATCGCCGACCCGCAAAGCGATTTGCGGCTCGTCGAAAAGTTCGCGAAGATCATCGAAATCAAGAACCGCATCTCGACGGTCTACGGCTTCGATCCCGAAGTCGTGCACGTGACCAAAGTCGACATGCACCCCAACGAGATTCGCGTCCACGCGCTCACGCCGGGGGTCACGTCACTCGTCCTCGTCGACGAAAAGAATACCTCGTTCACCATCGAGGTCTTTGTCATCGGCGACGTCCGGCATTTGCAGGCTTATCTCAAGAACCTCTTTCCGAGCGACGCCGTGACGGCCATTGCCGTGCGAGACAGCGTCGTGCTTCGCGGCTACGTCACTCGACCCGAGGACATCCCGCGGATCATGGACATCGCGAAGGAGTTCTATCCGAACGTCATCAACCAGATGGAAGTCGGTGGCGATCAGGAAGTTGAGCTGAAGGTCAAGGTCATCGAAATCGATCGTACGAAGCTCAAGGAGCTGGGATTCAACTTCCTGGGCACGACGAACTTCGCATTTTTGGGCAGTTTGCCCGGCGGTTTGGCGCCGCTTTCGAGCTTGAACATTCCGATTGGTGCAGCGCCCTCTCTGGGCGTGAATCCGCAGAACTTCGCCGCTAACCCGTCGCTGCTGGGCGGCGTGGTCAACAACAACCACACGTTCGCGATGTTTCTCGACGCCCTGCAGGCCGAATCACTTTTGAAAATCCTCGCCAGCCCCGTGTTGGTGACGACCAACGGCCAGCCGGCCAACATGCTGTCCGGTGGTGAATTTCCGATTCTCGTCCCGCAGAGCTTGGGAACCGTCACGATTCAATGGAAAGAGTTCGGCGTCCGCTTGACGGCCGTGCCCATCCTGTTGGGGAACGGACGCGTGAGACTCAATCTGCAGCCTGAAGTCAGTCAGAAGGACTTCTCGAACGCTGTGACGACGGGAGGCCTGACGGTTCCCGGACTCACGACACGGCGCGTCAACACGTCGGTCGAAATGCGGTTCGGTGAGACCTTCATGCTCGCCGGCCTGACCGAAGTTCAGGACACCGCCCAAACGTTCAAGACACCGTTCCTGGGAGAACTCCCCTATATCGGAGCGGCCTTCCGCCGCGTCAGCTACCAGACGACCGAAACGGAACTCGTGATTCTCGTCACGCCGGTGCTGGCGGGTGCGATGCAAGAAAACCAGGTGCCGCCGGGCGGCCCCGGCATGTTCACCGACCAGCCGACCGATCGCGAACTGTACTGGTACGGAATGCTCGAAGTGCCCAGCAACGGCGGCGTGTGCCCCAACTGCGGACCGGGTGGCAACCATCCCAACGGCTATCCGCCTCCCATCATGGACCTCGATATGGGCCACAACGGACCGTCGCCGATGATCACGCCGGTTCCTGTTCAAGAGCTGCCGCCGATCCACGAACAGTTCTCTCCAGTTGCTCCGCCGGCGCCCGCGGCACCGGCCGGCATGCAGCATGGCCCGCAGGCTCAGATGATGCCTCCGCCGCCAGGAATGTCGCAAGAAACGATCGGTGTGGCCCCGATCGCCCCGATGCCGGCCGCTCCGTCGGGTGCCACCTCGATGTCGGTTGGTCCGTATCCGCAAGCCGGTCCGTCGATGAATCCGATGTCGGTGCCATCGACCGGAATACAGCAGAATATGCAGCCGGCCCCGGCACCTCCCGTGCCTGGCTCCGCTTCAAGGTGGTCGTACAACCCGGCCATCCGACAGGTAAACGCTCAATCGCCGACTGCCACACCGGGTGGCGCCACGCAGGCAGTGTATAGCACGAGTCCTGCGGTCAGTCCGGCTTCCGCGCCCGCCCCGAGCACGCAGTCAACGGGTGTTCGCAACGGGCTTTATGAACCTCAATCCGGCTTGTATGTGCCGACCGGAGGCAACCCCTAAAGCAGCGATGTACGGTGGCGAACCCGATGCAGGAATCGCCGCCGGGACACATCGAGAAACCTGAATCATCCATTCCGAATCGTTGACAATCTTCCGAGAGCCAGGGTCTGATGAAAAGCGTTTGCAGACTTGCGATCGTCGATCCCAACGACACGTCCCGCGCTTCGCTCAAGCACTTGCTGTTGGGAATCGACATGGTGTGGCTCGAGGCCGAGTGTTCGCGCTACGAGTTCTTCACCGACGTCGTGATGCAGACTCAGCCCGACATCGCGCTGGTCGCGATGGACGCCGATCCGGCACAGGGATTGGCGATCGTGGCGCGAGTCACGCAAGAGATGCCGACTTGCAGCGTGCTCGTGGTCAGCAGCTCGACGGAAGGCAGCGTCATCCTGCAGGCCATGCGGAACGGGGCCAAGGAGTTCTTGAACTACCCGCTGCGGTTGGAAGATTTCCTGGCCGCCCTGCATCGCATCCAGCAAATCCACGGTTTGCGGGAAGGCGAAACTGAGGTTCGCTCCAGTCAGATCTATACGATCGCCGGAGCGGCTGGCGGAGTTGGCTGCACGTCGTTGGCCGTCAATCTCGCGTGCGTGCTCGCGCAGAACCCGGCCAACAGCGTCGCTGTCATCGATCTGGACCTGTCGCTGGGAGATGCCGACGTGTGGCTCGACATCATCCCCGACTATACGATTCAAGACGTCGCCGAAAACATCACCCGGCTCGACTACGCGCTGCTGAAGCGATCGTTGACGAAGCACGAGTGCGGCGCGTTCCTCTTGCCGCGACCGATTCACCTCGAAGAAGCGACGCCGATCAACCCCGAGGAGCTGCGGCGGGTGATCACGTTGCTCAAGGCAACGTTCACGCATCTGATCATCGACCTCAGCAAGTGCATCAGTCCGCTCGAACTGGCGGCGATGCGGGCGTCCGACACCGTACTGCTCGTCGCTCAACTCGATCTGCCCGGGCTGCGCAACGTCGTCCGGTTGCTGCAATTCTTCGATCGCCAAGAGGGGATCTCCGAGAAGATCAAGGTTGTCGTCAACCGCTTGGGCCTCGAAGAAACGCAGATCAGCCTGACCAAGGCGGTGGAGACGATTGGCCGCGAGATCTTCTGGCAGATCCCCAACGAATACGCGGCGATGGTCGAATCTCGCAACAATGGCGTGCCGCTCATCACGCAGGCGCCCAAGTCGAAACTGACGAAGTCGATTCAGCAGTTGGCGCTGAGCATCGACAAAAACCCGGCGACCGAGAATCAGGACGAGCCCAAGAAAAGTAAAAGCTTGTTCCGCTTCCTGTCGAGTGGCTCGTCGAAATAGACGCACGGCTTCGAGCCGCGCCCGGTCACTCGAATGAGATCACGGTGCCGCTGCGGTGGGCTTCCGTCCCCTGCGCGGTGGCGATCAACAGCCGGCCGCTCTCGTCGATCCCTTCACACAGCCCTTCGACGTCACGCGTGCCTGCTCGCAAACCGACTCTTTTTCCGGTCAGCACGCAGTAGGGACGCCAGCGCTCGAAGACTTCGCGTTCGCTGATCGCGAGCGTCCGCAGCCAGACCTCCAGTCGCTCCAGCAAGACAATCAGCACCTGCGTGCGATCCAGCGGCTGACCCGCCACGTCGATCATGGAGGTGGCCGTGCGACGCAATTCCTCTGTTGCTATCGCGAGCGAATTGTTGACATTCAGCCCGATCCCCGCGATGAGCCGCCCGGAATCAGCACGCGGTTTTTCCAGCAGAATTCCACTGACCTTCTTTCCGCCCAAAAATACGTCGTTGGGCCATTTCAATCCGACATCCGCCCGCGGCAGCGTGCGTTCGATGGCCTCGCAGACAGCCAGGCCGGCAGCCAGCGCGACCTGAGGAAAGCGCTCGGTCGCCAATCCGACCCGCCGCGGCTCCAGCACCAGCGAGAACGTGAGTGCGCCCGGTCCAGACCACCAGGTGTTGCTACCGCGTCCGCGACCCGCGTTTTGCCGCGCTGTCAGAATCAGGCATGGACAAGCCAGGGCCGCTTCTTCAGATCGTTCGACCGCGCGATCGTTCGTCGAACCGATCTCCGAATGAACTTCAATCTCGCTGACAACGCCCGCAGCGCGGATCCGCTCGACGTCGGTCGAAGAAAAGTCCACCGCGCACCCACCCCCAAACAACATCGATCAGGCAAAGGTCGGCGGTCGACCGAGCGATTCTCCGGTCAACGTGGCACGGGCGAACTGGCCGATCCAGACTTGGCCAGTTTAGTGCGCGTGCGCGGATTCGCACACGCTGCGCAAGAAGACGACAGCTCGGCGGGAACCTCGCTCCACCAAAGCCGAGTCACGCCGCGTCGGCAGCCGTCGCTTTGACAAACCCGGTCAAGTGGCTCTCGAGCGTCATATCGACGCACAGGAGACAGCGCTCTGCCTGGCTGCCGAAGACATTCTCGGTATTGCCGGCATGGTTGAGCGGGTTAAAGAGTTCAGCCGAGTGCCAATACGCGGCATAGCCCAACTCGCCCAGCCGTTCGAGCAGCTTGGCTTCGCGGGCCGGGTCGAGCTGGCTGGAAATGTGAATGATCGGCTTCAAGCGCTTCAAGAGCGCCGCCGCGCCGTCGAGAACGGAGAATTCCATCCCGGGCAGGGCGATCCGCACCAAGTTGCAACGCGGCAGATTCATCCCGTCGAGTTGAATCACGGGCACCCGTTCGCCTTCCGTGCCGCCGATCTCGAGGCTCGACAGGTCGATTTCCCGTTCGTGATCGATGCGCGGTACGCAGATCTCGCCGCGGTGATCGCCCACGGCCGCGTTCCAACAGTGCACATTCGTAATGCTGTTGATCGCCATGTTGCCGCAGAGTGTCTGATACACGAGCCGGTGCGGTTCGAACGCCAGGACGCAACCCGCCGGGCCGACCTTCTTGGCAAAGAACAGAGTGTGCGCCCCGATGTTGGCGCCGACGTCGATCACGACCTGTCCCGGTGCGAGAATCTGATCGAACACGACGATTGCACGCTCACAGTATTCGCCGTACAACTCAAGCGACCGTCCCACGCGCACGTCGTTCTTGTTGTAAACGAGCGTTCCATAACGCGTTTGGGTGACGAAGTTGTAGCGTTCTGGTGGTCGCACGGTTCACTCCTTGGGCGGCCCGATTTGAACGGGCGCGAGCCGTGGGTCAAAATGGCGGGGGATGGTAGTCGATCCCGAAAAACGCGGCAATTCGAGTTCTCGCCCCGGCCCCGCACTCTTCCCCATGGACGCCAACTAACAAGACCGGCAGTTGACCGATGTTCTCGTCGCGATTCTTTTGGACGGCCGCCGTCGGTTATCTCGTCTTGGCGGCGGTCGCCGCGTGGGGTTTCAGCCGGCTGGCCGATCCGAGTGTCGATTCAGCCGCAGGCTCACACGCACCCAGCACGCTGATCTGGGGGGCCGTGCTGACGGTCTCCGCCCTCGGACTCTTTTTAACGTGGGGAGTCTTACACCGCGCTGCCGTACGTCTCGCTGGAATTACCGAGTCGGCTGCCGCACGGGAGTTGGGGGAATCGTTGTGGTCTGCTCGCGCCACTCCTCGGGGCAGCGCTCGCAATCTCGAATCGGCCATTGATTCGATGAATCGCCAGCTCGAAACGCGAATCGAAGAATTGCAACGCAAGAGCCGCCAGCTGCAAGAAAGCACCGAGCGGCTGGAAACCGTGTTGGGCAGCATGGTCGAGGGCGTGGTTGCCGTCGATGACAGCCAGCGGATCCTGTTCGCCAATCGCGCGGCCCGAAATCTTCTCGATATGCAAGTCAGCAATCCGGTCGGCCGACCGATCTGGGAGGTGATTCGACACGCCCGCATCGACGAAGTGATCCGCACGGTGCTGGCCGGCAACGAAGCACCCGGGCTGGAAATCGACCTGCCTCGCAAGCACGCCGTCGTCGCCGTGCTCGCGTCACGACTGCCCGGCAGTCCGACGTCGGGCGTGGTGCTCGTGTTCCACAACGTCACCGAGTTGCGACGCCTGGAGAACATCCGCCGCGAGTTCGTCTCGAACGTCTCGCACGAGCTGAAGACTCCGCTGACTGCGATTCAGGCCTATGCGGAAACACTGCTCGACGGCGCTCTCGACGAGCCGGAGCATCGCACGCGGTTTGTCGAACGCATCGGTGAGCAGGCCGGCCGGCTCCACGCCCTGATTCAGGATTTACTGCGGCTCGCACAAATCGAATCGGGCGAAAACGTGTTTGACATGCGCGCCG
>Ga0210393_10004221_pt1 | contig 11409 bp, 14 predicted proteins | sample IncBWC27OmetaG_FD_160068 | JGI IMG/M metagenome (GOLD analysis project Ga0210393, IMG submission 160068) | Forest soil microbial communities from Barre Woods Harvard Forest LTER site, Petersham, Massachusetts, United States - Inc-BW-C-27-O ... | reverse complement strand
GCCTATACCGTCAGCCAACGACAACGCGAGCTGGCCGTCCGGCTCGCGCTCGGCGCCAGCCACTCGCGACTCGTGGGAGGGGTTGTGCGACGCGCGCTCGAATTGACCGCCGTCGGTATCCTGGCCGGCTCCAGTGCGGCATGGATGCTCACGCGCGCGCTCTCGGCGCTCTTCATCGGCGTGAGCCCACACAATCCGCTGATTTTTCTCGGCGCCGCGCTCACGTTCGTCGTCGTCGCGCTCGTGGCGGCGATCATCCCTTCCCTTCGCACGACCCGCGTCAGTCCGGTCAGCGCCCTGTCTTCTTAACGGGTTACAGAAAGCCCAGCACGATCGGACGCGAGGCATCGCCGGCCTCGAAGCCGACCACGACCTCGCCGGTCGCGCGGCCCCCCGCACTCGCGCACACGCGGGCCCACACCGGTCCGACAGCGAGCGAGGGGACACTCACCTTGACACGACCCTGCCGGTCCGGATCACCACCGCCGACCGCCTGTCCGATGTAGACGCCGAAGAGCTGTCGCATCACCGCCTCCTGGTCAGTTGTCGTACATCCACCTGCCACACTTCGCCGTGCTCGTGATCGGCGACCCACAGCGCGCCAAAGCCCACGCGGATCGCATCGGCGCCGCTGCCGCCCACGAACTGGTCGGACACGCGATTCGTGGCCGGGTCGATGCGGGTGACCGGCGTGCCGTCGACGGCCAACCAGATCGCGCCTTCGCCCGCGGCGATGTCGCCCCACTCGGTCGGCGCGTGCGCCTCGATGCGGGCCACCTCGCGATTCGTGGCGGGGTCGACGCGCGAGACCGATCCGTCGCGTCGGTTTTGGACCCACAGCGCGCCAGAGCCAACGGTCATGAATTTTGGGGACGGCCCTACTCCAATCCGCGCGACGATCGTCTCATGCGCCGGATCGATCCGCACGACGGTATCCGTCGCACTACTCGCGACCCATAGCGCCCCGAACCCGGCCACGACGACGTCGGACCGCGCGCCGACGCGAATTCTGCGCACGATGCGCCCGGAGCGGGCATCCAGGCGCGCGATCTCGGGCGATGTCGTATCGGGCGTGTTCGCCGGAACCCAGAAGCTGCCATCGCTGAATGCGAACGACCCTTCGCGGCCGGGCCTAATGGGCAGTGGCCAGCGTGCGACAACGCGGTTCGTCGCGGGATCAATCGCGTTCATCGCGCCGTCACCGCACGTGGGAATCCATACGCGGCCCAACGCGAGGACGATGCCGAGACATCCTTTGGTAGCGAGTGGGATATCCGCGACCACACGCCCGGTCGTCGGGTCGATTCGCGATACGCGGTCGGGCTTGTAGTTCACGACCCACACCGCGCCAAGGCCCGTGGCCATCCAATCCGCGGACGCCGGCACCGCGATGCGCGCGCGAACGGGCAGCTCGGCCAGCGGCCGTCGTGGCGTCTGCGCGGATAGCGCGATTGGGAACAGCAAGAAGAGGCGTGCTGTGTACACGGCATGCAATATCAGTCGTCTTACCCATGTGACGAAACGGGTTCCAGAGCTCGACGGCGTGCGGGGTGTGGCCATCCTGCTGGTGCTCGTGGCGCACCTGGTGCCGAACGTCATTGGCGACGCGGGATGGCTCGGCGTGGATCTCTTCTTCGTCCTGTCCGGCTATCTCATTACGACGGTTTTGCTGGACGGGAAAGCGAGCCCCGATCGCGTCAGGGTCTTTTACACGCGGCGGGCGCTCCGCATCTTCCCGCTCTACTACGGCACGCTTGTACTCTCGCTCGTCGTGCCGGCGCTCTTTCACCTCCCCTTCTTCTCCGACGCACCGGATACCTGGGCTTCGACCAGCCATGCCCTCACGTGGTTCTGGCCGTATCTCGCGAATTTCTCCACGCACCCTGGTGTATTGAGCCACTTCTGGTCGCTCTGTGTCGAGGAGCAGTTCTATTTCGTGTGGCCCTGGGTCATCTGGCGTTGCCAAGACACGAGCGTCAGGCGCATCGCCTGGGGCGCTATCGTCGTCGCCATCGCGCTCCGCGTAACACTCGTGCTGCGTCACGCGCCGGTGCTCGCGATCTACAGTCTGACTCCGTGCCGGATGGATGCGCTGGCGATCGGCGCGTTGGTCGCGCTCTCGCCTCGGACCGCCGTCCTGCGCACGATCCGCTGGCCGGCCGCCATCGCGGGCGTCGTGCTGATGGCAGTGGCGCTCCGCTTCCACGGGCTCCGGCCGACGAATGCCTGGGTCGAGACGATCGGATTCACGAGCGGCGACGTGCTCGGCGCCTGGCTGGTGGTCGTCGCGTTGTCGTATGCGCCGGCGGCGTTACGGTCGCCGATCCTCCGCTGGTTCGGAACGTACAGCTATGGCCTCTACGTGCTGCACCGGTTCGTGATTCGCGGCCTCGAGATCTCAGGCTGGGATGACGCCGATCCGATGTTCGGCGTCATGGCCTTCGGGCTCAGTTGCGTCGTCGCCTGGATTAGCTATAACGCCTACGAGCTCCCCTTCTTGCGCCTCAAGGACGTACGTCGCCAGACGCATTCGGCTCCGCCGCATGCCGCCGAAGCCACGACGTAATCGTGGCGGGGAGAAAAAGATTGTCGGCGATCGCTGCCACGCGCTCGGCGTCGCGCCACGCGGTCTCCAACTCGGCCAGCTCGCCCTCGAGCGCGCGGCGCTCGGTGTCCTCATGGACCGCCATCTCCAGGCTCAGGCGCTGCTCGTAGCCGAGCCCGAGGATGCCCTGCTCGCCCGCGCCGCGGGAGGCGGCGAACGCCAAGAGGCGCTCGGGTCCCCGGAACCATTCGAGCTTGGCGACCGCCTGTGAGACCTGGTGTTCGGAGCCGCCGTCGCGATTGGACAACGCGAGCAACGGCCCGAGCGCTCGAGTCGCAGCAGAGTCGTAGAGCACCTTTGCGCCCATCGCGTGCACGATCGTCAACCGCCAGCGATTGTGCTCCGCACGGCCGAAGCTCGCGAGGGACAGGTCCTTCGCGCGCACGACGAGTGGATCGCCATCGGTGATCGGCACGTGGACGGCGGGCAGGGCGCGCACCACCTTGGCGCTGATGCCGATGGCACCCGCGGTGGCAAGAATGGCAGGCCATCCGATAAACCCGGCAGCCACCATCAGGCCGAGTCCCTGTACGCTGGTGAAGAGGCTCGGTTCGGCCACTGCCCGCTGGTACGCTCGCGCCGCCTCGGCGGCGAGAATGCGCGGACGCGCGCGGCGCCGCCGCTCCAAGAACTGCGACCCATACCGCCAGGCCGCAAACTCGGGATAAATCGGCCGCCCAACGCGAATCAACTCGAGTCCATCGCGAAGCCGCGCCAGTCCGATCTGTTCGGTCGACACCCGGACCGTCGTCCCCCGATACCGTCGCTCGCAGTCCTCGATGGCTTCCCAGCGCTCTTCGATCGGCGTCAGATTCCAACGCCGACAGTGGAGGCACACGACCCACAAGCGACCTTTCGTGGAGTCGAAGGCGAGTCGCCGACCAACAGGAAACCGCTCGAGCGATTCGTTCGCGCCGAGCGCGCTGTGGCAGAAGAGACAGGTCGAGTACATTCTGACTATGGATCGGCGGGAATCATTGCGCGCGATGGCCGGTACCGTCGGTCTCCTGGCCCTCGGGAAACATGCACACGCGCTCGCGCGCGTGGGAACGCTGCGCGTGCTGAGCCCGCATCAAGACGCGATCGTGATCGCGGCGTCGGAGCATATCATTCCCGCGACAGACACACCGGGTGCGGCGGACGCACACGTCGACCGGTTCATCGACACGATGCTCGCCGACTGGTATACCCCCGCGGAGCAAAAGCGCTTCCTGGCCGGTTTGGCCGAGCTCGACGATCAGCGGTTCCTCGAGCAGCCCCCCGCGCAGCAGACGGCGATCATCGAGCGCCTCGACAACGAGGCGACCGAAGGCCACTGGTTCGCCATGCTCAAGTACCTCACGATCTGGGGGTACTACACCTCGGAAATCGGGGAAACCCGCGAGCTCGGAAACTGGCCCCTGCCTTGGCGCTACGACGGCAATGCCCCGTACGCGCACTGAACAGCACGACTTCGACGCGATCGTCGTCGGCTCGGGCATCACGGGCGGCTGGGCGGCGAAGGATCTGACACAGCGCGGGCTCCAGACTCTCGTGCTCGAAGCCGGGCGTCCGGTCGATCCCGTGCGCGATGCCGTCGAGCACGTGCCGCCGTGGGAGATGCCATTCCGCGGGCTCGGCGACAAGAGGACCATCGACGCGCGCCAGGCCATTCAGCGCCGATCGGTCTCGTTCGACGAGATGAGCCATCGATTCTGGACCGACGACGTCGACAACCCCTACACCACTCCGGCCGACAAGCCCTTCAACTGGTTCCGCGCGCGCCAGGTCGGCGGCAAGTCGATCATCTGGGGACGCCAGGTCTATCGCTGGAGTGATCTCGATTTCGCGGCCAACCTCCGCGATGGGATCGCGGTCGACTGGCCGATCCGCTATGCGGACCTCGCTCCGTGGTACGACCACGTCGAACGGTTCATCGGCGTGAGCGGGAAGGCCGAAGGGCTCTCACAGCTTCCCGACAGCCAGTTCCTGCCGCCGATGGCGATGAACGTGGTCGAAGAGCACGTGCGCTCGGCGATCAGCGCCAAGTTCGGCCGCGAGCGTGTGATGACGATCGGCCGCGTCGCCAATCTCACGGCGCCGCTCAACGGTCGCGATCCCTGTCATTACTGTGGCCCGTGCCAGCGCGGTTGCATCACGCGGTCGTACTTCAGCAGCATCAACGCGACATTGCCCGCGGCCGCGGCGACCGGGCGCCTCACGCTCAAGCCGTTCAGCATTGTCGAACGTCTGCTGTACAACGACGCCACCGGTCTCCTCACTGGCGTCCGTGTCATCGACGCCAAGACCAAGGCGGTCACGGAGTATCGCGCGCGCGTCGTCTTCCTGTGCGCCTCGGCGCTCGAGAGCGCACGACTGCTGCTCCACTCCGGCATCGCGAATTCCAGCGGGCAAGTCGGGCGCAACGTCATGGACCACATCAAGGGCGGCGGCGCGACCGGCGAGATCCCCGGGTACACGGATCGACATGTCATCGGGGTTCGCCCGAATGGCATTTATGTCCCGCGGTTCCGCAACGTGAACGGCAAGGCTGCATTTCTCCGGGGCTACGGGTTCCAGGGAGGCGCCCGGCGCCTCGAGTGGGGCGACGGCATATTCAGTCGTGGCGTTGGCGCCGATCTCAAGAAGCGACTCAGCACGCTCGGCCCATGGACGATGTCGTTCTGGGGCTACGCCGAGTGCTTGCCGCGCGAGGAGAACCGCGTGACGCTGGACCCGAGTCGGGTCGACGCGTGGGGTATCCCCGTGCTGCATATCGAAGCGGGCTGGTCGCCGAACGAGCGCGCGCTGCACTACGACATGTCGGCGACCGCGACCGAGCTCCTCGACGCCGCCGGGGCGACGAACATCAAGCCGGCCACGCAGCCGAGCGTCATGGGCAGCGCGAATCACGAAATGGGCACGGCCCGGATGGGCCGCGATCCCAAGACCAGCGTGCTCGACGCCAACAACCGCGCGCATGACGTGCCGAATCTCTACGTGACCGATGGTGCGTGCATGACGTCGAGCGGCTGGCAGAATCCGTCGCTCACGTACATGGCGCTCACGGCGCGCGCGTGTGACCACGCCGTCGCGTCCATGAACCGGCGCGAGATCTGACGCGCTGATGGCGAAACTCGACCACGTCGGGCTCGCGGTCATCACGGTGCGAGGCGAGGTTCAGCGCGATTTCGAAGGGACGATGCGACAGGTCGCGGCGATCGGCTACCGCGACCTCGACATGTACATCTACGAGAGCACCCTCGAAGCGCCGGCGACCCGCGCCATTCTCGATCGGGTTGGACTGGCGTGTACGTCCGCGCGGGTCCGAACCACGGCATTATATCGCGGCTGGGAGCGGTTCCTCGACGCCGCCAACGTGCTCGGCGCCAAGTTCATCACGCTCGCCGACGTTCCATTTCCCGAGCGCCAGACGCTTCAGGATTACCACGAGCTCGCCGCGCTCTTCAACCGGAGCGCCGCTATCGCTCGACAGCACGGACTCACGTTCTGCTACCATAATCACGACGCCGAGCTCGCGCCGATGGAGGGCGCGATTCCGTACGACATCGTGGTGGCCGAGACCGATCCGACGCTCGTGCACTTTCAGATGGACGTGTATTGGATGCTGCACGGCGGACGTGACCCCGTGCACGAGCTCCGTCGACTCGCCGGCCGTGTGTCGACGCTGCACCTCAAGGACATGCAGTCATGGCCGCGGCGGGGCATCACGACGGTCGGGCGCGGACGCATCGACTTCCGCGAGATCTTGCATACCGCGATCGATACCGGCATGCGCTACTGGTACGTCGAGGAAGACCAGCCTGTCGGCCCCGGCATCGAGGCCGTGCGCTCGGCGTACACGTATCTCAACGGACTCGACGTGTGAACCGCCGATCTTTTCTTGCCGCGTCTGCCGCCGCTGTGATATCGGCCAGGTATCGTCGCGTCCAGTCACCCGCGCTCGGTCTCGAGCTGACCGCGTACGATGACTCGACGCTGAGCGCCGTTGCGGCCATTGGGTATCGCGACGTAGCGATCAACGATCTCTATGCGCCCGCGCTTCGCGCGGCGCTCACGCAAGCGGGACTCAGCGCGTCCGCTGTGCATGTCACGACACCCCTACTTTACCGGGGCTTGGATCGCCATCTCGGCGTGGCGGCGTCACTCGGATGTCGATACTTCGTCTGTGGCCGGGTGGACCCCGAGGAGCGGCGCACGCAACAGGACTGGCACGAGCTGGCGGCGCTCTTCAATCGCGCGGGTGAGACTGCGAGAAAAGCCGGCCTGCGATTCGGGTATCGCGTTCTCGGTGACGAGGTGGGCGTACTAACGGCCGAGACGGATCCGGCGCTCGTCTGGTTCGAAGTCAAGACACCGGGGCCACGGTGCTTCGCCGTAGACCTCGATGAGACGGCAGGCGCCGAGACACTGCGAACGGCCAGGGCGGCCGGCGTCGAGCACTATTATGTCCAGGCCAAATCGATCGACGAGGCGCGCAAGCGCTACGTCGCGCTACGATCTTGATTTGATTTCTGCCGCCGGAGCCACGCCGTCACGGACTCCGGCAGCAAGAGGTTGTCCGCGATCGCCGCGATCTCCTCGGCTTCGCGCCACGCCAGCTGGAGTCCCGCGAGCTCGCCCTCCAGCAGTCGCTGCTCGTCCCGCTCGGCCAAGCTCATCTCGAACGCAAGTCGGTCGGCTGCGGGCAGCTTAAATAGCGGTATCGGATCACCCTCGGGAATACCGGCCACGAGGCTGACCCGGCGAGCGACTGGGGCGCCCCAGACGATCGGATCGCCGCCTCGATTGAGCCGCTCGACAGCCTCCTGCACCAGGGCCGTTCGCCCCGCGTATCGGTTCATATGCGCGAGCACGGGCCGTAGCGCGTTCTCGGCGCCATCGCCGACGAGTGACGTCCGTGAGGCCCCGCGGAATCGCATGCGCTGCACGTCGATCGAGAGAGGCGCGCCGGGCGCGGACGGAATCCATCGAACCGTGCGGACCAGACTCTCTCGCACGTCGAGGCGCCGTCCGTACGGGTCAACGACGCGATGAACGACGCGTCGGCTCCTATAGAGGTTGTATCCCTGCAGGACGACCTGCGTCAGCGCGCCAGTGCCGATCACCGCAAACCCACCCGCGACGAGTCCGGCTACAACGGCCAGCGAGGCCGCACCTGCCACGATCGCACCCTGCCGCCGACGCCGGAACGCGTCGACATATCGCCACGCCGCGAGCTCCGCACGGGGCGGCTTGCCGATGTGGACGAGCTCGAGACCTTCGGGGAGGCGGGCGAGGCCGATCTCATCGGTCGAGGCCCGCACGCGTGCCGTGCGATACTGGCGCTCGCACTCCTCGATGGCTTCCCAGCGCTCCTCGATAGGCGTCAGGTTCCAGTGACGGCACCTGGCGCAGACGACCCAGAGACGCCCTTGCGCGCTGTCGAACGCGAGCCGCCGGCCAATGGGCAGGTGTTCGATGACCTGATTCGCGCCGAGGGACGCGTGACAGAAAAGACAGGTCGAGTACACGAGTCAGGCCGAAATCTACGGCCCGACGCGCGTATCAGTGCTGCTTGGCTGCGCTGTCGGAGTGGGCTTTGGCGCTCTTGAGCCGTGCGGCTTCGGCCATCTTGTGCTCGAATCTCCGCTCCGTCGAGTCCTTGACCGTGCTCTCGGTGGCTTCGAGGCTGTCGAGCTTCGCGTTGTGCTTGTCGCGAACGCTGTCCATCGAGGCTCTCTCGGTTGCGTACTTCGGCGCGACATCCTGGCTCACCGTCGCGGCCTCGCGCTCGAGCGTCGTCACCGTGTCGTTGAAGACGGGCTTTGCGGGCGCGGCTGGCGCGGGCATCGCACCCATCCGCGTGAGCGCCGGGGCGGTACCGGACGTGACGACAGTGGCGTGCTCCACCGGCGGGGCTGCTTGCACGGCCGGCGGGGATTTGTGGGCGATTGAGCCGTTCGAGCTTGGTGCGCGGCGCGCCTTGGGCGCCTCCGCGGGTGCGGCGTCCGGCGGCCCAGCGGCCGTGAACGCGGCGCCAAGTGCAGCGATTGCGGGCGACACCGGCGCTGCGGTGCTGCTAGCGGGCGCCGGCGCGGGTGCAGACGCGGGAGTGCCAGCAGGAGCGCGATGGAGGATATCGATACTGTCGCGCCGCACGACTTGTGCTTCGACCTGATTCGGGTCGGTCGCGATCACGTCTGGCCGATTCTGGGCCGCGTCCCGGGCCTGGGCGGCACGCCGGAACACATCGCTGGAGGAGCTCGACGTGTGGCTCGAATCGGTCACTTTATGGAACACGTCGGCCGCGGAATCGGCCTGGGCGTGACCCTGGGTGGCGATCAGAGCGATCGCGAGCACGAGCATCGCGGGACGCATACCTCTATCGACTGTTGCGTAACCCCAGCGGTCACGCCACTCGACTGAGGGACTCGGGCCAGGTCAGCTCGTACACGTAACCGTATGTCTGCCACTGGCCGTCCGGGGCCCGGAAGATCTGGATCACGCCGGCATCGGCCAATGCACGATAGAAATCGAGGTTTTCGGCCACAAACGGCTTGGCGGGTAGTGCCGAGAAGTCGATGAGGCGAACCGCGTAGCGCGCGAGCGCCGCCCTCAGCGTCCCGTGGTAGTCTGTCAGCGAGTGGACGCCGAGGTACAGCCGCGATCGCGCGTGCATGTAGCGGTCGGCGACGGCCATGAGCGCCAGCAGGTGCTCGTTGCCCTGCTCGCCGCCCGAGAACGTGCGTGCATCGTCCGGCGCCAGGCGGGCGAGGTATTCCGGAGCGACGATCTCATTCGGGAGGTTCGCGAGAATGACCTCGAACGGTCCCACAAATGGGCCGAACAACGCGCCGACGGCGACGTCGATCGACACGCCGTTGAGGGCCGCATTGCGCTCCGCCGCGGCGACGGCGCGGGAGTCGATGTCGGTGGCGACCACCTGCCCGCCTGCCTTCGCCGCGGCAACGGCGAGTATGCCCGAGCCGGTCCCAATGTCGATCACCCGCTCGCCGCGCCCGATCCGGATCGACCGGGAATAAAACATCCCGTTCGGCGTCGGGGTGAAGACTCCCTCGGCTGGCTCCAGCACGATCGATGCACCAAAGACGGTGACGATCGATGCGATCGACATGAAATCAAGATATGCCTCTTTACCGGTCGGACCAAACGGCGAGTTCGTTTCCGCTGGGGTCAGTAAAATGGAATCGGCGCCCACCCGGGAAGCTGAACACCGGTTTTGTGATCGTTCCGCCGGCGCCGCGCACGCGCTTCTCGGCGTCGGCCAGATCGACGGCGAAGATCACAATGAGCGGTCCGCCGCGCTGTACCGTCGCGGTTTTCGTGAAGCCGCCCGCGAGCCGACCGTCGGCGAAGCTCGTGTAGTCGGGGCCGTAGTCGGTGAATTTCCACCCGAAGGCGTCGACGTAAAATTTCTTGGTGGCGGCGATATTCGTCGCCGACATCTCGATGTAGTCGATGCGATGATCGTGGTCCGCGGGCGTCTGCGGCTGTTCGGAGCTCATGGGCGTCAGGGCGAGGGTGGCGAGCAATAGAGCGTATCGCATGCCCTCAACCTATCCCTCGCTTTTGTCCCCGTATTGAACAAATCGGACACCCCGTTCCGCTGCATACTGAGCGGGGGTCAGCCCAGCCAGCGCCTGAAACTCGCGAATGAGATGCGGTTGATCCGCATACCCAGCGTCGCCGGCCATGCGGGTCCACGGAAGCACCGCCCCGCGTTGCACCTGCTGGTACACCTCGCGAAATCGCATCACGCGCGCGAAGCCCTTGGGCGACAATCCCACGCACCGATCGAACGCCCGGTTGAGCCGGCGCTCGCCGAGTCCGAGCGCCGTGGCGACGTCGCGCACGGCAACGCCACCGCGCGCCTGCCGAAACAGCGCGACGGCCCTCGGGACGATCTCATCTTCTCTCGCGATGCGAGGCGGCGTGAGCCCGCGCTCGACGTGCCCACCGATGACGGCGTCGATGAGCCGGTCAGTGCGAGCGCCCCACAGCTCGTCGAGGGCCACCCGCCGATCGGTGAGCTCGCGCAACGGCACCCCGAGAAACGGGAACGCCGCGCCCGGCCGGAAGCGGATGCCGAACATCTGCACCCGCCCCGCGCGCGGCGTCAGCAATGCCGTGCTCATGGTGCCGACGACGAACGCGTGGGGGCTCGCGCCGAGATCGATGATGACATCCGCGCACCCATCGGGGAGGATGCGATCGACCCCCGGCGCCGCGTCGGTCGCCGTCATCGACCAATAGCACTCCACCCACGGCGCGAGCGCCGCGCTTGGATTGGACTCAGCGTATTGCCCCATCGAGCAACACGATAGTCACCGCGCTGGCTCCGAACAACACGAGGCCGAAGGGCAGGCCGCCGCTCGCGATGTTAACGACGATCGCAACGCTGAACACGGCCAGCAACAGGGCCAGCCCGACACGCTGCGTCTGCCGGAACAGGAGCAGGAGCGACGCCACGATCTCGATGGCCGCGAGCCAGAAATGGTGATCGGCCAGCCGTTTCGCGTGCGTCATCGTCTGGACGCTCAGAGCGACGATGGCCGCGACAAAAATCGCCCGGTACGCCGCGAGGATACGCTCAGTCCGCATGGCGATGACTGTCCTCGGCGGTCAGCGTGAGCCCATAGACTGTCCGAAGCCGTTGGATCTGCTCCAGCGTCTCCGGCGCAAACGGCGCGCGCCCCTCGAACGCGTGCCAGATGACTCCCTCGAGCAGGTCGCCCAGCGACAGGTCGAGATACTCGGCGAGTCCCTTGAGGACCTTTAGGGTGCGCTTCTCCAGCCGCACG
>Ga0210393_10004220_pt1 | contig 11409 bp, 11 predicted proteins | sample IncBWC27OmetaG_FD_160068 | JGI IMG/M metagenome (GOLD analysis project Ga0210393, IMG submission 160068) | Forest soil microbial communities from Barre Woods Harvard Forest LTER site, Petersham, Massachusetts, United States - Inc-BW-C-27-O ... | reverse complement strand
TGATCTCTGATGGCGTCACGGTATCCAGCATTGCGCCGAGTACGTCGGCCAACAGGCACGCCTCGCGCTGCGCGGATATCGAGAGCTCGGCCGCCAGGTACACCAGCGGTCGCTTTGCCGTTGTCAGCACTCGCGCCGCCTCGGCCAGCGCCGTGGGGATGGTGACCCCGGCATCGCCGATGCGAGCCAGTGTCGGCACGGTGCCGTCGCCGAACCAGCGAACGCCGAGGTCACAGGCGTTCACGGCCTCGAAGATACGGCCGTCGCGGACCGTGACGGTGATGTCATCGCAGGCCAACCCGCAGCCGAGGCACGTGGTCGTCATGCGGCCCGTTCCTTCAGCGCGGCCTCGCATGCGGTCACGGTTCGGGCCTCGGCGAACACCGTGCAGATCGGACGGCCGGCTGCTATGCGCGACCCTGGCAGCGGGATATCGCGTACCGAGCTATCCGCGAGCCACGATGTCGTGTCGCCGATGACCGTATCCGTGCGCGCATACACTATCGTTTTGCCGACCGTAGTCCGACGCGGTTCCGGCGCGAAGCTCGGCAGCTTTCCGGCGCAGGCCTCGGCATGCACGCGCGCGATCGAGATGCCGTACAAACGCTCGGCCAGCTCCATCGCCGCGGTGTAGCGCGGATTGACCTCGATCGGGACCGGTCGGCCACGGCTCATCACGAAATCGACGCCGTTGACGCCGACGAGTCCGAACTCGCGCGTGACGGTCTCGGCGATCGTGACTGCCTCGTCGATCGGCGGCACGAGGATGTTGCCGATGTACCGGAAATCGGGCGCGATGAGTTGGCGCGTGAATGCCAGCGGGCATACCGAACGCCCATCGGCCGCAAATACTATGGACCCCGGCACACCCGGCACCCGCTCTTGTAGCACGCTCGTCCGAGGGATGCGCATGCCCCGTCGCCACTCGGTGATGGCATGACCTCCACCGGATCGGCGAGGCTTGAGCAACCAGCGCCCGCTACTTGGCGCTGAGGCACGCACAACAGGCGCCATCGATAGCGTACGCGCAAGCACGAAGGGGTCGCGCACACGGCTCACCACGTCCGGTGTATTGCCCCACAGCGTGCGCCCCCGCGCCAACTCGACGATCGCGTCCGGGTGATTCTCGAAGTTGGACGTATACGCGCAGGCGGTCGCGGGAATACCGCGAGCGCGAAGCGCCGCGGCCTCGGCCGAGTAGGGGCCGGCGAGCGCATGAAAAGCCGACACGGCGCGAAGGTCGAGATCCCCAAATGCGTCGATGGCCGCCACCGAAAACCCGGCTGCCTTCGCCGATTCGGCGAACGCACGCACGCTGACGCCAGCAAGAAGCAGCGTCGTCATGCGACAAGTCCCAGCCGACGGCGAGCAGCGTCGGGCGGAATGACGGTGAGATAGTCGAGCACCGAGCCGCGCGCGTCGCGCAGGCCGAGCGTGTCGACCATGGCGCGAGCGCCGCCGCCGGCGAGGCCGTTGGCGATAAGCGCCGCACCTTGCGCCGCATGCTTCGCGACGGACGCAAAGCCTTCGAGCACGCGCACGGGCCGGCCCACCCGTGCCGTGAACGCCTCTACGTACTCGTGCGCGAACCGGCCTGAAAGCACGATCTCGGCTGGCCCCGGCACCGACACCATGAGTGCGGCTATCGCTTTTAGGCTGGATTCAACGTAGACGGTATCAGCGTCAGCGATCGACTCAGCCCCGCCTTGAAAGAGCATGGCCTTTGTGACGTGGTCCGCGAGGTACGCAACCTCGCCGTCCCACGCGCCGGCCGCGCGCCGGCCGATCGGACCGGACGACCCACCAACGCCGTCGACGATGCGCCCGCGATCGACGGCGATCGCAGCGGTAAAGGCGCCGCCGAGCTCCAGCAGAATGAGCGAGACGTCGCCAGGCGCGCAGCGCCGGCGGCGTCGTTGTTCGTCAATGGCGAGGGCGACCGCACAGACTTTGTCGGCGGTTCCCATATCGACGCGATTGTGCTTTCGATAGGCTGGGACCGAGGGCAAATGCACGACGCCCGGTGTAAAAACGACCGGGAGTCGCGATGAGGCGAGCGCGCGGATGAGCGACGAGAGGCCACCGAGCCCGCCAGTATCACCGGACTCGCTAAGGACGGCCAAGCGCACGTCGTCTTCGGTAAGCTCGAGGCCCGGCACGAGCGGGAGACCGTAGCCGGACGGTCCGACGATGAGATCGACGGGTGCGACCTCGTAGAGCATGGTCAGAAACGCGGCTGGATCGGCGAGCGCGGCGGTGGTCTCGACCGCGCGGTCGAGGAAGACGGTGTCGCCGGCCAGGCCGCACACGTCGATGCTGACCGTCCCCGGGTCGATCCCGATGACCCGGGGCGCGTCGTTATCCAATCGACTGTGCGAGGTCATAGATCGCCTCGGCGTCGAGAACGGCATCACTCGTCTCGAACAACCGCGCGATACAGCGCTTGTGGATCTTGGTCTTGAGCCCGCCGACGCCGATCGCGCCGAACACGGTCACGCCATCGCGAACCTTGCCATCGTCGTTCGTCTCGACGCCTTCGATGCCGAGGGGTGGCACGGCGTTCAAGTCGACAGCGACTTGGAGTCCGCGGTTTGCCCACGCCGCGCGCGGGACCATCTGCACGCCGGCCGGTCCGCAGTTGAGCAGGATCTGCGCGCCTTCGAGTATGGCCGCGGCCTGACTTGGCTCTGACATCTGCGTGCACGAGACTTTGCCACCGAAGCGCGCGATGATGTTGCGCGTCGCTCGCTCGCCATCGGGCCCGCGCCGCGATGTGATGAGCACGTCGGCGCCGGCTTTGGCGAGGAGGCCGGCCGAGCGAGTGCCGACGGGCCCGGTGCCGGCGGTGACGACGGCCCGTTTGCCACGGACGTCGCCTATAGTCTGCACGATCTTGCGAACAGCCGCGACCGCGGTCGTGTTCGATCCGTTCGAGTCGAGCATCAGCGACACGCGGAACGGGCCGAACAGGGTTTCTTGCGCGGCGACGAGAATGGCCTCGCCGACGTTGATATCGGCGCCGCCAACAAATACGGCCGAGTTCACGAGGTCTTTGGGGCCTCGCGTGAAGATCAGGCCATAGATCAGATCACGCGCATCGGGTGGCGTGACGCTGCCGTAGCTCATGATCTCGTCCGCGCCGCCGTCGTAGGCTACGACACGGTCGAACACGCTCGGCAGCCGGTTGCTGTCGAGCTGCAGAAGCAGTTTTCGCATGGGAATGACTCGCTCGAAACGGGATGCCCGCTAGGAGCCCGGGCAGAACCGAGCTCCTAGCACCTGTCGCTGCCGGCGAGCGCTACTTCCCTGCCGAGTCTGCTCCGCCCGCGAACGGGTGCTTCGCGGTCCGCGCACCGCTGATGACGGCGTCGACCGACGGTTGATGCTTGAGCGCGCGTTCGATCGACTCCTTCGTCGCGCGATAGTTGTAATCGAAGATCTTCTTGTCATCGGCGGCATCCCAGTGGATGAACACACCGACAGTTATGCAGTAGTCGTCCACCTTGTTCCGTGGAATGACGCCGCTCGAAACAGAGTCGACGACGGCGCGGGCCACGGCGGCCTGCGCGGGGCCGAACATCTGCACGGCCTGCTTCGCACCCTTGATCGTGACCTTGTTGTAGAGGATCGTGTCCGGCTTCGCGGGCAAGTTCGGCGTGACGACGGCGAGCAGTGTCGTGAAGCCATCCTTGTTGTTCGTCAGCGCTTCGGCGAACGCGTGTCCCACGGGGCCTTCCTTCGAACCGATCATCAGGTCGATATGGGCTACTTCGTTGCCGTCGCCTACCAGCGACTCACCGAGAAAGAAATCCGCAGCCATGTGACCTCCGAACCAGGTTTTGTGGGAGCGGCGCGCCGGCGATCCGTCACGCAGTCCGTATCCCGCGGCAAGGGGGATAGCGGTAGCTCGAAGAGGACCAAGAGAATGTCCAAACGGCCCCTCTTGGTCAAGGGGGGAACGTAACTGAACCCCCAGCGCGCGCAGCCTTCGGCTGCTACGCCTAGAGCTCGTATCCTGGCCGTTACATGGGTTATCACGTGTGCCTTCCCGACGTACAGCCTGCCAGACGTACGCGTTGCGGCCGGAGGCCGCGCGCGCTCATCTGGCCGGCAGGAGGCCCGTCGATTTCATTTGGTTATGCGAATTCCTATCGAAACCTTCACCCTCGGCAACGGCCTCCGCGTCACCCTATCCGAGGACCACACGGCGCCGATCGTCGCCGTGAACCTGTGGTACCACGTCGGATCCGCAAACGAACGCTCAGGCCGCACGGGTTTCGCCCACCTGTTCGAGCACATGCTCTTCCAGGGCTCTGAGAACGTCGGCTCGAACGAGCATTTCGAGCTCATCCAAAGGGCAGGCGGCACGCTCAATGGCTCGACATGGCTCGACCGTACGAACTACTACGAGACGGTCCCCTCCCACCAATTCGCCCTGGCACTCTGGCTGGAATCCGATCGGATGGGACGCCTGCTCCCGGCGATGACGCAACAAAAGCTCGATACCCAGCGCGACGTCGTAAAGAATGAGCGCCGCTGGTCGGTCGATAACCAACCGTATGGCACGTGGTGGGAGCGCATCCCGGCGCTGGCATTCCCGTCGACGCACCCGTTCCACCACTCATTGATCGGCTCAATGGAAGACCTGACGGCGGCGAGCCTCGATGACGTTCGTCAGTTCTTCGCGACGTACTACACGCCAGACAATGCGGTACTGACTATCGCTGGCGACTTCGACCCGGCCGAAGCCAAGACACTCGTCGACCGCTATTTCGGCCCCATCCCTCGCGGCCGCGGCAAGCCGCCGCTTCCGGACCTCTCGCTGCCCGCACGGTTCGACCGTCCACCGCGCGAGATCGTGCCGGACGACGTGCGCGTGCCCCGTGTGTATATCACCTTCCGCTCGCCGACGTACGGCAGCGACGGATACTATGCGGCCAGCGTCGCCGCGGCTGTGCTCGGTCTCAAGAAGGGGAGCCGGCTCCATCGCTCGCTCGTGCGCGATCGCCAGCTCGCGTCAGAGGCGACCGCGTTCACGTTCGACCTCGCCAAGGGCACCGATCTTCTCATCGTCGACGCCACGGCGCGCCCAGGCACGAGCGCCGAGGACCTCGAGCGTGCAGTCGTCGAGGAGATCGACCGGTTTATGACCGACGGTCCTTCCGAAGCCGAGATCGAGCGCGCCGTCGCGCTGATCGAAACGGAGTTCGTGTCGTCGCTCCAATCCGCTGGCGACCGCGCGGATAAGCTCTCGATGTTCGCGACGTACCTCGGTGATCCCGAGCGGATCAACACGCACGTCGATCGCTATCGTGCGGTGACCGCCTCAGACGTTGCGCGCTTCGCGCGCGAACGCCTCGGCCCCGAGCATCGCGCGACGCTGGTCTACGTGCCGCGCAGCCCGGAAGGCGCCGAGGTCGAGTCGCGCGATTTGGCGACGGCGGACGTATGACAGCGGCGCCTCCAATAACGGCCCCTCCTCGTCCATCGGCAGCGGCCCCGAGGTCGTATCGATTTCCGAGATTCGAACGGCGCTCGCTGTCCAATGGCATGGGACTCGTCGTCGCTCCTGTCAACAAGCTGCCAGTAGCCAGCATTATCGCCGTGATCGACGCCGGCGCCGCGCTGGACCCGGCCGGCAAAGAGGGTCTGGCGCTGCTTACGGCACGCGCGCTGGTCGAAGGCGCCGCGGGCCTCACGGAGCGCGCCGAGCGACTCGGCACGGAGCTCGACGCCGATGCGGATTGGGATACGGCGCTGCTCAACCTCACCGTGCTCTCGGAGCGCGTGGACGAAGCGCTGGAGCTCGTCGGGGAGATCCTCACCAAGCCCGCATTTCCCGATCGCGAGATCGAGCGGCTCAAGGGCGAGCGGTTGGCCGAGATCCTCCAGTTGCGCGCGGAGCCACGCGGGCTCGGCGACGAGATGCTCGAGCGCTTCGTGTATGCGCCAGACGCTCGCTACTCGCATCCGGAAGGAGGCTCCGAGGCCTCTGTCGCCGGTCTACGCCGAGATGATGTCAGCGCGTTCTATGGCGCCTACTACGCGCCACGCCGGGTGACGTTGATCGTCGTCGGCGATGTAACCGCGGGCGATGTCGAGACCATGGCCGAGGCCGCGCTCGGAGGCTGGTCATCGACGAGCGGCGCGCCGCAGGCGCCCGCGCTCGACAAGGTCGCGCGCCAGACGAGAGCCGTACATATCGTCACAAAGGGCGAGGCGCCGCAGTCGGAACTGAGAGTCGGTCAGGTTGGCGTGCCGCGATCGCATCCAGATTATTTCGCGATCACGATCATGAACGCGGTGCTCGGAGGCTTGTTCTCGTCAAGAATCAACCTCAATCTCCGCGAGAAGCACGGCTACACCTACGGTGCACACTCGGCCTTCGACTGGCGTCGCGCCGCGGGCCCGTTCTCTGTCTCGTCGGCCGTACAAAGCGATGTTACGGATAAGGCGCTGGCCGAAGTGATCCGCGAGATCGAGCGGATCCGCACGGAGCCGGTGAGCGATGACGAACGCTCGCTCGCCACGAGCTACCTGGATGGCGTATTCCCGATCAAGTACGAGACCGCCTCGCAGATCGCGACCGCCCTCGCCAATCTCGTGATCTACGATTACCCAGCGGATTTCTACGATCAGTATCGCCCGAACGTGCGGGCTGTTACCGCCGGCCAGATACTGGAAGCCGCGCGAGCGCACCTCGATCCATCGCGCATGCAGGTCGTGGTGGTCGGCGAGCCCGATGCGATCGCCGGCCCGCTCGAGCGACTCGGCGTCGGCCCGGTGGCGATTTACGACGACAACGGACGTCTGCTTTGACCAAGGCAGAATCATCCGAACCGGGGCAGGTTTCCTCGCGCCGCGTGTACTCCGGGCGCGTGATCGATCTCGACATCGATACGGTTCGCTTCCCCGACGGCTCGGTCGGGGAGCTCGAGATCATCCGGCACTCGGGCGCGAGCGCCGTTGTGCCGTTCGTGAGCGAGCCGACGGGTAACGACCCCCAGATCATCCTGATCCGGCAATACCGATACGCCACCAACGGTTACGTCTACGAAATCCCCGCCGGGCGGCTCGAGCCCGGGGAAGCTCCCGAGGCCTGCGCATATCGCGAGCTCGAGGAGGAAACCGGATGCCGGGCTGAGCGTGTCGAACGTCTGACCACGATCTATACCACGCCTGGGTTCACCGACGAGCGGATCCACCTGTTCGCCGCATTCGGACTCACCGCCGGGAAGGTCCATCGTGACGCGGACGAATTCCTGGAGGTGAAGACCATGCTGCTTTCGGAAGCGCTGGCGATGATCTCGCGTGGCGAGATCGTGGATGGCAAGACGATCGTCGCGCTTTTGTTCGTGGCTGGGTTCCGGTTGGGGACATAGTTGTCGCTCAGAGTAGACAGTTTCCCTTGATTGGGACGTTGTCGGCCGGGCGACCAAAATCGTAACTCTCTGCCAGCTCGCACTTTGAAGTAATAGTGCCAAGCTCCGGTGACGGGCATACCCCGTGCACGGGTCGAGTGGGAGAGAGATCTAGGGGTGTGTTATGGCAGCCGAGGTGGCGTTCAAGCGGATCGTCGCCCCCAAGTGGAGCACCATGGAGGACTCGGCCGTCGTCGGCGCGTTTCTGGCCGGCGATGAGCGGGCATTCCAGGTGCTGGTCGAGCGGTACCAGACACGACTATTGAACTTCGTGTACCGCACGATTGGCGATCGGGAGAAGGCCGAGGATCTCGTGCAGGAAGTCTTCATCCGAGTCTACCGGCATCTGCACCGGTTCGACCGGTCGAAGAAGTTCTCCACGTGGGTGTATACCATCGCGTCGAACCTGGCGAAGAACGAGCTCCGCAACCGATCGCGGAATCCTCTCGTGCTCTTCCAGACCATCCGTCGCAACTGGGAGGACGAAGACCGTCCGCTCCAGTTCGAGGATCCGGCATCTCGGCCCGACGACCTGTACCGCAAGCGGCATCTGCGCGAGCTGGTCGAGGCATCCGTCGCGCGTTTGCCGGAGCATCACCGCCAGGTTTTCATCCTGCGCGAGCTCGAGGGCAAATCGTACGAGGAGATCGCCGAGATCACGGCGTGCAACCTTGGCACCGTCAAGTCCCGGCTCAACCGTGCCCGGACCTCGTTCGCCGAGATCATCGCGCCGGCTTTGCGATAGGTTCCGGGGGCTGTTCGGGCCCCTGGGAACCCGGATCGGACCCGGGGGGTACGCAGCGCTACCATGGACTGCGGCCGTTTTCGCGATAACCACGCAGCGTTCATTGACAACGCGCTAGACGAAGTCGAGCTCTCGGCGATGCGCACGCATCGCGCCGAGTGCGCCGACTGCGCGGATCACGACGCCACGATCCGCCGTGCGCTGCTGCTGTTCCGCAACCTGCCAACGATCGAGCCGTCGGCCGAATTTGGCCGGAGACTCAATGCGCGTCTTCGCGCGACGGAGCGCAGCCTCGCGTGGTCGCACGCCGGCACGCGTGGGCCGAGCTGGACGTCGTTCGCCTGGGCCGCGTCAGGCGTACTCGCCGCCGGGTATATCCTGGTCGCGAATTTCGGCCACGTCGCCAGCATGCGCCATCAGGAGCTCGCGCTCGCACCCGTCGTCGTCACCGCCCCCGTGCCGTCGGCCACCATCGACAGCGCGCCGGTCGGCCCGATGCGCATCTCGCCAATGGCCAGCCCCGCGATTGTCGCGTCGGTGTCGATGGGCATGCCGGTCTGGCCCGCCGCGCTGCTCGCGGCGCAAGCGCCGATGCACTTCGCCGTGACGGAGTTCCAAGTCGTCAGCCTCAGACGATAGCGACTGGGCTACGGCCAGCGAGATCGCCGCCTACGAGTACTGTGGGCGCGCGTTCTGGCTGGATATTACCTCCGAGGCGCCAGAAGACCCGGAGCGTTTCGACGCCGGCATCCGCGCGCACCAGTCTCACGCCGCGCGCATCGTCAACGCTCGCCAATTCGCCGTGATCGCCCTGGCCGGGGCCGCCGTGCTGGCCATTGCCGCCGCATTCGTCGCATGGTCGTCGCGTTAACGCTCGCGGCCGCACTCTTAGGGTTAGTGTCGCTGGCCCTGTTCGTGGCTGTCGGAGACCTTGGCCGCAGCGCCTCGATGGAGCCGCAGCTCGTCGACGAGACGCGCCGGCTGCGCGGGCGGCCGGACTATCTGCTGCATCACCGCAAAGGTCTCATTCCCGTCGAGCTCAAACCCCTTCGGACCTCGCGCAGCTTGTATGAGTCGGACCGGCTCCAGGTCGCGACGTATCTCATGCTGGTGCGGGCGGCGCACCCGGATGCGAACGTGCCGTACGGGGTCGTGCGCTACAAGGACAGCACGTTCCGTGTCTATCTCACCGAGGAGCTCGAGGCGCGGTGTTTGGGCGTCGCCGAGCAGGTCCGGGCCGCGAAGCGAGCCACGGTGGTGCATCGCACGCACAATGTCCCGGCGAAGTGCCGCGCGTGCGCCCACCGGTCGGCGTGTGGCGAGGCGTTGGTGTAGCTTACCTCCGACCCATGAACGAACGCGCCCTCCGCACGGCGATCTCGAAGCGCACGTTTGAGCCGGCGTATTATCTCTTCGGCGACGACGACTTTCGGAAGGATGACGCGCTGGCCGCGCTCATCGCGTCGGCCGTCGACCCCGCTCTGCGGGATTTCAACGTCGAGGTTCGACGGAGCGCGGAGCTGGACGCCGAGACGATGGAGACGGTGTTGGGGACCCCGCCGCTCATGTCGGAGCGCCGGGTGGTCGCGTTGCGCGACGCGTCATCGCTCAAGAAAGAGCCGAAGGCTGTCCTCGAGCGCTATCTCGCGCACCCGGCGTCCGACACGGTACTCGTGATGCTGGTGCCTGCCGGGGGCAAGCCGGACAAGGCGCTGTCCGATCGGGCCGTCAGCGTCGAGATCGCGCCCCTCTCGGGTGATCGTCTCGACGACTGGATCACCAAACGGTCGGCCGTCACGATCACGCCCGAGGCCTCGGCCCTGCTGCAGGACGCGATCGGGAATGATCTCGCCCAGATGTCCGGGGAGTTGGACAAGCTCGCGAGCTACGTCCGCGGCATTGGAGGTGAAGCGGCGGTCATCGACGAGGCGGCAGTCGGCGCCGTAGTCGGTGTGACGCGCGACGAGACGCTGGGGCGGCTCCTCGACTACGTGGCCGCTCGGGATGCCGCCGGGGCGATCGCGGTGCTGCCGCATGTCTTGGCGCAGCCCAAGACCAGCGCCGTCACGATCATCATGGCGTTGACGACGCAGACGCTTGCGTTAGCCTATGCGGTGGCCTCCGGGAAGCGCTCCGCCGGGGACTTCTTTGCGCTGCTCAAGGACACCGGCGCGTTTCCCGGTCGTGCGTGGGGCGAGGCGGTGAATGCGTGGGTACGCGCCGTCCCTGCCTGGAATCTCGCCGCGCTCGAAGGGGGTATCGCGAGATTGTTGGCGGCGGACGTTGCGCTCAAGGAGTCACGAGTGTCCGATGACGAGCAGGTGCTCGTCTCGCTCATCCTCGATCTGTGCGCGTCATGAGACTGTCTTTCGTACTGATTCTCCTCGTCAGCTCTTTGGCCCGGGCCCAGGATTCGGCCGCCGCCGCGGCCGCGGCCCCGGTCGTGCCCGACCCCGCGGACACTTTGCTGCGCCGAGCGGAGCAAATGGTCTACGAGGGGCACGCGGCGGCCGGCCGGGCGATCATCGACTCCGTGCTCACGGCTACGTCGCCGGGTACGCCACCCTACGCCGAGGTCCTGTTCACGAAGGCCGTGGTGGCGCCCACCGCGTTCGAGGCCGAGCGCGATTTTCAGCGGGTCATCGTCGAGTATCCATCGTCGCCCCGGGCGGACGACGCCCTGTTGAGGATCGCGCAGGAGGAGATCGCGCGTGGGGACAAGGAAGCCGCGCGGCAGCATCTCACCCGGCTCGATCGCGATCGGCCGCCTTCGTCGGCGTGGCCGCGGGCAAACCTCTCGGTCGCGCGCGCGTGGTTCGAGGTCAATGATCCCGTGCACGCCTGCGCAGCTCTCGCGGTTGCGCACAGCAACACGCCATCCTCCGCGGTCGAGCTGATCCACCAGCTCGATTACGCATCCCAGCCGTGCGCTAGCATGCCTGTGGTCGCGACAAACCCAGCGCCACCTCCGGTGGCGACCGTACCAGCGCCGGCTCCGACGCGTGCCGTAGCCACACCAGCCCCGACGCCTGCAGTATCGACGCCTGCAGTATCGACGCCGGCTCCCGCGCCGGCTCCAACGCCTGCCGCATCCACGCCGGCGGGTAAGTACACCGTGCAGGTCGCCGCCTACGACACGCGCGGCGCAGCCGAGGCGCTGGCGTCAAAGCTCCGCGAACGCGGCTACGAGTCCCGAGTCTGGGGCACGGCCGCCCCGTTCCGCGTGCGCATTGGCCACTATGC
>Ga0210393_10004218_pt1 | contig 11411 bp, 7 predicted proteins | sample IncBWC27OmetaG_FD_160068 | JGI IMG/M metagenome (GOLD analysis project Ga0210393, IMG submission 160068) | Forest soil microbial communities from Barre Woods Harvard Forest LTER site, Petersham, Massachusetts, United States - Inc-BW-C-27-O ... | reverse complement strand
CGGCCACATAGTCATCGGCGGGTGCCAGTACGATGTCTTCGGCCGTGCCGGTTTGAATGATTCGACCGTTCTGAAGAATAGAAATGTGATCGCCAAGGCGCAGCGCCTCGTCCAAGTCGTGGCTGACGAACAGGATGCTCTTCTTCACGAGCGCCTGCAGCGTGAGAAGTTCGTCCTGCAACTTGCCCCGGATCAGGGGGTCGAGCGCCGAAAATGGTTCGTCCATCAACAGGATATCGGCATCCGTCGCAAACGCGCGCGCCAACCCGACGCGTTGCTGCATGCCGCCCGAAAGTTCACTGACGTAACGGTCGGCCCACTGCGTCAATCCGACCAGCTCCAGTTTCTCATCGACGATCGTCCTGCGCTTTGCGGGTGCTTCGCCGCGAAGTTCCAGGCCAAAGCCGACGTTTTCCCGGACCGTGCGCCACGGCAGCAAGCCGAATTGCTGGAACACCACGGCCACGCGTTCTCGCCGCAAACGTCGCATTTGCAATGTGCCGCAGGTAGCGACGTCGATGGTGGAGTCGCCGTCGCGCACCAACACATGGCCGCGGGTGACGGGGTTCAAACCGTTTGCGGCACGCAACAAAGTGGACTTGCCCGAGCCCGAGAGGCCCATCAGCACCGAAATCTCGCCGCTGGCGACACTTAGATTCGCGCCCGCCATACCCACGATGACGCCGTATCTGTTTTGAATGTCAGTGCGTGTTGCGCCGGCGTCGAGCGCGGCGAGCGCACCGCGCAATCCTATGCGTCCGGCGCGGTCCGCGCCCGCGAATAGAATATCGACGTCCTTGAATTCAATTGCGGAGTTCATCGCGGCGCTCCGCGATCGGACGGTCTGCTCATGCGGTCCAATATGATGGCCAGCAATACGATGGTAAAACCGGCTTCGAAGCCCATGCCGACCTGCACCGAATTCAACGCGCGCACCACCGGTACACCGAGCCCGCCGGCGCCTACCAGGGCGGCGATCACCACCATCGAGAGACTCAGCATGATGCATTGAGTGATTCCCGCCACGATGGTCGGTGCGGCGCTCGGCAATTCCACTTTCCACAAAAGCTGCATGGGCGTGGCGCCAAAAGCCTCGCCGGCCTCGATGAGCGGCTTCGGCACCGAGGAGATGCCCAGATGGGTGAGGCGAATCGGAGCCGGCAGCGCAAAGATCACCGTCGAAATCAGCCCGGGCACCACGCCGAGTCCGAACAAAACGAGAGTGGGAATCAGGTACACGAAGGTGGGCAGCGTTTGCATCAAGTCGAGCGCCGGTCGCAGCGCCGCGAACAGACGCGGCCGATGCGCGGCGGCGATTCCCAATGGCACGCCGATGGCGGCCGATGCCACGGTGGCGACCATGACAAGCGCCAGTGTTTCGATGGTGGCCAGCCAATAGCCCTGATTGAGTATGAACAGCAGCGCCAACGCGACGAAGCCCGCGAGGGCCACGGAACGGCGCAAGGCCCAGGCGAGAGCGGCGACGGCAACGATCAACGCGGGCGCGGGCAGGGTGCGCAACAGCGCGGTCACGCCGTTGACCAGCCCGCGTATCACGATCGAGATTCCATCGAATAGAAAAGTGCCATGCGTCTTGATGTAGTCGATCGCGACCGCCATCGCATCGCCTACCGGAATCTTATGAGCGACAATCCATTGTTCGAAGCCGCCGGCGCGCGGCGCCCGTGTCGCCTGAGTCACGGCGTCGCCGGCGGGGCGGCCATCAAACGTCCGCACTCCGTCGAGCCATGCCTTGGCCGCGTCCGGGTTCGCCTTCAGCCACTTCGTAGCCGCAATCTCGGGTGTCTCGTGCAAGTCCAATATGGCCGCCATCATTTCGCTCTCGCCGCGTAACGAGAACTTCAGATTCCTGAGCAATCTGCCGATGTTGGGGCACTCGGTGCTGTAGCCCCTGCGGGTCACCGTGTAAATGGTTGCGCCGCCGAAATTGGGGCCGAAGACTTCATCGCCCCCGCTGAGGTATTTCAACGCGAAGCGCATGTTCATGGGATGCGGCTCCACGCCAGAAACACGACCGGACTCTTCTCGCGATAGGCGCGCTCGACTTGAGCCAGCATGCCTTGCTCGCTGGACTCGATCAATTTGAAATCGCCGAGACCAAATTGATTTTGCTTCAGCATTTCCAGCACGTGGCGGTTGCCGTCATTGCCGGGCTCGATCCCGTAGATGGAATTATTGAGCGCAGGCGCGAAACGCTGAATATCCTTGAAGTCTTGCAGACCGGCCGCGTGGGTATAGGCGGGAACGGCCAGGGTGTACTTGGCGCCGGTCAGATTCGCTCCAATCACCTCGACCGAGCCGTCGTTCACGTACCGGCTCCGGTCGGCCTCTTGAGCCGGCATCCAATTTCCCAAGAACACGTCGATGTCGTTATTGTGAAGAGACGCAAAGGTGACCGGAATCGAAAGCACGGTAATGGTCGGCGAATAGCCCATGGTGCGGAGCAACTGGCTGGCCAGCGCTGTCGTAGCGGTCACATCGGTCCAACCCACGTCGGAAAAGCGCACTGTCTGGCAACTCGCAGGCTCACCCGGAGTGCTCGCCGGCGCTGCGCTCGGCACCCCGGCACTCGGCACCGCGGCGCGCGTGACCTGAGTCATCATCAGCGGCGCCAAGACAACCCATGGCAGTACCCATGCGAGCAGAGCGGCCGGTTGCCTCGAGGGCTTGACCACACGACCGGTCGGGCGGCATGATTGAGGCGGTGGCCCAGCTCTTGAATAGGCGTTTAATGAGGTCTGATTCAGGCTCACCCGCGTATCCCTAGTAGATTGAAAATAAACGTATAAATTCTGTTGAAACGTATCTTAGACGCAACTTCGGCCGGGCGTCCATAAATGCTGTCTGTGAGTTGCGAAGGCTGCCAAATTGAACAACCAGTCAATGATTCCTCTCGACGGCTCCCAACCGTCCACTGAGGACACGAGGCGTCGCCAATTGGTCGAGGTCACCATCGACAGCCTAGCGGAACTTGGCTATGTCGGCACCACGCTTGCGCAGATCGCGCTTCGTGCCGGGGTATCAACGGGCCTGGTGGCCCATTACTTCGGAGACAAGGACGGCTTACTCGATGCCGCCTTTCGCTCATTGGCCAGGCGCGTGGGCAACCAGGTTCGCGCGCGCCTGCGCCAGGTGAGCACCCCGCGAGGACGCATACAAGCGGTCATCGACGCAAATTTAGCTCCCGAGGAGTTCGAGCAACGTACCGGTACCGCCTGGCTCGCCTTCTGGGGTCAGGTGTTGCATGTCGAATCGCTGAGGCGCGTGCAATCGGTTTATCAGCTACGCATGTTGTCGAATCTGCGAAGTTCACTTAAGAAACTCGTGCCGGCGGACGAAGCGCAGCGGCTTGCGGCCATGATCGCCGCCATGATTGACGGCGTCTGGCTGCGAGCCGCGCTATCGGGGTGGCGCGAAGCAGACAGCGAAAGCGCGCGCGCGTTGTTGACTGCATTCGTCGATGGCCGTCTCAGTCAAGCGGCGGCTTTGTCGCCGTCCGCGCCTTCGTCGATCGAAACACCGGCGCTGCCGGGATCGGCACAGGCGCGCTTTGCCTCGATCAATCCCGCGACCGGTAAGGTCCTTGGGTTTGTCACCGCCGACGGATCGGCGCAAGTCAACGCCGCGGTAGTCGCCGCAAAGAAAGGTCAGTTGATTTGGGCCGCAACGACCGGCGCGGAACGCGCTCGGGTACTGCGGCGGACCGCCGACATCTTGAGATCGCGCAATCAAGAACTCGCAGAACTTGAAACCTGCGACACCGGAAAACCCATCCAGGAGACGCTGGTGGTGGATGTCGCCTCGGGGGCGGACTGCTTCGAGTATTTTGCCGGTCTCGCACAAAGTCTCAGCGGTGAACACATCGATCTTGGAGCTCAAGCATTCGGTTATACGCGCCGTGAACCGCTCGGCGTGGTCGCCGGCATCGGTGCTTGGAATTACCCGCTGCAAATCGCCTGCTGGAAAGCCGCGCCGGCGCTCGCCTGCGGCAACGCCATGATCTTCAAGCCGGCGGAGCTCACGCCCTTTACGGCTGTGAAGCTGCAAGAAATACTGCTCCAGGCGGGGCTGCCGCCGGGCGTATTCCAGGTCGTGCAAGGTTTTGCGGAAACCGGGCGCTTGCTCACGCGTCATCCCGACATTCGCAAAGTCTCGCTCACGGGGGAAGTCGGCACCGGCAAGGCGGTGATGAGCGATGCCGCTCAAACCCTCAAAAGCGTGACACTGGAGTTGGGCGGGAAATCGCCGCTGATCGTTTTCGATGACGCCAAGCTTGACAACGCCGTGGCAGGCGCGCTTCTGGCCAATTTCTATTCCTCGGGACAGGTTTGCTCCAACGGTACGCGTGTGTTTGTGCAGCGTGCGATCAAAGCGGCCTTTCTCGAGCGGCTCGTCAAACGCGTCGGCGCGATGCGAATCGGCGACCCGATGAATCCCGAGACACAGGTGGGCGCGTTGGTATCCGAGCAGCACATGCACAAGGTGCTTTCCTATATCGACCGCGGCCGTGCCGAGGGCGCGCGCATCTTGACGGGCGGCTCGCGAGTGACGACGGGCGATCTGGCCAACGGCTACTTCGTTGCACCCACAGTATTCGACAATTGCCGCGACGACATGGCGATCGTGCGCGAGGAAATCTTCGGTCCCGTCATGTCCGTATTGGAATTCGAGGACGAGCAAGAAGTCATCGAGCGCGCCAATGCCACTGAGTTCGGCTTGGCGGCCGGTGTGTTCACCAACGATTTGACCCGCGCCCATCGGGTGATCGCTCGATTGCAAGCCGGCACGTGCTGGATCAATCACTACAACGTCACGCCGATCGAACTGCCGTTCGGCGGCGTCAAGCTCTCCGGGCTCGGCCGCGAGAACGGCCGTGCCGCCATCGAACACTACACGCAACTCAAGAGTGTCTATGTAGCCATGGGCAATGTCGACGCGCCTTACTGATGGAGCTCAAGGCCTGTGTCTGACGAGAGTTTTGACTACGTGATTGTCGGCGCGGGTTCAGCGGGCTGCGTGCTCGCGGATCGATTGAGTGCGGACGGACAGCGCAGCGTGCTGCTGTTGGAATACGGCGGCTCCGATCGTTCGATTTTCATTCAAATGCCGTCGGCGCTGTCGATACCGATGAACATGCCAAAGTACAACTGGTTCTATTACACGGAACCGGAGCCGCATCTGGGCGGCCGAAAAATGCACACACCGCGCGGCAAAGTGCTGGGCGGATCCTCCTCCATCAACGGCTTGGTATATATTCGGGGCAACCCTCTGGATTTCGAGGGATGGAGCGCGCAAGGCGCGGCGGGTTGGGCATATCGCGACGTGTTGCCCTATTTCCGACGGGCGGAGAAACGCCAGGAAGGCGGCGACCAGTATCGCGGCAACAGCGGCAAGCTCGCGACCCGCTACGGCACCCTGAGCAATCCCTTGCACGCAGCATGGCTGGCCGCAGCCGGCCAGGCCGGCTATCCGTCCACGGCCGACGTGAATGGCTTTCAGCAGGAAGGCTTCGGTCGAATGGACATGACGGTGGCCGATGGCAGGCGCTGCAGCGCCTCCAATGCCTATCTAAGACCGGCCATGCGCCGTCCCAACCTCAAGGTGCTGACGCATGCTTTGGCGACGCGCATCGTGTTCGAGGGTCGACGCGCCACCGGGCTGGAGTACCGCCGCGGCGGCATCACCCATCGCGTGCAGATCGCGGGAGAATTGATTCTTTCCGGGGGTCCCATCAATTCGCCGCAGCTGTTGAAGCTCTCCGGAGTCGGTCCGGCGGCGGAACTTCGCGCGCATGGCATCCCGGTTGTTCACGATTTGCCCGGGGTCGGTGAAAACCTGCAGGATCATTTGGAGTTCTATTTCCAGGTCGCCTGCAAGGAACCGATTTCCTTGTACTCGTCCATCAATCTCTGGAGTCGCGCTCTGATCGGCGCGCGCTGGTTGCTTCGCAAGGACGGCTTGGGCGCCACCAATCACTTTGAGACCTGCGGGTTCATCCGCAGCCGCCCTGGAGTGGCGTTTCCGGACATTCAGTATCATTTTCTGCCCATGGCAGTGGCCTACGATGGCTCAGCGTTGGCGCAAGAACACGGATTCCAAGCGCATGTGGGCCCGATGCGAAGCAAGAGCCGTGGTTGGGTGCGGCTGGTCTCGAGCAGTCCCCTCGACAAGCCGCGCGTCCTGTTCAACTATCTGAGCGAACCGGACGATTGGACCGAGATGCGCGCCTGCGTGCGCTTGACGCGTGAAATATTTGGTCAGCCCGCTTTCGACCGTTATCGCGGGCGGGAAATCCAACCGGGTAAGGACGTGCAGACAGACGAGCAGATCGATGCCTTCATCCGCGCCAAGGTCGAGAGCGCGTATCACCCTTCGTGTTCTTGCAAGATGGGCAGCGCGCAGGACCCGATGGCCGTAGTCGACCCGGACACGCGTGTATACGGAATCCAGTGCTTGCGCGTCGTGGATTCATCCATCATGCCGTCGATCACCACCGGCAATCTCAATGCGCCCACCATCATGCTGGCGGAGAAGGCCGCGGATCACATTTTGGGACGAGGTTTGGCGCCCCCTGAGATTGCGCCGTTCCACGCGGCGCCGAATTGGGCGACCCGGCAGCGCTGATCTCGCAGCACGCGAGTTGCAGTCTTCAAAATTTGTACGCGAACGATCCGCCGATGACCCGCGGTCGAAGCGGCGTCTGCGCAACGATGAATTGATCGGCGCTGATGAACGTGCTGGCGTTCGAGTTGCCGAGGTTTTCCGCATACGCGGTGAAGATCCAATTATCTTTCGCGACGCCCAATGACGCGTCGAACGTCGAATAGGCCGGATTCTCGAACCGGCCCCTGGAGGTCGAGAGCGCTCCGCCCAGCGCGAACGTGGGATTCGCCCCCGCCTGCGTGAATGAATGGCCGCTGTGTGTGGCGTCGAGTTGCACGAAGGGCGCATAGCCCATGAAGGCCCACTCATAGCGGGCATGAAGGCTGAACTGGATGGGCGGCGCATTGGCGGCAGGGCCGCCGACGGGGCCGTACGGGTTGGGGACCGGCGAGCAGCCGGCGGCGGTGCAGGCCTGCGTGATCGGCTTGCCGAAGTTGCCGCCGGGGATGTTGTCCGCGGGATTGTTGTCGATCAACACCGGGGAATTCGTCTGCTCGCTCTGGTTCCAGGACGCCGCACCCCGCAACGTCAGCCCGCTCGTGACCCGCGCCACCAAGGAGGTCTCGATACCCCGGATGCGAAAGTTCTGACCGTTGGTGTTGTAGAAAATATTGCCGACCACGCCCGGATCGAAGAACGGAACTTGTACGTTGTCCCAGTTCTCCTGATAGATGGCGCCGTTCCACTGTATTCGGTTGCCCCAGAATTCCGTCTTCCAGCCGAATTCATTGTTGGTCACCTTATCGGAGACGTACGCCGAACTGAGCAGGTACTGCGGTACGCCATTGGGGCCGGGGGCATGGGCCGTACCGCCATTCTGGTTGAAGCCGCCCGGGCGAAAGCCCTGCGAGAATGTGTAATACACCATGATGTCCGGCGTGACGTGGTAGGTCAGATTTGCACGGCTCTTGAAGCCGGACTCGGTGTCGCGAAGATTGGCGGCGTTGAGGTTGAAATTATCCACGAGACATCCGGTGGGCGATACGCCTTGCTGGAAGCAGCCGAAACTGCCGCTGACGCTGCCCAGCAAGGAGTTTTGGAACAGAAAGTGACGCGTGCCCACCGTGGCCGTCAACACCTTTGGAATCAGGTCGTAGTCGACCGAGACGAAGAACGCCGTCTGTTTGGTCTCGCGCACCTGATCCTGATAGAACGAGGTGTTGTCCCCCTGAACGCCGGGATTCACGACGGTCGCACCGGGGGCCGTGCCGACATTCGAATAGCAGCCGGTATTGCCTGGGTCGACGCCGGGGACTCCGCTCGAGGTGCAGGCGGGAATCGTCTTGTAGCCCCAACCGGTCTGGTCGAACAGCTTGTTGTCCTCGTAATATGCGCCGACGATGCCGCGCAGGCGCCACTCGTCCGGGGTGCTCAAGCGAATCTCTTGCTGCAGATGCTCGTTTTTCTCGACCGAGTGCCAGACGGCACTGGGCGAGAAGCAAGTTGACTTGAGCGGGTTGGTGCTGCCGGCCGTTCCCGTGCCGTAGCACTGATAGTAGTCGGCATAAAGGCCGCGCGCGTAGTTGGTGTAGTCGCCCACCTGATCGACGTTGCGCACCAGGTAGCCGCCGGTGTAGACGGCCTTCAAATCGCCGAACTTGCCGTTCACCGTCAACGCAGTGCTCTCGAACTTGTCATTGTCGAAGGCGTTGTTGAACAGCGTGACATCGAGCGGCGGCAACGGCGCGCCATCCGAGGCGTTGGGCTGCTGGTAAAACACACCCTGCGAGTTCATTTGCTGGTACGACTGCGTGATCAGCGCGTTCCAGTCGTCGTTGAACTTATACAGCGCCTCGACGCGTATTCCCTTGTAGGTCACAGGATTGATGTTGTTGGCAACCACACTGTCATTTTTGATGACCGCGCTGCCGGGCGGCACACAAAAGCCGTTGTTCGGCAGGCCGTCCGGGCAGGCTCCGTTGACCGCCGGAAAAAGCGCATTGGAGATGCCGATGTCGGTGTTCTTGCGCGTGAATGTCGCCGGCACGTTGTCGATGTAGCCGCCGCGGTTGTCGGAGTAGATGACTGCGCGCACCGCCATGGTGTCAGGGATCAGCGGGAGATTCAACACAGCCGTCACGTCGGTATTCGGATCGCCGTGAGCGGTCACCGAGTAGCCGGCTTTGACGCTCCCTTCCGTTACGTTGAGCTTCGGTTCGTTGGTGATGTAGCGGATCGCACCGGCCTCTGCACCGGCGCCGAACAACGTTCCCTGCGGGCCTTCCAGAACCTCGATGCGATCGATATCGGCGGCGTAAATATCAAGGTTGCGATTCGGGAGCTGTCCGGATTGATTGTCCAGGTAGATGGCGACATTCGGCCACAGGCCGGTCGAACCGCTGCCCTGGCTGGCCTGCGAACCGGCGGCGAGGCCGCGCATGTAGATCTCGCTCTGGCCCGGCCCGTTGGCCGCCGTCGTAACGTTCGGCAGATACTTGATGTAGTCGTCGAGGGTTCGCACGTTCAGCTGGTCCAGCGTTTCCCCGGTCAGCGCCCGAATCGAGATGGGCACGTCCTGAATGTTTTCCGAGCGCCGCTGAGCGGTGACGATGACTTCTGAAATCGCGTCGGAACCGGCGGCGTCAGCCGCCCCTGCGGCATGCACGATGCCGGTGGAGGTACTGCTAAGGATCGCCGCGATCGCATAGGACAACTTTGAATTCGAGTTCATGTTGCTGTGCATCCCCGGAAGTTGATTGAACGTCCGCTCAATCTTTTATATTTTCTAACTGCAACATATCTTGTCCCAAGACAGCAGCGGAATCAAGATTATGGTATGAAATATTTAAATGTTATATTTCAATAATTTAAGAAGTTTATATCGACTAATTCGACACGATCTGTGCAATCCTAAAGATTGAACGATCATTTAAGGTTGTAACAATGCGACGGGCCGCGAGTCCGGGTCTGCCCATGCTAATGTTAAACATGCATATCGATGAAAAGCGCGAAATGACCGATCGATTGACTTCCTTGTTAGCTGAGCGGCCCTGGCTGCTCGCGGACGGTGCGACCGGCAGTAATCTGTTCGAGCGCGGTCTGCAATCGGGCGATGCGCCTGAACTATGGAACTCCGATCACCCCGATCGAGTGGCGGAGTTGCAGCGCGCCTTCGTGGAAGCCGGGTCGGATATCATCCTGACGAACAGTTTCGGCGGCACCCGCCACCGATTGAAACTTCACAGGGCCGAGGATCGCGTCGCAGAGCTGAACGAGAAGGCAGCTCTGATTGCGCGTGCCGAAGCCGATCGCGCCGATCGGGAGGTACTGGTCGCCGGCAGCATGGGGCCGACCGGAGAGATTCTCGAACCGCTGGGGCCTTTGAGTTCAGATGACGCCCGCGCAGCATTCGCCGAGCAGGCGGTAGCCTTAGCGCGCGGCGGAGCCGACATTCTGTGGATAGAAACCATGTCGTCCATGGAGGAAAGCGAAGCCGCCGTCGTGGGCGCGAAGAGCACGGGTCTCCCGGTGGTTGCGACATTGAGCTTCGACACCAACGGCCGGACCATGATGGGCATCACGCCGTCCGAACTGACCGGCCTTCACCGCAAGCACAATCTCGCCGCATGTGGCAGCAATTGCGGCACCGGCCCGTCTGAGCTCGTCGCTTGCATCGTAAATCTCGCCACGGCTTCGGAGCCGTCCGCCGTTCTGGTTGCAAAAGCGAACTGCGGCATTCCGCAATTCGTCAACGGCGAGATCCGCTTCAATGGAACGCCCGAGTTGATGGCGCAGTACGCCTGCCTTGCGTTGGACTCGGGTGCACGCATCATAGGCGGCTGTTGCGGTACGACGCCGGAGCACGTGCGCATCATGCGCCGGGCCCTCGAATCCCACGTACGCGGACCGAAGCCTGACCTCGCCACGATTGAATCCAAGCTCGGCGCCATTTCGAACGGTGCGACGGCCCAGTTGCGCGGCGAATTCAGTCGCGAAGCCGGTGCTGCCGCCGGCGCGAGCGGCAGACGCACGACGAACCGGCGGAATGCGCGAACGCAAAGCCAGTAGGCTCCGCGCCGGCCGCGAAGGCCGCTACGGATACTTGTTTTCGACGACGTCGCGCACCAGATGCGTGTCGTAGACCAACACGATCGACGCAATCCGGCCGGTGTCGAGATCGAAATTGAATACGTCCGCGCATTCGAACGATACCTTCGAACCGTCCTTCAGTTGCCAGTCGTATAAATAGTAGGCGACCGCGCGCATGTTTCCTTCGGCGCTCACCAGGACATCATGCACTGTCAGTGCCGTGCTGCTCGATGCGTCGGCAACTTTCCTGACGTACTCACGCACGGGAATTTTGCCCAAGAACGGCGACTGAACCCAGCCATCGGCGACGAACAGCGCGGCCGCCTTATCCGCGTCGCCCGTTTCAAGGGCCTTGAGATACTTGCGCACAGCTTTCTGCATATGCCACCCCGATTCGATGATGCCTCAAGCATGGTACTCTGGAGGACGATAAATGAGCGCCACAAATTCTTCGCAGGACGACAACGAAGACTTGCAGGCACAAGGCCTTTGGCTCGGCCTCGACACCGGCGGCACGTTTACGGACGCAGTGCTGCTTGGGCCACGCCAACGGGTCATTGCGAGCGCCAAGGCGCTGACGACGCCGTGGAATCTCGCGATCGGCATCGGCAAGGCGATACGCGCGGTGCTTAAGCTGCTTCCGGCGGGCACGGGCCGCGAAGATGTCAGTCTCGTATCCATGTCGACAACGCTGGCCA
>Ga0210393_10004217_pt1 | contig 11411 bp, 7 predicted proteins | sample IncBWC27OmetaG_FD_160068 | JGI IMG/M metagenome (GOLD analysis project Ga0210393, IMG submission 160068) | Forest soil microbial communities from Barre Woods Harvard Forest LTER site, Petersham, Massachusetts, United States - Inc-BW-C-27-O ... | reverse complement strand
CCTCAGTTTCGCCACGATCACCCCGGCGCTCGGCTCATCCGTCTCCGGCAACAACACCGCAAATTCGTCCCCGCCCAGCCGCGCTGCCATATCCGTTGAGCGCACCGTCTTCTCCAGCGTCGCGCCGATCGTCTTCAACAATTCATCGCCGGTCGCATGCCCGTAGTGATCATTCAAATGTTTGAAGTTATCGACGTCGATGTAAATCAACGTAATCGGTCGCCCGTATCTCCGCGAACGTTTTCCTTCCAGTGTCAGCGCCTGATAGAACATCCGCCGGTTCGGAATCCCCGTCAGAAAATCCACTCGCGACAAATTCTTCTCGCTCTCAAGCGCCGCCTGGAGCTTGCCTTCGTTTACCTTCAGCGCCTCTTCCATCATGACCTGCGCCGTAATGTCGTGCGCGTGCCCCAGCACGTACGGATCAGCGCCAAAATCCGAAACCACGCGATTCGAATACGACCACACCACCTCTTCACCCTCTGTAGTCAGCATCCGCATCAGTCCGCTGTGTGAATTCCACTCGGCCACCGCCGTCAGATACCACTCCAGCTTCGAACCGAAATCCGGCGCCACCAGTTCGCTCAAATTCTTCCCGCGCATTTCGTCCACGGTATATCCCAGCGCATTAGCTGCCGCCTCGTTCACCGCCAGCAAAAATCCCTTCATGTCGTGGACAAACATCAACCCGCCGCTCTTCTCCACCAGATTCCGATACCGTTCTTCGCTCTCGCGCAGCGCCCCTTCCATGCGGCTTCGCTCGCTGATATCGCGAAACACCACCACGCCGCCATTCACCACTCCGTACTGCACGAGCGGCGCACTCGTATACTCCACGGTCGCCCACGTTCCGTCTTTCTTCCGCAGCCAGTCGCTCTCATTATTCGCGCGCACCCCTTGCGGGCTCAGCGTAATGATCGGGCAGCTCACGTTCGAACATTTCTTGTCTTCACTCGCCCGGTGCAACAACGCGTGCGCGCCCAACCCCACGACGTCTTCCGACTTGTACCCAAGCAATTGCTCCCCGACCGGATTCATATAAACGATGTTTCCGTTCCGATCGACCTGCAGCAATCCTTCACCCATGGCATTCAGCGTCGCCGTCATCTTCAGGTGCTCTTGCAGCAACCGGAACGCCGACGATTCTCGCTGTCCCGTGCTCCGGTAAAAAAACGTGAACACCAGCGACAGCAGCCCGAATTGCATGAACGCCACAACCGTCAGCGCGCGTTCGCGCTTGCTTTCGCTCGCCTCAAATTTCTTCTGCGACTCCGTGACCCGATTCGTTTCGTACTCCTCGATCGCATCCGCCGATTGCCGCACTCTCCGCGCCGCATCCGTCTCCCCGCTCAATTTCGGCACCGCGGTCGCTGCCGGCAGCACTTCCGAGTGTCGTTGCACCTCGACCGCTGCCGACAGCTCCGCCATCCTCACCCGCGCGTACAATCGCAGCGCCTCCGCCCGATCCCCTTGCACCGGGTCGAAGTTCGTCATCGCCTCCAGTTTGTCCAACGCGTTCGAAACGCGAGTCTCCGACTTGGCAAACTGCTGCCGGTCCTGCTCGTCTCCGCTGCGCATGTACGCGTCTCTCTGCGCCTCGGCGTCGTCCATGTTTCGCACAACGTCATGCGCAGCCAGTGAGGTCACGAGCCCGTTCGAAATTTCACCCTGCGTGCGGCGATACTGCGCACTGTCCGAGCGCACGATCAGCGCGGCAATCGCCAGCGATCCTGTGGCGAGCAGGAATCCCACAATAAATCGGAGCTGGAATTTGCCTTTCACGGCTGAAAGGAGGAGCCACCCCGGGTCGCTAATACACTCATTTTTATGGGGGTTTTGACCGAGAATGCGTTTTCGCAAACTCCGGCCCGTAAGGGCCGCGCCTCTAACGGTTTATAAGGTGTTCGCTGTATGTCCCGGTCGCGAAGCTGTTGATCGTGCAGATAAGATGTGAGTCTTGCCGGCGCAACTTCCGTATCTTCCGTATATCGAAGACTTCTGAGCCTTTTCGTTTCCAAGTATCTACTTCCGTTCCAAGAACCCCTGTCCCTGGTCATCGGTTTCGCCTTTGGATTTTCTCTCGCGTGCGCGCCTCGTGCTTTTTCGCGACCTACCAGCCGCTTGCTCGAACGCTTTGGCGTGGCACACGCTCGCGCGGCCTCATAACATCATGTGCAAAATTTCCGCGGCCATTTTTCCTCCGCCTGCTTCCAGAAATAAGCAACTCCCCCAAATTCCCGCTAAAAATCGGATGACCGCGAAAAACATGTAGGGGCGCAGCATGCTGCGCCCCATGTCCGCACAATCACAAATTCTTGAGCTGTTCGAACGCTGGGAATTGGAATCGGAGAAAACCAAGCCTGTCAGTCCGAGCGGAGCAAGCCGGTGCTTTTCTTCGCGGTCGCTTCCTGCGAAAGCGCCGCCTTGCGCAGTCGAGGAATCTCTCTTCGATCTTTCGCGAAGCCGCTCACTCGTTCGCGATGATCTCCAGCCCTTTACTGCCGTCGAAACAACTTCCCAATCGCAATCTCCGCGTCATCCTGTGTCCCCGCCAGCCGCATCGCGATCCCCGTCACGCGTCCCACAATTTCCGCATCCCCCGGAAACGCAAACCGTCGCGTATTGCATGGCGACAGCGGATGCGGCAGCAGCGCCAATTCATTCCCCTGCACTTCGCACCATCCGCACGCATACCCCTCGCGCAACTCCAGAAAATAAATCGGCCGATCGAATTCCGTGCGCCAGCGCGAAGGCTGAATCCGCCTCATCCGCGGATCGATCTGCACAAACGACCCCGGCCGCAGCAGCGGATACAGCGTGTAATCGTGCATCCCGATGAATCCGTAGCTGTTCTGCCGCAGGTGCAAGTGCTTCAGCACCGCGAACGGCACATCGCCCCAGCCCTTCACCATCCGCGAAAAAAGATTCGTCCCGTTCAGATCGACGCTGTCTGCAAACTGCACCGGCAGCGAAATCTCGCCGTGCTCCTCGTACTCTTCCGTCGTCAGCAGATACGTCGTTCGCGACGCCACCTCAAACTGGCGCACCCCGACGTGGCCAAGATCGACGCCATACAACGTCAGCAGTTCGGAAAATCCAACGTGGTAAATGACACTGAGAGTGACTAGCTTGTGGACGCTGGGTATGGAGTCAGTATTTTCGAGCTTTGTCAGCCATGCATTGGAAATGTAGAACTCATCATTTCCTTCCGCCTCGGCTATGCCCTGACTCTTTTCTTCCACTTCTCGAGTCGTGATGCCTGATCGTACGCGGAACTCTCTCAACCGGTCGCCAGATTGCACGCATACCCCTGAGTAGGACAGTGCTCTGGTTCGAGCGCAGAGTTTGTGGTCCCCTGGCGAAACTTTACCGAACGTGTCCCAAAATAGAACTAAGTGAGTGCTGTTTGCTTCGCTATAGAAGCAAGATTCGATAGTTTTCCACGAATCTTACTGAGTACCCATACTCCCCTTCATGTATTCGGCTCGCAAATCTCTCCTCTTCTCGAAAATGTATCTGTATTCGCACGTTACGAGTGTTTCAGACTTTAGCTCGTTTTCGCGCTCGTGTTTCGCGGCATGCCGCCGCGAAAATTCGTCGATGGCAGCGAGGTTCTAGGCCTCGTGCTTCGAAAACGCAGAAAAATCCACAGCCAGAGCACAAATTCGCCCGCTTTGGTTTGTCCTGCAACCAGATTTTTCGAAACGAGAATCTCTCGTGCGAAGCGTACAGCAAACCCTGTACGTAACCTTAGGCGCACACGATGTATTTGGAATGTATTTGTCACCCTGAGAAACGTTCGTTTCAAAAGGCGTCGGGGCACGGCACGCGTGCCCGTTCTTCCAGCACGAAAAATTTAAGACGGAGGACTAACGATGAAAGACGACACCGCGAACTTCACCAACACCGCCGTCACCAATCGTCGCCGAAGTCAGCGCGTCTTTCTCAACATCCGCGTCGTCGCGCGCTTCCATCTTCTCCAGCGCGAATGGATCGTCGAGGGCGAATCCCTTGTCGTCAACGCTCACGGCGGCACCATTCAGCTCTCGGTCGCCCCGATGGCCGCCGGCGATATCCTCACTCTCACCAATCTCGACACCGATCATTCCGAATCCTGCCGCGTCATCCGCATCGAAGCCCTCACCGCCGGGGCTTCTAACGGGGAAAAATCCGCCGGCGCATTCGAAGTCTCCATCGCCTTCGACCGCCCCTCCCCCAACTTCTGGTCCGTCCCCTTCCCCCCCACCGACTGGCTCGAATCCACCGTCACCCACGACTAACCCGACACTTTTTCTTTCGCCGCTATCGTTCCGTCTTCGCCGCCGTCGCCCCGTTTGTCGCCGCGTCGTTTCCCGCTGCCCTTGTAGGGGCGGGGCTCGCCCCGCCCGGCCACTGCGTCTTGCTGAAAACCTCTCGCGAAGCCTCACCGGTAGCGCCGGCATCCTGCCGGCGTTTTTGCGATCTCACACCACAAGCCGCTCGCGAACTTACGTCACGCGCAAATCGCCCAATCTCTCGTCCCCTGTACGGGCGCAGCACTGCTGCGCCCCAGGCCCGCAAGATGTAAACCGCATCGTCGGCCTTGTCTCACTCGCTTACATCCGCGCCAGCCGCGCAACCGCCGCAATCATCGCCCCGCAACTCACCAACTCCAACGGCAACCGAAACCAGCTTCGACGCGTCCATTTCCGCGCCGCCTCCTCCGTAACGGAGCCAGGATCCGCCCGCTCGAACGCAACCGCTTTCGGAATGAAATCGACGAATGACCAAACGCGGGCAATCGCATGACTGATCAACGCCGCCCACAACCACGACCGAACAACTGGATCCGGCCACGCCGCAACAAGCGCGGAGATCACCGAGAGTTCAAATAAGGTGTGAACCGGTATCCAGAATCTCTTGCGCGAAATCCCGCCCCGGTCCGGCTGAATCACATCAGGCCGCTTCGGCCAGACCGGATCGACAACGAGGGTTTCGTAAAGTCCCCCTCCCACAAGCATCAGCGCAAAACACTGAGCACCAACCGAAAGCACGAACGCGACGGACATCGGGACATCACCTCCAAGGACCACCACTCCTACTACGTCCATCACGTCGCTTTCTTTCCGAATACGGAGTGCGGTGGCTCGGCGCCTCCTTAACGGGCACCCCCGAATCCGCGCATTCGACTTCGCCGACCACCCCTTTTGGAGTGCGGCGCCCCCGCGCCGCTTTCGCGCCCGCCCCATCACCCAAACTCGATCCGTTCTGCGCTCCCACGCCGAACAAAAATTTCACCCATTGAACAATCCCCAACAATGTTCTTTAATCCCCACGTCTAACAGCGCAGGAGGACCCTCATGTTCGGCCTCGCCAACGATCTCCGCCTCACCTTCCGCCGCTTCCGAAAAAATCCCGGCTTCAGTCTCACCATCGTCCTCACTCTCGCGCTCGGCATTGGCGCGACAACCGCGATTTTTTCTCTCGTCGAAGGCGTCCTCCTCCGCCCGCTCCCCTTCAATGATCCCGATCGCCTGGTCGTCCTGGGCGAGCACCTCGGCGGCCGCCCCGGCATGTCCGTGAGAGCCACCGAAATCGCAACGTACACAAGCTCGACGCAAGCCTTCTCCTCCCTCGGCGGCTACATCACCACATCGTTCGAACTTTCCGGCAAGCAGCGCCCCGAAGAAATCGACGCCGCACGCCTGAACACCGGAATGTTCGCCACTCTAGGCGTTCGTCCGTTCCTTGGCCGCGTTTTTAGCACCGAAGAGGAAAGCTCCCGCCAACAGCTCGCCGTCATCAGCTATACCCTCTGGACCAACCGCTTCCACCGCGATCCCAGCGTGATCGGCGCCAGCCTTGTCCTCGACCGCAAGCCCTATCAAGTCATCGGCGTCATGCCCCGCAATTTCGAATTTCCCCTATCCCTCGGCACTCTCTCCGGAACTCAGGTTTGGGTGCCTCTGAGCCTCACACCCGACGAACTCTCCGATCAAAATTCCGGTTTCTTCGGCTATCAAATGATCGCTCGCCTCAAAGACGGCGTTAGCGTCCAGCAGGGCGCCGAAGATGCCGACCGCGTCGCGCATCAAATCATGAGCGAGCTGCCTCCCACGATGTCGGCGCTCAAATTGAAAGGCGACGTTGAGCCGCTCCGCGAGAACACCATCGCGGATGTTCGCCCGATCTTGCGCACGCTCTTTATGGCCGCGATGATCGCGCTGTTGGTCGCGTGCGTGAATGTTTCCAGCTTGCTTTTGGTTCGCGCCATACGGGAGCGTCGCGAATACGCCGTTCGCGTCGCCATCGGCGCCAGCTCCAACCGCATCATTCGAGAGGCCGCTGTCGAAGGAATGCTCTTGAGTATTATCGCGGGTGTCCTCGGCCTGGCTCTCGCGGCCGTCGCCATCCGCGCGGCACTCCACTTTTTGCCGGCCTCGCTCCCGCGGATCAGCTCCGTCTCAATCAATCCGGTCGTCGCTGGTTTTGCGCTCCTGGTCGCCGTCGCGACGGGCGTGCTTTGCAGTCTCGCCCCTGCATTCGCGGCCTTGCGCATCAACCTCATCGGCACCCTCAAAGAGGGCGCGCAAGCTGGTAGCACGAGCCACACGTGGCTGCGCTCCGCCTTGGTGGTTGCTGAGGTCGCCATCGCGCTTGTTCTGCTTACCGTGTCGGGAATGTTTCTGCGCAGCCTGCAGAAGATGCTCGCCGTAAATCCTGGGTTTCGCGCCGATCATGCTCTCGTCGCCGATTTTCAGCTCCCCCTTCAGCAGTACCCGACCGCAACGTCGGTCACCACTTTCAATCGCGCCGTGACCGATCAACTCTCGAGCAAACCTGGAGTGACCGCCGTCGCCATCAGCAACGCCGTTGCCGTTTCCCAGAACTTCCCGCTAGCCGCGTACACCATCGAAGGCGTGTCCCTCGAGCAGTGGAAACTGAAATTCGCCGCGTTCACAAGCGTCTACGGAAACTACTTCGGCGCAATGGGCATACCTTTGGTCGACGGACGAACCTTCGATCTGCACGACGATGCCGGAGCGCCGCTTGTCGTGGTTGTGAATCAATCCATGGCTCGCGATTGCTGGCCGGGGCAAAGCCCGCTCGGTAAGCGCATGCATGTCGGCAATCCCCGCAAAGGATTTCCCTGGGCAACCGTCGTCGGTGTCGTTGCAGACACCAAGATTCCTCGCGATCAGCCCAGCAACGATCAGTGGTACACACCGATGGCGCAGCCCGCCACTCTCAATGGCTCCGCAACTCCAGAAAACCTCAGCGGACCATCAAGTGGCTACATCACGATGCGCTCCGCGCTCGATCCCGACCACATGATTCAAACGCTGCGCTCCACCGTTGCGGAGATCGATCCGCTGTCGGCCCTTCAAAACGTCCGCCCGCTCGATGCCGCGATCTCCGAGGTCGAAGCCCCGCGCCATTTCAATACCAATCTCATCACCGCATTTGCAGGAGGCGCGCTGCTCCTCGCCATCACCGGAATCTACGCAGTCATGGCGTTCTCGGTCTCGCAGCGCAACCGAGAAATCGCCATCCGCATGACTCTGGGCGCCCAGCGCGCAAACATCGCCCAAATGGTGCTCCTCTCAGGCGGCAAGTTAGCCCTTATCGGGTGTGCACTTGGTGTAGCCGCCTCCCTCGCCGCCTCACAACTAGTCGCCTCCTTCCTCTTCGGCGTCAGCGCCACCGACCCCTTCACCTACTCCGCCGCCGTCCTCATCATGCTGCTCCTAGCCCTGCTCGCGTCAGCCTATCCCGCAATCCGCGCCGCCAGCTCCGACCCCATCAAACCCCTCCGCTCAACCTGACAGCCCGCACCTTTCCAACCTTGCCCACTCGCAAAATTTGCAATCCGCCACCCTGTAGCCGCGATCGCTTCTCAGATCGCGGGGTTTAGATCCAGCGCGACCGCAATCAACCCGAACCGCTACCCTTTTCACTGCAGGTCCGCTCCCCTGAAGGGGCGTCCCGTCAGGGCGCCCAGGCACGACTTCAACCTCCTCGACCACTCCGCCGCAACTCGATCGCGCTACGAAAAATACCCGCCTCTGCCGTCCAAGCATCCTAGCAATGAGCAAAATCAACAGCTTCCGAGTTGCCAAAAACTTCGCATAAGTACTTGACAAGTAACCATTTATGTGCTATACATCTTTTAGCGTGAATCGACGGACCGCCGCCGCAACCCTCAAATCGACGGCGCAATCTCACGCACACTCCGGAATCTCCCGTAACTCCCTTAGAATCACATTCTTGCATCATTTATCGTCGCAACCCCTTTATAATCACATTCTTAGAAAAAAACACCGGGGGGGACCCCCATCTTGACCCCCTCAACCCCAAAACCGCAGACCACAGCGCTGCCAGGGAAATCGCTCCTCGAGTGCATCGGCAACACTCCGCTGCTTCGCCTTGACCGCATCGGCAAGGACTTCCCCAACGTCGAGTTCTGCGCCAAAGCCGAATGGTTCAACCCCGGCGGTTCCGTCAAAGACCGCCCCGCGCTGGGAATGATCCAAACCGGCCTCAAGTCCGGCGCGCTAATCTCAGGCAAAACCATCATCGACGCCACCAGCGGCAACACCGGCATCGCCTACGCCATGATCGGCGCCGCACTCGGCTATCCCGTAAAGCTCTGCCTGCCCGACAGCGCCTCGCACGAACGCAAGCGCATCCTCGCCGCATTCGGCGCTGAACTCGTCATGACTCCCGGCGACGAAGCCACGGACGGCGCCATCCGCAAAGTCCACGAAATCGTCTCTGCCGATCCGCAAAAATATTTCTATCCCGACCAGTACAGCAACCCGGCGAACTGGCAAGCGCACTATCACGGAACCGCAAACGAAATCTGGCATCAGACCGAAGGCCGCATCACCCACTTCGTCGCCGGCCTCGGCACCAGCGGCACTTTCGTCGGCACGACGCGACGTCTCCGCGAACTCAACCCGAAAATTCGCTGCATCAGTCTCCAGCCCGACGGCCCATTCCACGGTCTCGAAGGCTGGAAGCACATGGAAACCGCTCTGGTTCCATCGATCTACGACGCCACGCTCGCCGACGAAAATCTCGCAGTCAGCACGGAAGAATCCTATCGAGTCGTAAAACGCCTCGCGCGCGAGGAGGGTTTGCTCGTCAGCCCCAGCGCCGCCGCAGCGCTCTCCGGCTGCTTCCACGTCGCGAAATCGATTCCCGGCGATCAGCACGCGGTAATCGTTACGGTTTTTGCCGATTCCGCGTCAAAATACCTCAGCGAACGCTTTTGGGACGAACACTAGCGATGAGCGAATTTAGAGTGATGAGCGAACTGAAATGAGCGACATTCCCATTCTGCGACTCAGCAAGGAACTCTCAGACAAAATCGGCGCACACGGCGCCGAAACCTACCCGCACGAATGTTGCGGCGCTTTGCTCGGACGCGATCTCGACGCGCCAACAACGCCTTCCTCCGATGGCGGTTCGCTTGCCTCGCGTGAAGTCACCGCACTGTTCCCGTTGGTCAATCGCCGCGACGATTCTCCGCGTAACCGCTTCTCCGTCACGTCCGAAGACGTCCGCGACGCTGAGAAAGCCGCCCGCCAAAAGGGCATCGACGTAGTCGGCTGGTATCACTCGCACCCCGATCATCCATCCAGGCCCAGCCAGTTCGATCAAGACCACGCCTGGCCCTGGTACAGCTACATCATCGTCAGCGTCGCCAACGGCCGCCCCGAAACCATGACCAGCTGGCGCCTCGCCGACGACCGTACGCAATTCACTCCGGAGAATCTAGAAGTCGCGGGCAAAGACAATGCCGCGCAGTCCGCGCCGTAGCGAAAGAATGAACAATCTTTTGTAGAGGCGGATCTACCCAGCCACGCCAAAACTGGCAACGAAACGCAACTTTGACTTAGAATTCCAACTCCGATTGGAGCGTATCAAATGGCAGTGAAAGTCATGATTCCCACCCCGCTCAGGGCTTACACGGGCAAGCGCGACTCCACCGAAGTCAGCGCCGGCACCGTCGGCGAAGCACTGAGCGGACTCACAACGCAGTTCGGCGATCTGAAGAAGCACCTCTTCACAGAAGACGGAAAGCTTCGCAGTTTCGTCAATGTCTACGTCAACGACGAAGACATTCGTTACCTCGCGAAAGAGGCCACTCCCACCAAAGACGGCGACACCATCAGCATCGTCCCCTCCATCGCCGGCGGCTGCGCTCCTTCCTTCTGTTGTTGTTGATTCCATTGAATTTTCGAGCGTCGCACCGCGGCCTTGCATCGAGCCGCGACGCATCACATCTAATGTGATCGAGAGAACCATCAGAAATTTTCGCGCTGTATAAGTCGGCGCAACGAGTAAGCGAACGAATTGAGAGAATCGAGTTACGAGAACAGGTTTCGAGGGAATTGGAAATGTCAACGCAAGTGAAGCCGCTAACAGAATCGCCCGCTGCCGGCGCAGCAACCAGCCTCACCAACGAAGAGATTCTCCGCTACAGCCGCCACTTGATCATGCCCGAAGTCGGCATGGAAGGTCAGCTCAAGCTCAAGAACTCGAAAGTGCTGCTGATCGGAACAGGCGGACTCGGCGCTCCGCTCGGTTTGTATCTCGCCGCGGCCGGAGTCGGCAAACTCGGGCTCGTCGATTTCGACGTTGTCGACTTTACGAACTTGCAGCGGCAGATTGCGTTCGGTTCGAGCGATGTAGGCAAGTCGAAAGCGAAGTCGGCGCAGAAGCGGCTCTCGGACCTGAATCCGGACATCGAGATTCAAGCGTACGAAACGCAACTCGAAAGCAGCAATGCGCTCGAACTCTTCAAGGACTACGACATCATCGTCGACGGCACCGACAATTTCCCGACGCGCTATTTGGTGAACGATGCGTGCATCCTGCTCGGCAAGCCGAACGTGTACGGATCGATCTTCCGCTTCGAGGGACAGATCACCGTGTTCGGCATGCCCGACGGACCGTGCTACCGCTGCCTGTATCCCGAACCGCCTCCGCCGGGACTCGTTCCTTCCTGTGCGGAAGGCGGGGTTCTCGGCGTCTTGCCAGGAATCGTCGGATCGATTCAGGCGATGGAAACGATCAAGCTGATTCTTGGAAAAGGCGACAGTCTCGTTGGTCGCTTGCTTTTGTTCGATGCGCTCGGAATGAAGTTCCGCGAATTGAAGCTGCGCAAGAATCCGAATTGCCCGATGTGCGGCGAGCATCGCACGATCAACAAGCTCATCGATTACTACCAGTTCTGCGGAATTCGCGGCGAAGAAGCGGAGGCTCCTGACTTGGGCGTTCCAGAGATCACACCGAAGGAATTGAAGTCGCGTCTCGACAAGGGCGACGATCTTTTCATTCTCGACGTGCGTGAACCGCACGAATATCAAATCTGCAATCTGAACGGGAAACTGATTCCGCTCGGCGAATTGCCGCGGCGCGTG
>Ga0210393_10004216_pt1 | contig 11412 bp, 5 predicted proteins | sample IncBWC27OmetaG_FD_160068 | JGI IMG/M metagenome (GOLD analysis project Ga0210393, IMG submission 160068) | Forest soil microbial communities from Barre Woods Harvard Forest LTER site, Petersham, Massachusetts, United States - Inc-BW-C-27-O ... | reverse complement strand
CGAATAGATTTCCTCGCCGAGCAATTCACGCGGATGAAGGAACGTAAGATCGATCGCGGGAATCTCGACGCAAGCGTCCCCAAATCCGAGAAGCAGGCTGTTTTCCTCGGGAACACAATCGAAACACCATGCGTGATTCGGAGCATCCTTGGGGAGGTCGCAAACTTCTTCCATCCAGTGTCCGCCCCAAGGGCCAGGATCGAAATATGGAACCACGCGAAAGGGGTGGTGAGCGACTTTGTGTAATGCGTCGAGCAGAGTTCGCCCGGTGATGAGCTTTGGTACATCGGCGTTCGTATCGAGCAGAAAATCAATTTTCGGGAGGAGTTCCTTTTTCAACCGATCAGCAGCACGCCAATCGACAAAAAAGGCACGTTTGTACTTTGCGCTCGCGCTCTCCTCTAAGTTGTCGGCCCCGAGATTGGCGATCAGGTTCTGCCGCTGGCGAGACTGAATCTCCCAGCGAGCCATGTCTGCGTAGACAAGCAGATCCGGCTCGGGTGAAACGAGCGCGGCGCCGGTGCCAACAACGAGCAACAACCCCTGCTTCCAATTCCGTACCGTCTCACGCGCTTTTGCGAGTTTCCGCTCGTCGAAGAAATCCTCGAGCCGAATCGTGCTCATTCGGCCGAACACTGGGTCATCGCCCAGCAGACCTTGCAACATTTTGTCGATTTCAGGCGCCGACTTCAGGAGGTCTGGAGTGAAGATCTCCGCCGACGGACGAAATCCCGCCGCCAGAGCTTCCGTAATGGTTCGTTCAAAAGCGCCGGGATAGCATTCCACACAGGCGACACATTTATCCCGACTTGAGGACTGCTTAAGCTGCTGAATAATCTGCGGCCAACCCGTCGAACACTCCGACCGAGACGAGCTGACAGCGATGCACGGATATTTGTCGTAGTTTGATTTTCGAGGCATTACGTCGGCTTCGCTGGGGCAACCGCTCGACTTTGGTCAGGGCCTGCCATGATCGCTCGAAAGCGCTCCATGGGCGAAAAACTTCGTTTTTGCCCCAATAGCAAGCAAAAAGTATCTATATTTCATATTTCTGTCAAGGAAAGGTCTGATAAAAGGTGTTCTGGCCCGGTTCTTAGCTGTTTGATGAAGGAATTTCGCAATGCAGATTCTAAAGAGAAAGGAAAGCTAAGGTGTTGGCACGAGCACCGCTTCACGGTTACGCGCCAACAATCGAGCCCCGAATCCGTCCTGCCGGATCGAAGCATAGTCGTGCCCAGCGTCACTGGGCCAGCAGGCCGTGAATTTGAGCTGCGTCTCCCCCGCGTTGGCCACACGGTGGGCGACGTTTCCAGGAATGTAGTGAAGGCTCCCCGGCTCCATCCACTCTCCCCAGGTGCGCCGGTGCGAGTCCATCAGAATGAGCATCCCTTTTCCTTCTGTGCAGCCGTAATACTCCGCGCGCCCGCGCTTCGCATGGAAGTGACCATGCGTCATGAAGTACTCGTCTCCGACTTGCCCCGGCTCGATCACCGTCGTTCCCCAAAACAACCCGCCTTCTGTTCCTTCTGGTACGGGCGAGACCCACTGGACCCGGTAAATAATTTCGTTCGCGTCCATGCGCTCGAAATCTGCGTGACTCTGAAAGAGTCCCCGCATTTGCCCAAGCGTTTTCACGCTTTCACGCACATTGGGCCCAGCCAAGCTGCCGCTCGTCCAGTCAACCGAAGCGAGTCCCCGAAATTCTTGCGAGTTCATCATGGGGATGGTAATTCCGCCAAATACGCAAAATCAACCGGCCTCGGATCTGGTGCGCTGTGGAGTTTCTTCGACAGTCGAGGTATAACGTTGCCGCCAATGGGATCCAAGAGTAGAAAAAAGGCGGAGGTCGATTTGAGCAAGCGAGGCCGATTCAGGGACGATTCGGCTGGCAGTCGCGCCTCCTCATCGGACGACGCCCAGGGCTCCGACAAGCAAGGGCTCCGGATGAACAAGATTCTGACCGCTCTGCAACAAGCCGGTGAAGTGTCCGTGGAAGAGCTGAGCAAGCAACTGCATGTCACCGTTGTAACGATTCGTAAGGACCTGGATGAGTTGGAAGCGCAAGGCCGGCTGCGACGAACCCACGGCGGCGCGGTCTCCATGGCGCCCTTATTTTACGAGCCTTTCAAGAATGACCGGTCTTTTCAGGCGCAAGTCGAGAAATTTGCTGATGAAAAACGAAGGATTGGAATAGCGGCGGCCGCTCTGATCAACGAGGGGGAAACGATCGCGTTGACCCCGGGAACGACCACGACGCAGGTAATTCGCGGGCTGCCGCTGGATCAGAAGATCACCGTCGTGACAAGCACTGTGAATGTCGCAATGGAACTTTCGAAACGGAAAGACCTCAACGTTTTCGTTACCGGTGGCCATCTGCACGGGGAATGGTTCTCGCTGGTCGGATTGACGGCTGTTCACAGCCTGTCCCAAGTCGTAATCCATACGCTCTTCGTGGGAGCAGACGGCATCGATGCAAAATCGGGTCCGACATGTTACAGCCCCGAAGAAGCGTCCGTGAATTCGGCGATGGTCCGCCACGCCCGCAGAAGAATCGCAGTTGTCGATCACACAAAATTCGGGAAAGTCGCCGGCTGGCGCATCTGCCAGACATCCGACCTGGATCTTGTAATCACCGATTCGGGCGCTACAGATGCGATGTTGGCCCCTTTTGAGAAGATGAACGTACGAGTCACCCGCGTCTAGAAGCGGTCGCCCGATTCCTGCCTGGTCCTAAATACTTAAATACCGGCGTTTGCGAGAGATAGCTCGCCTGCGCCCCTGTCGGTGCGTCCATTCTGTTTGCCCGGCTGATCACACCCTCGACCTAGGACTCTTTGGTTCTGGTACCAAACAAACCTTTTTCACTTTCGTTTTAATCGAAAAAGAAACAAAAAAGATTGACATAGTATTTTTGTTGTACTAGTGTCCGCCGCAGTTGTAGCGCTGGGGTACGCGGCTGGTGAGTCATTGGGGGCACTGTCCGCTCACAAATGAGTACACAGATTCCACGTGCGAATCGATCCGCGGTGTTCCTGTGTGCTGGTTTGCCTCGCGACGGCATAAACGGGGACGTGTCAACGAACCGCACTCCATTCGTATTGATTCATCTACGGTTGGAAGACTTCTGCGAACTCGAAAATCCTAACCTTTCCTACTAACAAACATAGGTTGAGCGCGGCGACCGCAGCCAGCATCACGCTGGACAATGCCGCGCAAAGCTTTACCGCAGGGCTCTCGAAGGGACGATCAAAAGGAGGGGACCTATGTTAGCGAAGAGGGGTGTGGCAGTCGGGGTCCTTATGTTCGCGTTCGTTGTCACCGTGGTTCTCGGACCCGGCAGCGTTGCGCTCGCCCAAACAGTGAATGGCGCGATCCACGGTACAGTGACCGACGCCACCGGTGCGGCTATACCGGATGTGTCGATCCAGGTCACCAACCTGGGTAACGGTCTTATTCGTACAGCCGTCTCGAACTCTTCGGGCTTCTACACCATCACCGAATTGCCTCCCGGTCAGTATTCGATCAAAGTGTCGAAGACTTCCTTCGCGACCGTCAACCAAGATCACATCGAACTTCTCGTGAACCAGAATTTGGGGGCCGACTACACGCTGAAACTCGGTGCAGTCAACGAAAGCGTCGAGGTTGGCGCGGCTCCCCCAGCTCTGGAGACGGCCAACGCCACATTGGGTCAAGTCATTGATTCCACGCAAGTCGTCGATCTCCCTTTGAATGGCCGCCAGTTCACCCAGCTTGTCTTGCTGACTCCCGGAGCCGTGCCTAAAGAGAGCGGCCAGCAGTCGGGATTTGTCATTCCGATCGGTGGCGGCGGAATCAGTGCGTCGGTCAATGGCCAGCGCGGTCAACAAAACAATTTCACCTTGGATGGAGTTCTGAACAACAACATCTATACGAACACCTGGGCAATCAGTCCTCCACCCGACGCCATTCAGGAATTTAACGTTCAATCACAGATTACAGACGCCCAGTTCAGCATTTCGTCTGGTGCAAACATCAACGTCGTGACGAAATCGGGAACCAACGGGCTTCATGGGGCTCTTTGGGAATTCATACGAAACGATGCGTTTGACGCAGCGAACTTTTTTGACAATTTCGCGCAAGTCAAGAAGCCGGCTTTTCGTCAGAACCAGTACGGCGCCACAATCGGCGGACCTGTAGTTTTGCCGACGCCATGGGGCACTTACGACGGGCGCAAGTCCAAGACGTATTTCTCCGGCTACTGGGAGGGCTATCGGTCGACGCAAGGTTTCACCCAGTTCAACAGCGTTCCGACAGCTGCCGAGTTGGGAGGAAACTTTTCAGACCTGCTGACGGGCGCGCAGGCGGTGGATGCTACAACCAACAAGCCCATTACCGATCCATTGGGACGGCCAGTAATGGTGGGCGAAATCTTCAACCCCTACAGCACTCGACAGGTAACAGCCGGGCAGACCGACCCAACGACAGGGTTAGTGGCGCAGACCAGCGGGTTCGTGCGTGATCCCTTTCCTGGAAACGTCATTCCGACGAGCATGCTGAACGCCCAAGCGCTCGCATACCTCAAGGCTTTTTATCCTTTGCCCAATTTCGGTCCCGGGGGGAACGTCTTTCCGAACCTGGCGGTCAGCAGTCCTCAAACAATCTCCAACGACCAGTTCGGCGTCCGACTGGATCACACCTTTGCAAACAACGACAGTTTGTATGGGAACTTCTACTACACGCAGCCGAATGAAACCTTTTCGAACTCGCTGCTGCTTGGTGCCAATACGTCAAAAAACCACGCCCGCGTAATCTCCGTGGGCTACACGCACCTGTTCACTCCTACGTTTCTCATGGCACTGCACTACGGTTACAACTACACCGATTTCGGCACAACTAACGTACCGGGCGGCACAGGTTTGCTGGCCGCCACCGGCACTACTGACTTCGAACCCGTACGCGACGGCATTCCGATCGTGCCTCAGATCAACCTGAGTCCGCGCCTTGGAGGAACGAGCCAGTTTGCGATTCCTCTCGGTCCGATCCGATCGCATGCGATTAACGCCGACTTTGAGAAAATTCGCGGAGCGCACACCTTCAGCGCCGGCTTCATGTTCTATCACATCCATAGTTTCGATGATGGTTGGGGATCAACGGTGGGATTTGATCAATTCCCGACGAGCGCGACGTATGGAGCCAATCTAAATGCTTCGCAGACCGGTGACGGTCTCTCGAGCATGCTGCTGAATCTTCCCTCCAACCTGTTCGGCTTTGTCGGCACTACTTCGGCGGACGATCGAACCACTTGGCAAGGCTACTATGTGCAGGATAAGTGGCAGGTCTCGAGAAAACTGAATGTGACGATTGGTCTTCGTTACGACTACGTTCCGCCCGTTCAATACAAGGACAATCATGTCTCGGGCTGGAACCCGAACTGTCCGGTTCCTCCCTCGGGGAGCTTGAATACCCCGGCGGCGGTTAATCAAGTCATCCAGTCTTGTTTCCTGATACCGATTCCTTTCGTCCAGCCACCTACAGCCGCCAATCCCGATCCTCCGTCGTTCCCGTTCCCGAACGTCCGGAGCAGCTACTTTGATCCTCAATATGGTGGCTTCAATACTTTTCAGCCGAGATTTGGTTTTGCCTACCAGGTAATGCCACGAACCGTCATCCGCGGGGCGTTCGCTATGTTCACGGACCACAACAACACCCTTGTGCAAGAGTCACAGGATCCACGCATTGCATGGCCGTTCGGCGCCGGCGTAACAGAGGGAGGCCTGAACCGCGACGTGCCAACAACATTCTGGAATAACCTGCCCGCCGCAAATTCGTTTCTGCCTCCGGCCAACACGACTCCAGCCTTCGCATTCGCTGCTGATCCGCAGCTGAAGGTTCCGTATTCCCTGGAATACAACTTGAGTATTCAGCATGCCTTTACGTCGAACTTGACGGCGACAGTGAGTTACGTCGGCTCAGGTAGTCGACATTTGTTCATCCAGCCGATGTACAACGCGCCGCTTCCGAGTGAGATGGGGCCTGGTCCGGTCGCGCCTCGAACGCCGTTCCCTTTCCTCGGTCAATTCCCGGTCGATTTCAATGAGGGCACAGGCAACTACAACGCGCTCCAGATGAAAGTCGAAGAGAGGCTCACGCGCGGCCTCACATTCCTTGCCTCGTATACTTACTCTCGTTGTCTGTCGATTCAGGACGAAGGACAGTCTGGCAGCATCCAGAATCCCTACGATATCAAGGCAGACTACGCCCCCTGCGATTTCAATATTCCGCACATCTTCGTATTCAGTTCTGCCTATGCGTTGCCGTTCGGCAAAGGCCAGATGTTTGGGCGCAACGTAGGGCGTGCGGGAGACCTGCTCATCGGCGGTTGGCAAATGAGCGGAATTGCGACGCTGGAAAGCGGACAACCGTTTACAGTCAACGTCAATTTCGACAACGCCAACATCAATCCCTCCAGCGAAACGCAGCGAGGCGATCCGGTTCCCGGCGTCGCGCTTCTGCCCGCTGGCTTCCACCAGAGCCCGCAAGCTTGGTACAACCCCGCGGCGTTCGCGATTCCCGCGCCCTTCACGTACGGGACTCTGGGACGCAACACGCTTCGAGGTCCCAAGTTCGACAATCTGGACTTTGCTCTCTTCAAGAACTTCAAAATCACAGAGACGAAGGCCTTGCAGTTCCGATCGGAGTTTTTCAACATCTTTAACAACGTAAACTTCTCACCCCCAGGCGGAGCCGCCAGCGGAGGGTTCAGCACTCTGGGTGGTGCAAACGACACGAGCGTCGGCACTCCCGGATTTATGCAGATTCTCAGCGCCGCTGCGGCAAGAGAGATTCAGTTCTCTTTGAAACTGCTTTGGTAAATCAGCAAACGAACCGAGCTGTTCGGCAAGTTCAGCAGTTCCTACACCCGTATGGACTTGAGCTTCTGTTTATGCTCAAGTCCATTGCGGCTTAGTATGGGTTTTTAAAATGGTGACCGTCCGACGACCGAGAGTTTGGCAAAGAGGCGGGGGCTTGTGCCTTTGCCAAATGATCTTCTCGATTTTTTTGACCGTTGTCGCCACCTCCCAGTCCTTGGCGCAATCGCCGAGTTCGGGAAACAGTGCCCAGGCTTCACCACCGGAAGATTCTATCTATCAGTCAGCTATGTCGCTCGTTCACCAGAAACGTTTCGACGACGCCATGGCGCAGTTCCGACTTCTCGAGACACAGTTCCCGCAACACCCGCAGGGATTCACTGGTGAAGCCATCGTGCTGGCTTTGACAGGCCAGACGCAGCAAGCCGTCGATATTTTGAAGAAGGCACTCGAAATCGATCCTGACTATTGGCTGGCGCGTCGAGAGCTGGGCGTCCTCTATTGGAGCGAGGGACGGAAACAAGAAGGCGCGGACCAACTCGCACCCTTGGTTCACCTGCATCCAGACGATGGTCCGGTGAACCTCATTCTTGGACAATACGAGTTCGAACAGAAAAACTACAAGAAAGCACGTTCCTATTTTTCTCGTGTTCCCGCCGAGATGACTGCGGATCCAAACCTTGCACTCATCGGCGCCGAGGTCGAGTTGCACACCGGGGAAGAAACGAGCGCAAAGCAAATCCTCCGAGGTTTGCAAATGCGGCCTGACCTGAAACCCGAAGTACGCTTTCGGTTGGCGTGGTTACTCGGGCAGGCCGGACTCTCGGCGGAGGCGGTTCAAGAATTCAACAAGCTGCCTCCCGATTACCCGGACTCATACCGTCGGAACTACGGATTGGCACTCGCCTATTTTGGCGCGCAGAACTACCAACAATGTGTCGAGACGTTGAAGCCGCTTCTCGCGAGCGGAATAAATCGACCCGAGATTTACAGCCTTCTGGGTGTTGCAGAAGAGAAAAGCGGGCACACGCAACAAGCCTACGACACCTTTCGGCAAGGAATTCTCCAAAACGCAGCGAACCCACAGAACTACCTGAACCTTGCCACTCTATCGAGCCAACACGACAACTTCGAAGTTGCGGCGCAAGTATTGACCGAAGGATTGGCCAGAAACCCGAACACTCAAGACTTGCTCTTGAGTCGAGGAATCGCTTACACGCTTGCAGCCCGTTTTGCCGACGCGAATAAAGACTACCAGCGCGCGATTGCGATGTCCCCGGATGACTACGGCACTTATCTGGCGTGGGGCATCTCTGAGCAAGAGGCTGGAAATCTCGACGACGCGGTCAAGTTGTTTCACCAGGCGATCGCTCGCGAGCCGAAAGACCCGCGATCCTACTGCTTCCTCACCGAAACCCTGATGCAAAAGGGAGCAGCTCCGGGAGCTTCAGAGTTTCAGGAAGCCCAGCGAGCGATCGACACTGCAATTTCGCTCGAGCCTGACTTCGCTCACGCCTACGCCGACCGCGCCAAACTCGAACTCGCGCAAGGCAACACAAAAAAGGCGATCGTGGATCTTGAGCATGCTCGTTCCTCCGATCCGAGGTCCCGTCAGATCGCTTATGCGCTCGCACGCGCCTATCAGCGCGAGGGTGAAAAAGCGAAGGCCGCCCCGCTGTTCAAAGAGGTCGCGGATCGTGGCGAAGAAGACTCGGGCCAATTCGCGAAAGATTCGCTGACGGAAACCCTGACAGTTGTTTCCGGCGGGCCGCACTGAGGATGGGGATGGACCCTATCGAATTCGCGCTCAGAGCCGGACTCCTCTTTCTCACCGCGCCCGTTCTAACGGTAGCCGGTCAAAGCCTTCACCAGGCTTCCTCGACAGATGTTTGCAGGCTTGCGATCGAGAGGACGGAACAGCTCATCGGTGAGCGCAGTCTCCCTGAAGCCCAGCAAACCCTGAATGGGACTGCACCAAATTGTCCAAACGTTCCGGAGATGTTTAACACGTTGGGCATGGCGTACGACTCTCTCGGTAAATTCGACGAAGCGCGAGCCGCTTTTGAACAAGCGACTCGCCTCAAGCCCAGCAGCGCGAGTTTTCACAACAATCTGGCCACCAGTTTCACGCGATCGGGGATGCAAGCTAGAGGTGTCGCGGAGTTCGAAAAAGCACTGCAACTCGACGCGAGAAATTCAACAGCTCGGCTGAACCTTGCGACGATCTTCCTTCACGAAAAACAATACCGGCGAGCATTGAGCTACGTCGATACTCCTGCGATTCGACAGTCACAAGATCCAGTTGTATTGCTGACTCTCACCGAAGCCTATTACGGAGCAGGGAACACTCAGCCGGCAAGAGAGACGGCCTTGCGACTATCGCGCCTACCCGCGGTCGAGCCACAGCTTCATTTTTCTCTGGCTCTCGTCCTCGCGGAGAACGGCGAATATCAATTGGCAGCCGACCAGTTCGAGGCCATTCCAGCAGACGAACGAGATGTGGCAGTCGAAATGAATCTCGGCATGGCCTACACCCGACTGAAGAATTTCCCGGCGGCACGCGCCGCCTACGAAAATGCCACGCGAATGGATCCAAAGAATCCCGATACCTATTTCCACATCGGCATTGCTGAATCGGCTCAGGGAAATCACAACGCGGCGGTCGACTGGATGACCGAGGCTCACAACTTGGCGCCCGATCGTCCGGACCTTTCCTCGGGTTTGGTTGAGGAGTTGATCCACACTCGCAACTACGAGCAGGCTCGTACCGTGCTAACGGTTGCCGATGCTGCTCATCCAAATGATCCTTCTTTGAAAGAAGCTTCAGCCGATCTCTTCGCCGCTCAAGATCAAAGAAACGAAGCGATCAAGGCTTACCAGGAATCTCTCCAACTAGATCCAAAAAGTGTAAGCGCGCGCCTGGGGCTTGCTCTCGCTTACGCAGGGATGGGGCAAACCGAAAGCGCCCATGCGATTCTCGCCGAGGTGCTGAAACTGAACCCGAAAAACGCCGAGGCGGAAGCGCAGCTCGCACGCCTCGCTTTTGAAGCCGGACATGAAGAAAAAGCTTCGTCGCTCGTTCAGAAAGCCCTCTCCCACGATCCAAACAATCTTTTGGCCAACGAATACCACGCCAGGTTGCAGCTCGGCGCCAACCAGTTGAGCGAGGCCCGGCGAACTCTCGAAAAGCTGGTGCAACTCGATCCGCAAAGTTCGCGCGTTCATCTTTTACTGGGACGCGTTTTGGCTCGCTTGAACCAATCAGCCGAGGCCGAGAAAGAATTTCAGCTCTCGAAAGATCTCGAGGCGAAATACGGCGGTGCCGAAAAGCCGTAGCCCAAAGAGACTCACGCTCGCCGAGATTCGGCGTATCAACGCACAGCAGCGCTGAAATCAGGTTTGACAAGTTTTGTTAAGCAGAGACGCCCGCCAAGTCTTTGCCTAGTGAGGTCATGATGGTGAAAGTCCTTGCTCTCGCATTTGCGTTGATGACCTGCAGTGTCTTGCTCGCCGAGCCCGCGGGCAAAACAGTATGGAGGGTCGGCGTCTTCGACGGTTCCTCCGGCGAATTCTCCAGCGGAGAGCCTCAAGCTGCCGTCCACTTCAAAGCCGGTCAGGACCAGCCGCGCACCGCCTGGTTCGCCTTCGCTCCTGTCGCGTGGACAGGCAAGCCCGCCGATCCCACGACAGCACCGCGCGCGATCGACTTTTCCGTCTCGGGCCCTCCTGCCGCAACCTATCGACTGAAAGTTTCTCTGCTGATCGATCAGTCGAGCGTGCCCGCCCTCCGCTTGGGAATCAACGGCCGCCTAGGCACGTTCTATCTACATCCCAAGCTCGACTACAACATGGGCGACATGGTGGCTGCTTTCTATCCAGCCTATGGTCGTGCCGAAGTCGACGTAGACTTCCCAGGACCCTGGCTGAAGACCGGCGCGAACAGCATTTCCTTCCAAGCTGTTCCCGTTAGTGACAAAGGCGTCCCCGACGCAGGATTCCAGTACGACGCCCTCGAATTGCAGCAGGCCGATTCCGTTCCAGCCGCCGTCAGCGCCCACGCAGAACCAACCATCTTTTTCCAAAAACATGGCGCGTCAACGGACGAACGAGTCGACGTCCTCGTGCGATACGCTCAGCGTCCCCATGACGGGAGCGCCGAGCTAGCGATTGCAGGCCACACTTTCAGCGAGCCCCTTCACGGCGATCAGGACTTCGGAGAAGAGCGAATTTCCTTCAACATTCCCGAGTTCTCACACGACGCGCAGGCCAAGCTCACCGTAGTGGTCAATGGGCACTCCGCCCATTTTCAAGAAACGCTCCAGCCGCAAAAGAAGTGGACACTGTTTCTCGTGCCCCACGTGCATCTCGATGTCGGCTACACCGATTACCAGGCGAAAGTCTCCACGATCCAGAGCCGCATTTTCGACGAGGCTATGGATCTGGTCGCGCAACATCCCGCATTCCGCTTCAGCACCGACGGTGAGTGGAACCTCGATCAATTCTTGCACTGGCGCACACCGGCCGAACAAGATCGGGTCGTCCAAGCCATACGGCAACAGAAGAT
>Ga0210393_10004215_pt1 | contig 11413 bp, 12 predicted proteins | sample IncBWC27OmetaG_FD_160068 | JGI IMG/M metagenome (GOLD analysis project Ga0210393, IMG submission 160068) | Forest soil microbial communities from Barre Woods Harvard Forest LTER site, Petersham, Massachusetts, United States - Inc-BW-C-27-O ... | reverse complement strand
AATTTTGCGATCCGACATCCTTGTCGTAGCCGATGCACTTTCTGACCCGATATTTGCTAACAATCTATTAGTGACAGATGTCGGAGTCAGATGTTTCGCAGGAATACCGCTCATCACATCCAGTCAGCAGGCGATAGGAGCCGTCTGCCTGATGGACCGGGTGCCACGTCTCATGACCGCTGAGCAGATGGACTCCTTGCGCCTTGTTGCTCGACGGATTGTGCATGACTTGGAAACAAGAGCCACTATAGCCGCTCAATCCCAGCACAAGGGACTGCACATCGAATCTCCCCACCATCGTCCCGTCACCATTCTGATAGTCGAAGACAATGCCGAGCTTCGAGAGCTTTTGCAGAGGACGCTCGAACGCCACGGTTTTTCCGTCCATTCTGCCGCCGATGGTGCGCAGGCACTGCGCTGGAGCGGGCAACGGGAGGGCAGCATAGAGATTCTGATAAGCGATATTGTGATGCCCGGACTCAACGGTCTTGAGCTTGCAAAGCGTATTCGTGCGGTGCATGCGGAAACAACATTCTTGTTTATGACGGGCTTTGACGATCAATTCCCCGAAGTGGGCGAATACGGCGGAAACGTTCTGGAAAAACCATTCCTTCCTTTACAACTTGTGCGAAAGGTGGAAGAGATGCTGAACCAAAGACAGTCGGCCACGGGTACGGGATAGCGCATTCGTCTGGGTTTGGATGAAAAGAAGAATATACAATTCTCGAAATCGGCTCATAACTATGCGCTCAGATCACGCCCACTGGCCGCCAGATTGTGACGTGGCCGTTCACCAACGGCATCGGACACGACCAGATGGGACGCCGATGCCTAGAGCATAATTGTGGTGTGGCGCGGTTACTTCCGACGTCGTTCAACGCTGGGCAGGGGTGGCTTCTTGGCACGCTCACTGTCAGGAGGGCCGCCGGGTGTGGCAGGCGGTTCCAGAGTTTTCTTGGCAGCGGCCCTTCGATTCTCGATCTCCGGCATCACAGTCGTTCCGTTCTCATCATTAAGAACAACGCTAAGGAGGGAACTGTGCACGTGCAAATTGTCGCCAACGTCGTAGTTGATAAAGTCGAGCTTTCTAAATCGGTTCATAAAGAAGCTAACTCGCGAACGCGTTGTCCCCACCATCTCTGCCAGAGTTTCCTGACTCAGTCTTGGGACCATCGTTTCGGACGCACCTTCTTTTCCGAAACGCGCCATTAACAGCAAAACTCGCGCCAGCCGTTTTTCGCATGAATTGAAGAGTTGATCGACCAAGTCCTCCTGATATCGGATATTTCGCTTCAACAGATACTTGACAAACATGGCTGACAACTGTGGTTCGAGACCCATTGCCAGCACCATCGCCTTCTTCTCGACATGCAGGAGGACACAATCTGTCACGGCGGTTGCAGACGACATGCGCGAAGGCTGATCAGCCAAACCAGCTTCCCCAAAGAAATCGGCTTCCCCCAAAATGGCAAGGGTTGCTTCTTTCCCGGCTTCCGATACCACACTGAGCCGCACCTTCCCCGTTTGAATGAAGAACAGTCCGTCCGTGGGATCACCTTGAGTAAATATCGTTTCTTTTTTCGGAAAACTCACCATTTCCCTGCCCTTGCCGATAGTTGAAAGAAAAGTGTGGGGATTGAAACGTGGTTGGCTCTTCGCGGTCGTGATGTGAGTTGCCACAGAACCGTCCTAACGGAGCGGATATATCACCAGTGTTAATTGTGCAGGAAGGAAGACCGCAAGACTGGTCAATAACGCACACAATCAGTTAGTGCGAACCGTAACTGACCTTTCGTTTCGGGGATATCTCCAAAGGTGGTCAATTCGCTTGGAGAACAGGCTGAATCTGGAAACGGTGCGTCGGAATCGCCCACATATCGGCGCACCTTCAGCTTTCCAATCGCGGAAGAAGTAGACGTGCGTTTACAATGGTCGGCTTGTGGGAAAGACTTTAAGGCGATGAACGATGAACGGGGATCGCATGCCGCGCAGGAAACTATAAAATTCTCGGTCAGAATTGTCTTCCACTCGAATGTGCTCGGACGTGCGGCTCCGGACAATCGCCTCGCAGTTTGTCCGCAACTTTGTCAACCGCCAGAGGTTTGCTGAAGTAGTAGCCTTGAATTTCGTCGCACTGATGTGCACGCAGAAACGACATTTGCGCTTCGTCTTCGACGCCCTCGGCAATCACCTTGAGACGCAGGCTTTTTGCCATGCTGATGATTGCGGCTGTGATTGCAGCATCATCCGGATTCACGGCGACATCCCGAATAAACGAACGGTCGATTTTGAGCCTGCTGACACGAAACTGTTTCAAATATCTGAAGCTGGAATAACCAGTCCCAAAGTCGTCAATCGCCAGCGTCAACCCCATAGCTTTTAATTCCTGAATAACCGAAAGAGTTACATCAGCGTCAGCGAGCAAGAGGCTTTCTGTGAGTTCGAGTTCGAGGTACTCTGGGGCAAGTGCGGTCTCGCGCAGCACCTTTCTCACTTGTTCAGAGAAGCCCTGTCGGCGAAACTGAACCGCTGATACGTTTACTGCTACTCTGACCGGAGGCAGACCAGCCTCTTGCCATTTCCTGGCCTGAGAGCAGGCCGTCCTGAGCACCCATTCGCCGACGGGCACGATCAAGCCGCAGTTTTCAGCAATCCGTATGAACTTATCAGGTGGCACCAGCCCTAATTCCGGATGTTGCCAGCGCAAAAGGGCTTCGAGCCCGATGATCTTTCCAGTGGTCATATCCACCTGTGGTTGATACACGAGAAAAAGTTCTTCTTTGTCGAGTGCGTGTGGAAGGCTGTTCTCCAAAGTCAGACGCTCCACGGCGAGAGCGTTTACGTCCTCTGTGAAGAACCGAAAGCCGTTGCGTCCGTTCTCTTTGGCGCTATACATGGCGGTGTCGGCATTCTTGATCAGGGTTTCGGCGTCTGTGCCATGTTCCGGAAAAATGCTGATGCCAAGGCTGCATCCAATGTTAAGTGGGTGACCCTGAACAACAAATTCAGCGGTCATTGCATCCATGAGTCGCTCGGCGGCGACCGCTGCATCGGTTACGTCCTTTAGCCCAGTTAACAGGATGAGGAATTCGTCGCCGCCTACTCGGGCCACTGTGTCTAGTTCACGAGTCGCCCTCTCAAGTCGTCCTGCTACCTCTTGCAGGAAGAGATCACCGACCGAATGCCCGAGCGAGTCGTTAATGTTTTTGAACCTATCGAGATCGAGGAACAAGAGCGCGACTCTGCCTTCTTGCCGACGAGCACTGGCGAGCGCCTGAGTCAATCGATCCTGCAAAAGCCTGCGATTCGGCAACTTTGTAAGGGCATCGGAGAACGCCAGAACTTGAATCTTCTCTTCCGCAAGTTTGCGGGCAGTGATGTCGCGAAAGTACCAGATTCTGCCTCGGTAGCGACTATTTGAATCGACGAAAGGCGCAGAGTATCGGTCGAAAACTTTCCCGTTCTTGAGTCTGAACTCATCCCTGCTCTTCTCATCCCTGTGACTGTGGAGATATTTGACTCTCGCGATGAAGGCTTCAGAATCCTCGATGTTAGCCATGACTTGCTTGAGCACGATCTGATCGTCTGCCGTGCTCAATACTTCATCCGCTATTCCGAAGTGGAGTCCGAATTGCTTATTCGCCAGAATGATGTGATCTGACTCATCAACGGCAAGGATGCCATCGATTGTCGTCTCAGCTTGCGCCTCAAGCAGTGCAGTTTTGAGCAGGATCGCTTCTTCGGCTTGCTTACGCTCGGTGATGTCCTGCTTGATGGCGACGAAGTGCGTCCAATTCGCTTCGCCGAGGTTCTGAGCTAGGGGCGTGATCGTCTGCTCTTCAATATAGGTCGTCCCGTCTTTCCGCCTGTTGATGAGTTCGCCGTGCCAGACTTTGCCTGACGAGACGGTTGACCAAAGATCGGCATAAAAGCTGCGCGGCTGCTTTCCTGATTTCAACAGGCGAGGGTTCTTGCCCAATGCTTCTTCCGCAGTATAGCCAGTCAAAGTAGTGAACGCATGATTCACCCATTGGATCGTGCCGTGGAAATCTGTGATCACAATGGCATTGGCAGCGGCTTCCAATGCCGCTGACTGCAATTCCAATCGCTTGATGGCTTCATTGAGGTCGTGGGTGCGTTGGCTCACTTTCGCTTCGAGAGTCGTATTGAGATTGCTAACCTCATTCTTTGCGGCAACTCGTGCAGAAATCTCGTGTGCCGCCTCTCGGGTCGAGAATATCGCGATCAGGACGGCCACAAGTACAGCCAACCCCACCAGTAACGAAGTGAGGCGACGGGATTTAGCATAATTAAGCTGAGCCTGTTTGACAGCTAAATCCACCTCGTTTTTCTGAAACTCGACGAACTTGTCCCATGCAGCATGATATTTGAGCAGGGCTGGCATGGCTTGGTTGACCACGACTGCCTCCGCTTCGTCGTGCTTCCTTTCATCGACAAGCAGATGGATAGCTCGCAGGTAGCTGTCCACATATGGTTTCCTTGTTTCCTTCACCGCATCGAGCAACTTCCTCTCTTCCTCTGACCCGCAGCGCCTTTCGCTCTCCTCCACCAATCTCGTAATCTCTTTGCTATTCTCGGACCTCGTTGCCAACAGCGTCTCGACGAGTGCCCTGTTCTCAACGAGGACGATTTCCATGGCGATGCGGCTGTTGATATTGGAGAGCATCAATGCTCTTCGCGCCAAATCTAGGTTGGCGGATTGCCTGCCTGTGATGTCAGCAAGGGTCTTATCGATTTCATGCATCCGAAGCCCCAGCCGCCCGATGCCCAGCAAGATGACGATCAGGACTGCAAACGCCACGCCTAATCTCAGACCTATGTGCTTGTCTTTCAAATGGAACTCCTAGTGGCTGTCCTTGGCTGGGTCAGGATTTGGAAAGAAGAATTCTCTGAGTACCTGCTTCTCCCAATTGTGACGGTACTCCTGCCCGGCAGGGTACCCTAGTTACTAAGGGTTCAGCCTGCCATCCCCTCTCGACGCAAATCTCCTGGTTGAAGCGTAGGCTTAACGCATGTGCGTCGGAACGAGAAACGTCGCAGTCGGCACTTTTATGCCTTGTGGCGACCGGGCGCGGACGCGATCAGCGTGAACAAGATGTGTCGGACGCCCCTTGAATCGGCGACTGACATGCAGAAGCATATAGCTGTCCACAACACCCCTCGCGCCTTCGCGGCAGTTGGACATGTCATGTAACAGGAACTTGAGAGTCGGTACCCTGAGCACCTAACCCGAAACAATAGCAAGGAGACACTCTGGATATACTGGCCCACCCTCCTGTTGATAGCACTGTTGCTGCCATGCCCACGCCAGCATTGCTCTTGGCGATGCTCCATGTCTCGGACCGCGTGAGTGACCTTATTCTCACGCCGGGCAGCTTACCCCACGTCGAGGTGAGCGGGCTGTTGGTTCCAGTGAAGATCCCAGCATTGCACATGCTAACTGCTGAAGACACTTGTCGCATATCGGCCGAACTCATTGGCAGGAACAAACAGGCGGCAGCAGCACTAAAGGAACAGGGCTCCTGCGACATTTCATACAGCATCCCGGGCCAGTGTCGCTTTCGAGTAAACATTTTCATTCAGCGGGGCAGCCACGCCATCGTGATGCGAGTCATCCCCAAGGGCATCCCCAGTTTCACGGATCTTCAGTTGCCGCCGCAACTGGTCGAGATTACTGGTCTAAGGAATGGCATCGTGCTGGTTACGGGTCCGACTGGCTCGGGGAAGTCGTCTACGATGGCGGCGATTCTCGACCGAATCAATGAAACGCAGGCGTATCACATCATAACCATCGAAGATCCCATTGAATTCTTGCATCGACACAAGCGTTCCATCATTCATCAGAGAGAACTGCACAGTGATACTCCGAGCTTCGCCCTTGCCTTGCGAGCCGCCCTGCGGCAGGCTCCGAAGGTGATACTGGTAGGCGAAATGAGGGACAAAGAGACGATTGAGATCGCCCTAGAAGCCGCCGAGACCGGGCACTTGGTGCTTTCCACGCTGCATACGATTGACGCCTCAAGGACGGTCGAGCGTATTGTTGGGGTCTTCCCCTTAGCGGAGCAGTGCATCATTCGTAGCCGCCTCGCGAAAGGTTTCCGTTACATCGTTTCTCAACGTCTCATACCACGGAAGAACGATGGCGGCCGTATCGCCGCAATAGAAATCCTCAAATCAACTCTCCGAACGCGGGAGTACGTGGAGAGGGGGGAACAGGAAGGTAAGACTATTTTGGAAGCCATGAGGGATGGGGATACGGAGGGCATGCAACACTTCGATGGAGAGATTGAGAAACTGATCCGAGCCGGGACCATTGACCTCGAAACAGGACTGGCATATGCAACCAACCCCGGAAACTTAGGGCTTGAATTGGCTGACCTAAAAGATGGCGATCCCTCTCGGACAGCACAGGCCACACCTACCGAACAAGCAAGATACGAGCCCGATCTGGTAATTGAACGTTAGTCGCTTTCTGCGCTTAGGATTGCCAATGTAACAGTGCGAGTCGAGAACTTCCAACCTTCCGAAAATCTGCGAGTCTGGTTCAAACTGTAGAGCCGGTGTGAAAGGTTTTTTCAGTGTGCCCATCCCGCATCCTCGCACAAATGTAGATTTCTGCGGAATCGGTCTCGGGAAACATTAAGCATTGACTGCCAGTCGACGTGACGGTCTCCGATCCTCTCCGTTATGCAGACGCGCTATGCCGGATAAGACGCTCCGCCGTAGCTAGGACTGATTCTGTTCCCAGCACTCCGACTACGAGGCTTGCGATTCCTGAATCCCGTCAGTAACTGCGGGCCGAGAAGGTATAGGTACAGGCGAGCGGCCCTACCCCGGAAACAGGGGGCGAAAGTCCGTATAAAACGCTCTCAGAATTCGACCCCTTTGGGCCAGCCCGGTGGCGGGGGTCAGGAAAGCCTGAAATGTTGGGGTTTTGCACTATTCCTTCATGGGGCTTTCCGTCGCGGCCCTACCCCGATTTCAAAGACCATCGCACCCAACTACCAGACAAAAGTAATTGGCGATTGGTACGCCGTTTGTATTCGGAATATGAAGAAAAGGTTTTCGCCAGAAGACCTTCTTCCATTTGCGACTTTAAATAAACACCGCGGAAACAATAGACGAGGACGATAATGCGCCTTTCGACAAGTTCTTTCTTCACGGGCATGATCTGCTTTGCCAAAAAGGGAGTCCTTTAAACGTTGAGGTTGCGAGTGGCGACCATGCAAGAAACTATGCCACTATCGACCTCTGCATGATTTCCATGTAGCTGTCCATGGACTGTGTCAACTGTGAATCCACTTCGTCTGCGATTGCCATGACATCTGGTAACAGCAGACGATGATCCAAAAAGTCCAAGTTCTGCAACGTTCCGAAGATAGTTACTTGAAGTATTCTCGATTCGTGCACCAGCATTGCGGGTGTGTAGCCTTGCTGATATCGCAATTTTCCATGGGCTATGGCGGCATCGGAACTAACCGAAGTCGCTGTCCTTCGTGGCGGCTCTGGTCTTGCTCAGCCGAAGGGCCAGGTCTTCAACTAGCTTGGGAAGATGTCCGGTGCGCTCCTTATCGCTAAGGGCAACGCGGTTGAGTTCGCTACTTTGTTTCGCTCTCGCCAGCCAATCTTCCGCGATAACCGAGGTAGAGCGTAGCAGGATCGCGCCCACTCTCTCCTTTTTGAACCTTCTAGCGAGTCTACGGTTGAGCACCATATCGCGCGCACCTGTTCGATCCGCCTATATGAGTTAACGGTGATGTGTCCCCTTCAAGAAAGACGGTTCGCACCTAAGCCTCATCTTCCAGCACGCGGTAGTCCAAACTAGGCGTCCTCTATGATTGAGTCACTGTGGGGAATGTTGTGTGGAGGCGTACCATCTTTTCGCCGAGCGTGTAAAACGGATGATCTGTCAGCACCAGTGACGACATTTCGGCACCTCTAGAAACTGACGTGTGCAATTTTGAAGAGACGGGCTAGCGTGGGCAAATTATCATTGCATAGGCCATCAAGCCCAGAACCGTTTTCACAAACTGTTCATTTTTGAACAGCTACCCTCATTTGCAATGTGTACGATTGTTGCTTGAATAAACAGATGAAAAGCTAATGGCTGCCTCGGGCGTGTTAGGCAGCCGACAATCAGGTGCGCTGGCATGACCCCCATCCCAGCGCACCGCCCTCCCCAATGATCGTCACGGCGGTCATATTGCTTCTGGTAGTCCTGCTGGCTCCGATCCTCCTGATCCGGTTCCGCAAAAGGTGGGTAGCGGCCTTCAAGTTGGCAATCACCAACCGGATCACCAGCCGATTTTCCTCCCGATTGCCGGGCTTCGGCATTCTTAGCATGTAAGTCGGAAGTCAGGCAGCGTCTATAGGACACCAGTAAATGTCTTTAGAGCGTCCGAGGGATTCCTCATTGCGCTCACCTACGGACAGGATAGCGAGTGGGTCAAGAATGTACTGGCGGCTGGCGGATGCGAGCTTGAGACTCGCGATGTGGACGTATCGACTTGTCGCTCCGACCATCGTGCATGACCCCACTCGGCGACGGGTCCCCATTCCTGTGCGGATCGTCCTCGGGCTCATTGGCGCGAGCGATTTCATGCAGCTTTCTCAGACGCTGGGCCGTGCGTTTTGGCTAGACATTGGACTGAATGCAAAGGGCAAGTTCTTATGGATAGTTCTGGTAGTCATGAGGGGCAGCGGTTGGCGCTCGGTTATTAACTAGCACTGAAGTGCGGAGCGTGGCTCCAACGTGCGATTGCCTTCTTTGATAAAGGAGCGCAGCATTCCTATCAAGCAAGAAATTAGGTTGCTGAAAAAAGCGCCATGCTCGTTTTTAGCCCGCCCGAGAGCCCCCTCTAACGGCGGGCTATTTTCGTCGCATCGAACTCCTTGCGAACCAGCCGGCGGCAGTGGTCAGGAAAGCCTGAAATCAGTGGAGTCCCGGTTCAAGCTGGAAGTCGGATTTGCACTTCGATCAGTCCTAAATGTGAAAGAGCTAATCGCACGGAGGAAGTGAACCGCAAGCGTCCGCAATGAACTGCTGCACGGCATTGGGCTGCAAAAACTGGAATCCATAACGAAAGGCATTCCTCTCTCGCACAACGGCGCGAACACTTACCGGACCCAGAGGTAACTCGAAATCCAAGTCCACAACTTCACCCATCGACACTTCAATAGGAAGCACGGCAGACATGCCAGATTCGCTGATATCGACCGCATAACCTGAGAGTAGTTCCGTGCCAGAATGAATCTTCAGATTGGCATCTAACTTAAATCTCGGGCAAAGCCGCGCTTCGATCGGGTGCTGAACTTCCACTCTGGTTGCCCTCCGCTTCACTACGATATCTTGCGGCGGCAAGCCACTCGCAGTGATAACCACGATATCCGCGCTAGAAAGTCGTGGCTACTATAGTTTTGCTTTGACTTAGAACACTCTCCACTGCCTGAATCAGGGCTGATGAATTGTTCTCGAACGATTTCTCTGACTTCATTAACAACGCTGCTGCGCCCTCATTCAAGAGTTTTGTCTCATTGCCTTGACCAAGTCCGTTCAACACGATGACGGGGATGTGTTTTACGAGCGCGTCGGCCTTGAGAGCGCGAAGAACATCGAGCCCTGACACTTTGGGCAACATCATATCGAGCAGGATTAGATCGGGAATGCCCTTGCGAGCGACGCGGAGACCCTCTTCGCCGTCCCCGGCTTGGATAACACTGTACCCGGCCTTGAGGAGTACCCGTTCATTTGCAATCCTCTGAAACGTGCTGTCTTCGATCAGGAGTATTTTCATTTTCTCTCACTGGTGAACCTTGTGCTGATGTGCGCTTTTTAATGGGCGTGTCAGACCTGCGCATCACGAGGGTATATGGGCAAGGGGTTGTTATGCACAGCCGCAGCATGCTGGTTCATTGCCCTAGCTGCTTGGGTTCGGAGGCTGCCGTTCTGGCTGCTGAACTCCGATGTCGTGACCGAGTGCTTACAACGTGGACAAGTGAACGTGGTTAAGCCATGGATCATCTCGATGCTGTAATGTCTCACAGCTTCAAGTCTAGTCCCTTATCCCGCTGTGACTATGAAACCGACGTTACTAAAGGTTGGAATCCGCGCCCACCAATCTGGCTGCGCAGCGAGTTAGTTGACCCCAGTCAAGCAGCTTCACCTTGTGCAGGCAGGATGACCGCAATCGCACGCGATTTCCGTCTTCCCCCGATCCCGCATCTTTGCAAGACTGTCTGCAATATTTCTCGCCTTCAGGAGGAACGCAGACACAAGGGCAAGTGGGCGCATTTCGATTGACTCCTATCAAGAAGCGGAAATCGGTCGTTTTCGATTCAGCTAAACGGCGGTAGCGGCATCGCGGGTACGGTCGGACGAAACCTGTTTTCAGATTCCGTTGCCAAATTGCTGAACACTTTCCTCCGGGACTCTTCCTGGTGTCTTGGCTGCTTGCATGCGCAAATAGCAGGCCAACGCCAATGCCGACTCCTATTACCGCCGCAAGACGCAGAGCGTTGCCGTGGAGACGGGTATCCTCTCCGCGAATTGTTATTGACGCTCTTTCCACTCGGTCAACCGCATCTTCGTACTTCTGGTGGACAGCATCGCGACAATCATGAACCCTGCTAGCCGCACGGTCGCGCTTTTTTTGTGCGCTATCCGACTGCTCAAGCAAATAGAGGCTGGTACCGAGTAACGTCTTGAGTAATTTCTTCATGTTTGTCTTTTCAATTTGTGGCGTCGTTATTGTTTCGGTAATGACGGGGCAGGCCACGGCAGATATGCCCCCACCAAGTCAGAATCGGCGTTCCTCAACTCGGCATCCTCATCACGGTGTCCCAGTACACTCGATGGTGATATCGCCTTCCTCACCCTGATTCTTTGGGTTCTGCTTTGTCGCTCCGTTGCCTCTATGTTGATCCTTCGATTGCTCTCCTCGCTCCACAACCGCACTCTCAACACGGATTGCCGCCAGTCCAGTCGCGGTCCTTTTTACACTCTGAAGCACTGTCATGGGAATCCGCAGTAAGCGAATGCTTGGGTCTTTTTTCGTCGTCACATAAACTGCAACCCCATCGGCTTCAGGAAACGGATCGGAAACCACCTCAAACTCCTCCCCATAGAGCCGAATGCGCCTAGCAGCCGCAAAGCCAAGGTGCTTGACCTGTGCGCAGATTCTCGACACTGGGGAAAAGGTGACACTAGGGCTGGTCATGGCAGATCGTCGATGCTTATTGCCAATGCTACTGGGGCGAGTTGTGAGCGTCTGAGCTATAACGCTCACAATGACCATCCGGGCAGACACCAGAGGTGTCGGGACGTTCGCCCGACGATGCCAGCAGTGCCGATACCCATAGTGTGCAATGTTGATCAGACATCAACAAATCAGCC
>Ga0210393_10004213_pt1 | contig 11415 bp, 9 predicted proteins | sample IncBWC27OmetaG_FD_160068 | JGI IMG/M metagenome (GOLD analysis project Ga0210393, IMG submission 160068) | Forest soil microbial communities from Barre Woods Harvard Forest LTER site, Petersham, Massachusetts, United States - Inc-BW-C-27-O ... | reverse complement strand
ATCCCGCGTGACGGGTAGAATCCGCCGACCAATGCCTGGGAAAGCCGTAAACACCGGGTTGACTGCGGCTTTTGATCTTCACAAACCCACCAAACCGCCGTCTTTCCATCATGTTCCGCCCCAAACCGCTTCCATCTGCTGACCTCTCGGAAGACTGGGGACGAAAGGCTGGGAGTGCAAGGTTTTGCTACACTTGGGTAATCAGGTTGCATTTTTCGTTGACAATGAAAAGTAACCTGGCATACGATTTTGCTACAGCATTCCTCCTTTAACGGTGAGTGCGTCCCCCCTTTTTCTGTGCTAGACCGCCCTACCCTATGGCCACTGTGCAGAAGAACATGTGTGTTCCGGAGCCTGACAAAGGAACTGCTGTGGCCCCAATTGCTCCGGGAGCCGGCACGGGCATGCCCAGCGCGGCTGATCTTCCCCAAGCCTACTCTGAGTTGCAGCAGCGATTCCAGCGCACGACCAACGCCCTAGGCTCCGCCGCCCACGATCTGAAGACCCCCTTGGCAATTTTGAACGGATACGTCGAACTGCTCCAGAGTGAAAAGCTGGGGCCGATCAGCGAGCGTCAACGGGAAGTACTCCGCGATATGCAAGCCAGCGGTAAACGTCTGCAACAATTCATTCAGGACTTCCTGACTTATAGCGCCCTCGAAACCGGCGGCTTGAAGATGCACTACGCGATGGGCAACATTAACGAGTGCCTGTCCGAAGTCTGCCGCTTGTGGTCGACTCGCTTTCAGGAAAAAGGATTAGCGCTCTATTTCCTGGCCAATGACAAATTGCCGGAGTTTCCCCTCGATACTCCCAAACTGGAGCGCGTGATCTCGAACCTGCTGGAGAACTCTTTCAAGTTTATTCCCCAAGGCGGAACGGTCTGGCTGCATGCGGAACCTTACATGTGGGAGCGCCGCGCCACGGCTCAACCTGCATCTGCGGGCGAGCGCCGACGACAGGCCAATTCGCAACCCAATTCGGTGAAGGTCAGCGTGTCCGACACCGGTCCGGGAATTCCGGCCGAGTTTCATCAGGAAGTCTTCGATGATTTCTTCCGTTTGCCGGGGAACGACAGTCAGGACGGAATGGGCTTAGGCCTCTCCATTGTCCGACGCCTGGTTCAGGGTATGGGCGGAAAAGTCTGGGTGGAAAGTGATTCTGGTTCAGGCTGCAAGTTTTCATTCCTTATTCCCTTCAAACCCTCCTCCAGCATTTCTGGCAAAGGAAAGAATCGGTGAGCGAAACCGCGAAGATTCTGTTGGTGGATGACGAACCGGCCATGCTCCGCTATATCCGGACGCTGCTGGAGGTCGACAACTACAAAGTAGAAACCGCTTCGACGGGCGAAGAGGCTCTGCAGCGCATTGATAAAGGCATGGAGCCAGACCTTGTCCTTCTGGATGTTCTGATGCCCGGAATCGACGGCCTCGAAACATTGGAGCAACTCCGCCAGAAACGGCCCGCAGCCAAAGTGGTCATGCTTTCCTGCGTCAACGATACAAAGAAGGTAGTGCAGGCGATGCGCCTGGGGGCGCACGACTACCTGACCAAGCCCTTTCAGAAAGCGGAACTGGACGCCGTCATCGATCAATGTCTGGGGCAAGGCAAAACGCCGGCGGGAGGCGAAGTCGAGGAAGTCGCCGACGATGTGTTCTTTATTGCCGCCAGTCCGGCGATGCGAAAAATTCGCTCGCAAGCCGCGCTCGTGGCCCATGTGGACATTCCAGTGTTGCTTCTGGGCGAGAGCGGTACCGGAAAAGAAGTGCTGGCTCGCCTTATTCACAAGCTCTCAACCCGCGCTCATCGCACATTCTTGAAAGTGAATTGCGCGGCGGTTCCAGCCGACCTGCTGGAAAGCGAGTTGTTTGGTTACGAGCCCGGCGCCTTTACCGGTGCCACTCACGCCAAGCCGGGCAAATTCGAGCTCTGCAACAAAGGGACAATCCTGCTGGATGAAATTGGCGAGATGCCTCCGGCGCTCCAAGCCAAGTTGTTGCATGTGTTGCAAGACCAGCAATTCTCGCGATTGGGCAGCCGCTCCATCATCAAAGTGGATGTGCGCATCCTGGCCGCCACGAACATTGACATACCCCAGGCTCTGGCCACCAAGCGCCTTCGCGAAGATCTCTACTACCGTCTGAACGCGTTTACCCTGCACCTACCCCCGCTGCGCGAACGCAAAGAAGAGATCCCTATTCTTCTCAAACATTTCATGACCCGCATGGCGGAACAGTACGCCCGCCCGCAGCTTCCACTTTCGCCACCGCTGCTGGAAGCATGCCAAAGGCATAGCTGGCCGGGCAATCTCCGCGAGCTGAACAATTTCTTGAAACGCTACTTGATCCTGGGGGATGAGAATTTGGCGGCAGCCGAACTGCAGCCGCGCCACGATGGCAGCGGCGGCGGGGCGCACCCCGATTCTGGAAACCGCGCTACCGAATCGGGTGGAGGATTGAAGTCGCTGGCCCGAAGCGCCAAGGACGAAGCCGAAGGCGAAGCCATCCGTCAGGCGCTTGAACAGACCAACTGGAACCGCAAACAAGCAGCCGCGCTTCTACAAATCAGCTACAAAGCCTTGCTCTACAAGATTCGGCAATATGGAATCGCCGAAGCCAAGAGCCACCATAAGCTTTCCGCGGGAGCGTAAAGCCCTTTAAGCTTCCCGCTCGATTTGCCGTGGCGCGCCAGCGTTGGTCGCTGAATCGGTCCTCCTACCTCACCGTCAGGCTACTGCACCGTCAGGCTGAATCCCTGACTCTGTGTGAACGAACCTGAGGTTGCCGTCACCTGCAGAGGATAAGATCCCGCCGGTGTTCCGGTAACGATCTGCTGCTGCTTGGTGCTGCTGCAGGCTGGCTGCAGGATAACGAGCGCAAATAGCGTCCACAGCAGGAACATCCCCAGCAGATGTTTCCGTCGCCGTTTGCTCGTGCCCACTCCAAACAGAGCCGCGCCCGGCACCATCAGCCACAACGCATAAAACGGCCCATGCCACCCGGTCGAACTGATCGTCGTCACGGGCCGCGCCGTGGTGGTCAGATTCAGCGTGCTTGATTGAGAGCCCGGACCAGTAAAAACGAGCGTGGCGGGATTGAACGCGCAACTTGCTCCTACCGGCAGGGAAGCGCAAGTGAGCGAGACATTCGCTCCAAACGTCTGAGAAGGAGCCACCAACACCGAGTACTGAGCGGTGTTCCCCGCCACCACCGTCTGGCTGGACGGAGTGATCGAGACCGCAAAATCGGTGGCCGTAAACGAGGCCGTCGCGGAATTGCTGGGATTGGTGTCGGCACTGTTAGTGACGATGGCCGTCACCGATCCACCTCCCGCCCTGCTCGGCGTCACTACCATAGCCACCGCCGAGGTGGAGCCTGATTGCAGCGTTGGAATAGTGCAGACCACGTTAAGACCAGTCGGCAGACTACAAGTGCCAGATCCGGCTGTCGCGCTATTGAAGGTCGCCGTTATTCCTGACGACAGTTGTCCGGTCACAGTGATATTCGTGGCCAGGTCGGGTCCGTTGTTGGTCACGGTAAAAGTTATCGTGACCTGGTTGCCCGCGCTCACCGCCCCGGATGCCGGAGAGAGCAACGGAGGCACACATCGAATACACAGATCGTTTGCAGTTTGCAGTTTGACCGCGAACGCATCGCTCGGTCCATTGAGCGAGGCCTGTAAGGGCGCGTGAGTCTGGAAGTTCGTCGAAGTTGTATCTCCAGCAAAATAAGTATTCAGTCCGGTATCGACGGTAATACTGGTGCCGCGATCCGTACCGTTGCCGCCGAAGTACGTTGCGTACGAACCCACCGTATTCTGTCCGGAGACTGTCGTCGTATTAATGTGGGCGAAGAAAGCGTTCTGTGGGCCATTGAGCACGGTCTGGATCGCTCCGGTGGTGACTGGAAAGTTTGTCGTTCCAATAGGCCCTGAACTGGTCGCGCCGGTAACCAGCGCGCCCCCTGCTGTGTCTACCGCAATCGCCAACCCGCTGTCGTCCCCAGTTCCCCCAAGGTAGGAAAAATAACTGAGGCTTATACTGCTGGGTGACGTTCCAGAACTCTCAGTAGGATTCGTAAACTTCGCTACATAGGCATCGGTCGGGGCGGGAGCAGCAATCGGCGTACAGGGCGTTCCTGCCGCCGGGTTGACCGGAGTATCGAGACACTGCTGGAAAGCTGCTGTGCCGGTAGGAATAACAAAGTCAGCCGAATTGGTCGTCCCCGTAACGTAGACGCTGGCTGCACCGGTATCGATAGTGAGCGAGGGAGATGAATCCGAGGCGCTACCGCCGAGATACGTCGAGAATAGCAACTGAGAGGCGCCGGTCTGAGAGTTGGCTGGATTCAGTTTGGCGACGAAGGCGTCGGTCGGTGCCGGACTGGCAATCGGAGCGCACGACACCGGAAATGTGATGACGGTCGGCGGAGGTGTGTCCAGACACGGCTGGTAAGCATTCAGGATGGGGAAATCGCCCGACTGCAAGCCGCCGCTGCCGTTCTGGCCTTCCCCACTGTTGAAGAAATTCGTGGTGCCGCTGAAATAAACGATACCTGTTGTATCCACCGCGATCCCGCCACCAATCGCGATCGTTCCGTTGTTGCCGCCGAAGTACGTCGAATACGGGACACTGCCCAATCCGTTGTTCTTCGTATTTACTCCCGTTACAAAAAACTGGATCGTACCCAAGGACTGCTTCTGGTACGGAGCCGGGAACGAACTGGACGGGAAGCCGGTACTCTGATCCGTGGAAGTGGTTGTGCCCGTCACAAAAACGTCCCCGTTATTGTCGATCGCCATCCCGCTCGCGATGTCCGTGCCATTGCCGGAAAGGTAAGTTGAATACTTCAGCGCCACTTGCGGCGCCGGCGGCGCTTGCAGGCTGTCGAGTCCACTCAACGCACTCACGAATACGTGGCATGGCACCGACTCGTTGACGAAACAAGGAACACCGGTACTCCCAGCTTCAGGCACCGTCTGGAATCCACCCGCTGACGTGGGAAAATTTGGCGAAGTGGTGGTGCCCGCCACGTAGGCCGTCCCGCTGGCGTCAACGCCCAGGCCCGCGAGGGTATCGATTCCGCTGCCGCCCAGGTAGGTCAAGTAGAGGATGCCGGAAGTTCCACCATTCGGATCCAGCTTCAGGATGAAAATATTCTGCGCACCCGCGGCCGCATTCAAATTTGTCTGGAAGGGAATTAACGGCGACGGACCTACCGGAAGGTCGGTGGAGGTGGTGGATCCCGCAAGATAGATGAAGCCATCGCCGTTAACGGCAATCGAAGGCGCGGTCTCACTCCCGCTGCCGCCAAAGTACGTCGAATAGTTGATGGTTGGGTCGATCACCAGTTCCCGGCTGCGGTCATAAGAACCAATCTCGAAGCCAACGCGATTGGCCGCGCGCAGTACGAAATGCCCTTCGACCGGCTGTTGCCCGCCCGCGCCGGTCTGATAGACACGAGGCGCTTGCAAGCGCACGCCAGCGGCAGTGCCCTGAAGCATCAGGTCGCCACCCTTCAATTCCAGCTTGGTCGCGCCCTCAAACTGCATTTCGGCCTGCGATGGATCAGCACCCGGAGCCACCTTGAAGTCATATTCCAGATGACCCTGGCTGCCATAGAAAACAAGGTCGATTCCCGGATAAACACTCTGGTAGCGAACAGCGGCAAATTGCGGAATTCCGGTATGCCATTTCTTGGAATCATTGCCAATAAAATAATTGCTTCTGCCAGGAAGTTGCTCGCTCCCCGCGACCGCCGCCACCGGATTGGCGCCCACCAGCGTCATACGAACGGATTCCACACTTCGCCCCGCCCGGCTTTGACTGGATAGCCCCGGCGCTACCGCGCGCATGGCCAGCGTCGCTCCGGTTGAATCCAGATAAAGGCCGTATCCCCCGCCATGAGAAACGAATTTCACCCTCGAACCGGCTTGTCCCTGGTTGGGCTCGAAAATCAGCGGCAGTTTGCTGAGGATAGCGCGGGCATCCGTTTTCGATTTCAAAGGCGTCTTGCCGAAAACGGTTGGAATCGGGATTGGGGAAGATGGAACCGCTGCCTTCTGATCGAAGCCGCGAGAGCCCGAGTTGAGCATAACGCAAGCCGCTGACAGCAACACCAGGCCCGCTCCCATAACACAGACCCGCTGCAAGCTGCTTCCCGAGATTTTTCCCGAGGCTTTCCCCGACAACCGCCCACGGCCATTTCCCATTACGCTTGTCCTCCGACGTACTACGATCATAAATGGAGAGAGTAGAACGGCACGCGAGTTTTTACCCGGCGCCGGCGAAACCGCCCGCTGCTGACCTGTCACTTAGGAACTGGCGGAAAATAAACAACTACTTAAACATCTGATGGATAGCCAAGTCAAGCGAGCGTCCGTTTTCGCGTCCGCTCCAAGACCTGTCAGATGCGCCGGGCGCCTGATAAAGATGCCGCACACGGTGGTAAACATGGCACAAAAGTGGTAGGGAGCGCTTCGCGAAAGGAACCACCATGGAGCGATTTCTGCAAAGCCTTGCATCCTGTATCTAGAGCACCCGCAGCCCTCGGAGGAAAGCTGTTGATTCTTGGCGAAATCTCGCAGCGCAGCGCCACGAACCGATGGCAACCCGATTGCTCTTCCAATGGCGGAATCTGGACGGTCGCGCAATCTCCTCCCGACCCTCCTTCAGGCGCTCTTCAGCATTTACCGAATCAGTTCGTGAGTCTTTTTGCTCTTGCAAACTGCCGGCAAATCTATAAAGTGGAATGCTATCAGGGCCTGCGTTAGAAGGACGGGCGGACTTTAGCCATCCAGCCTGGTTGTCGATTCCGTTCTGCATTAAGATTTGCTTGGAAAATGCTGTCGGAAAATACGCCACGGATGCAACCGGACTCGCAGGAACGACGGCTGATGCGGCGCTTTGATATGCGCCTGCCAGCCGTGGTCCGTCTCGACGAAAACAACGAATTCCAAACCGAAACCCAGAATGTAAGCGCGCGCGGCGTTTTCTTTTATCTCGACCGGCCCATCGCCGCCGGGACCGCCTGCGAAGTGACCCTTACCTTCCCGCCGCACATCACTCTGACCGACGCCGTGCGCGTGCGCTTCACCGCCCGCGTCATACGCTCGGAATCGCCCCTACCTTCATCCCGCGTCGGAACAGCCGCTATGATTGAGGACTACGAATTCCTCCGCTCCAGCGGCAGCACCGATTTCCTCAGCGCCTTGCAAAGGAATTGGAAAGCCACGAACTGATCCGAGCTTTCTCAGCGCCCTTTCACCGGATGTTAAGAAAACAGAACACAGGCCGGGAGTGAACAGGGGCACCTCTAGCAACGTGGAAGAGCGGCCGCTTCAGCGCCACGTAAACCGCCAGGAGTCTCCCTGTGGTCGCACTATGCGTCCACTTCCGCAACGCAACCAACTGCGTCGGCCGAACTAGAATCCTCTTACTTTCGCAGATCCTTCATCCGCTGCCGCAGACGCCCATAACGGCGCACGATGCTCCCGATATAGAAGCCGTGAATCAGCCAAGTGGCGATATAGGCGGCCCAGAGAAACTTGACGGAGTTCATCGTGTCGCTCCCTGCAAGGATTCCACAGCTTCCATCTCGTCGACCTCGCGCTGCATCCACTCCAGCCGATAGCGCGCCCAGCAAACCAGGAAAGCAAAGCATGAAAATGCCAGCCAGTTAATCAAGAGCACATGCAACATGCGGGGATCGATCGACCCTCCGCCGCCAATCACGGGCTGGGGATGCTGTGTGCGGAAAAACCAAATCGAAAAATAAACCAGCGGCACATCGAGCGCGCCAAAAATCGCCAGCACCGCCGCCAGCTTCGGAGTTTGAGAGCTGTCGGAGAATCGCCGTAGTACTAGATAACTCACATAAATCAGCCAGAGAACAAGAGTCAGCGTAAGGCGCAAATCCCAAGTCCACCAGATCCCCCATACCGGCCGCGCCCAGATCGGCCCGGTCACTAGCACAATAGTGCAGAAAACCACTCCTACTTCCGCCGATACCAGCGCTACGGCATCCGCCTTCGCACTTCGCCGGACCAAATAGATCACGGACGCCACCAGATTCACCGAGAACAGCAAGAAAGCCGTCCAGGCCGAGGGAACATGGTAGTAGAAAATGCGCTGCACATCGCCCATGGTGCGCTCCATGGGCGCAACCCAGAGCGCTTCATAAAACGCATAAGCCAGCAACAGCGCCGTAAGAATCGAGAGGATGGGGAAGGCCCGTTTCATTCCGCCTGCAATCATTCCGCCTGCAAGATGGTTTCGAACAACGCCAGACAAGCAGTAGTAAACACCACATCGTAGGTGAGAAGCAATACGATCCAGAAGCGCGCCGAGCCGTCGCCCGCGAGAATAATCCGCGTAGCTTCCACCATCGACTGCACGGCTGGGATCGAGATTGGAAACAGCAGCAGCGGCAGCATGATTTCGCGGCTGCGCGTGCGCAACGACATGGCCGCAAAAAATGTTCCATTCACCACCAGCGCCCAGGTGCCCAGCAATGCTACGGGAATCAACTGCCATGCCGGGCCCAATGCGCGCAGGTTGTAAAAGATCATGAACAGCGGCGCCATCACCGCTTCCAGCAGGCTCACCAGGACAAAGTTACCCAGCGCTTTGGCAACGAACAGTGCATTCGCCGGAGCCGGAGACACGCGGAAGGCATCGAGCACCTGATTGCGCAGCTCGCGTGCCCATGTCTGATTCAACGCCACGACCGCCGCAAAGAGGAAAGCAACCCAGATCAGCCCGCCTGCAATTTCGCGCGACTCTTCCGCGTTCGGATCGAACGAGAAACTGAAGATCACCACTACCAGCAGCGAAAAAAACAACATGGAATTGATCGCATCCCGCGAGCGCCACTCCAGCCGAATATCTTTCGCCAGCGTAGCCAGAGTGATAGAGCGCAGCGAACTCATTGCGCCCTCCCCTGGGAAGGGTCGGGGGTTAGTACAGAAGTGCGGTCCACGATCTGCCCATACTCCATCCACACAAATTCGTCCGCCACGCCTTCCAGCAACGCTGCCTGGTGGGTGACCAGAAAAATTGTTTTGCCGGCATCGCGCATGCCTTTAAGCAAACCCACCATCTCCCGTGCCGAATGCACATCCACATTAGAAAAGGGCTCATCGAGCAACAAGATTTTAGGATCGTGCAGGATCGCCCGCGCCAGCGACATGCGCTGCCGCATGCCCTGGGAGTATTGCCCCACCGGACGCGCCAACTCCGGGTCCAGACGCACCGACCGAATCACTTGCTCACACCGCGTATCGCCGGCGATGTCATACAAGCGGGCGAAGTAGCGCAGGTTCTCCATCCCACTCATCTCGTCATAAAGCAAGGACGGATGCGCCATGTAACCAATCTCGCGGCACGCCTGTTGCGGACTCTTCCCCAAGATGGAAACCGTCCCCTGCGTAGGCTGCGCCAACCCGGCCAGCGCCCGCAAGAGAGTGGTCTTCCCTGCCCCGTTGTCGCCAAGAATCACATGAAACTTGCCCGCTGCAAACTCCGCCGTCACCCCGCGCAAGGCCGCGAAGCGGCCGAACTGCTTGATCAGATTGCTGACGGTAACAATAGGAGCGGCGTCGTTCACGGGCGTAGGAATTTAGAGCACTCTCAGTCCGGCCATGAGTTTACCCGAGCGCGGCATTCCGTGCATTTTCGGTCCCGGCGAATGAAGACGTGGATGAAGACAGCGAAGACGAAGAAGTTCCCCCACCGTGCGAAGGATGTAAGAATAATGAAGATGAAGTGATTTTTAGTTTGAGGCGCCCGGAGAGGGTGCCGGTCGCCCCTGCGTAATACTCTTCGCCGGCTCAGCCTGCATTGAATTGCCGGGCTGCTGCGGCGCATACTTCGACGCGCACTTCGCCTGCAGCGCTTTAGCGTGGAAGACACCATCGCGCCCAAAACTACCATCAGCCAGCGCCTGCGAATCATCCTTGAAAGTGTCTGGAGGCGCCTCGGTCCCGGTGTAATCCACTGACAGCAACTGCTCCTGCTCCATCAGCACAAACTGCACGTGCGTCCCCGTACGCTTGATCGATCCCGGCTGCACATTCCCCGCCACCCGCAGCCGCTTCGTGTAAGCCCCGTTCCCCATCTTGTGCAACTCGCTGATGGTGACGTAGTAGCTCTTGCTATCCTGTACTCCGGTGTATGCGAGGTAACCCAGCAGCAGCAGGATCACAACCGTGGCCGCGCCGAACTTAAGATAAGTCTTACCTTGACTGGACATGGAGAACCACCCACGGGGATTGCCCTTTCATGACTCTACTCGACGCCAAGCGCAGAATCAAGATTCACCTACACCCCGCTAGTGGCTGAATCTGTCAAATTCAGCCACTACCCCACCCCTGTCATTCCGACCGGAGCCTGGAGCGTCAGCGACGGCGTAGCGGAGGAACTTGCTTTCCCTGCAGCGGCACGGACCGCGCGAGGGTATCCTTGCGCGTCTTTTGCGAAAGGGAAAGGACTCCAGAATGCCGACCGCTTGGAATCTTTGCTTTGACGAATCGCGGTAATCCCACCCTTCAAAGCACGAAGGGTGGCCACCGGCTGTGGCTATTGAGAACTGCATTTTCTTAAGAACTTCCGCAAGACCCACTCGTTCGGATCTATCGCCCAAGTTGAGGTGCGCGCCACAATTGGGCATTGACTTAGCTCCCGCCGGGTGCTAAGTTTCGCCCGTACTGGCCGTCCCGCCGCTGCAATCCTCCCCGCCCGCACGTGGGGCTCTCAGGATGCTCTCTTGCTCCAGAAGGGAAGTATGTAAGCACGACTTCGATGCAGTCTGGGCCCCGACGACCGAGTTCGAGAGGAGTCTCCCATGACCCGCCACCGTTCGCTCGAAACAAAGACTCGCTTTCTCACCTCATCGATTTTTTCCTTCGCAGTTCTCACCGTCCTGATCGCCTTCGCCGCCCCAGCCCAGCAATCGGGCACAGGCCAGCCTGCGAAGTCTTCCTCTGCATCCGTCCCAGCGCAGGCCAGTTCCCCCGCGCGAGCAAGGGTTCCGTTAATGCCGGGAGGTAACAATGCTGGGCGTGCCCCCGCGAGCCGTCCTCCGAAAAAGAAACATGCCGCCCGCGCCATGGGACCGGACACTCCTCTTTTCCTGCCGGTGGTGACCTACGACTCGGGGGGAGATGAGTCTCATTCGGTAGCGGTCGCAGACGTGAACGGCGACGGCAAGCCCGACCTACTGGTGGCGAACTATTGCGTCAGCAGTAACAATTGTGCAGAGGGTTCAGTGGGCGTGTTGCTAGGCAGAGGCGACGGCACTTTCCAGCCGGCGGTGGCCTATAGCTCGGGAGGTTCGACTACCGCTTCGCTGGCAGTCGCGGATCTCAACGGCGACGGGAAGCCGGATTTGGTAGTGGCCAGCCAATCCGGCTCGGTCG
>Ga0210393_10004211_pt1 | contig 11418 bp, 11 predicted proteins | sample IncBWC27OmetaG_FD_160068 | JGI IMG/M metagenome (GOLD analysis project Ga0210393, IMG submission 160068) | Forest soil microbial communities from Barre Woods Harvard Forest LTER site, Petersham, Massachusetts, United States - Inc-BW-C-27-O ... | reverse complement strand
GCGAATCCTGGCCCTGCTTGAACGTCTTGTCGCGCAATTGCTGCTGCTTGCGGATCATGTCGCCGAGTTCGTTCAGCGCCTGCTCCATGTCGCCGTCGCCGGACTGACCGGGCTGGGCGAGTTGCAGGTTCTCGAGCATCTGCTGCAACTGGTCGAGCAGTTGCTTCGCCGCATCCTTGTCGCCTGAGCGCGACAGCCGCTCCAGGCGGTCGAGCATGTTGTTGAGGTCTTGCTGACGCATGACCTTGGCGTTGGGATCCAGCGGCCGGGCCAAAGCTTGCGGATTGTTGCGGAACTGCTCAGCAAGCTGACGCATGAAGTTATCGAGTGCGGCACGCAGATCCTGGGTGAGCTTCCGGATTTCCTCGTCGCTGGCGCCGCGCTCCAGAGCCTCCTTGAGCGCGTCCTGCGCCGCACGGAGCGCCTTGTCGACATCGGTGATATTGCCGTCCTCGATCGTGACCGCGAGCGCCCACAGGCTCGCCACCGCCTCGCGCATCGCATCGTCGGTTCGTGCCAGTTCGATTTCCCGTGCCACGCTGCGCAGGCCGAGATAGTGACCCATATCCGGCATGAACAGTTCGGGTGCAATCATCAACGCTTCCAGCGCCTCACTGACCTGCGGACGTTGATTGGCATCGAGCGCGAGAGCGCGGCGCTGCTCGATCAGCGCCCGCGCCAAGGGCTTGGTGAAGAGACGTTCGGGCAGGCGCATATCGAACGGCTCGCTGCGTCCCTCGTTGCCGGCCTGATCCTTGGCCGTCAGCGTGAGCGTGACGTCGGCGCCGGCATAGGGATCCTCGCTGAGGTCCTTGACGGTCTGACCGACGCCGTTGCGGGTCCGGACATTCGGCAGCACCAGCGGGAATTGCGGTGGATCGAACAGCGGCCGCGCCTCGGCTCCATCGGGCGCTTTGCGGGGCGCAAACTGCGCGTGCGCTTCGGTGACGCCGTAGTCGTCCTCGATCTTGTAGGACAGTTGCAACGAACCGCGCGCCTGGCGTTCCGGATCCTTGGCGAGCGCAATGGTCGGGGGATGGTCAGCCAACGCGCTGAAGCGCCATTGCGGCTGGCCCGACGGCGCGCGGACGTGCGCGGTGCCATCGCCGGTGATGGTGTAATGTCTTTCGCTGGTGCCCTTGGGCGCCTGCTCGGCGGGCGCAGCCTCCGTGATCCCACCGCCCACAACGACGTCGAGGGCACCGCCGCTGGAGCGCACGATCAGCTTGCTGCCGGCCGGCACCGCCAATGGACCCGACGGCGGAAGCGCGGCCTCCTTGTTCGCTGCCGACAGGATGATCGGCGGCTTTCCGGTATAAAGCGGCGGCGTCACCCAGGCATCGACCCTGACATTGTCGGCCGCGAATACCCCGTTCCAGTCGAAGGCGGCCGCGACGCGAATCCTTCTTTCGTCGCCGGCCGCGATATAGGTCGCGACCATCAGCACAACGATCAGCGCGCGCAGCGCCCAGGGATCGTGAATCGCCAACCTCGGCGAAGGCAGGCCGGCGCGGATACGCTTGATCGAGGCCAGGGTGCGCTCGCGCTGCGCCTGCCACAGCGCCAGCGCGACCGGGTCTTGCGACTTCAGCGTGTCGGTCAGGGTTGTCGCCGGGCGGTGGCGGATGCCGGTACCACGATCGAGCCGCGTCAGCGCGTCCTGCCGGCTTGGCCAGCGAAACTGGAACAAGGGGAATAGCGCTGCCAGCGCCACGACCAGAAAAACGCCAAGCCCGACGGCGCGGGCGGCGAAGGGAAGAACCAGCCACAGGCCCGCCCAGGACAGCACGAGGAACAGCCCGACAACGGTCAGGAATCGCGCCAGATGCGGCCAGCTGCGTTCCCAGGCGATCGCAAATTCCGCCCGCCGGACGGCTTGCGCAATCCGCAGCCGCGAGGCCGCCTCAGGACTGCGTTCCGGCTCCGGCGAATCGAGGGTGGGTCCGCTCAACAATCTCTCCAGGTTCCCTGGAACGGAAGCCTAACACAACGGCAACCGTGAGGCACCCTCGCAAGCGCGGTATCCCACACCCGGATTAACGCATAACACGAAGGCGTGACTGTGCCGACACGACCGCCTAACGTCGTTTTGGAGCTACCCAAATCCTAAAAACGCTAACTGGAAACACCATGGACAAGACGACACACGACAAGGGACTGGAAATCAGAAAAGCCGTGATGGGCGAGGCTTTCGTCACCAACGCGCTGAAAAACGTCGACGACTTCAACAAGCCGTTTCAGGAACTGGTCACCGAATACTGCTGGGGCGCGATCTGGGGCCGCGAAGAACTGCCGCGCAAGACCCGCAGCATGCTCAATCTCGCCATGCTCTCGATCCTTAATCGGCCCAACGAATTGCGGGCCCATCTCAAGGGCGCGCTGACCAACGGCGTTACCCGCTCCGAAATCCGCGAAGTCCTGATGCAGGTCGCGATCTATGCCGGCGTTCCCGCAGGCGTCGACAGTTTCCGTATCGCGCGCGAAGTCTTCGCTGAACTCGACAAGGCCTAACGAGCATGGACATTGGATTTATCGGCCTCGGCAACATGGGCTTCCCGATGGCGCGGCGCCTGATCGAGGCCAAGCACCAGCTTTTCGTCTTCGATCAGCGCAAGGAGGTGATGGACAGGCTGGTTGCGCTCGGCGCGAAAGCCAACTCCTCGCCCAGGGGCGTCGCCGACCACGCCGAAACCGTGATGGCAAGCCTGCCCTCGCTTCAGGCTTCGCTCGACGTCGCAACCGGCAAGGACGGCGTGATCGAAGGCAAACGCGTGAAGCGCTTTGTCGATCTTTCCACCGTCGGCTCGCAAATGGCGGTGCGGATTCACGACATTCTGGCCAAGCGCGACATCGTCCAGGTTGACAGCCCGGTCTCCGGCGGTGTCGGCGGCGCCGAAAAGGGCACGCTGGCGGTGATGGTCTCAGGCCCGCGCGCCGATTTCGACGCGATCAAGCCGGCGCTGGATGTGATCGGCAAGGTGTTCTTCATCGGCGAAAGGCCCGGCTCCGGGCAGACCATGAAACTCGCCAATAACCTGTTGTCGGCGACCGCCATGGTGGCGACGTCGGAAGCCGTGGTCATGGGCGTCAAAGCCGGGCTCGATCCGGCCGTCATGGTCGACGTGCTCAATTCGGGTTCAGGCATGAACACGGCAAGCCGCGACAAGTTTCCCCGCGCGATCCTGCCGCGCAGCTTCGACTTCGGCTTTGCCACCGGCCTGATGGTCAAGGACGTGCGGCTGGCGCTGGATGAGATGAAATCGCTCGGCCTGTCGATGGAAGTCGCCGAAGCCGTCGGCCGCCTGTGGGAAGTGGTGATCCGCGAAACCGGCGCGGACTCCGACTTCACCTCGGCGATCAAACCGATCGAAAAGAAGGCCGGCGTCGTGGTCGGCGGGCCCAAAGGCGGGCTTGCGGGGAAATAGCTTTCTTACCTTCTCCCCTTGCGAGAGAAGGTGGCGAGCACCAAAGGTGCGAGCCGGATGAGGGGTTCCTATCGCGATCGATGACCCCTCACCCGGTTTCTCGCCAACGCTCGAAACCACCCTCTCCCGCAAGGGGAGAGGGTGCCAATAGCGATCACAGCCACGGCGCCGGTTTGTCCATCGCAATCAGATCATCGACCTCGACGCGCGGGCGCACCACAGCATATTGGTCGTCCTTGACGAGCACTTCCGGCACCAGCGCACGCGTGTTGTAAAATCCGGACTGCACCGCGCCATAGGCGCCGGCGGTCATGATGGCCAACAAATCGCCCGCCTTCGGCTCCGGCAGGTTGCGGCCGAGCGCGAGATAGTCGCCGCTTTCGCAGACCGGTCCGACCACGTCAGCAGTGATCTCCGGCGCGCCTTTGGGAAACGCCCGCACCGGCAGGATGTCGTGGTGCGCTTCATACAAAGTCGGACGGATCAGATCGTTCATCGCCGCATCGATGATAACGAACTTCTTGGCCTCGCCTTGTTTTACATAGATCACGCGTGCGACGAGGATTCCGGCGTTACCGACGATCATCCGGCCGGGCTCGAACAACAGCGTGCAGCCAAGATTGTGCGTCACGCGCTTGACCATGGCGGCATAGGCGGACGGCAACGGCGGCGCTTCGCCGTCCATGTGATAGGGAATGCCAAGGCCGCCGCCGAAATCGACATGCGAAATGGTGTGACCGTCGGCGCGCAGCGTCTGCACGAATTCGGCGAGCAGGCGAAAGGCGGCCTCTAACGGCACCAGATCCGTGATCTGGCTGCCGATATGCATGTCGACGCCGGTCACGCGAATGCCAGGCAATTTCGCCGCGCGCGCGTAGACCGCACGCGCCTGCGCCAGCGGAATGCCGAACTTGTTCTCGGACTTGCCGGTCGAGATTTTCGCGTGCGAGCCGGAATCGACATCCGGATTGACCCGGACCGAAATCCGCGCCGTCTTGCCCTGCCCGCTTGCGAGAGCCGACAGCAATTCCAGTTCGGGTTCGGACTCGACATTGATGCAGAGGATGTCGGCTGCAAGCGCGGCGCGCAATTCGGCCTCGGTCTTGCCGACGCCGGAAAACACGATCCGCTCCGGCGGAATGCCGGCCGCCAACGCGCGCTTCAGCTCGCCGCCCGAGACCACGTCGGCGCCGGCGCCGAGTTTGGCAAGCGTGCGCAGCACGGACTGGTTGGAGTTCGCCTTCATGGCGTAACAGACGAGCGCCTTCTCACCGGCGAAGGCCTCGGCAAATACCCGATAGTGGCGCTCCAGTGTCGCGGTCGAATAGCAATAGAACGGCGTGCCGACCGCGTCGGCGAGTTCCACCAGACTAACCGCCTCGGCGTGGAGCACGCCGTTGCGATAATCGAAGTGATTCATGACCAGCTTTTCCGGTTGTACCCAGCGGTGGTGAGCATCACGTCCGCCGCACCAAGCCTAGTTGCTACCAAGCCTAGTCGCTATTGAGAAGCGGATCGAGGGTGAACGGCCGTTTCGGACCTTTGCCGGCGACGGGCAACTGATCGCTGCCGTAGTTCGGATTGAACAGGCTCGGCTTGCTCGCATCAGCGGTTGCCGTGGGATCGGGCTGCACCGCGGCCGCCGGCGGCTGTCCCGAGGCGGTCGGCGGCAGATCGAGCGGGCCCTTGCGGCCGCAACCGGAAAGCGCCAGCGCAGCGGTCCCCAACAGGATGAGGGCCCATCGTTGATGATTTCGGCTGATGTCGCGAGTCACGTCAAAGTCCTCAATGCGGGCGGCACCATACAAAGATTGATCTGTTCTGGCGAGTGGCGAATTTCCGCAAATCAATCGGCGCTCAGCCTAACTTTCGCTCTTTTTCCAGCCGTTTGAGCCACGCTTTGGCCTGCGCCGCCACATTCTTCGGCGCGGTTCCGCCAAAACTTGTCCGGCTTTTGACGGAGGCCTCAACCGACAACACCGAAAGCGCATCCTTGGTGATTTTCGGCTCGATCGCCTGCATCGCCTTCAACGGCATTTCATGCAAGGCGACGCCATCGCTGGCTGCCTTGGCCACGATTCGCCCGGTGACATGGTGGGCGTCGCGGAACGGCATTTTCAGTGTCCGCACCAGCCAATCCGCAAGATCGGTCGCCGTGGCATAACCGTCGCCGGCCGCGAGCCTCATGCGCGCCTCGTCCGGCGCCATGTCGAGCACCATGCCCGTCATCGCCCGGACCGCCAGCGACAGTGCGCCGAACGCCTCCATCGCCCCCTGCTTGTCTTCCTGCATGTCCTTTTGATAGGCGAGCGGCAGGCCCTTCATGACGATCAACATCGCGTTGAGCGCACCGATCACGCGGCCGGTTTTGGCGCGCACCAGTTCGGCCGCGTCCGGATTGCGCTTCTGCGGCATGATCGAGGAGCCGGTGGTGAACTTGTCGGAAAGCCGCACCAGCCCCACCAGCGGCGAAGTCCAGATCACGATCTCCTCGGCAAAGCGCGACAGATGCACCGCGGCGATCGAGGCCGCCGACAGCGTTTCGATGACGAAGTCGCGATCGGATACCGCATCGAGCGAATTGGCCATCGGCCGGTCGAAGCCAAGCGCCTTTGCGGTTGCCGCCCGATCGATCGGAAACGAGGTGCCGGCGAGCGCCGCCGCACCCAGCGGCGATTCGTTGAGACGCCTGCGCGCGTCCGCGAACCGGCCGCGATCACGCGCCGCCATCTCGACATAAGCGAGCAGATGATGCCCGAAGGTGACGGGCTGGGCGGTTTGCAGATGGGTAAAGCCCGGCATCACGGTTGCGGCGTGCTCCAGCGCGCGCTCGGCCAGCGCCTGCTGAAACAAGGCAAACGCGGCGTCGGTCTCGTCGATGGTGTCGCGGACGAACAGGCGAAAATCGGTTGCCACCTGATCGTTGCGCGACCGCGCGGTATGCAACCGGCCGGCGGCAGGGCCGATCAGTTCGCCAAGCCGGCTCTCGACGTTCATATGGATATCTTCGAGCGCGCGCTTGAAATCGAACGATCCCTCGCCGATTTCTGACAAAATCGTGTCTAGACCCCTAGCGATATTTTTCGCATCGTTTGCGGTGATAATGCCTTGCGCGGACAGCATCGCGGCATGGGCCTTGGACGCGGCGATATCCTGGGCAAAAAGGTGACGATCGACGTCGATGGAGACGTTGATTTCCTCCATGATCGCGTCAGGACGCTCGGTGAACCGGCCGCCCCACATCTTGTTGCTCATGACCATCTACTCATATTCGCCGCACCCGAAGCTTGTTGCGCAAAAGCTATCGCGGGTGCCATCGGAGCCCCCAAATAGCCGTATCTGAACCAGGATGACAAACGATATGCCCGAAAGCCCACAGCCAGCGCCAGCCCCGACGCGCCGGATCCCCTATGTGATCGGAGCGGTGCTGATCGGCGCTGCGATCGGATTTACCGGAGTCTACGGGCTTGGCGGGCTCAAGCGCAGCGCATCAGGCGATTCGGCCTGCGCGCCAGCGGTTAACCTTTCGAAGAAGATCGCGCCGCTCGCCCATGGCGAGGTCGCCGCGCTGACCATGGCAACCGCCCCGCTGCGGCTGCCCGATCTCACCTTTGACGACGCCGACGGCAAGCCGAAAAAGCTTTCCGACTGGCGTGGCCGCACCGTGCTGGTGAACCTGTGGGCGACCTGGTGCGTGCCCTGCCGCAAGGAAATGCCGGCGCTCGACCGCCTTCAGACCAAGCTTGGGGGTAAGGATTTCGAGGTGGTAGCGATCAATATCGATACCCGCGACCCGGCAAAGCCGAAGAACTTCCTGAAAGAGGCGAAACTGTCCCGGCTCGGCTACTTTAGCGATGAGAAAGCCAAGGTTTTTCAAGATCTTAAAGCCATAGGCCGGGCATTGGGCATGCCGACCTCGGTGCTTGTCGATGGCCAGGGCTGTGAGATCGCGACCATTGCGGGACCCGCCGAATGGGATAGCGAGGACGCGGTCAAACTGATCACGGCGGCAACGGCGACAGGGTCTTAGCGCGTCCCGCGCCGGCGCCGCGATCCTGACGCTTACGCCTCGTCGGCGACGATATTGCGCAACAGCCCGATTCGATCGATTTCGACCTCGACCACGTCGCCCGCCTTCATCCACAGAGGCGGGGTGCGGCGGGAGCCGACGCCACCCGGCGTGCCCGTCACAATCACGTCGCCCGGCTCGAGCCGGGTAAAGGCCGAGCAGTATTCGATCTGGCGTGGGATATCGAAGATCATTTCGCTGATCGTCGTGTCCTGGACGACCTCACCGTTGAGACGGGTTTGCAGCCGCAACGGGCCGAGATCGCCGGCCTCGTCCGGTGTCACCATCCAGGGCCCGAACGCGCCCGTATTGGGGAAATTCTTGCCGGGAGTGAACTGAGAGGTGTGCCGCTGATAATCGCGCACGCTGCCTTCATTGTAGCAGGCATAGCCGGCGATATGGCTCCACGAATCCTTCTTCGAGATGTACCGGCCCGGTTTGCCGATGATGAGGGCCAATTCGCCCTCGTAGTCGAGGTCGGTCGATACTTTCGGGCGAATGATGTTGGTCAAATGTCCGGTCTGGCTGTTGGCGAAGCGCCCGAACACGGTCGGATTTTCCACCTCGGTGCGGCCGGTCTCCTTGCGATGGTTCTCGTAGTTGAGACCGATGCAGAGGATCTTGTCAGGGTTGGGGACCACCGGCAGCCAAGTGAGGCTGGCGAGCAGGTGCCGCGCGGCCTTGGCCGCGGCGTTGGTAGTCTCGGCCAGGGCGCCCGCGGCAATCGCGGATTTCAAATCGGGAAAACGGTCGCGCAAAACCGCGCCGAGATCGACCGCTTCATTGCCGTCGATGAGGCCCCAGCTGGTGGTGCCGTTGATCTTGAAACTTGCGAACTTCATGGGATGTCCCTGGGATAGCGTGAGGCCGGCTCCTCGCTATCGCATGCGGCGACGGCGGGCAATGCCGTCACGGCCGTGGAATCCGCGCAGCAGGCCCGCTGAGGCGCAGGACATCAGTCCAGAGAGGGATATCAGGCCGCTATGTTGAGACTGCCGCCGATTCCGGCGCCGACATTGGCGAGCGATGGCGACGATCCGGACCCCAGGATGGTCAGGACCGACGATCTCTCGGCATCGATGTTCGACTTCAGGACCGAAGTCGCGATCTGCTGCTGGGTATTGCCGGCCTGCATCGAGATCAGGCTCATGGCCAAACTTGCTACATCCATACGTACACTCCCCGATCACCGGCAGATTATCCGGGGAGACGTTAACAAATGCTGGAAATGAACGCTGGCGAAGCCAGGATTTGAAGCCAGGATTTAACGCGTCGGAACCGGCTTGTCGCCGCGATAATCGTAGAAACCGCGCTGGGTTTTGCGCCCCAACCAGCCGGCCTCGACATACTTCACCAGCAGCGGACACGGGCGGTATTTGGAGTCGGCCAAGCCCTCATGCAGAACCTGCATGATCGACAGGCAGGTATCGAGACCGATGAAATCGGCGAGTTCCAGCGGTCCCATCGGATGATGGGCGCCAAGCTTCATCGCCGCATCGATCGCCTCGACATTCCCGACGCCTTCATAGAGCGTATAGATCGCCTCATTGATCATCGGCAGCAGAATGCGGTTGACGATGAAGGCCGGAAAATCTTCCGACACCGCGATGTGCTTGCCGAGCTTGGCGACGAATTCCTTGGCGGCGTCAAAGGTCGTGTCATCGGTGGCGATGCCGCGGATCAGCTCGACCAACTCCATCAACGGCACCGGATTCATGAAGTGAATGCCGATGAAGCGTTCGGGCCGGTCGGTCGAGGCCGCCAGCCGCGTGATCGAAATCGATGACGTGTTGGAGGCGACGATGGCGCTCGGTTTCAACAGCGCGCAGACGTCGTGAAAGATCTTGCGTTTGACGTCTTCCTTCTCGACCGCGGTCTCGATCACGAGATCGCAGTCGGCAAGACCCTCCATGGAATCGGCGAGCGCGATCCGCGCCACCGCCTGCTTGCGGGCCTCTTCGGTAATAAATTTCTTGGCGACCTGCCGCGACAGGTTGCCATTGATGGTCGCCATGCCCGACTTCAGGCGGTCGGCAGTGACATCGTTGAGCACCACGTCGAACCCGGCCAATGCCGCGACGTGAGCGATGCCATTGCCCATCTGGCCCGAACCGATCACGCCGACTTTTTTTATCATGACCGCCATCTCTTACCGGAGTGACACCTATTTTCCGAGCTTGCCGAGCGCCTCGGTCAATTCCGGAACCGCCTGATACAAATCCGCGACCAGGCCGTAATCGGCAACCTGGAAGATCGGCGCGTCCTCATCCTTGTTGATCGCGACGATCACCTTGGAATCCTTCATGCCGGCGAGATGCTGAATCGCGCCGGAAATGCCGATCGCGATATAAAGTTCCGGCGCCACCACCTTGCCGGTCTGGCCGACCTGCCAGTCGTTCGGCGCGTAGCCGGCATCGACCGCGGCGCGCGAGGCACCGACGGCGGCGCCAAGCTTGTCGGCGAGCGGCTCGATATATTTGGCGAAATTCTCGCGGCTTTGCATGGCGCGACCACCGGACACGATGATCTTGGCCGAGGTCAGTTCGGGGCGATCGCTCTTGGCAACCTCCTCGCCGACAAAGCTGGAAAGACCGGGATCGCTGGCTGCCGTCGCATTTTCCACCGCCGCGCTACCGCCGTCGCCGGCGGCCGCAAAGGTCGAGGTCCGCACGGTGATGACCTTCTTGGCATCCTTCGATTTGACAGTCTGGATGGCGTTGCCGGCATAGATCGGCCGCTCGAACGTGTCGGGCGATACCACCTTGATGATTTCCGACACCTGCATGACGTCGAGCAGCGCGGCGACGCGCGGCATGACGTTCTTGAAGCGCGAGGTCGCCGGCGCAACGAAGGCATCATAGCCTCCGGCAAGACTGACGATCAGAGCCGCGAGAGGCTCGGCGAGGTCATGCGCGTAGGCGGCGCCGTCAGCAAGCAGGACTTTCTTGACGCCTGACAGCTTGGCGGCCGCCTCGGCTGCCGCCTTGGCGTTTTCACCGGCGACCAGCACATGCACGTCACTGCCGAGCGCTGCGGCCGCCGTCAGCGCTTTGTTGGTGGCATCCTTGATCGATGCGTTGTCGTGTTCGGCCATCAACAGCGTGGTCATCTTAGAGAACCCCCGCTTCGGTCTTGAGCTTCGACACGAGCTCGGTGACGTCCTTGACCTTGACGCCGCCCTTGCGGCCCGGCGGTTCGGACGTCTTGAGAATCTCAAGATGCGGCGTCAGATCGACACCATAGTCCGACGCGCTCTTGTCGGCGATCGGCTTTTTCTTGGCCTTCATGATGTTCGGCAGGCTCGCATAACGCGGCTCGTTCAACCGCAAGTCGGTGGTGACGATCGCCGGGCCTTTGAGCTTCACGGTTTGCAACCCGCCATCGACCTCGCGCGTGACCTTGAAGTCGGAACCGTCGACCTCGAGCTTGGAGGCAAACGTCGCCTGCGACCACCCGAGCAGGGCCGCCAGCATCTGTCCGGTCTGGTTTGAGTCGTCGTCGATCGCCTGCTTGCCGAGGATCACAAGCCCCGGCTTTTCCTCGTCGGCTACGGCCTTCAGAATCTTCGCCACCGCCAGCGGTTCGACGTTGCCCTCGGCCTTGACCAGGATGCCGCGGTCTGCGCCCATGGCAAGACCGGTACGGATCGTTTCGGCGGCCTGCGCCGGCCCGATCGAAACCACCACGACTTCGGTTGCCTTGCCGGCCTCTTTCAGGCGCAGGGCCTCCTCGACGGCGATTTCGTCAAACGGATTCATCGACATTTTCACGTTGGACAGTTCAACGCCGGTTCCATCGCTTTTGACGCGGACCTTGACGTTGTAATCGACCACTCGCTTGACCGGCACCAGGACCTTCATCGACCCTCTTTCGCTGGAACATCTTGGTTTTGAAGCTTAGGGCTGCGGAACCTAAAGCGCCCGC
>Ga0210393_10004210_pt1 | contig 11419 bp, 8 predicted proteins | sample IncBWC27OmetaG_FD_160068 | JGI IMG/M metagenome (GOLD analysis project Ga0210393, IMG submission 160068) | Forest soil microbial communities from Barre Woods Harvard Forest LTER site, Petersham, Massachusetts, United States - Inc-BW-C-27-O ... | reverse complement strand
GGCTTCTTCTTCACGCCTCCGCCGAACTCCGACAGATCGGGCACTGGCTGGATCGTGGTATTGAGCGGGATTCCGTTCACCAAGTCATCGACATTTTGGCCCCCCCTGGCCAATCCGAGCTTTTCCACCATGGGCCGTAGCCGACTCGGGCTCAACACCTGCTGCGCGATCGTAGTGATGTGCTGTGTCAGATCCTCGGTAAAGACCTGCTGCACAACCGCGTCGGGAATTTTCGGCGGCGCTACCAGCACCTCCGACTGCGACGTGAACTTCGGCGGGAAAGCGTACGAGACTAGAAAGCCGGCCAGCGGGGCTAGCAGCGCAGGAATGAGAATCACCTTCATCCGGCGGCGCAACATCGCCAGATAATCGTCCATCGTCAATTCGCGATTTTCCATTATTGAATACCTGTTCTGCCAGCCTTGATGGCCAGCCTCAAGAAATTAATCGAGCCGGATTGGCCGGGGGGTCCAATCCAATCCGATTGATCCCACATGCCGCTGCGACATATTGCTGCACGACGCTGTAGCCGTAGCTGGCGTGGTCGCCAGCGGACATGAAGTATCGAAAGCCAACTCGTTGAACTGATAGCTCACAAAGCCTCGCAGGCTGCGTCCAAACTGGCGATGCAATCCAACGCCGGCATAGCCGGCGGTGAAGGCGCTGGCATTCACCGCTGTTCCCGGAATCTGCAACCGCGTGCTCTTGGAATAGCCTAGGTCAGCGAAGACGTCCCAAACACGGTTCAACGGACGTCGGGCGCTTAGGTGTGCAGTGTTGCTAAGCGAGCCCGCAAAAATCCCAGATCCATTGGTGTTGTAACGCTGAAAACTTAGCGAGACCGTGGTTTTCGGGAATCGGTAGTGCAGCTGGACACGGCCAGCGACGCCAACGTGGTTGCCGCCCACGTGATCGACCTCTAGAGCGCCTCCGCTCGTTGTGCAATCGCTGAGCGGGATGCCGACAAGTGGGAGACCTAGAAAGACACAAACCGATTGGTTGGCATCGGTGTGGGTGAACTGCGGCCCGACTGCTATCAAGAAATCCATTCGGCCCGAAATGCGGTGCCCATACATCGCCTGCACCACATTCGAATGAAACGCAGTGCCCGCTGTCGAAAAGTCAAAGCCCTGGTAGCCGTAGCTCAGAGCGACTTGGTCTTTCGCAGTGAGAATCCGGTCATACCCAATCTGAGCAGTCACTTCGCGACTGCCGATAAAGTTAATGTTGTCATTCGCACCTGTAGCGGAAGGAAGGTCTCCGTAAAAGTGTTCGAGCCCGTACCCTCCGGCCAAAGTCACGGAAGACTTCGGCGTGAGCTCCTCCACCACATCCGCTAGGCCCAAATTGGTGAGGCGCGGGACTTGGCCCACGGAGACGCCCTCTCCCGCCGTGAAAGCGTTGCTCTGCCCGCCAAATGCGCCAGCCGCCAGCATGCCGCCGCCCAGACTGCCGAGACCTATGTTATAAGCTCCACTCCCGCCGTAGGCGGAGAAGCCGAAGGTACCTTCGGGCAGATAACTGAACGAGTCCCGCACTGCAAACTGTCCGCGCTTCCAGTTGATTCGATTGTCGATGTCGAATTGCTGCAATTGCTCTAACCCAACGCCTTGGTGAGCATAGTAGGCCGCGCCACCGATGTAATCCATGGCTACATCGTAGTTTTTCCAGAGCTTTTGTAAGGTCAGGCTTCCCAAACCCCGCGTTACCGAACTGGTCGACGACCCGCCCACCGTGTTGGCCACGTTGGAATCGACAGACTCACTGAAATGCAGTCCCGGCAAAAAGAAGCTCTCGGGTGCGGCGTGGGGCTCCAGCCCGGGCTGATCGATTGCGGACAGAGGCGGATTCTCGCTCACCTGGGGAGCCAAATTTTCCGGCCCAAACGCCGGCGCTGGCGGAGGAGCGGGCGGCGGATTCTCGTCGCTCTGCGCCCATGCCAACCCGACCGACAGCAAGGTCAGCGTCAGAATCATCGTAATTTGGCCTTTGCTCATCGCGGTTTCTCTTCGACCTCCTTGCCAAACTTAGGGAACAACGATCGTATCTCCAGGCCTAAGTGTAATATTTTGCTGGGTGCCGCGCCCCTTGATCGCATCTTTGTAGTTAAACGCTATTTTCGTCTGCTTGCCGCCTTGCACGCGCAGCAAATAGATCGCCTTGAGATTCGCGAATTGCGTGAATCCGGCACTTGACAGCGCCTGCAGCACGGTCATGTTGGGCAGTAAGGGCATGGCCCCGGTATGCGTTACTTCCCCCAACACATAAATGCGCTGACTGTTCATCGCCGTCACCACCACGGTAACGCGTGGATCCGCAATGTATTTCTTCAGCCGGTCCTTAATTGAGAGGGCTAGCTGCATTGGGGTCATGCCGGCCGCTTGAACGTCGTCCAGTAACGGTATTGAGATCTTGCCATCGGGGCGCACGGGGAGAGTGACATTCATGTCAGGCTCTTTCCAGACCGAAATACGCAAGGTATCGTCCGCCCCAATGACATAGTCCGATGGAACGCCCGGAGAGGACGCCTGAACCTCCGGTACGGTCTCTTTGGCCGCCTTCGTATTGCCGGCAGGGTTGGTGGCGTCCTGGGCCCACATGCCGGTGGCCGCGAACCCTAACAGCGCCGCCAGGCAGGTAAGCTTAATCACTTTCTTCATGCACTCTCCTATGGAGCATGGAACGTTGGTCTCAGAAGTCAGGAGGCCCGCTGTTCCGAGCATCCCATCTGTTTGAGTTTGTAAAGCAAGGCTTTGTAACTGATTTGCAGATCCTGCGCCGCTCGCCGTCGATTCCAATGAGTACGGGTGAGCGCCCGCAGGATCAACTCTTTTTCCGTCTCCCGAGAGGCGGCACGCGCCGCTTCTTTCAGAGAAACCTGGCCATTGCTGACGCCAGCGCTCGCCCGGCATAACATCGCGCGCAAGCCGCCCATGGCCACAGTCTCGTCCCCCAAAGCTACAATCGCCTTGGCTGTGTTTTCCAGCTCTCGCACATTTCCCGGCCAAGAATAGTCCTGAAATAAGCGATGAGTCTCCTTGCTGAGGATTGGAACCGTACGCTGAAAATCGCGCCCGAATTTCCACAGAAAGTGTTCCATCAAGATCGGAATATCTTCCCGCCGTTGACGCAGGGGCGGAATCCGCAAACACACGCCGCTGATCCGATAATAGAGATCCTCGCGAAAGCTTCCCGCCTTCACCTCGGCTTCAAGGTCGCAGGAGCTGCCGCAGATAAGCCGCGCAATCCGTTGCGCTCGGCTGCCGTTCGTGCTTCCCTCGGTCATGGCCTGGAGTAAGCGCGATTGACCCTGCGCGCTCAACTCTGACAATTCCTCCAGAAAAATCGTACCTTCACCAACCAAAGTGGTCTCGCCCGCTGAATCTTGACCCCTGCCTGGCTCCATCGTCATGCAAGAAAGCACCCGAAACCACTGTCCTGTGCGCCGGGATAGTTCGTGAATGCGCTGAGCCGTCGCCGTCTTGCCCGCGCCCTTTTCAGCCAGTAATAGCACCGGCACTTCGCTCTGCGCCACCTCCAGCATCACGGCGACCAGGCTCCGCATGCTGGGGCTTACACTCTCGATGAACTCGTGACCAGGAGTTAGTGCCTGCGGTGCGTTCACCCCGACCTGGCGCAGGTCTGATTCCATCTTCCAGCTTCTCCCCGGGCACGACTGACTCCCAGAACTACAATCAAAGAGCATGGCAACTGCCATCTGAAGTTCGGTCCGGGGAGCTCCCACGACGACCTTAGTTCCCTATTTTCAATACTTAACGCCCATAAAGAAGCTCAATCGGAAGGGAAAACAACCAACCTTACACTACATCTTGCGGCACAAAAGGGAAAGTATTTACCCACTGCGGTAGTAACCTGAGGGGTCACCCACGGGGATACGGCGTTTTCCCCCGAGCAATCAGGGTCGGCTTCCCGCATTGTTTCTGTCGAAACGGATTCATGACGGATCGCTTTTCGAGACTGCAGCCGGCCTTGGTTTGCTCACTTCTCTGATCGTTCCTACCGCCTGGGACTTATCGCCGCAGGGTAGCCGAGGGCTTTGTCGTGCGAGCAGAACATGCTTCGTTGCCTCGGCATGCATCGGATCAGCTAGCCACCAAATCCCAGGCAATTAATGGTGTCGGGACTTACACCCCACGAGATTCACAGTCTTGTCGGCTGCTCCAGCCCTACCGCGCTTTCTCAGCAATTGAGTCTCGGGTTCTAACTTTCCAGATTCTCCAAACCAGCGCGACCTGGGTCGCGTGGAAGACTTCGGTACTGGCCACGGATTCGGGCAGGGCCGCCAAAGACGTATCAGCTGTATCTTTAACCGGCGCGATAAGCGGCGCGATCTGAACGATATAGTCAATCCTGCGGGAAGAGATGAATCCCGGCGTTAATTCCTGGGGTGCCTCAAAATTGGTCACGACTTTGTTGCTGAGTTTAGTCCCAGCGAGTGGAAAATTCTTTTCTCTCAGTTGACTGTCGTTCAGAATGCAGGTTCCAGGTGGGAGTTCGTCAATGAACCCCGGATAAGCGTATATGGCGGATCGAGACCACCTCCCTGATAAAAAATTGCCCGCAAACTCATGAAACGGAACAAGAGAGTTGATAGCGCAAGTTGTGGAAATGGCACATACGAATAAGACGGCCGACGCGCCCGGACATGCCTTCATCAATAGAGCAAACGCAGGTGCCGCGAGCAAGCAGGCGAAGATCCAAATGGGCAGTCCGAAGCGCAATACTCTATGCATCACGAACACCCATATCAACAACCACACCGACAACCCAAGCAGAACCGTCCGAGTCGCCCTGAGCACTTGCGGGGGGCCAGAGCCCCTAGCGCACTGATAAGCCGCAAACCCCACCCCCACAAGGACAAAGGTCGCGAACCCGCCGCCCAATCCGCTTGCTTCTCCATACACTGTGGGAACATCATCTCCGAAGCTGTTCAGCCACTCTGTCCAAGGATAGATCAACCACTCTGATGCGTGACGAACGAATTTGTTGTCCCCCTGATTTGAGGGTCCTCCCGGCGGATCATCAACGAGAAGTTTTGTCGCCGGTTGGAAACCAGTGAAAATCTCGTGGGTGCCGAGGGAAACTGGTATTGGATAAATTGGATTGCCGGTTGCTTGCAGTGCACGCACGTTCCAAAACACGCTCGGAAGCAAGATGCCGACAAGAAAAATGCCAACTAACAAAGAGACGGATTCTTTGTGGATGTGTCGTTCTTTCCAGAGGATGTAAATCACCACCGCAAGAAACATGGCGCAATAAGGTAAGAATGTTGTCTTGGTTCCCAGACTCACCCCACAAGCAAGCCCTGAAACCGCAAGCGCGCCTAGGGACAAACTCTGTACCGGCGTGGTTCGTTCCGCCACGATTTGCGAGTGATAGCGATGCGTCCACAAAGTGACAGCCGCGAAAAGGAATCCTGTGCCGAAGATATCAACGTAGGCGGAAAAAGCTTGGAACTCAACCATGGGGATACTAAACACAACCAGGATCGCAGAGAGTGCTGGGGCTTTCGCTCCGTTGCTGAAGCTCACCGCAAGAGAATACGCCGCCGTTGCTAGCACAATACTCGCAACCCAACTACCAAGTGGTACTAAGAACTGTTTTCCAGTTGCCAGCGCAAGCATCTCGATAATTTCACCGTTTCCAGGAAGGCTGAACTGCCAGGCCTTGTCGGAGGGGATGCGCAGTGAACCCTCCTGCAGCCACCTGAGGGCCAGTGGCATGTGATAAGAGAGGGCATCCGTTCCCGTGGGGAAGGACGTGCAAAGATTTATGGCAAACAATAAGTAGGAGCCCCCGAGAATGGCCAACGAGAGCTTTAGATAGAACGGTAACCTCTCATGAAATCCGGCGGCAACATTTCCGAAGGAGAGAGTTGTTAACGGACGGAATGTAAAGGATAAAGTCACGGCCCCGCCCAGGACCACCAACTGCAACAGTGCAATCCCGGGCAGTGTAACTCTGGATATGATTCCTACGATTTCGAGCTCACCCAGGAACTGTACCGAGACAATTAGAAACGTTATCCACAGAACCATTACGGAGAGAAAAAAAATGGTTCTATCCCGCGTACGCAATAGGCGCTTGCAGCAGATGCGCGCCGAAAACAGCGAGGCGACAAGGACAACCCAGCAAAGAAAGAGGTTCACGATCTTTGGCCCCTTCAGTGTCTCAGCCGGAACTTGGGTAGTGGGTCAGTCTGATTTCCACAGTTTGCCGTACTGCTTCCGATATGTCCCATACAGCAACGGTATCATGCAAGTGCCAACCAAAAAGAAAGTCATACACCAGTGAAACCAGAACGATGCTTACTGGCTTGGGAGGTTTCGCAGTGCCTCGGAAAATGCACGGTCTAAGGAATAGTCGGGAAACACAGACCGACCCACTGCCCCACTTGTTCGAATAGCGGAACTGAAAAGGAGGCAGGAGTCAAGGTGGCCAAAGCTAGTTCACCGTCCGGGTGATTGGGGGCGATGATTATGGGTGCGCGTCAACATGAAAGATGTTGCATACGCGAGGGGAAAATCGCAGCTCAGTTTTAACGCAATGGTATAGAGAGAGTAAAGAGCGGCAATTCTGACAGTTTTGGGCACTTTCGGCTTATAATCCCGTCGTCGGTGACGCAGGTGGACGGCTACTGTGTTGCGGGTACTTGGCCCAGGTTTAGAAAACCACTCCCCTGGGACGAAAGAGGATTTCGTTTGAAGCAATGCAATGTTGCTTTCAGGTTATGCTCAGCCCGGCGACTTCTCGTGGGCGTGCTGCTTGGATTGATCACCTCGAGTTGCGGAGGTGGCAATTCCAAAACTGTGAATACGGTTGTGGCGCCGGCGATCACAACGCAGCCGGCAAATCAGACGGTGCCGACGGGACAGACTGCGACGTTTACGGTTGCGGCAACGGGCACGGCACCGTTGAGTTATCGGTGGCAAAAGAATGGCGCGGCGGTTGCGGGCGCTACTTCGGCGAGCTACACGACGCCTGCGACAACCAACGGTGACAATGGTTCGCAATTTAATGTTGTCGTCAGCAACTCGGCGCAAGCGGTTACCAGCAGCAATGCGGTATTGACTGTGACCGCTGGGTTGGCTCCAACCATTACGACGCAACCCGCGAGTGCAACTGTGACTGCGGGACAAGCGGCAACTTTTACGGTGGTGGCATCGGGCACGGCGCCGTTGAGTTATCTGTGGTCGAAGAATGGGGCTGCGATTTCCGGCGCGACCCTGGCGAGCTATACCACTCCGGCGACGGCGGCGTTGGACAACGCCTCGCAATTTCAAGTAACCGTGAGCAACTCACTTGGAAATGTTACGAGCAATCCGGTCACTCTCAATGTAAATAGTCTTACCAGTTCGATGAACGTGTTGACGTATCACAATGACAGCGCGCGCTCCGGACAGAATCTCAACGAAACGGTACTGACGCCGCAGAACGTAAACTCTTCGTCTTTTGGAAAACTCTTTTCTGTTTCTGTAGATGGCTACGTTTATACCCAGCCGCTCTATCTCGCCAACGTCACGATTCCCGGCGGAAGCGTTCACAACATTGTTTATGTGGCGACGGAGCATGACAGCGTTTATGCGTTTGATGCGGACGCGGGCGCGCCACTCTGGCAGGTGAGTTTTATCAATCCCGCGAGCGGAATCACGACTCTGACTACGACGGATGTGAGCTGCACCGCGATCCAGCCGGAGGTTGGAATTACCGGAACGCCGGTGATCGATCCGGCGACGGGAACTCTCTACGTGGTGGCGAGGACCAAGGAAAACGGCACGTTCGTGCAGAGATTGCATGCCCTCGATGTGACCACCGGCACGGAGAAATTCGGCGGGCCGGTGCTGATTCAGGCAAGCGTGGCAGGAACGGGCGCGGGAACCGTAGCCGGGACAGTCAATTTTGATCCGCAGCTGGAGAATCAGCGGGCGGCGCTGTTGCTGCAGAATGGGTTGGTATACATCGGCTGGGCTTCGCTGTGCGACGTTACTCCATTTCATGGCTGGCTGATGGCGTATGACTCACAAACGCTGACGCAGGCTGGCGTGCTGAACACGACGCCGAACGGCGTGGATGGCGGGATCTGGGCGAGCGGGTCGGGACCGGCGGGGGATGGAAGTTTGCTGTTCGTGGCTACCGGGAATGGATCGTTCAAAGTGAGTAGCGCGAGTTACGGGTCCAGCATTTTGAAATTATCGGAGCCAAGCGCGGGAGTGTTCTCGATTCTGGATTATTTCACTCCGAACAATTACAGCATCCTGAATGCCGGGGATATTGATTTGGGGGCGGGCGGCGTGCTGCTGGTAGATCAGCCGGCGGGCTCGCCGCATGAGCATCTGCTATTTCTCTGCGGGAAGCAGGGCACGCTCTACGTAGTCGATCGGGACAATCTGGGGGAATTCAACACCGGCGTCGATCTGGTGGTTCAATCGATTGCCGGGGTAAATCCGGGATCGTGGAGTTCGCCGGCGTGGTGGAATAATACGCTGTACCTGGGTGGTTCGGCGGAGCCTTCGCCGCCTGATCCGGACGCATTGAGAGCGTTCACCTTCGACCCGATTGCCGGGATGCTTTCTACTACGAGCACGTCCCAGAGCGCGGTGGTGTTCGGGTATCCGTCGCCGACGCCGTCTATTTCCGCCAATGGAGCTACGAACGGCATTGTGTGGGCGATGCAAGAGAGCAATTATCAGAACAACACGGGGCAGGCGGTGCTCTATGCTTACGATGCTACAAATCTGGGAAATCTGCTTTACAGTTCGAGCCAGAACGCGGCTCGCGACAGTGCCGGTCTTTCCGTGAAGTTTGCGGTTCCTACCATAGCCAACGGGAAGGTTTATCTTCCTGGCAGGAATGCGGTTACGGTGTTTGGTTTATTGCCGTGAGATCCGACGGAGCGGCAAGATTATCGTGGTCAGTCAGGCCCCTACGATTTGAGCGCGGCGGGTTTTGTCTAGTTTGCTCATACTGACCATTATGCTGCACGAGGATGCTTGCCAATAGTTTCCTTGAATTCAGCGAGTTATCGGCTATATTGATCCCTCCCTATCGTGGGGCTTGCGCGAGGGTGTATTCCGGTGTGGGTAGGGACTGTTGGCGAAGAAAAAGCAAGACCGGAACCAAACCGATTCCCCGGCTAAAGACCGACGGCCGGAATGCGCAAGCGGCGGGTTCCCATCCCTGAGCTTATTTTGGTATGCAAGGCGGCGCAGAATGGAGATCAAGGATGTCACGGGCGAAACTTAGCGCCACCTTGCCTTGGCTGCTTTCTTAGCAATGGCTCTGAGTCTAGGGGCTGAAAGCTTTGCGGCTCGTGCTTTCCCGCCCTTAGATGACCCAGGTTTACTCAAGGCAAGAGCGGCCGGATTCTTCCCGGCATCTGAATTTTTCGGTGGGCTACATCCATCCGTTCTCCGATGGCCTGTTCTACGACGCGACGGGCGTTCGCAAGGAAACCCCGCGCCTTACGAGCTCGACTGGGCATACCACATCATGCCGGGATTGGCAGACTGACTGGAAGCCCTGTGGATTTCAAACTGACCCACTACCGGAACTTGGAGAAAATCTGCCGAATCGCTATTAACGACGTTCGCACAGCGAAGCTGTGCAAAAGCCAAAAGACATAGCTTGCCAGGGCAACGCCAAAAAGTGACCTGCCCCCAGACTTGGTTGCGACATTTGAGTGCAGTACAGGGTTTTCGTTCCTTTGCGGATCCATTCCGTCTACCTGGGAAGACATCGCACTACATTCTCCGAAACAGGAGGCCGAGTTGAAGGGGATTCCGTCCTAGTCGATGTTTCGGCTCCCCTCATAGGGCGAGAGTATTGTATACCCGTCCCGGAAGCACAAGGTCGCGTTCACTGGATGGAGCGTCAAGAAAGGTTCCATGCTCAGGATCTTGGGAAAGCGGGTCTGGAAGTCGAGCAGCCCCATTTAGAGGGTGAATTCTTTCGAGCATTTATTTCTTCTTTCCGTACAGATCCGTGTTGCTTCGCTGCGGAACCGGTTTTTCCATTTATTCTCCTGGGGTATTGGGTACGACATCTGTGCGTGCTGCGACGCGATGACGCGCGAGACGGACGCCAGCAGCACCCGCCGGTTCTATTCGGCTAATACTCGGTTGTAGACTAAAGTCGCGACCACCAGGTCTTCCAATGCAAAACCCACGCTCTTAAAGAGAGTAATATCCCGGCTGTTTCTTCGGCCTTCCACTTTGCCGCTCACGATTTCGTGCAGATCGGCGACGATACGTAGGTTTGTGATGACGCCTTGGGCGAGAGGTATCAGCAAGTCGCCCGCCTCAGACAGCGCGCCTGCGTAGCTATCGACGACGATGCGTGCCCGGGCCACAACAAAATCATCCACTTCGCGGGCGTCGGGCTGGAAGCCGCCCACCAGGTTGAGGTGCGTTCCTTCGCGAATCAGGCTTCCATCAAAGATGGGGGTCCTCGCGTTGGTGCAGGTGCACACAACATCGGAGTCCCGGGCACAGGTGGCCGAGTCGACGGGTTCGACATGCAGTCCGTGATAGGTTGCCACCGACTGGGCAAAATTCTCGCTGCGCGGTTGGCTCGATCCACAAACCAGGAAGCGCTCAAACCTTCGGTCGCGGCGTAACAGCAGGAGATGTGCGAGGGCCTGCCGTCCCGTGCCGAAGATTCCAAGCGTACGAGCGTCAGCTCGAGCCAGCGCCTTCGTAGCGATCGCCGACGCCGCCGCCGTACGCGCCTCGGTAAGATAATTTGCGGCAATTACGGCACAGACCTTCCCGCTCACTGGCTCGAGCAGAAAGCAATCGGCCTGAACGCGATCGCCGTTGAGCTCCGACCCACGTCGAACCGGGCCGTGACGAACCGTAACTACCTTCACGCACGCACCCGGCAGAGCGCTGTCGCTGCAAGGCATGACCAGGCAGGTCGATCCAGCGAAGGCCTGCATATGCGTACGCACCGGCATCTGCGCCGTCTTCGTGTAGTCTCGACTGAACATCTCCTCAAGTGATGCCATCACTTCGTCAAGGCTCAGTCTTCTCTGTACTTCTTCTTCAGACAGAACCAGCATTCGCACTCTCTTGCAACACCCGTCTCGTTTTCGATGACCTCTCTCACAAAGGCCGCAACGCCGTCCTGCCAGCTCTCGCTCAACTTTGCTCGATTAGCCAAACATCCAATGCTGGCAACGATTTCGTGTGGTTCCTTCTTAGCAGCGGCCACCCCTTGCGGGGTGGTTGTGTGAGCCTGAAACTAGTTCTTGATAATACACAGTTGACAAAAACATTGCGGGAGTGTTCGTTGCAAGGGATCAATGCCTTTCGGGGGCGAGACAATCATATCTGCCCGCCACGGGCCGACCGTGAATGCACTAGCGCTAAAGCACAGGTCATGTCATCACCGAGTTTCG
>Ga0210393_10004207_pt1 | contig 11422 bp, 10 predicted proteins | sample IncBWC27OmetaG_FD_160068 | JGI IMG/M metagenome (GOLD analysis project Ga0210393, IMG submission 160068) | Forest soil microbial communities from Barre Woods Harvard Forest LTER site, Petersham, Massachusetts, United States - Inc-BW-C-27-O ... | reverse complement strand
TCGCGCTGCATGGCCGATATTGTCTCCCACTGGTTTGATTTAGCTGAGCACGTCACCGGATTGCGGGTCAGTTCGCTCTGTGCCGATCTTCAGACCTTCCACCCCGCGCGCAAGCAGCCGAAACATTCAGTCGGGACCTTTACCAATAAAGTGCTTCGACCGGAGGACTGCGTCGAAACCGCCGTAGATACGGAAGATTTCGGCGCGGTCATTTTTCGCATGGGTGCGCGCACCCGCGGCAGCGTCGCCGCCAGTCAAGTTTCTGCGGGACGCAAGAATCGCTTCAACATTGAGATCTACGGCGCACGATCTTCTGTCGCTTGGAACCAGGAGCGCCCCGACGAATTATGGGTGGGCCACCGTGACACGGGAAATGAGGTCTTCATTAAGGATCCATCTCTGCTCAAGCCCGAGGCGCGAAATTACGCTGATCTTCCCGGTGGACACAGCGAAGGCTACGACGACACATTCAAACAGATTTTCCGTCGCTTCTACGCTTCGATTGGCGGTGAGACGCCCCAGTATCCGCAGTTTGTCGATGGCCTGCGGCAACTAACCATCCTCGACGCAGTGCTCAAGAGCCATGGGACGCGAGCATGGGCCGATGTACCAGCGCCTGAAAACTAGCATTTGAAAGGAACGCCAACGTGTGTTGATTCTCGCTGCCATTCTCGCGATCTTCGTGTACGGGATGATCGCCGCTATGCTCGGAACCATCCTTCCTGAACTATCCGAGCGATTCCACCTCTCGCCCAGCCAGAATGGCACGATTGCCTCTGCGCAGGCGCTCGGACTCATCCTCGCCTCGCTCGGGGTCGGGCCGTTGCTCGATAACGAAGGCAACAAGCTCGGCATGGTCCTTGGCCTCGCTTTCATCTCCATCGCGCTTTTTACCTTGCCGCGCTCGCCCGGCTTCCGCACCATCCTGCTGCTGCTTTTCCTGCTTGGCGTCGGTGGCGGCACGCTTGTGACGGCTGCGAATTCTTTGGTTAGCGATGTCGGTGCGGCCCATCGCGCTACGGCGTTGAACCTAGTCAATCTTTTCTTCGGCCTCGGAGGACTCGCTACGCCGTTTATCGCTGCCAACCTTTTTAAACGAAATTGGGTTCGTCTCTGCTACACCGTCGCGCTCCTCGCCGTCACCACACTGGCGATCGAAGCTCTTACACAAATGCCTGGGCCGGCTGGCACTGGCTTTATTCTTGCGGATGCGGGTCCTGTGCTTGGACGCCCGGTGCTTTTTCTGATTGGACTTTTCCTTTTTCTCTACATCGGCTGTGAAGTGGGAATGTGGAATTGGTTGGTCCGCCATCTGATTGCGCAGGGCATCCCGGAATCGCGAGCGCTCAATATTCTTTCACTCGGATTCGCGCTCGGCCTATTGATTGGACGCGCCGGCATCTTGCCGATTCTGAGTCATGTGCCTGCGATTACGGTCACTCTTGTTGGATCAGTCGCGATGGCAGTCACAACTTTTCTGGCGCTGCGGACCAACAAACCTGCGGCCGCCTCGGTGCTGGTTTTTCTGAGTGGGATTTCGATGGCGCCGGTGTTTCCGACGACGATCGCCATCGTCGGCGATGCGTTTCCGCGCATGACCAGCACCGCCATCGGCTTTGTGATTACCTGTGGATGGACGGGTCTGGCTGTCAGCTCGCGCGTTATCGGGGCCATCGCAGGCGGGGATCCACGACGGCTGAAGAAGGCTCTCTTGGTGATTCCAGCCTCTGCCGTGTTGATGGTGGGTTTGGATCTGGCGATTTGGGGCGCGCTCCGCTAGGACGCGAGTTGTCATCGCGCTCACACCTTCAGCGCGTCCATGTAATCCGCGTCGACTTTTAATGCTTCCATCGGGGACATATCAAATTCTTCTTGCTCGACGAAGGCATGCTCGATATGCGCCTTCTTCGCGGCTTGAAAAATAGGACGATAATCGATCGTGCCCCGACCTAACTCCGTCGAAGGCGGAGCGTTCGACGGATTCGTTGTGGCCGTGATCTTGAAATCTTTCACATGCAACATGGAAATGCGTGTAGGATAACGCGTCAGCAAATTCACCGGATTCTGGCCGGCCACGATTGCCCAGCCGCAATCCAGTTCCATGGCGACCTTCGACGGATCGGTTGAACGCAACAGTTCGTCGTAGAACATTGCGCCATTCTCTGATCGGAACTCCGGGGTGTGATTGTGATAGGCAAACTTCATGCCCGCGGCATGCACCCGTTCGCCGATATGATTGAACTGCTCCGCATTCCAGCGCCAATCGCCAAGCGTCATTGATTCCCGCTCCGCTCGGGAGGGGGCCTTCACACCGGACGCATCCTTGAGCCCCGGCGATGAGCAGACGATGTAGTTCAGTCCCAGGTCCTTACCAAACTGAATGATTTCGTCGACGTGCGGCTGAAGTTGAGCCAGGGAATAGTGCGCGCTCACACAACGCAGACCGGCCTGATCCATCGCCAGTTTGACTTGGGCCGGCGTGTGGTCGAAGAAGCCCGCAGCCTCCACTTCGCGATAGCCAATCGCAGACAACTTCTTTAGCGTTCCTTCGTAATCCTTGGGCAAGATGTCTCGCACCGAATACAACTGCAGCCCGAGCGGCAATCCCAGAGGGTCGGCCATCAGCCAGGGTGCGCTGTTCCATAATGCCGCTCCTGCGGCGGATGCGGAGGCAGTCTTTAGAAAAGCTCTTCTCGACATTGCTTGCATAAATTCAATCCCTCACTTCGGCGATCACTTATCCCCGGATCGCTTTTGCATTCCCATCCCAGGTCGCAATCGTGTTCTTGAAATAGGCGTAGTTGGCCAGATGGCAGCCGATCGCCGCATGGTTGCCAAACACCTCGTTCTCTACGGTTGGCTTGCGGGTTCGAACTGCGTTGAAGAAGTTTGCCTGATGCGCCGACACATCGCTGTAGCCGACAGGTGCAGTAAAAGTCTCTCCTTCGTCCACTTGGTATTCGAGCGGTCCTGGCTGCGGATGTTCGGCAGTCCACTGCGCCAGATACTGCTTGCGCAGACGCTCCGGCCAGCCCTTCGTCGAATATGTTTCCGGCTTCGGAGTTACATCTTGCGGCGTGAAGGTGAGCGTTTGCCCGATTATTTCCATGGTGCCTTTGGTGCCGTAGAACCTGATCGGCTCGCCGCCGGCGTTGTTTAAATTGCAGCGCAACACTACGCGGAATTTCGGGAAGTCATAAAGAGTTTCGATCACATCCGGGAAGTCGCGTCCATCTTTCCAGCGAAACAATCCGCCGCTTGACTGCGCCCGCTGCGGCGCTTCATTGGTTCCCGAGACGAAGTAAATTCCTGAGAGCAAGTGGACGAACAGATCGCCAGCCAACCCCTCGCCGTAGTCGGAGTAGCAACGCCAGCGGAAAAAGCGCGCTGCGTCGAAAGGCCGCTTGGGCGCTCCCACAAGGAACGCATCCCAGTCGATGGTCTGCTCGCTTGCGTCGGGCGGAATCGGATACACCCAGGCACCGCTCGGCGAATTGCGGTCCGAGAAACCTTCGATGAAAAACACGTCGCCGAGCGCACCCGATGCGTAGATCTCGTGCGCTTTCTCATGAACGATGGAACTCACGCGCTGGCTGCCCACCTGCAGGATGCGATTTCCTTTTCGCACTGCATCCACCATGGCGAAGCCATCTTCCAGCGTATGCGACATCGGCTTTTCACAATACACGTCTTTGCCGGCCGCACACGCGTCGATTACGATCCGTCGATGCTGATGGTCGGCTACTGCCACAATCACGGCGTCAACATCTTTGCGGTCAAGGATCTCTTTATAATTCCGCGTCGTCGGGATTTGCTTCTGCACCGCCTCCTGCGCGGCCTCATGACGGCTGTCATAAAGGTCGCACGCGGCAACACATTCAATCCCCGGCACGGCGAGCGACGCCGTCAGGAGCTCGCATCCGCGTGTACCGGTGCCGATCGAGGCAAAGCGCACTGTATCGCTCGGCGCCACTGTTCGGCCTTGGCCCCACAGCGCGGCCGGTTCGAGCAAAGTGATCTTTGCCGCTGCCACGGAACCCGCACCAATCCGCATAAAATTGCGGCGTGTCAACGAGTGCATTCTGTCTTCCTTTCTTGCTTCGGCAATGAAATCTTGAAAATGTTACGCGGCCTGGAGCACGCTCACGGGCAGCAACAACGTTATAACTGCGCCGCCTCCCGCGCGATCAGAAATTCTAGCTGCGCCGCCGTGAGCCTGCACCACCGCATCCACAAAGGCGAGTCCGAGACCGTGTCCGGGAGAATGTTTTCCCTTCACGAAGCGCTCGAAAGCCCGGCTGCCGATATCCGGCGGGAATCCCGGGCCATTGTCCTCGATCACGAGTTCCGCTGACCCTTGGAGCGAATGGAGCCGAATGTTCACTCGACACCCCACCGGCAAGTGAGCCAACTCGTTTTCAAGCAAATTGCTGACTACGCGATTCAGCAGTGGCAAGTCAGCATCTACAACCACATTGGGTTCAAGATCGATGGTCACGTCGTGATGCCGTTCGGCCATGGCTGGCTGGTAAATATCAACGAGTTGCCTCACAACCTCGGACAAATCGATTGGTCCGCGATCCATGTGAAGTGCGCCAGCCTCGGCTTCGGCAAGATCCAACGTGGTGTTCAGCAACAGCAAGAGTCTATCCAGTTCTTCGATCGCTTGCCCAACGGAATCTCGCCACTTGTCGTTTCTCTCGTTGCATAATGCGGATTCGAGCGTCCCGCGAATCAAGGTCACCGGACTTTTCAGATCGTGAGCGACCGCGCCAGTAACAGTACGCAGCTGATTTACTGAAGCTTGCAGCCGATCCAACATGTGATTGAAAGTCTTAGCCAATCGCGAAATCTCGTCCGAATTCGCCGGTTCTGGCAATCGCTTCTGTAAATCCTCAGTGCTTATTTGCGCAACAGTTTCCGTAATGCGTTCGACCCGGAGCAGAGTACGGCGTGCGCTCCAGTACGAGATTACAAAACCCAGCAGAAACATGCCGCCCCAGACTAGGAAAAAACGTCGTGCCAGAATGTGCAGCAGATATTTTGCTCCCCGATCTGAAAGGCCCAGGTAAACCGTTCTTCCGTCTTGTGCCTGAACAACGACCCGGAAAGTTTGCCGCCATCCTTCCACCTTTATGGATTTCGGAGCCCCAGGAACGAGCTTCGCTTGTTGAATTGCCGAGACAAAAGCGTCCTTCGCGCTTGGACCCACCCAAAATGGGGATTCACTGTTGTTGGGATCTGTTGCCAGAAAGAAGACCGAGTTCAGCCTCTCCCCGCGCGCATTGCGCTCGTCCGGCACTTCGCGCGTGGCGAGCTCCGCTACTTCACCAATGATCCGCTTGTGCAAGTGATCTCTGGGAGTGTCGGCCAAGACTTGCACAAGAACTTCGGCCTCGCCGCTCAGCCATGTATCGCTGCGTTCTCGGACGCCCTGCGCGACGAGGACGTAAACGATGTAAAAAGCCGCAGCGGTTCCCAGCGCGAACGCTAAAGTCGTCCAAATCGAAATCCGCCAAGCTGCGGTAGCGCGTAAATTCCTAGGCATGCTTGAGTACGTAGCCCACGCCACGAATAGTGTGGATCAGCGGGCGCGGAGTATCGTGATCCACCTTGCTACGTAAACGATAAATATGGACATCCACGACATTGGTTGCAGGGTCAATCCGCATCCGCCAAACGTGGTCCAGAATCATGGTGCGAGTGACCACGCGGCCTTCGTTGCGACAAAGATATTCCAGCAGTGAAAACTCCTGGGGGGTCAATTGCAGTAGGTGATCGCCCCTTCGGGCTTCACGCCGTACCAAATCCAGTTGCAAGTCGGCGGCTTGCAGGCGCACCGATTCGTTTTGCGGAGCGGCAGATCTGCGAAGAAGATTTCTCAATCTCGCCAGCAATTCCGGGAGGGCAAAGGGTTTCGTGAGGTAGTCGTCTCCTCCCTGTTCCAGACCGCGGACACGCTCATCAACAGAACGCCGCGCAGACAGGATTAAAACTGGCGCGGAGCTCCCCTGCGCTCGGCAATGCGCAATCAAGTCCAATCCATCCATGTCGGGAAGGCCGAGGTCAATGATGAATGCATCGTGAATGCCTTCCAGAGCCGTTGCTTCCCCACTTTTTGCATTGTCAGCAGTGTCGACCTGATATCCGGCCTCTACCAGAGCTCGTTTCAGGAACTGCTGAATCGAGAGGTCATCCTCTACTAACAGCAATCGCATAGGAAATTCCCACCTGCCCAAGAACTTTACACCTCCAAGTGGGATGCAGGAAACTACTCAAAACGCTCGCGACTACTCACTGCGGACGCCAGGTCATATCCACGCGTATGGGAATTTCGTTCTTAACCGGCATAGTCAGCAGGGTCGGAGGCTCGATTTTGAAATCAGTGAGCGTCGCTGGAATTGTTCCCGTGATGTGAGTTTCGCCGTTCTGGGTTTCAAGTTTGAAAGGAACCTGCTTGTATTGCGCGGTCTGGCCGGCGAACTGAATCTCCAAATCAGCTTTGATCGTCGATGAGGTTTCGGCTGATTCGGGTAACCGTGTGCGTACGGTCACTATGGGAAACTCCGCGCCGCGCGTGACCTGCAGCGTATGAAGATCGCGGTTGCTGTCTCCCGAATCAAACGATTTGACCGGAACCGCGATCAGGAAATCGCATTGCCCTGCGTGGCAAACGCCTTTCCCTTTCGCCGCGTGGCTTACACCCTCAGACTGATGAAGCGGATGCGAGACGTGGTAAGTGAGCGTACTTTGTTTCAGGATCCATTGGCTGTCAGTCGCTGCAAACATGGGGAGCGCGGCGAACAACAAAGCAGTCAGGATTCTCTTATCCATAAATTGTGCTTAGAACTTAAACGAAACCGACACAAGAGCAGCCCCAAATGCCCCTGCAGTCACGATGGCTACTGGCGCGTGTGCGGAAGCGATGCCATGAACCTTCTCGCCCTTATTCTTTTGATCGAAAGCCATAATCCCCAGGATTGGCGTCAGAATCATGCCTGGGCCATGGATCCAAGCCATGGCCTTGTGGAATCGGATCGGGCCGCGAGTCTCGGTCCCTGGCACCCTGGGCGCGCGGATCGCATAGTAAGCCGTAATGAAATACAAATCTCCCGTCAGCCCGCCAAGAGCCGCATGCAGGTCGCGCGAGGTTGTGCTGGTGTTCTTGCCTCCGGCGTTGAGGGAGGTGGCGAGAGTTGCGATCAATGGAATGGTCGTGATCAAACCCATTCGTTGATGGATCTTCAGCATGTGAGTCCGCTTGTCGAGCAAGGCTTGCTCGCGGGCGTTTCCTTGCGTCTGCTCCGGAGTAAGCCCCAGATCCGATAGCGAAGGTGCGGCCGTATTGCTGGATGGAGCGTTCGGCAAATTTTCTTGTGGGGTTGTTGGTTTGTTAGCAGTGGCCTCGAGTTTCTGGTCCAGAGCAGCTGGCGCGATTCCACTGACGGTTGCGGAGGGAATCTCCACCGTATTAAAACCGGCTGCCTCAAACTTTACCCTGTAGTTGCCGGAGGGCATCTGGTCAAATTGGTAAGTCCCGTCTGCCCCAGTTGTGGCGGTTCGCCCTTGCCCAGTGTCTACGTTCGTGGCTGTGACGCTGACATTGGCAACGGCATTTCCGGACGCGTCGGTAACCTTCCCCGACAATTGACCGGCTCCGCTCTGAGCAATAAGAAACGGAACTGAAGTAAAGACCAGGCAAAAAACAACCATCGCCGGTGCGCAGCTACAGGGACGGCGAAAGACATTCCTCAACATCCTTTACCTCATACCTTACGGTTTATTCCTGAGCTTAAGTGAGATTGATCGCAGCTTGCATTTTCAACGTTATCTGCGCTCATTTTGATTGATCGAGGAGGTTTTTAGCAGACCCTCCTTTCAGTCCCTTCGCGGGGTGTCGTGCGCACCCCGCGTGGGAATCTGATAGCGCGATACTCTCCTATCGCGACAGGATTATGGATTTATCATAGGTCGGCAACATTACCGCGCTTTTTCCGGAACATGACAATTTGTTCATACAAGTCGCTAAGGCATCCCCGGTTCGAAGCATCGGCAGCCGCCAACACGGGCGTCGCAGCAGGCATCGCCGGGAAACCAGTTGAGACAGCCGCGACGCGTCCCGGCGGCCGCTCGGTTAACTACGGCGATTGAAATCTTGATCGGCCCTTAACCCACGTTTTCAAGAAACATGACCGCCGGATTTTTCTGGGAGGCGCTGCGAGTGCACACTCGTGCAACGAACCTCATTCCCCAAGAATTATCCAAAGCCACCGAAAAAACTTGCATCTGTCACCCGATAGTTGCAAAATTGCGTCCCAACAAAACGTGAAACGTTTTAATGCGAGCCTGACCCTTGGTCAGTTTTCTTTCCTCACTTGCGTAACGTTTCAGGGAGCCCTCTATGACCTCGCAATGTGGTTCGGGTCATATTTCTCCTAAACAATTGACATCCTGGATTCTTTACCTAGCCATTTGCATCGCGTTGTTGGTTGCAGGAGCACAGGCGCAACAAGCCACCGCGCTCATCACTGGGACCGTCAAGGATCCGTCCGGCGCCGTGGTCGCTGGTGCAAAAGTGACTTTGCGGAACTCGAACACGAACATTGCGCGCAGCGTCACCACAAATAAAGATGGGTACTATTCCTTCTCGCTCGTGCCGATCGGAACCTACGACCTGACGGTTGAGCAGCGAGGGTTTGAAAAGTACGTACACTCTGGGATCACGCTTGAGATCAATCAGAATGGCGGTTGGACGTGTCGTTGAAGGTCGGCTCCATTAGTCAGGTGGTGGAGGTGCAAGGCGATGTCTCGCAAGTGGACACGGTCAGCGCGACCCTCGGCAAAGTAGAGACTACGCAACGCATCTTGCAGCTTCCGCCAGTGGAGCGCGACACTCTGCAATTGAGACTTTTGCAGGCAGGCGTTTTTGCCCCCGATCAGGACTACGGCTCGGGCAATCCGTTCTCGGTTAGCGGGCAGCGTTCTGAATCTATGACGTTCCTGCTCAACGGAGCGCAACCTGTCGAGAAATGCGTTGCGTGGACCAGGAATCAACAACTGGGACATTTCCATTCTGAAAGACATCCAGTTTACGGAAAGCAGGTATTTGGAATTCCGCTCGGAGTTTTTCAACGCGTTCAATCATGTGCAGTTTTACAGTCCGACACTTCAGGACGGCACGATTGGGGGGATTCGCTGTTCGGGCAGATCAGCTCTGATCGCGGTCCGCGTGTGATTCAGTTCGCTCTCAAAATGTATTTCTGAAGGTCGACGGATTTCGGAACCAAAAACTCGGCGACAGTGCGCAAGTTCAATTTGCGCCCACTTGCTTGCAAATTCCATTCAAAAGATAATCGGTACCTACGCTGGTGCATCTTCATCTAAGCTTTCGAGCGTATGGCAGACAGCGCTGAAATTCTCACCGACCCACCGCCGAAAGCGGGCATATCGTCGCTCACCGGTTCCCAGCAGTGGCGGCCCAAATACAACCCCTGGTTAATTGCGGTCGTGGTCGCTTTGGCCGCGTTCATGGAGGTGCTCGACACCAGTATCGCCAATGTTGCTCTGCCATATATCGCCGGCAATCTGGGAGCGACCAACGACCAGAGCACATGGGTTCTTACTTCATACCTCGTGTCGAATGCCGTGGTGCTACCGATCAGCGGATGGTTTGCCAGCGTAATGGGCCGCAAGTGGTTTTTTATGACCTGCCTGGCAATTTTCACCGTGAGTTCTCTCCTATGCGGATTCGCACCGAGTCTCGGAGCGATCATTGTGTTTCGCATTCTGCAAGGGACCGGCGGGGGTGGACTGCAACCGATGGCCCAAGCCATCCTGGCCGACGTATTTCCTCCCGAGCAGCGCGGCTTGGCGTTCGCGCTCTACGGCGTGACCGTCATCGTCGCCCCGACGGTCGGGCCGACTTTAGGCGGGTGGATCACCGATAACTACACCTGGCGCTGGATTTTCTTCATCAACATACCCGTCGGAATTATCACCCTCTTCCTGGTTTATCGGTTGATCGAAGATCCGCCTTGGGCGAAGCGCGTTAAGGGCGCACTGGCGCGATTCGATTACGTCGGCGTGTCGCTGCTTGTTCTGGGTGTTGGTGCTTTGCAAATCATGCTCGACAAGGGCCAGGAGGATGATTGGTTCGGGTCGCGGTTCATCACGACTCTCGCCATCCTTGCGGCGGTTGGCCTTGTATCGGTGGTGGTCTGGGAGTGGTTCTACAAAAATCCGATCATCGACGTTCGCCTCTTCAAGAACCTGAACTTCCTGGGCGCGAACGGCATGATGTTTGTGTTGGGTCTTATGCTGTTTTCCACGCTTGTGATGATGCCTCTGTTCTTGCAATCGCTGATGGGCTACACAGCGGAATCGGCTGGCCTGGTGCTTTCCGGAGGCGGTGCTCTGCTGTTAATTCTGATGCCGGTCGTGGGGTTTCTCTCGTCCAAGGTCCAATCCCGCTATCTGGTCGCGTTTGGCTGGCTGACGCTCTGCATCGGCATGTACTTTTCCACGCAACAGCTCGACCTTCAAATCAGCTTCTGGAGCGCCAGCAAGCTGCGCCTGCTGCAGGTGTTTGGCTTGGGCTTTCTCTTCGTTCCCATCAATTTGACCTCGTACGTGGGAATGCCACTGGAGAAAAGTGGCAGCGTCGCTGGCCTGGTCAACTTTATGCGCAACATCGGCAGCAGCGTGGGAACTTCGATGGTCACCACTTTGATTGCGCGGCGGGCGCAGGTCCACCAGGTTTATTTGGTGGCGCACGTCACGGCAGGACGCCCAACCTTTGCCGGGGCGGTTGCAGCCACGACCGCACGCCTGATGGCCTCGGGCATCGACGCCGAGCACGCCGCGAAGCAAGCCTATGGACTGGTTTATCGAACTGTGTTCGTGCAAGCCAGCACACTAGCCTATATCGACACGTACTGGGTTCTCGCAACCGGAGCCGCGATCATGTTTGTGGTTTCGTTTGCCTTGAAGAAGAATACGCCAGGTGGCGGGCGTGTTGTTTTGGATTAGGATGCCTCCATGATCCGAGTGATTACCATCGAGCGCGAATACGGGAGTGGCGGGGCCGACATTGCGAAGCGAGTGGCGGGCCGACTCGGATGGAAGCTTTGGGATCAACTATTGACCAACGAAATCGCGCGACTGATGGATTGCGACAACCGGGTGGTGGAGGAACGCGAAGAGAAAAGGGATCCATTGTTCTACCGTCTCTTCAAGGCGTTCATGCGCGGCAGTTTCGAAGGCAGCCTGAACGCGCCGCGTTTGAAGATGGCAGATACCGAGTGCATCCGCGAGGTGACTGAGCGGGTTGTGAAAGAAACGGCTGAAGGCGGCAAGTGTGTCATCGTGGGACGCGGCTCCGCCTACTATCTACAGAGCCGTCGCGATGCCTTTCACGTTTTTG
>Ga0210393_10004206_pt1 | contig 11422 bp, 19 predicted proteins | sample IncBWC27OmetaG_FD_160068 | JGI IMG/M metagenome (GOLD analysis project Ga0210393, IMG submission 160068) | Forest soil microbial communities from Barre Woods Harvard Forest LTER site, Petersham, Massachusetts, United States - Inc-BW-C-27-O ... | reverse complement strand
AAAATCTTCGCGACGGCGAGGGATGTTTCAAAAATAGCCGAGCCATCGCAAATTCTGGCGCAGTGATGTTGCAGTGAAATTCGAAACTCTGCTCTTCTAGGGCAAGCGCCTGAGTAAGAGAGACTCCTGAGTAGAGTTTAGGTCATCAAATTACCCTGCGAAGCCAAGGCTCGGAGGAAGAGTAATCAAAATGGGCAAATCTAAGAAGAAGAATAAGTCAGCCAAGGGCCCAAAGAAATCGAAGAGAAAACACCGCAACACCGGGGCGTCGGTTAAGGCGCGGCGTGTGTGGAAAAAAGTGACGAAGGCTTTGGGATTCTAAACCTGCTGGCTCGCTCGAACGCCGCGCCATCGACCGGTCCCGGAGGCTAACTGCCGCGCCTGTCGGCAACTTCCGTGGCAGCTTTCGGAGGCAAAGCGGACATCGCGCCTCAATCTGACCGTGTCCGCTAATGACCCGAAGCGGACATTGGCTGACCCAAATTCGCGAAACGGCAGTTATGGAATGCGACGAATCATTCAGCCCTGATACCGGCCCTTCGGATCACCTTGGCCCACTTCTCGGTTTCGTCGGCGATGAGCTTGCCGAAATCGCCGGGCGAGCCCGCAATCGGGATGCCGCCCAAATCGGCGAGCCGCACTTTCATCGTTGGGTCGGCAAGGGCCGCGTTGATCTCATTGTTGATCTTGGCGATGGCCTCGGCAGGCGTGCCCGCTCGCGCGCACAGGCCGTACCACGTGCTCACCTCGTAGCCCGGTACGAACTCGCCCACAGTCGGCACGTCAGGCAGCACCGGCGAACGCGTTGCCGTGGTCACTGCCAGCGCGCGCAGCCTCCCGCTCCTTATAAATTCGATTGACGCAGGCATCGTTGCGAACGAGACCTGCACCTGTCCGCCGAGCAAGTCCGTGAGCGAGGGCGCCGAGCCCTTATACGCAACGTGCACCATATCGACGCCGGTCATCATCTTGAACAGCTCGGCGGCCAAGTGGACCGACGTGCCGACGCCAGGAGACGCAACGTTGACCTTGCCTGGATTGGCCTTGGCGTAAGCGATGAACTCCGGCACCGTTTTTGCCGGGACGGACGGATTGACCACCATAACGTTGGGTATGCTCATGATGCCCGCGATCGGCGTCAGGTCGCGGATGAAGTTGAAATTGAGTTTTTCATAAAGCGTCGCGTTGATCGCAGCCGCGGGCGAGACAAAGAGAATCGTGTAACCATCAGGTGTCGCATTCACGACGGCCTCGGTGGCGACGTTGGTGCCCGCACCCGGCCGGTTCTCGATCACAAGCGGTTGGCCAAGGTGCTCCGACAGCCATTGCGCCATCAAGCGTGCCGTGATGTCGTTGCCGCCACCGGGGGCGAACCCGACAACCAAGCGTATCGGTCGGGCCGGATATGTGTCCGCGCGAGCACCTCGCAACGCGGCCGGCATGGCAACGGTGCTAGCTGCCAGATGCAGAAAGCGTCTGCGGTGGGGAAGTTTCATAGTGATGGCCCACGAGCTTGACGGCCTTCCGCAAAAGCGGAAGGTATCCGAACCAACGTTGATCTATTTTCGGATTGCTCGCCCGCCGGTGGCACATACGCTGCCTTTGATGTCACGGAACGTCGGCACATCCCATCGGCAGCTCTTCGACTAACCTACGATAATTGAATAGGCGCGGATAGCGGGTACTGTCGCCTATTGGCCCTTAGCGGACGCGCTGATCTTGCGACTTCGTGTCCGCTTTCGGGGGTAAAGCGGACGCTCGACACATCCCATCTCCATCAGCACGTTTCGGTCGTTAACCCTTTTTTGGTTGCGCCCTTTCGGCGATCCAATAAATGGTTACGATTTGGACTGCGGAAATCTGGGGAATTCTCGCGATGTCAGCACGGCAACCTGGCCCGTACGATTGTATCGCCTACAAATGGCTCGCCCTCCTGACTCGTCGCCAGATGTATTTCATGCAACTTGCCGACAGCGGCCGATGGAAACAGTACTACACCCACGCTGAGCTCGAGAGTGAATTGCAGGAGACGGTGCGGTTACAGGATCAGTGGGCAAATATCGCCGGCATTTCACAGCGAGAGGCAATCGAGACGCAACGAAACGCTTGAGTAAGCTGATTATCTTCCCGAGAGAAGAGGCCGACATCTCCCGTTATAATCGCCGTCATTGGCTAAAGCCGGACTCCGCGAACGAGCGGTGGACTAGTTGTTCTCTCGTGTCTGCTGCGACCTGTCGTTTTCGACATCGCGCGCCATTTCAAGACAGGTCAGAAGATCGGTATAACTTGACTCCCCGCCAGTTCGCGCCTCGTCAGTGCAGTTCTGTCTGTTGCCCGCTGAAAATGTTGACCGCTCTTGCTCCAGCTTCGCTTTATCAGCCTGCTCGGAATCCATGCATTGCTTGAATGACACGGCGGGATCACCAGCCTCTAGGGGGTCACCTTGATCGGCGATTCCGTGCCACAGGGGCTCCACGTTAAGCTTTGGCACGTCCGCGGCTGCCGCAGGTGTAAGATAAAGACCAAGTAAGCAGAAGGCGCACGCCGCTACTCGCCAAATGCTGAGAGACGGGCGGAAGCCATTTGCTCTTCGATTTGTGGGCATCAGATGCTCCCACGTTTTTCATGTTGGTTTAGCGCAGGCCGACGTCTTCAACGATCCGATGACTACGGCAAAAACGGCAAAGTCTATCGAGAGACTGACGAAGCGAGGGCCGATCTGCATACCGTCGTTACGGATATTATCGAAGGCCAGTACGACAACCCAAGTCGGGTCGTCGCTTTCAACACCTCCGAAGGCTGGTCGCGAGACGTGACAGAGGATGTGGCGCGCGCGATATTAGAGAGGTCACGGCGCGCCGCAGAGCCGCTCGAAGGCATCGCACGGGCGTTTGTTGAATAGGCAACGGGCGAGAGAGTTTAATTCGATCCAGGCAAGCCCTATTCATGATTGGATGCGCTCGAAATAGCGCACCACCATCGCCGGGCTTTTTCTGTGATCCCGCACCGCCCGACATAGCTGGGAATTGGGGATCGGGCAGCGGGGATCACATGCCGGCCGCCGTTGAGTGGGAAATCACGGCCCGCGAAACGATACTAATCAGCTTCAATGTCGTGTTAAGCCCGACGTCGGGTTCGGTCACGCAGGCGGCTGGTACGTTCGACGTCGCGGTAATCGGCTAACCGATGACCGAGTTCACCGTCGAGCCGCGCCACTATTTGCAACAATCCACGCTGCCGTTCCAAATCGCGACGCACGAAATCTTCCTCAAGATCGGCGGTCGAGACTAAAAGCGCGGCGAGCTGCTGATAGCACTTGGCGAAGGGCGCCGACGTCGTATTTTTCGCCGACAGCTCGCACTGAGAAGCTTTGGAGCGGCAACGCTCTGCGGCCGCCAAAAGATCGAACATCACCCACGCCCCGACTAACTGGACCGAGCGCAAAGTATCGTCGCCGCTCCCTCGATGACAAGTTGGGGTTGTGGATAACAATGCTTATTGGGGGTGGCTCGAGCCGGGGCCACGGAGCATCGGCCGCAAACGGCTAGGGAAACAGCGAACGCCCGCAGTAACAACGCTCATCACGTATCTGCGTTTCAACCCAAGACCCCAGCAGATGTGGCCCTGACCGAAATGTTCCGAGGCACCCAGCCAGGGCCACAGAGCGCCGCCGTGCAGGATGGGTGGCCGGCGCTCGCAGGAACAACGCCGAACACGCATTGACGTTCGACCCAGCACGGCCATCGCGCCGAGCGACCGGCATCGTTCCCTAACCGCCTATGGCGGGGCGCCTTCATGTCGAAACGACTTGGGGATTTCGACGAACTTGTCCTTACTCATTGCCCCCATCCAGGAATGCAAGTTTTGCTCGGACGCATTCGAGCATTCGACGACGCCGTAATCCATGATTTGCCCGGTCGCGTTGTCGAGCGCGTGCATCCGGCAGATGCCGTCACCAGCGGGTATGAGGATCACACCGGCTGGCAAGTCTACCTTCGGCGCTTGCGCAATGACTGGCGGCGGATTTGCAGTCGGTAACAACGAGCTTCTGAATAAATAACCAGAACCAGCCAGGCCAGCGACGACAATCCCGCAAGCCGCATAAACCGCTTTCAATGCCTCGACTCCGTTCATTTGCCGGAACTCTCCCAGCGTAAATGCGAGTCTTTAATCAATGGTCACGACGGCCGGGCCCCATTGCAGGCATCCTCAAAACCCATGCGGATATGTGGATCATCCAGCGCTATCCGCTGTTTCGGTCGGTGCTCTGATCTCGCCGCTTAGCGCACAAAAAGAAGCCCCGGCGATGGTGACAGCCGGGGCCAAATCAGATTCCAAGGTATTTTAGGCGCAGGTAGTATGGCACGATATCATTTGCTCTGTAACGTCAAATGACACTAGTTGCTCACTGCCATGCACCGTAACCAATTACCTCGATGCGTGGATTTGGGGACACCAAATCGCGAAGACTGCATAAGGGCCGCCCCGCGGCAGGCCCGGCAAATTAGCGGCGCGCCATAAGACTTGTCCATGAATTTGGAGTGGCACCTTTTATCGAACCCGCTGCCGTCCACAGCCCGCATTCGGCGCAACCATAGCTGTGAACTTCGGAAATCCCGGAGGTGTCAGCCGTGCTGCGTTTCAATTGCATTGTGCGTCCGCAGTTCGGGCACGGAAGATCGACAGGGAAGCGGTCGCTGGGGAAACGTGTCTCGTGGAACGACATGGCATACCTCACCGTTTCAAACGCTTGATTGAAATTCAAACGGCTGTTTGAGACGGCCTCAAGTCTGGATTTGGGCAATATCGCGGCTTAGCGGGGCCGCGGCACACGTCCTCGTGATCCGAACATCCGCCGAGTTTTCACAAAATCGTGCGCCGGGTTTTCGTGCCGGAACCACGCGCTGCGTCACACATTGGCCGGTCTGGGCGGGGGTGCTGCGTCCCCCAGCCCCCCTCTGTGGCGCTCCCGCCCGCCCCGCGTCCAAGGCAACCGCGTCGGCTTTGAACCGTTTCCTGCAGGCGTCGCGTAGGAACGTAGGCCCAAGCCCTGCGTTGTTATTTATCCCACCGAAAACGAGGTAATTTATGAGCGAGAGGGACCGCAAAGCTGCGGAAGCTACGTTTGATAAAAGACAGAAACGAGAATCTGAGATCGCCGGGGTTCTAATACAGGAGAACGCGCGGCGTGATGCGGCGGTGAAAAATATGCAGCGACTTCGCGCGCTGCGAATCGAGCGCGACACGAAAAATCAGAGCGTGCGGAAAAAGCGCGCTTGATGAAGCGACTTGGTCTGCGGCGGGCGGACAGAAACCGAGGCTTCAATTCCGAAAAGATCCGCCTACTGCAGAGACCAATTCGGGCGGGGCATAGGCGGCCTCACAGAACACGCCACCATACCTAGCGGCTCGATTCCAGCGACCGAGCGCCCATCTGACTCGCCGTCCTGAACGGTACGGAGAACGCGGGCTTCAACCATGGTCACCGAAGCGCATTCCGAGCAGCGGAACCAACCATTCCGCTGAGCGGAACGCTTCAACTTTTCACTACCACAGCAGCGACCTAATCGAATAGTGCACCCTCGACAGGGTCCGGTCAGACTCCGGTCAACCATTCATCGAGGGAGAGAGTGCGAGATGTTACAGCACCAGGCGCTATCGCGACTTTCCCGCGTTGGGATTGCCCTTTTGTCCTGGAGGCCGGCGCTGCCAGGCCGTTGCCGGCAAGCGCCGAAACGTTCCACTCGACCTCGGATTGTAGTGCCAACCTCGGCCGGTACTCCGCCGGATATCATCAGTCGGATCATCGCGAGCGAACTCAGTGACGCCGAACGCCGGAAGGTAGTGGTGGAGAACAAGCCCGGCGCCGTGCAAACGGTTGGCGGCCTCGACGTGCTGCACCAACCGACCGACGGTTACTCGATCTTCGCATGAGCCTGCCTTGTCGCACCTAAAGAAGATGGATGACATCGAAAAAAGTATCCAAACGCCGGATCAGAGCGTTGTAAAACGCTCGATCGCGGTCGCCGGCCACAAAACCAGTGTCAGCCTTGAAGATGCCTTTTGGAAGGGCCTACGACAGGTCGCGGCGATCAAAGAGATGACGTTATCCGAGTTGGTGGCATTGATCGACAAAGACCGCCAGCAAGGCAATTTATCTTCACATATCCGTTTGTTTGTTCTTGAATACTACCAGGCCCAAGCATCCACACCGAATGCGTCCGAGCAGACAACATCATCGACCGCGGGCACGACTCCAGGATGAGCCATAGAGTCAGTGGAGTTTACCGTGGCGCCACTTTAGACTAAGTGCCGCAGCGCGTTGAGCAACATCGTTTGGGGTACGGCAAAGAAACGTAGCTACTTCATCGAGCGAGGCGCCAGACAATACGGCTTCTTTCAAATCCTCATCATCGGTAGCCGTCCACGGTCCTTCATTGATATCCGTTTCGTCGTCTGATCCCATCAATAAAAAACCTGTTGGCGCCTGCCCATTAATTTCGGAGGCAATACAGCCTCGGCCCCGGCGTTTTGTGCACCATGGGTAAAAAACCTCCGTTATTGACGGCAGAAAGAGAAGGAAATGGTTCCCGAGAAGCCAGAGGTAGTCGCAAACGCTAAGAAGGTCGCGCGCGCGAGTCAATGGTAACAAGACACCACTGCAGGTTTTGCTTCATGGGGCGTTAATGCGATGTAGCCGGACCGCCGCCAGCGGATCGCCATAGAGCGCCGCCATTCGCCCTTCTCGGCCGTGCCGACAAGGTGATCGAATAGTGGTCTTTAGCTGTGACACACCTCGTCACTTTCTGGCCCATCACAGACCTCAGACGCTGATTTGGTCGATTTCTGCAAGTGCACCCAAAACGGATTTGGACCGCGAAAGGCGCGACGTCGCTGAATGACCCACAGCGGTCATCGGCTTATCGGCTTTGCCGTGGCGCACCAGGCGAAAGAGCGGGCTCCATCAAAGGCTCTTTTGAAAGATGATCTGGCCATCCTCTTTGCGACCGACCTCAGCCCAGCCATCCGTGCGGTAGAAACGTTCGGCGCGAGTAACCCCGACCATTGTCCGATCATCAGTGAAATGCGGCACACCATCGCAACCCAAGTACCGCAGCGCGTACGGCAACTTCGTCGTCGGTGCGGCAAAGGAAACTCGCCACTTCTTCGAGCGACGCCCCTCGCGCAATCTCCATGCGCAAGTCTTCATCGTCGGTCTGAGACCAGGGCACACCTGTATTTGCGGTAAAGACCGAAGTCATCGCGCACGGTACTCACACCGCAACAGCGAGCGAACGAGGCTTCCGTTTTCCTTCTGCCATGTCACCACAAACTGATTCACGCCGAAATCGCACGTCGCGAGATTGACCATACGGCTTCTAACTACAATTAAAGAGTGCGTCATGCGCACGTTTGGCAAATACGCAGCATCGTGCCGCTCCGTCACTAAATTATCGCCCATTCTCATCACGCCTACTCGCCCGAAAATGCCGTCCAGTGATCGGTTCTTACTTTTTGGCAATGAGAGACGGATCAAGCTCGCACGCTCTCGCCATGCACTCGCGAGCAATCGCTTCGAGCGCAGCCTTTAGTTTCGGGTCCTGCACGACCCTGGCTTTGCCACGATAATCTTCGGCCTTGGCAAGGTAATACGCCAAATCTTTTAGCTCCTCGCACATAACGAATCTCAGGACCTTTCGCGCATCACACGCTGCGCTAGCTTGTTCGAATGAGAAAACTGTCGAGCACCCAGGAGCCACCTGCTCCTGCTCGTTGTTACTTGGCCAAATCGTTTCTTAGGAAAGTGACCACCCTCATGACGAGGGCGAGCTAAATATTGCGACTTCCGGCTTCCGTCTTGCTAACATTGGCCAGACTTTTGTTCGCACAGGCCAAGTCGAAAAGGGACAATGTAGCTGTTACTTCCAATTTTAGAAGGCAGGAGACACGCCATGCGCCATCCGGACACGAGGCGCCGTGAGCTCGTTCCAACGGCCGCTGGGACAATAACGCGCCTAGCCTATGCACGCTTACGAGAAGCGCGAACTAACGTAACGCCCCTGCTTAGAAAATCGGGTTTGACCCTTTCTCAGATTGATGACCCAAACACGCGCGTGAGTGTCCGGAACCAGATCAACTTTCTGAAGCTTGCGGCGAAGGAGCTTAATGACGACCTGCTCGGGTTCCACCTTGCCCAATCATTCGACCTCCGAGAAATGGGATTCCTCTATTATGTCGCATCATCCTCGGAAATGTTGACTTTGGCCCTACAGCGGGCCGCTCGGTACAGTTCAATCATTAATGAGGGGGTATCCATCAAATACGTAGACAGCAAAGACGTCACGATGGCATTTCATTATGTAGGTGTGAGCAGACACAAGGATCGACAACAGATCGAGTTTTTTATTACAGCGCTCGTACTACTGTGCCGGAAGTTGACGGGTCTCCAAATGGTGCCGTCCAACCTAAGTCTCACTCACCGAAGGAGTGATAAATGTTCCGAGCTTTGTGAGTTTTTTGGTACCGACGTAAACTTCGGTGCGCGGGTTGATGAGGTTACCTTCGCTCCTTCCACTAGGGAGATACCCGTAATTAGTGCGGATCCATATCTTAATAAGCTCTTGATCGCGAATTTCGAGGCGGCGCTTTCTCGCCGGCCAACTAATCGTAGGTCGTTCCATTCGAGTGTTGAGAACGCGCTTGTTCCGCTGCTACCACATGGCAAGGTGAGGATGAGCGAAATCGCGCGGATGCTCGGCATGAGCCAGCGATCGTTAGCGCGGCGGCTTTCATCGGAGGGGCTCAATTTTTCTGAGCTCCTGGACAACCTTAGAGCCGACCTTGCGGACCGATATTTAGCGGAAGAAAGTTTGTCGATCACCCAGATCGCTTGGCTATTGGGTTATCAGGAGGTCAGCGCTTTGACGCACGCGTTCAGGCGTTGGACGGGCACCACACCTAGAGAAGCTCGCTTGCAGATCGTTTCATAAACCTCTCGCACGATCGGCTTCGCGCCAAATCAAAATGTTTGCAAAGGATGATTCCGAAAAGGAAGTTGATGAAGTTTTTTCACAACGTGTGCGAATCTGCTTTTGAACACGGGGCCGCAGTTGCCGATGCCAGTCTAAAAGCGCAGGGCGGCATCCGCTCGCCCAGGTCCAGACTAAGAAACGGCACAGGACGAGCGTCATTAGCAGCGGCAGGTCCTCGTGATACATTAAGGAGGCAGGACTCTCGATTGGGCATGATGAAAACGAGAACAATTCTTGCCGCCATCGTTCTTGTGATTGGGATGACGGATTACGATTACGCGCGACCCATCGATCCGTTTGGCGGAAACACCGTTGACGTGCCGCAAGGGCTGCTCGTGGAAAGGTGGCACGCCGTGTACAATGAGCTGGATGCCGATCATGCGTTGCTCGGTGCCTGCGTCGATAGCACGTCGTCCGGGTGCGGACCATCGCGCACTTTGTGGAAGATCATCGCCGAAGCGCGAGAACAAGAGGGCTTGGCGCAAATTGGGCACATCAATCGGGCAATTAATCTTTCAATCACACCGGTCGAGCCGAGCGAATGGCTGACGGCGCTTGAAGCCATTGATGCAGATGGTGATTGTAAGGCGTATGCGACAGCAAAATACTTTGCACTTCGTGAGTTAGGGGTCGCGTCAGAGCGCGTCCGGCTCGTGATCGTGCATGAACGCAATTCGGTCGACGATCATATCATTGTAGCCGTATATCAGGACGATCAATGGCTCATCCTTGATAACTTGACCTTGGCGCTTGTGCAGGACACAGATGAATCGAAATACGCGCCGCTGTTTGTCTTAGATGATCACGGCGTGCGGCAGGTCAAGAATCGTTAAAACCGCCAGCCCCTCGATCAAGAGAATGTCGTGGTTGCGCCGGGACAAGCCCTCAGCAGCCCCCGAGTGTTGATGAAGATCGAGCCGGCGGGTGAGTTTACGCTCAAGGGAATCCGTCGTGCTTTGGCTGCCTATAACGTACTCGCTGCCGATCCAGCGAATTGATGCGCGACGATAACAGCAATGTCGCCTGTTGGCCCATAGCGGACACGCCGAACATTGATTACCGTGGCCGCTTTTGGGGTGAAACCAGACGCGGCAGCGTGCGACAGTTACGGTAGCCTTTTACCCGAAGGCGACATGGGCGCCGATTTGACGATCCCGTGTAGGCCGCATCGTCAACATCGCGTCAGGCGCTGCGTCTCGTGGCAGTCCTTTAGTTCAAAACGGGCCGTGGCGCGCGACACGACTAGTTTAACACCTCCCCCTGCTGCAAATAGACATCAACTGCTATGGTCGGCAGGATGGTTGGCGAGAGGCCGCCTGAATCTGGGCGGGACATGGGGGAGTCGACGATGATTTGGCTCGTCGCTTTTGGGGTTTGCCTAGCGGTGATCCTTCTCTATCAGGCTCTTAGAAAGTTAGATCGTTTAGCGAGCAACTTCCCCCAAGAGAGCTACGACTCCCGGCATGATCAAAGAATCACTGAGGAAATCTCGACAGTAGTTGAGAGCTACACAGAACGTCTGCGCCACCTGAAGGCGGAAAAGGATGAACTTCCCCCGATTGATCCGTGGGCGATAAATTCAAACGCCAACTGGGAACGCGACCTCATTGCCGGTGCGGAAAACCTTCGAGGCTACATAGTAGAAGCCTACGGATTGGAAACGCCTGACACGTATCACGTCCAGCAAATTGCTCAGACGATCCCTATTACATATCCGCTAGCTCATGACCTCGCGGCCCTGGCGCATCAAACTTATGAACTCACAATCAAACGAGTCGAATGGCATATAAAGAAGGTTGAATTACTTGGACTCATGCGCAAGCGTGCATGTGATCTAGCCGCAGTTGCGTCAGAAGAATTTGAGCTGCGTGAGATTGAAAGGGAAATCCAAAGCCTCCGCGACGGACTTCCTGCCTGGAAAAAGGCAGTTTGGGAACAAGCCTGCGAAGCGGAAAAACAGAGGGTCGGCGTTAGACGAGCGTAAAGGGATGCGCCTGTTGCGGCGCTTTTGACCCGAGTCTGACATCGATTAGGACCACGCTTGCTAACAGAATCTAGCAACACTGCCGATGGCTAGAGCGTGATCAGATCCATGATGGTCGGGATTGTCAGCGGCCGGGGGCGCGACTAGTTCGGGCGGGGCAAAGGATCCTCCGGTGCAAACGCTACAAACAAACCCTCCGGAAGGCTCGCTACGGTCTTAACCAATTTTTAAGGTTTGCGGCGGGGCGGTGAAGAAACGTAGTAAAGTCCTTTTGTCAGTGGGGTTACGGAGAATAATTGGACGCCATTCTCAGCTCGCCAGGCCACCTGATGGACTACCCACGGGCGCCTGTAGGGCGAGGCGGGCGCCCGACCAATTAAAACGAAATTTGGTAGCCGGACGCCAA
>Ga0210393_10004205_pt1 | contig 11425 bp, 7 predicted proteins | sample IncBWC27OmetaG_FD_160068 | JGI IMG/M metagenome (GOLD analysis project Ga0210393, IMG submission 160068) | Forest soil microbial communities from Barre Woods Harvard Forest LTER site, Petersham, Massachusetts, United States - Inc-BW-C-27-O ... | reverse complement strand
CCGCCTTGCCTCCGGGTTACGTGTTCTCGTTCTTCGCCGGTATGATGGTTCTCCAGTTAGTTTGGGTGAAGACCATGGTTCCGGAGACGAAAGGTGTGCCTCTTGAGCAGATCCAGAGACAACTGGGCATGCCATGAGAGTGCGATCTCCACTCTCCGGTCGGATCAAGCTGTCGCATTTTGGGAAGTAATCATACATTCCGCTCCCGCGCAGAGTATCGGATCAACTGCCTCGGGTAAACTAAGAGGGATTTTCCAAACAACAATCATGCACAATCGGCGCTTTCTGCACTCTGCGATCGCTTTTCTCCCTCTGCTGTGCTGGGGTCTTGCTGCGGTCTCTCAGCCCGCACCCCGAGGGTATGGGTCGGATTCCAATTCCTATTCAGCTCCGAATGCGAATTTGCAGGTTGAACAGATAGTGAAGAGACTCGAGGAAAGAAATGCGGAGCGGGCCGCAGCATTAGAGCAGTATGAAGCAACGCGCATTTACAAAATGCGCTATAGCGGATTCCCGAGTGATCGCGCTGCGGAGATGGTGATCAACATGGCCTACCATGCTCCGAATTCCAAACAGTTTAGTGTAGTGTCGCAGACCGGTTCCAGGTTCATCATCGATCACATTTTCAAAAAGCTGCTGGAAGGCGAGCAGGAAGCAGCGAATGAAGAGAATCGCCGGTACACGGCTCTGACCACCGAAAACTACGATTTCTCGCTCGACGGCTACGAATCCGCGCCTGACGGCGGTCGATACGTTCTAAACTTGTCCCCCAAAACCAGGAACCGGTTTCTCTATCGCGGAAAAATCTGGGTGGACGCCAAAGATTTTGCGGTGGTACGGATCAAGGGCGAACCCGGAAAGAATCCGTCCGTGTGGATCAAGAAAACTGAAGTCGAACACCGCTATGTAAAAGTAGGTGAGTTTTGGCTGCCCGCTGAAAATCGAACCGAGAGCGTGATAAGGATCGGGGGGGTGGCCAACCTCTCTATCGAATATAAGGATTACAGAATCGTGAAAGCCAAGCCCCTTCGAGACTCGAAATCCCTTCCCAAACCGTAGTCGCTGCCCGCCTTTTACTCCGGCATTGGGCTCTCCCCCTCAATTAAGGCTACGTCCCGCATCGAATTCATTTTGCAGGACTTAGCGTCAGTAGTAAGATGTCAGAGCCGCAATTTTTCAAACCCATGAAAATCCATTCCCTGAAGGCTTCTTATCGAGGGTTAACGCTTACTCTTGTTTTCTGCATGGCAGCCTCGTGTGTCGCAAATTGTTACCAGGCTGCCTCCGGGAAGTCCCTCCCCGGAAGGAACGAAGGACTCAATCCAATTCTGCAATACATCTCTTCGGCATGGGATACCTTGACGCGTTCAATGTCCGAATGCCAGAGCGTAGTCGATCCCAAGATAAAAGCAGCCTCGGTTCTATACTTGCCTGCGGGATTTGGCGAGCCCCCGGCGCTGCAGAAACTCGCACGAGAATGCGACGTTCGCATCGAACATCTGCCCATCGAGATTCATCATCTCGGCGAAATTGATACCTCCAAGATTCAGCCCCATGGATTGCTCTATCTGGAGAACAAGTACGTGGTCCCAGGCGGACGCTTCAATGAAATGTATGGGTGGGACAGTTATTTCATCGTTCGCGGGCTTCTGCGCTCCGGACGCGTGGAGTTGGCGCGTGGCATGGTCGACAATTTCTTCTTTGAAATCGAGCACTATGGCGCGATGCTCAACGCCAACCGCACCTATTATCTCACCCGCTCGCAGCCGCCATTCCTGAGTTCGATGTTGGTTGAGGTCTACGATGCGCTGGAAAAATCCGGGCACGCGGATCCCGCCTGGCTGACGAAGGCCTACGCTGACCTGGAAAAAGACTACGAGATGTGGAACCGCGACCCACACCTTGCCGGCGATACTGGCCTGTCGCGTTACTACGATTTTGGCGAAGGTCCACCCGCAGAAGCGGTGCAGGATGAATCCGGATTCTACCGCAAAGTTTCAACCTACTTTTTTCTTCATCCCGCGCAAGCCGATAGCTACATCGTCGAAAGCCGGCCTGACAGCGGCCAGCACTTGCCTGCGGGCTCCTCTTACACTCTGCAAGTGTGCGGAGTTGCTAACACGATGGCGCGCGCGGATTGTGAAAAGCGCACCGAGTTCACGTTGAGTTCTGACTATTACAAAGGCGACCGCTCCATGCGAGAGTCCGGATTCGATGTAAGTTCTCGCTTCGGCCCGTTCGGCGCGGCGACCCATCACTACGCCCCAGTCTGCCTGAACAGTCTGCTCTACAAAACCGAAAAAGATATGGAGCAGATCAGCCGGTGGCTGGGGCGAGGCGAAGATGCGGCAAAATGGGCCCAGCGTGCCGAGAAGCGCAAGCATCTGATCACACGCTATCTGTGGGACGACAACGCGGGATTTTTCTTCGACTACGATGTCGCTACCGGGCAGAGATCGTCCTATCGTTACGCGACGGCTATGTATCCTCTATGGGCTGGCCTGGCCACACCGGAGCAGGCGAAGCGCGTCGTAAAAAATATTCTTGCCTTCGAGAAACCCGGTGGATTGCCCATGAGCACCGAGGACTCAGGAGCGCAATGGGACTTGCCATACGGCTGGGGAAACATTGAGATGCTCGCCGTCGAGGGTCTGCGCAGATACGGTTTCAACACGGACGCGGATCGGATCTCCTACGAATTTCTGTCGATGGTAGCGGAAAATTTTCGCCGCGACGGCTACATCGTCGAGAAATATAACGTCGTCACGCGCTCCTCCGACGTGCACGCTGAACTCGGTTACAAAATGAACGTCGTAGGTTTTGGCTGGACCAATGCTGCATTCCTCGAACTCCTGCACGCCCTGCCGAACGATGCTGCAAACCGGTTGGATGCGGAGCAAAATCGTCCCTTGCCCTCGGCGCCGCGCTGATCGCAGGATCACTGATTGCAGGGTCATTGATTGCAAGATCACTGATTGCCGAATCAAGGAACGCAGTTTATGGACGGGAATCCTGCTGAGTCTGCAGTTGCTCGGCTAACTTGAGTTCGCTCTCTGCCTCTTCTTTTTTCCCCATGTCACGGTAGGCCTGCCCGAGCAAGTGGTGCGTCGTGGGATTATTCGGGTCCATGGTCGCGGCTCGCTGCAACGAGCGCACCGCCAGCTCGTACTCGCCCTTCTTTTCGAGCACCTTCCCCATCAGAATAAAAGGACCGGTCGAGGTTGCGTCCAGCCATATCGAACGCTGCAACAGCCGTTCCGCATCTTCGAATTTCTGAATGCGTGAATAGGCGTCGGCAAGCTTGTAGTAGGTCGCGGCGTGGCCGGGATCGATGGCCAACTCCTTCTGAAATTCTGCAATCGCTTCCGGCACTCGGGATTTGTACAAATACAATTCTCCGAGCAGGAAGTGAACCAGTGGCAACTTGGGATCGAGCGTTGCCGCCTTCTGCGCATATTCTTCGGCGATCGGATCGAATTCCTGACGGAACAACATGCGCGCCGTAAACAGATAACTTGCCGCTGATTCTTCCGGAACGTCGAACATCCTCGCGAACGCCTTGCGCGCTTGCGGATAATTCTTCGTCTGGATGTAGCAGATGCCGAGGATGTAAGAAGCGTCCACATTCGCCCGCGGAAACCAGGTTTGCACCTTTTCCAATACTGGAATCGCTTCGGTCGGATACCCGTTCAAGTAATAAGAAAGGCCAAGCAGCTGAGTGGCTTCTCCATTGTTGGGATCGGCAGCCACAGCTTTTTTCAAGGATGCGATCGCCTTCACATAATCGCTCTTCTTGTAGTACGCGGTACCGAGTTCAAGATCGAGCCCCTTCGTGGTCGGCGCAGCGGCGGAGAGTGCCTGAAGTTCCGCGATAGCCTCATCAACTTTTCCTTGCTGCATCAGTTTCCGGGCATGTGAGAAGTCGGCAGACGCAGTGGGAGCGGACAGGGAGGGCTGGGCGACCGGCGCGTCCGTAGGGCTAGATTGCTGGCCGACAGCACTCCCGCAGAAGAGCGCGAATCCGCACCATAGCAAGCCCACCGGCCGCAGCCGCAGAGTCCAGGGATGCTTTACAGAATTCATGCGCTCCAGATTACAACGAAGGGCATCACTTTTGTTTTCGTGGGCCAAAATGAGGGCAAAAAACTAAGAGGGAGTCTCGAGAGACTCCCTCTGCTCTACAAAGTTCCACTGAACCTAGAACGTGACGCGCAGAGCGAACTGAATTTCGCGCATCGTGGTTCCAGCTTCAATGTCGGTGATCCGGCCATTGTTGCTGCCACCCGAGGTGTTGATGCAATCCACGCAAGCGTTCGCCCCATTGTTTCCGCTGAAGGCGTAGACCGGGTGGTTGAAGATGTTAAACGCGTCCATGCGGAACTGTCCTTTAACCCGCTCCCCGAATGGAATGTCCTTGGTCACCGACAGATCCGAATAAAACCCTTTCGGGCCTCGGAGCGAGTTGTAACCGGCGTTGCCGATGTTTCCGTTTCCCGCATCGGTAAACCGTCCGCCTAAAGGCACCGGCGTAAAGTATTCAACGTAGGGCGCAAACCCTGCAGGGTGTTGGAGCGATCCGGGTCCCATGGGGAACGAACCCGATCCGTTGTTCGGACGGCAGATGCCCACATCTTGTTCGCTGCCGCACTCAGCCGTCGTTGGCGTCCACGGTAAACCACTGCTCCAGTTCGTGGTGTTGGTGATCTGCCATCCGCCTACCAGATAGTTTTCAGCGCGGCTGGCATTGCCCAAGAAGGGTTTCCCCTTGCCGAACGGCAGTGCGTAGACCGTGTTAATCACAAACACTGAGTTGCGCACGAAATCATTGGGGCCATACGCAATGGGATGGCTGATCGCGTAATAGTTGTTGTTGTAGGCATTGGCATGCGCGTACGTATAGTGAGCGATGAACTGGAGGCCTTGCGCAAATCGCTTGTCAACCTTCGCTTCAAACGCGTTGTATTCGCTGCTGGCATCGTTACCGTAGTAGTTCCCCAGATCGTCGGGGATGCCCGTACAGGCACCCACTGGAGTAACTCCTGGGGTTCCGGGCGCAACGGTAAAGACGGGGTGACACAGCGGACGCCGCAAGCTCGGGTCGGCGCCGGTTCCATACAGGAACATGGACAGCGGGTTGACGTCATAATTGGGACCGTCCCCCGAAAAGCCGTGCGAACCTTTGTTTCCGACGTAGGCAACTTCCGCGGAAATGGTGTTCGTGACCTGGCGTTGCACGGTAGCGTTCCAGGCGTCGAGAGTGGGCAATGTTTGTGAGGTTGGGCGAATGTGTACGCCGCCATCCTGGCCATTCAGGCTGGCAAAGGTGATTTGCCCATTGGCTGGAATCGTAGGAAAGATAGGAGCAATGGGACCCTGCGAAAGCGGGTTGGTAGTGGTGTTGCTAGTGTAAAGCGGAATAATGTTCGGATTAGCACCCGGCGTAAGCGGATTTGAGGAGGCATCGATATTCTGTTTGATGAGAACCGGGAGGTTCTGCGTCACGGTATGTCCGAAGTTTGATCCGAACACTCCCATGTCGTAGCTCCGTCCGTAACCCATGCGCACCACGGTCTTGGGATTGAGTTGATAGGCGACTCCGAATCGCGGTGCGAACGCATGCAGATCGTTCCCCACGTTGCCATTCAAACCGTAGCCGCCATATCCGGCCACGCGAATGACGCCGGTACCGTTGTTGTCTATGATGTTTGCAAACCCTCCATAGCCTTTGGCGAGCACCGATTCAGGAGTGTAAATCTCCCAGCGCAAGCCGTAGTTGACGGTCAGCTTCGAAGTCACCCGGTAAGTATCCTGACCGTAGAAGAACAACCGCTTCTGCCTCTCCGCGGCATTATTGATATTGGTGAGCGCCGGGTTGTTGACATAGCGGGCCATCGACGTGACATCGCCGAGCAGGAATGTCGCCAAGTCCAAACCGCCAACACTCGTAAGAGTCTGATTGGAGGTTGCCAGAGGACTGAAATTGTATTCGCCCGTGCGATTGTTATCGCTGGGAATGCGTAGGTTCCTTGCGTAGCGAAGGTCGGCTCCGAACTTGATAATGTGATTTCCCTTCGTCTTCGTCCAGTTGTTGACAATCTGGAATTGATCCTCGCGTTCTGTGAGCGGACAGTTGCAGCGAGCCACACCTAAGCCGTCACCAAAGCTGGAGATGGCCTCGGCACTTCCGTTGTTGGGAGCGCCGCCCTCACCCGTGTTCGGGTCAGAACCCAGAAGGAATGCACCCAAGCCGGCGGTCTTCGGATCGCTGGTGTTTGCGTTGGGGATTCCGAAGCCAGTCATGGGAGCGCCACCGTCAGGCTTCTGCGTCTGAGGATTGTATTTAAACCATCCGAAGCGGACATCGGTGAGAAGGGAGCTGCTTAGAGTCTTGGTAAAACCCGAGGCCAAACTGTAGTTATGGGTGATCGAGCTGCCGGCCAATCCCAGTAAGCCAGTTCCGGGTCCGCCTAACGGTCCAAGGGAGCCCGTGCCCGACAAGCTGAAATAATCCAAGCTGAAACGCCCAAAGATATTCAGGCTAGGTGTAGCTGAATAGTCAATCCGGGTGTCAAAGCTGTTCTGGCTGAACGGACCGGATCCCGAGGTCACGTAATTATTGAGGACGCTTGAATTTTGAGGCGCCGGGAAAAGGGCGAGTATGGCAGCGGCTTGGGTGGAGACTTGACCGATGGGAATGCAATTGCCGCTGCAAAGTCCCGCTGCTCCGAATGCGGCTCGGTTGCCGCCGTTACCCGTCAAGCTGCCGGTAGACGGGTCGTAAATCTGTGCGCCGCCTGCGAGTCCGGCGCCGAGATACTCGCTTAAATTGCAGTAGCCAGGGCTGGCGCTGGTACCGTTGGTGGCGGGATTACAGGTGCTTTGCACCAACGCTGTAGGAACCGTCAACTGGTTAGTGATTCCGCTAGTCTGGCGGGTGGCTTGGTAGTCACCAAAGAAAAACAGCTTGTTCTTGAGGATGGGCCCACCGACTGATCCGCCAAATTGCTGCCAGCGCGATGAGGGAAGAAAGCGACCGGTAACCGGATTAGGCGCAAATTGAGTGAAAGGATCACGCGCCTGCAGGGCATCGGTTCGTCGAAACCAGAAACCGCTGCCGTGAAATTCGTTGCTGCCCGATTTCGTTTGCGCGGTTACGACGCCGGCTACGGCTTTGCCAAATTCGGCGTCGTAGTTCTGGAGAGCTACTTTCGTCTCTGTCACCGCGTCAAGATTCGGATTCACGACGATAATCCCCAGGATCGGATCTTGGTTGTCAGTTCCATCCAATTCGTAGGCGGTACCGCTAAAGTGCTGGCCCTGGACGAAAATCTGTTGGCTGCCTTGCGGATTCTCGGTGGCTGCGTGCCCCCACCCAAGCTTTTGTGTTCCGGGCGATAGCAACTCAAAGCTGGTGAAGTTGCGATTCAGGATCGGCAGGTCTTCCACGTATCTCGAATTGAACTCAATAGCCACGTCGGAACGGTCCGTCTTGAGCTGCGGCGCTTCCGCCGTGACTTCAACCTGCTCGCTCGCGGAGCCGACTTGGAACTGGCCGTTCACGTCAGTGCCGGAGTCGGCATTAACGATGATGTCTTTGAACTCCAGGGTTTTGAATCCCGTCCCCTCGACCCTGATGCTGTAGGTGTCCGGGATCAAGTGCGTGACACTGTAGTTCCCGCTGTCGTTCGTTGTCGTCTGATCTGTCGTTCCTTTGCGCTGGTCGGTGACCGTCACTTTCGCACCGGCCACGGCCGCACCAGACGGGTCAGTAATCGTTCCCAAAATGCTCCCGTAAACCGCTTGAGCAGACGTGCTCGGTGTCAAGACGCTGCAGAGAAGCGCAACTACTCCCACCGCCGCAAGAGCTGACCTCTTCATGAACTTCCTCCGGTTTTTCCGACTGATCCCACAGAACAGGGAAACTCTGTGAGAGCACTGTGCACGTCCTAGTACAAAAGCACTACCCAATTGAGTTAAACTAGGTTTCTTGTAGTTACACTGTGTAAGATCCTGCTGTTGCAGTGAGATGAAGGAGCCGGTTACTCCCCTGTCACATGGCTTTAACGCATGGATACGATGTCGGTCGGGATCAGTTCTTCCAGCAAGTAGATAGGCTTATTAATAGTCATAGCCTCCGAAGCTCCGAATCCCTCTGTAAATTGCTGCGTTATCTCGCCGAACGCTCCGTCGATCACCGTGGGGTGCCGGTGAAGGAGTACCAGATCGCCACCGAGGTGCTGGGTCGGCCTTCGGGATTCGATCCACAAAACGACTCGACGGTCCGGGTGCAAGCGGGACGCCTCCGCGTAAAGCTAGAGGAGTATTACTCCCACGAGGGTCCCGACGACCCCATCGTGATCGAGCTGCCTAAGGGTTCCTATGCACTCACCTTCCATGTCCGAATCCCATCCACGCAGCTGACGGAGACCTCGCGCACGAGTGAACGGGGAAGCCAGCAGAGCGTGAGGCAACCCTCGAATCGACGCTGGGCTATCGCAGTGGTGGTCCTGTCGGTTTTGCTGGCGGCTGCATTGTTAACCAGCGCTATGCTCCTGGCAGGCCGCAGCCGGAGTCAGTCCAACGCTAAAGACTCAATCCCCCCCGCATACGGCATTTTCTGGGATCGATTCGTCACAGGGGCGCAGCCACCCTGGGTGATTTTCAGCAACGCCAATTTTGTGGGACGTCCGCAGACGAACATGCGTTACTTCAACGCCTCCACTGACTCGCGCGAGGTGATCCTCGATCATTACACCGGGGTCGGTGAGGTCCTCGCGATCCATGAATTGGACCGGGTCTTCGGTCTTCTAAACCGCTCGCTTCGAGTGAAACGGGGGGCGCTTTTTTCCCTGGATGATGTCAGGAACAACGATCTGATTTTCGTTGGCTCTCCGGCGGAGAATCTAACTCTGCTGGAGATCCCGGGAACGCAGGAATTCGTTTTTCAGCCAGTCGACTCCGGCCCTCGCAAGGGAGACGTGAAGGTGATTAACGTGCATCCGGCAGCCGGGGAATCCCAGATTTATATGGCAAGCCCTACCAGCCAGTCGGTGAGCGAGGACTACGCGATCATAGGCTTAAAGCCCGGTTTGGACCCGGCCCGTTCGATGTTGATCCTGGCCGGAACGACCACGGTAGGCACGCAGGCGGCGGCGGAGTATGTTTGTCGAGAAAACTCTCTGAATGAACTCCTGCAACGCCTGGGTGTTTCGAAAGCTGGCGAGATGAAGCCGTTTGAGGCCCTGTTGCACGTGAAGGTTAAGCACGGAGTTCCCGTGATCAGCGAACTGGTTGCCGTGCGCAAGGGAAGCAACTAGAAATCTGACTTCTTGGTCCTTGAGACCGCCCCGCCATGCGCTAGTGAGCGGACACTGGCGGCGGAGCGAGTGCAGGGTCCAGTTCGGCAGCCTTCCGATATTCGTCCGCAGATTCATCCCTTAACCCCTTCTGACTCAGGGCTAAGCCGAGCTGGTAGTGTGCCAAGGCATACGATGGCATCGCCCGTAGGGCCGCGCGAAACTGCGAGATGGCTCCGTCCAGGTCGCCAGCGGTCAGCAGTCGACGGCCCGAGTTGGTGGCAAAGGTTGCGGCCTGCAGATCCGTTTTTTTCTTACTCATCTCCGCGCCCGCTTGGCTTTCGGCTGAAGCCCCCGTATTGTCGCCGAGTTGACGCAGAACCGCAGCCAGCGTAGTGTGAGCTCCCGCGAAGTCAGGGTCCAATCGTATTGCCTGACGCAATGCGTCCGCCGCCTCCGTTGGCTTGTTCATCTGTTTCAAAACCGTTCCCAGCGTGTAATAGGCCTCAGCATAGTCCGGCTTGAGTTGGATGGCTTGCTTCAGTTGCTCCGCCGCGCCGGGAAAGTCTCCCGACTGCCACAGAGTCACTCCCAGACTGTACCGGGCATCCGCCAACTTCGGATCGAGTCGGATCGCTTCCCTCCACTCCGCGATGGCTCCAGGCAGGTCGTCTTTCAACTTGAGGGTCAAGGCAAGATCGTGATGCAGGCTCGCATCCTCTGGATCAAGCTTCATCGCCGAGCGGAATTGCGCGGCCGCGGCCTCAAAATCCGTCTTCTGCAAATATGCAGTTCCCAGATTTCCTTGAAAGCTGGCATCTTCGGGGCGAAGCCTGATGGCCTCGCGAAATTCCTTGATCGCCTCATCGGCTTCCCCGCGCTGCAGCAGAGCCAGAGCCAGATTGTTGTGAGCTTCCGGATCTGACGGCGTCAGTTCGATGACTCTCCTGAAGGCCGTCACGGCGCCATCCGGATCCCCGCGGCGCTGCAGCAAAAGACCCAGGCTGGTTTGCCACGGCGCAAAATCAGGCTTCAGCTTGACCGCTTGTTCGTAGGAGTGACGCGCTTCTTCGGGATTTGCATCCGCCTCGAGGGCCTTACCGCGGTAGTACCAGGCCGTTGCGTCCTTCGGATCCAGTTTTACCGCATGCTCCAGTTCGGCCTGAGCCTTTTCGTGCTCACCTTCACCGTAGAGCGTAGTCCCAAGATGAAAATAACCCGGCTCGTATTCCGGGTTCAGCTTCACCACCTCGTGGAATTCTTTTTCGGCTTCTTCCAGTTGCGATTGCTGAGCCAACAGCAGACCGAATTCATCATGCAACTCGGCCTGCTGCGGAGCCAGTTGGATGGCTACCTTAAATTCGGCGACGGCCTCGTCTGTTTTGTGCCGCGAACTAAGAGCGCGCCCCAACGCCTGATGCGCCTGCCATTGCTGCGGCGCCAGATCCACCGCCTTGCGAAGCTCGATGACCTCCTCCTCCAATAGCCCCTTGGAGTGCAAAGCTTGAGCAAGATAGGCTCGAGCAATGGCAAGCTTTGGACGCAGCCGCACTAGCTCCCTAAAGTGTGCGATCGCGTCGTCAAGATCCCCTTGCTGCAGCAGGACCTGGCCAAGCATGTTTTGAGCATCAGCACTGCGCGGGTTGAGTCGAACCGCCTTTTCGAAGGCTTTACGGGCAGCCGGCACGTCTCCGCGCTGCATGGCGGCAACGCCGGCCCGATAAACCTCCTTCGAGTCCCCGTCCGCGGGCACTTGTGCCACTGATCCAAGCACGCCGCAAAGCATAGCGACCAGGAGAAAAAGAAAATAAAGTCTGAGCCTGCTGCGCATTCTTTCCGCGTCCTGGCTTTCAGCATAGCGCAACTTGCCCCTTCACCGTCCCCGGGAACCCTCCCCGGAGCATTGACCAATATCCTTTGCCCACCTACCATTCGAAGCTGAGACATGCTATTAAAATTTCCCTGCCGTCTGCTGCTGGGTCTTCATCGGTTTGTCTGTACCGCTACTTTCGCGGCTTTTGTCATTTCGGGCCAGGGCCAACAGGCCAAGCCTGCCGCGCCCGCCACACCGATTGCGAATTTCACAGACGTCGCCGAAAAAGCTGGCCTCACCATGCAGGAGATCTTCG